>ERZ1740068.142-NODE-142-length-45928-cov-14.241057_pt1 | contig 45928 bp, 40 predicted proteins | sample MGYA00581735_ERZ1740068 | MGnify/ENA primary metagenome ERZ1740068 (study PRJEB43018, sample SAMN04849740) | marine metagenome | isolation source: floating plastic debris | place: Pacific Ocean | collected 2008-08-30 | study: EMG produced TPA metagenomics...
ATTTATTTATATTGAATTTTTTTTTTTTTTTTTTTTTTATTTCTTGGTCGACGTTGGCTTGAAACTTTCTATCTCAACCCAGAACAAAAAAATTTCGAGGTTCCAAAATTTTTTATTTTTTTTTTCAACCTTTCAATTTTTTTGGACATGAACTCTTGACTTGATCCAAAAGTTTTCGAAGTGCAACATGGTTTCCGACTCTTTAATTTGTGCTAGAGAATCCTGAAACTCGAGGCACAAGTTGTTGATAAAGGTAAGGTGGCGAAGATCTACTTTTTTTTCTAGGGTCAGACCTTGCCCCAAAGACCATGAGTCTGGGGTTCTTTCTCGTGAGGTTTTCACATCATGGGCCTGGACCCCCAATAAAACGCTCACTATGGGATTGTGTCTGAGTGCGTTGGTCGAGCACGCCAAACCGTTTTCTTCCATGAGCTGTCTGCCAAAATCAGCTCCTCTGCTGCCTTGGGAACGTCTCCTAGACGATGAAAACCCACTGTACGTCAAGGCGGCTCGCCTGTGGATGATGCTGTCTCTGGAAAAAGATCTGTTCACCTTTGAAGGACCGACTCGGGTGTGGAACAAATCGCTTTACTCACGCGCCGACCAGGATTTTATACACCACCTGGGAAAAAAAGTCGAACACCACGTACAACACGAACGCGACCCTCGAGAACGCAAGGCGTTGGCGTGGACAGCGCGCGCCGTGCTTGATCCCGCTGCCGTGTTCCGACTCTTGCGTTCTGGCCAAACTTTTTGCGAATGGCGTTGGAAAACACAGGGCGTGGAGTACAGTTGGGGCTCCGTACCGGCCGAACAGGGCTCGTTCTTTTGGCAAGCTCCGTGCATTTGGCACAGCAACGCCAAGTCGGACTTTCTGGTGGGCAACCCACTCCTCAGCCATCAAAAATTTTGCTTTCCCCGGTGTGTCCATTATCCGGAAACCACAGCAGTTCACCAAATACACCACCTACCGTCTGAAATCGAAATTGCTCGGAACGCCGCCCACATCGCCTGCCTGCAACACCACAACTTACGGTATCGCCGCTTGTGCAAGTGGTTCCTTCCGTGTGTTGCGCTTTTGATCCAAGATTTCATTCTACCCTGCGCGGAATTCGAAAGTTACGTCCATCACGTAGTGTCGTAAAGCAGGAGAACGACACCTTGGTTTCATTTGCTTTTTTCGATTAAAAATAACTATGGAAAACGCCCAAAATGCCAAAAAAAAAATAATACTATTTGGCGGGGCGAGTTGCCGTAGGAACAAGCGGCAAGCCAAGAAGAGTCCGGACTCTGCCACCAATGAGCTACAGTAGTGACGTTAGCGCACCATTCTGGTCGTATCGTTGCAACAGCGCTCTACCTTTTCTGTGGCATTGCCCGATTTTGTGCTCATGTAGCTAAAATGTGGAACGAAAAAATAAAAGAAAGAATTGTCGCTCCGAAGAAACAGTGGTGCTCCTTTAGATTCCTCAGAAAAAACAAATTCCTTCTTCAAAACGTATTGGCTAGCGCGATATACCGAAGGAACAACACCCTTGGCATTTACAGGAACTCCTTTCTTCCAGAATATACGTATTTGAAAGTTAAATCTGACACCAAACATAACCCCTGAGGTGAAAGAAGGATCGCAGGGCATATAACTTACTGGTACGCAAACGCAAAGTGCGCATAAGCGCCGCTCAAAACCACTACTTTTGGTTGATGAAGGTCGATCTGCGTAAACAATAAAGATGAGAAGAAAAGGATACAGCACATAGAATTACCGCAATAGAAACCGTACCAGTCGTTTAACCCATCTTCCCGCCACACGGGCGATCATGTCCTTGCCCTTTTCTTCGTTTGTATCCCACTGTTTAACCTGCTCAGCTTTTTTGTGGAACTTGCCGTCGTCTTCCCAAAAAGGAAAGGCGTCCGCCACAACGAAAGGAATTTCTCCCATGGTGCTGATAACGTTTTTGATGGTTTGCACCACATTTGAATGTGGATTTTGCAGATCCTTGGGTGACTGTAACACCACAAGAACCTTGGGCCTGGCTCTGTAACAAAAAAAATAATACAGTGTTAGATCACAAAAATCAATGGCCATCAAAAGCGCATTCTCGTACCCATCGGGTACCACCTTGTACAAACTTTCTTCAGAAAGATTTTGCAAAAAGACAGGGTCTACCGAAGATTTCCCTCTGCGCATCATGGTCTTGATTTCTTCCAGAATGGATACCTTTTCCTCACCGCCGGCTGAGGCGGCGCCAGTGGATAGCGTCGATGCGTTGGTGTCGTCATCATCATCATCATCATCATCTTCCTCAGAGGAAGAAAAGAAATGGGCTCCACGGGATTTAGATTCTCGGCTTTTCGCTTCCGGCAAGGCTGCGGCGGATGAAGAACTTCCTTGCTCGGAAGAATTTACGGTTTCGTCGTGTCTCGACGACGAGCCCATGCTCAGGTGGGCGACTGCACTAGTCACCTCCTCCAGACCAGAATCGGCTGAGTCGCCTTCTCCATTGGATACAACGTCGGAACGTTTGTTTTCTGGTACGGAAACATGGTTAGAGATTGTCTTGGGTGTGCCTTGAGACATGGCGTAACCCCGTGGTCTGGGGGTGGACGAAAAGGCACATAATACGTGGCAGGTTGCTTACAGAAGGTGGTGAAGCGTTCGAGTCTTACCAGATAAATGTGTGTCCGTCGTGGGGACCTCATCAGCCGAGTCCACGGTTCGTTTCGCCAAGGTTTCACCCGCCATGTTGTTGTTTGCGCTCGCCATGTTTACACCAAGCAATTGACAGAATGTAACGTCAGCGTTACATCCAGGGGATAGGGTTCAAAATACGGACTCAAAATGGGTTCCGTCCCACACAACAAAAGAAACGACACGAATGAGCGCTTTCGACGCGTGTTTGGACGTTGTGCTTCCCCTGGTTCGGGCTTATCGGTCCGAAGATGCGTTGGCCGAGCCTTCGTTCTACTTTTGGAGCGAACCCACTTGCCAGGGTGCTCAATACCCGGCCGACACCGAGTTTCCGGTTTGGGACCAGTACCTCCCCCTCGCAGAGTTGCCGATGAACCAAGTACAAAGCCTGTACGTGCCACACCACGCGGCTTTAGAGGCCTACTCGGAGAACGACGGCTACTTTACGGTAGAAGGTCCGGCTGTAGTGCCTCTTACGAGAGCACATCTCAAGTTTTGGCATCACGCGGACGACTCAGACTGCGCCGAGGCCGACACCGAATGTGGCACCCCTGTTGTGTGGAGCTGGAGTCACCACGCGGAGGCACGAAACATTCACCGCCTGCGGGTGGTGCGCCGAGTGCCCTGGACGCAGGAGCTGCACGACCGGGCCGTTCACGGCATCCCGCTCACGCTGGGGTCACGGACGCTGTTGTCCGAAACGGACTACGACAACTTGTTTCAGCGGCTGTGCGGAGACGAAGCGTCCGAGACGGTGGCGTCTAGGTTTCGATGCCACTGCCACTGGGCACACGAAGAGCTCAAGCGCCAAGTGCCCGACGAAATGGAGCACGCGTTTGTCGACGCGTCCCACACAACGTGCAACCCGAACCAACACTTTGTGCCCAGCACCGCCAAAGTGTCTCGCGGTACTCGGCAAGAATGCTTGCGTCTCTTCCGGGCCAAGATGCGGTCTCGCGCGTTCTTGGCGCTAGACGAAGGAGGTCCTTCGCACGTGGTGTGCAACGGTATTACGTTTGAAAACGCCGACCGTCTAGGTATTACCCCGGATGAAACCCCTTTCGCGGAAGAAGACTTTCCTTCAACAGAAGACAGAACAAACCGTAGGGCCGAGTTGTACTCCCAGGCCAACGAACGTCCCAACCTCCTCCCCTTTGTCTTGGTTCTCGCTCTTTTGGCGGGTTTTGTGGTGTGTTTCGTGCTGTACCAAGTCTTGGTGGTGTTACCTTCCCAAACGTTTATTTCCAGACACAAGGGAGGCAGCCAAGCGCGCTCCCCAACCCAACCCGTTTAGTACAACTTTGCACCTGTTCCGCCCATTGTGCTGACCGCTTCACGCAACATGGCTACGGTCACGGTAACGTTTTTGGAGTCCGCCAGAATGGCCGCCAATCGCTTCATCAAATCGGCAATACGCTCTCCCAGGATGGCAGACAAAGTCCGAGCGACCTTGGGGGAAAGTCGATCGACGCTTGCAGCACCTAGGGCAAACCTTTTGCACCGTTCGTGAGATACTTTTACCCGCTCAGTAGCCTTGGGTGCCTCTCTAGAAGTTGTCTTTTTGCGTGGACGCCGAAGACGAGACATTCCTCGGGGCTCAGCCGCAGGCACCTCTTCCACAAAGCCCGGCTCCATCATTACCGGGTCTTCCATAGCGGGCGTAGGGCCATCCATGATGGTCGGCACACGCTTTTTCCGTGATTTGCGCTTCGCAGCCTTCTTGGGCGCCTTCTTGATCAAATCAGGACTTGCAAATTGGCTGCGTCGAGTTCGCATGATTTGTTTTTGTTATTAAGAAGAAAAAAAAAAATAATTTAGGGTTTGACCTCTACAATAAAAAAATTAACACTCAACCCAGCATGAGCATCGACCTCTCTTTGTCGTGGTTTCTGAATTACTTTGGCCTGGATCCTAACACTTTGACTCCGGCCCACGTCATCATGTTTGGGTATCCCGTTTCACAGTGCCCTTACTCACGAAAAGCCGTAGAGTTTGCGAAAATATACGCCTACGGGCACCGAGGTCCTTCGGGCCCCCGCAACAGGGTCATACACGTCGTCGTGCCTCGGGAAAACTCTTCCCTGCGAGAGGCTATTCACCCCAGCATTACGTTTCCGATTGTGTTTACTCGCTCCTCTGACCCAGAATCCGAAAACTGGACATACATTGGGGGTGGCAACGATATGGAGAAACACGCCCAACTAGCGCACGTATCCTACGACGCACACGCGCGGGCACAGCCCACCTCGGACTCGCTCAAGTGGTCAGAGCCATTGGATTCTTCCTCCAACGCCGAGATGGGTACTACGGACCGTACCCCAGACAACGAGGAAGAAGATTTTTGAAGGCGGCCCTTTCGGTAGTCACACAAATAAAACGCATCCGCCGGCTTTTTGCCCACGAATTCGGTGACGAACACCGCCGTCGTCCACGGCCACGAGTCCTCGTAGAGAGACGAGCCCCCGATCACAAAGTGATGCTTTTCCGGATGGGAACGCGCCAGCCAACCGCGCAAGCGTTCCCAGTCGTGAAACACGTAAACTCCCTGAGCTGCTCGATAGTCGGTGTCTCGCGTCAAGACCACGTTCACCCTCTGGGGGAGAGCCCGCCGTCCGGGCAGCGACTCGTACGTTTTGCGCCCCATGATCACCACGTGCCCTTGGGTCAACTTTTTAAACCTGCGCATATCTTGTTTGTGCCGGTAGAGAAGACGGCCGCGGTATCCGATGCCCCGGTTCGGCACTTGCACGGCCACCACGTGAATCATTTCTTTGTTGACGGTTTGTTGCAAACGGCTCTTTATTTTATTTTTTTTTCTAATTCTTTTTTTTTTTTTGGTTTTGAGTCCACTGTTCCGACACACAATGTCCTGGAAGAGCGTCTTGATGGTGGGGGATTCGTTGCTGTGGGGTTGGCACAGCCAAGGCCAATCCTTGCCTCCGGGCCGAATTCTGACCGCTTTGGATGGCACTCAAGTCTACTCATTGGTACCGTCGTTGCAGGCCACCCCACACACACACTACCACGCTCACCTCTCTGTGTGCTGCCCAGGCTTGTCCCGGAGCCGTCTTGGGTCAAGGAAATGTTCGACAAAAGTGCCTGCTGGACGTCGTAGACGAGCATTTTCGAACAAACGAGGAAAAGTACGACGCCGCGGTCGTGTTAGCCGGTGTCAACGACTTGGCGGGCGACGACTTGGCGGAGGAAGTGTTTGTGCGCCTCGGCCGCTTGTGTGAACGCCTTCGAGACCACGGCCTTCGAGTTTTTGTTCTTACCGTGCCTCGTTTGTGTCAGCGCCACTCTTGGGAGAAACACAGGATGCAGTACAACGACCATATCCGAAGCCTTTCGCAAGTCACCGTAGTCGACGCGGCGAAACATTTGGAGGCCTTGTGTCAGATCGATTCGGCAGCTCATGCCGCTTTGTTTGATCCCGACGGGCTCCACCTGTCTTCGCTGGGCTATGTAGTAGTGGCTCTACTGTTGCGCCGCTCGTTGTTGCTTCCCTGAATAAAAATGGCTTGGTCTCACCACTGGGCATCGATTTGGGAAAATTTTTATACGCGCCAGAATCGCCAACAAAAACTTTTTGGCTGGATCATGCTGGCGCTGGTAGTGGTCGAAGCTTCCTTTCTTTACTTGCAAGCCGCGCGAGGCTACCAAACCATGTCCGCCGCGGACGTCGACCTCACCGCTTTTGTCCTGTTGTTAATTACCAGCGTGGTCTGGATCTTGTACGGGTGGTTCGTCGTGAAGGACTTGCCGGTCATTGTGTCTGGCATCTTGTACACCGTCGGGACGTCTCTGGTCTTGGCCACCATTGTACAACACGGTTAAAAAAGCAGTGGAGGACGCCCGAGATCGCGCTGGTGTTCTTGCAAAGCTTTTTGCCAGCGTTGGTATTCCTCTCCACCGTAACGACGTCTCCAAGATTTTCTTGGAAGCAAAAGGGGCAACGCCTTCAGCAAGAGCGAATAAAAGCCTCGAGCGAACTGCCAGTCTTTCTTCTCGGACCGCTGGCTGGGAACAGCGTAAGGATTCTTCTGCGCGAGTCTTTGCAGGGTCGAGGCCGAAGTGTTGTCCGTCGGCTTTCGCCGAGAATACTGGCGTGGGCTTTGCTTTAACAGAAAACGAAATTCTCCAAACGCCAGGAGCACAGCCGGACGAAAAAGACGATACACCAAGCATTTGAAATGAAGGCGCACTTGACTCAGAAGGAATGCAGAGGATGGTACCCAACATACTTGGTAGAGGGTTGGACACGCCCTCCATTGGGCAAGATACTGATTCGCCCAGGTGTTGCGACAGCATTCCATGGTTTGAACTTTTCCTCCAGCCCGCAGCCCACACATTCCGTCAACTCGGTAAGTTTGGACCCAAAAAAAAAAAAGGGTATTCTTTATTTCCTTTCGAGTCCAAAACCATGAAAAATATTAGGCGAAAAGAACGTATTTTGTATACATTAGTCTGTCGATGTGTACATGAGCAACTTGGGATGCGCGAGCAAGGACGCCGAAAAGTGGTTGGGGTAAACCCGAACTTCGTCGGCCGCCACGCAGGCTACCGGTGCGTCACCCATCCAATTTACGTATATCACACGCGCTTTCACGCGAACCGCCGGAATCGTGCCGTCGTCGGGTGAACTGATTTTTTCCCCGTAGTGGTTCATCCAGCGGGTGTTTTTGTCGTAGCATAAGACACGAATGATCTTGTTTTCGGGGTGCGTGTACCTGTTGGGAGACACAGCCCCACGGTACAGCCTGGAAGACTTGCATTCGACCTTGAGCTTCTCGTCCAGGTGGTTCAGCATCTGTGCCAGCTCTCGGTGTTCCTTGTTGTGCTTGAGATCAAGAAACACACTCAGTAAATCCCGTTTACCTCCTTGGTTTCTATAAAAACATCGCAAGGCGTTGACGGTAAACCCTATGGCGTGTCGTAGCTTCTGGGCGTGTATGGGGTGCGCCGCACTGCCGATGTTTTCCTTGGGTCCCAACAGGGGTGACGGCAGTCTTTCACACAGCTCCAATGCCGTTTTCGGGTTCTCTACGTATACGTGCTGAGGAATGTCGGAATGCAGCGGCCTTCCGGTGTAGGCGGCAGCAACCTCGGAAGGGTGAGAGGTGACCGTGGCTCGAGGGAACATGGCGCGCAGCACCGTCCGCGTGTGTTCTGGGGGGTTGTTCAGCAAAGGGTGAAAATACCTCCACCGCTTGTTCCGACCCCGGTCTTCGTGAATTTTCACCTCGTCCGGCAAACAGACTTCAAACCCTTTGGCGACCGCCTTGTCGAGGCGGTGGGCTTTGGCGTAAGGGGCGGACAACCGAGTCACCCGGCGGCTGTCCCACGCGACTTTGCACTCGGGGGCTATAAACAGGTGGTGACCATCGGCGTACGCCTTGACGTAGTCGAGGTCAAACTTGTTGGGCACCCCCCAGGGCGTGCAATAGTCGACCAGAATAATTTGGACCGGACACTGCCACGCCGGACACACAGCACTCACGATGGCGTCTTGCACGACAAACACGGTGCCGGCACAGGCACGGCCAATCGCCTCTACCAAACGCAGCACAGTGTCTCGGTGTTGCCGGTACACCCACACGTCTACGTCAGAGTCGGAACGTACGTGGGCAATTTCTAGGTGGGCCGTCACCACGGAGCCTCCGGCGATCAAGGCGTAGGGAAAGCTAGCTACCAGCGCCACGAGGTCGAATCCGCCCAACCACTCTTGCACCCGAGCTCGTACGCGATCGCAAGGCTCGGCCAGCAAGGCACGCTGGCCCACGTCGGCTGTTTCCAGCACGCGCAGGGACCACTCTACCCAAAGGTTCGTGTGGCCCAAAGCCCGCAGTTGCGCCCCCAAATCCAGGTATTTCTGGAGGTGCTCTTCGTTCTGAGGCAACACCAAAAATCGGGTGGCGTCGGGCTGAAACTTGAGCAAGGTGTGCAGCTCCGGATACTGAGAGATGCGCTCCATCTGGGCCAAGCCTTCGGCACCCAGGGCCACGGCGCTTTCGTGGGGAATCATGGCCAATATCGACTTTCTCAGGAACTTTGTGACTCTTTCCACCAAAGGGTGGTTGGGCGAAAAATAATAGCTTAGAAGCATGAGCAGGTCTGCGGATTGACGCAGGGTCGTGTGTTCTGCCAGGGTCTCTGGCGAAGTGGACCTCATGAAGGCGAACATGGCGCTCCACGCCTTCCATCCGCGCGTGGCCAACCCGGAACACTTGAGGGTAATCTTGGTGTATGCCTCGGCGGACGTGCTTCCTTGCAAGAGGGTGTCGAAATAGTCGGAACCCAGGGCTTGCAGGTCAGACCAGGACATGGTAAGGCTCGGGTGTCCCGGCTGTTCGGGGTCCACGTCCAGCACAACAAACACATCGCCTGCGGTGCGCTGTTTCTTGCGTCTTGGCATCGGTTGAGCGTGTGCCACTGGACAAGCACCCAGCCTCCCAGTTCACCGTAAGAGTCTTTACCACTCGTTTTAGTTCAAAACTACGGTAACAGGACGGCGGACGGAAGAAGAGGGTGAGAGCTCGCGGGGAGCCAAGATCGAAAAAGCTTGCTGGAAGCGCTCAGGCACAAACGGGTTGTCCGCCAGGTGCTCGTTCCACGCGTCTCTGTCTGCGTCGCTCTTGTTTCGCGCTCGCGACCAGGCCGAGTAGTCTATGAGCAGCAGGTGGTACTTTTCAGGGCGGGTCTTGTCCCGGACCAACACTATGTTTTCGGGCACGAGGTTGCCGTGCCTCAGGCCGCTGTGTTTTAGGCGGTCCAAGAGGCGAGACACCGCTTGCGCTAGCCTGACGGTATACGATTCGTTCGGAAAAGCGGCCCAAGCCTGCACCAGAGACAGGTGGAAGGAAAAAGACCGCCGGACAAAGAAGTTCGCGCCGTGAGTAAACTCGGGTTTAAATTTTCGCGTCAAGCCAGCCCGGACCGCGTCCGAAAAACAGGCGTTCGGAGATTCGGAGATGCCAATGTCCAGCTCAAAGTATGGCTTTTCGCTGTGGCTGTCGGTGTACAAAAGCCTCAACCTTTCGCCGTGCTCGACGTTTTCGTTTGGTAGCAACGACACCACGTATGCGTGAGGCCTGTTCTCCTGCCAGATGCCGGTGTAGAGCACCACCCAGGTGCCCAGCATGCGCGACAACTCGGACGGAGAAAAAGGAAACGAAAAGTTTCGACTTTCCGAAAACACTTGGCTTTGGTCCACGGTCGAAGAGCGGCTGATCCACTTCCACAACACTTGCACGGCGTCTCCAAAGTCGTCCGAGTTCAGCGTTATTTCCTTCTTTTTTTGGTCCCGGAAGAGTGCCGCTTTGACCTTGGCTTCGCGCAAGCCCAGGTACCGCGCGGCTTGGGGAGCGAAGGACACGCCGGACAACCACTGGGGTTCAAGGCGGTACATGCTGGCCATGACCTTCTTGTACGCGTCGTTGACCGTGGTGCGCACCAACACTCGGTCGGACGAATCGTAAACAACCTGCACGGGCTCTTTAGGCGATCTCTTGGATTTGTTGACGATGTCCGCCGCGCCTGGGAGAACAGTCACCGGAAACGGCGGTCTGCGTTGGGTGAGCAGGGTGGTGTGCTGTTCGGTGTCCATGATAGCGTCCATGTAGGCCACCATCTCTAGGTACGTGGAGGAAAAATTGGTAATGTCTTTGATGTTTTGGGCGGTATACGTGCGGGCGTTGACGTTGCCATCCGTATACAAACGCAAGAGCCATCGCGTTACGCTATAATCTGCGGGGTACGACGTTTCCCAAGAAGCCCACGACAAGTCAAACAGCTTCAGGGCAAACGCTCCGGGCTTGGACGCGGACTCTTGCAAAACCCAACTGCTACTCCAGTGTTCGAGGCTTCCGTGGCCGACCACCGACTTTCGCAAACACTCCAGCATCGCCAACATCTTGGACTGCACGACGGCTGGGTCTGAGCAGAGCCCACCAAAGGCGACGTCGTACAGGGTGTACGCCACAGGGTCGCGGGTCAAAATAACAGACTCAAACTCAAACCCTTCGTCCGGGTCGGGGGTCTTGCACACCACAGGGGCGGCAAGGTTGAGGGTCGAAAAGTGTTGCTGAATCTGGACGCGGGTTACGGGGCGCGTGCTCAAGTGTTGTCGGGAACACTTGGCAAGGTGCCGTTTTCCGGCGGGAGAAGAGACCCAGCACACCACTCCGTCGCCGGTGACCGTCAGCGTCTCCAAGTACTCGAAGCCGGGAAATACGTTATGCAGCACCTCTTCCACGACACCGGATCTTTCTTTTGCCAGCCAGGGCTGTCTCAGAGAGAGTGGCCGAGGATTGGAGCTGCCGCCCACCGAAAGGGGCACGACGATGTCGGGCATGATGTCTTCCCGACGCACTTGCCTAATGGGCTTGTTCGCGGGTGCTCTACGACTGCTGCCCTCGGCATGTTTCAGCCGGGGGACGAGTACGCTGCGCCAATCCTCAAAGAGGTACTTACTCACGACGCGGTCCACCTCTCGAAACGACTTGTACCGCACTTTTTTTGGGAATTGGGAGATCAAGCTTTGCACCAAGCCGGGGTGATGATGCCCGTAATGCAGGTACAAGCTGCGGACCATCAAGCTGAGGTCCATGTTCGAGACGAAACAAAACGAAAACGTGCGTCCAAAATCGATCAGGTTTGGGTAATACTCTCCTTTGGGGCCGTGCAAACGGAACATGACGTTTTCTAGGTGAAAATCGCCGTGTGTCACGCCCCACGCTTTCAATCGCTTGACCAGCGTGTAGAGCATGCGACCTATTTTGTGCAACATGGAGTCTCTCTCAGGATTATTCAAATGTACGCAAAAATCCAACAAGCGTCTGAGCGTAAACTCCAAGGGCTTGGACGAGATGGAAGAATATCGACGCGCCTTTTCAAAGTGTCCCACACCGGCACCCAAGTTCATGGCGTCAAACGCTCGGACCAAGGCGAACTCTACCGCCGGTATGTGGCCCCGGTTTTCGTCCATACTCTCGACCAGGCAGTTTTTCATAAACTTGACCGCCAGCAAGTGGCCTTGGTCAGGGTCTTTCATCGACAAGACCATGCCCGTAGTGCCGACGCCGAGAACCCCCGCCACTCGCCAGCGACGCAGGCGGGGCGAAAAGTTGTTGGGTTCTAGCACGAGCCTGCGCAACGCCCGGGTGGCCAGCACACAGTACTGGTTCGGATTGAGCGGAAACCTTTGCGCGTATTCGATTTCTGGCACCCCCTGGAGAAAGGTTTTGTTTTTGGAGCTTCTTGCCCCGTCCATGACGGACCCGCTCTTCTGGTCGTTCCGGGGTTCGGAAATAAACTTTTTCATCCTTGCCCAGTCCGTGTAGGTGAGCGAGCACTCAAACGATTGCTGCGTACTGAGCGAAGGTTGCTTACGCAGCTCGGCCAGCGTCAGCACTTGCATCTCGAAAGGCAAGGTGATCTTTTGCATGTTTTGTCCCGTCACCCGGTACAACTCACGCGCGTAGGCTTCCGTAAACGTGACGATTTTTTGGTGACGGCCGTCTCGTCTGACCGCCTGCGAGGTGTATCCCCGCACGTTCTGCCGACTCTTGTCCTTGCGCTTCCTCTCCCTCTTGAGCTCTGTCGGGCTGTATCTTTTGGGCCTTTTGTGGCGCCGGGAAGGCAGAGGCAGCGAATCGGGATTTTCCCCCGAGTCGGCGTCGGGAGGCCGAAACTGAGGACTCAGCGACACGCGCGATTGGCGAGAGGAGCGTGTGATCAGGGGTGCTGACGACACCTGGGGACTCGATCGTCTGGACTTTTTCGGCAGAGGCCATGAACGGCGTTTGGACACCCGGGCGCTTCCGCCCATCCTCAACTCGGGAGGAAGGTCCAGCTCTGGTGTTTTGTCTTTTTCTTTTTGCTCTGGTTCTTTGGGCGCAGCGGGGGCGGCCGAGCTTCGTTCACGAGCCCGGGCGGGGGGCCGTGGCCGTCGGGGCGACACGCTCACGGTTTCCACAGAATCACCGCCCACAGCAAACTCTTCCGGCTGGTCGAGGGACCGATATTTCATGCACATTTGCTCAAACGTGGCCTTCTTCCACGCGTCGACAGGAACGCGGTAAGATTCACGCAACGCCGCCAACAAATCCTTTTTCAGGGGCCGCTTTTTGTAGCCGCAAGCCGTGTTGTCCAAAGGATATCCGTCAAACGCCTTGAGCAAGTCTGCGTTTTCCAGGGCTTGCATGATGTCGTACTTGGTTTTGGGCAGTCGTTCTCCGTTTTTACGCGGAAAGGCTTTGAGCTGCTGCCATACCGGGTGTCGGCGAACTTCGGCGACGCTCACCCTCGGCCATCTGTGGAGCGGATCCATAAATCTTTATTGACACCGTCCAAAAAAAAAATAACCTTGGTCGTGATGGCAGATGCAAACCGCCAAGCATCTGTGTCGTGGCCCATGATCGTCATGAAGGACTTGAGAAAGTCTCCGCCTTACTTGCGGCTGGTGAGAAAGTACAAACGTGAGAAACGCAAGTTGCCCCGCACCAAAATCGGCATCCTGGAGGCCTTGCGCCAACAAGGCACGCTCAAATACTTCAAAGACTATCCTTCCCAACGCCCCAAACTCAAAAAGGCCGAACTGGTGGCCGAACTGCGCGCCCTGAACGACCCTCTGCTGGACGTCTGGAAAAAAGTTCCCGTGTACCAGCTGGGGGAGTACGTTCGTTGGAAGAAAACAGCGCAGCACGACGGCCAGCCTCCGCCCCCGGGAACCGTGTTTCTCTCGGGGGCCCCGTAATTTGTCCCCCACAATGACATATATGTTTACAGCTCCACTCAAGAAAAAAAATAATACAGCATGCCGAAGCTGAGCGTGGTGTCGGGACCAGACGAAAACCTTGTGGTTACCGTGCGCATGCCCAACGGAAAAGTAGCGGCGTACTCCCTGTTGCTGCTGGTCATATCCCCTTATTTCCCGTGTTTTGACTTTGCCGGAAAAGCGGTTCCGCTCGCGGCTGCTGGCCCCACACCCATCCCCGTCGCCTTCAAAGCCGACCTCATCCGAAAGCACAAGCCGGCTGTTACCGCTCTTTTTCGCGACCTGAAATCTTCATTGAAAGCACACAACCGAAGGTATGACCGTTTGATTCTGCGTCACGAGGAATACCTCCAACCATGTTTGACGTTAGAACCCTTGGTCAAGTACGCACAAGGGCGCTTTTCCAGAGAGGGCCCCGCTTCTTGTCCGGCTGTGGATTGTGACCGGGTGGGATTGCCTCGGACGGACGCGGTGACTTTGGCTGCGTGGCAAGAAGCAGGCGCGGTGTACTGCCCCCAAAACGAGGCAGACAGACACGACTTTCGGCACCTGGTGCGCCTCATTCGAAAAGCCCCCCAGGTGCAGGGCGAATTCGTGTTGTGGCGGCAAGAAAACCTGGCCTCCTTGGCCTCGGTCGAGCGGGGTCACGAGTTGCCGTTTTCTTCCTTCCTCTCTGCCTCACTCATGCTTCCGTTAGCTACCGGCTGGTCAGGAGGAACGACGGGATGTTTGCTCAAGATTCGGGTGTCTTCCCAACACGTACCCTTCCTCGCCCTTATGGACAACGTTTGGCGGGAGGGTAAGTCCGCCCACCAGTTTGAGGTCTTGATGCCTCCGTGTTTTTTGCGTGTCCAAAAACTCCAAACCGTGAAAACGTCCAGGATCATGACGCCGGCCGAACGAAGGATTTCGGCCGCGTTTTCACTCAACCCGCCACCTGCTTCGGTCAAGGTCGTAACGTGCGTGGCCCTACCGGGAAGAGTGTTGTACGGAGAGTGCCTGGTCCGGCTGGTGCCTCGAAACGCGCGTGTACCGCTGCGTGAGACCACCTCGGATGTGCCGCAAGTCGTGAGACCGCCCGACCGAAATATGGTGTTGATGGTGCGCTTGCCGCACGGACAAGTCGTGGCGTACGCTTTGCTGACGCTCATGCTCGTGGACACCTTTCCTTGGCACGACTACGCAGGACGCCGCGTGGTCCACCCAGTCACGGATATTCCCAAAGGATTCAAGATTCATCTTATTCAGCGCTACCCAGCCCTGGTTTCCCACTTATTTTCCGAGTTGAAAGCCGCCCTTTGCGCTCACAACCGTAATTACCTCAAACTTATCACCCGACACGAAAGGCATGCCCAACAATTGCCGGCTCCAGAGGTGGAGCCAGTGCTCCGGATGGACGGAGACGACCGAGGCGCAATAGACAAGCCACTGTTTCGTCGACTCGCGCGCCTGGTCCGTCGCGCCCCACAGGTTCGGGGCGAGTTTGTGTTGTGGCGAGCAGAGACTCGGCCTGAGCTGCAGACAGCGCTGCCGGGAACACGGGTGCCGTGCCTTTCGTTTCTCTCGACGTCGCTCCTCTTGCCGTTTGCTGTCGGGGGGTCGCACAACATATGTTGTCTGTTGAAGATCCATGTGTCGTTCGATCAAGTTCCGGGCTTGGCCGTGTTTGACCAGTTGGCACACGTCCGTGACGCCCGGCACCAATTTCGAGTGGTGTTGCATCCGTGTTATTTGCACGTTCAAGAGTGTCGCATGGTGCCTATCGAACAACTGCTCACCGAATTTGATACGCGCCTGTTGCCACGTCTGTGTCGGGAGTTTCCGCTTCCCACCACCGTGTACCTCATGACGTGCCGTGCCGAACCCGGGCGGCTGGTGTACGGCAAGAACTCTGTTCGACTCAAGCCCAGCAAAAAATAAAATCCCCAAAAAAAAAATTGTTTATGTACGGGCTCTGGACAAACGCTTGATGCTGTGACGTTTCCTGCCACACACGCGCGATTTTTTCTTGTTCGTGGCCGACGCGGCCGACGCGGCTTCGGTGGGTGACGTATACGAACGGGAGGATTTCTTGGTCTTCTTTTTCGCGGTTTTCGTCTTCTTTGGGGCGGCGGCCGTCTTGGTCTGGCTCGTTGTCTTCTTCTTTGTCTTCTTCTTCTGAGCGCAAGGCTGGGAGGACTTGGACTTGTGATCTTGGGCTTCCTTCAGCAGCTGCGAAAACACTTCTTCCCAGACCTGAATAAACATTTTGCTGAAAAGAGCGGCGGGAATTGGTACCCGGTGGTCAAGGCCAAAGCACAGGCTGATGCGACGCTCTCCGTTCTGAAAGTAGGCGGGCAATGCGGTAAACAGCAGAGGGGCGCTCTTGCCAGCCCACGTGGTGCCCGTAAAACCTTCGTTGGCGATGTGACGGTTGGCTTTCCGGCTATCGCCGGACAACCAGCTCACGTACATGGTCGCCGGCTCGAACTTGTGTCCGATGAAGTGGTACTTGACGGGCAGGGGGGCAGAGTACAGCGCGTCTCGAATCTGCTTGTTTTTCCGGATGATGTTGCACAGCATGGTGCGCGACCTGTTGGTGGCGGGGTGCAAGGCCGCTTTTTTCTCGTCATTGATCGTGTCGCGCAGCTTTTCGTTCAAGAACTGAGAGAACTTGGCCAAGCCCCCCTTCACGGCTCTCTCAAAACCCTTGACGATGATGTTGCATTTCTTTACCTTGCTGTAAATGGAAAACGACGGTTGGATGCGGGTGGGACTTACGATATCTTTGGGAAAATAAGTGTTGAGCTCGGGGTTCTGTATCAGGATCTTGGCAAGGATAAAGAGGCTGAGGTCGAGCCCGGTTATGTGAGGGCATTTGCGAACGTGGCGATAGTACTCCACGATCTCGTTCAGGTGATCGGCGTTGATCGAGCATTGGAACCAGAGGTACGGATCTGACGAGGGCACGTCAAACATCATAGGCAGAAGCTGCGTCATGTCAGACATCTTGGGTGCATCTATCCCGGACGTGTCCCCTTCGGGCACCTCGCTGCCACAATGGGCCGAGAGCGTTTCCAAAATTCGCTCGGCGTTCATGGCCGGCGGAGGACGTAACATTTGGGCCAGCGTCTGGTTGGGTTTTGGGCTCGTAACCGCCAGGCGCTCAAACATGGTGGCGAGTTGAGACAACATGGAACTTGGTACAAGGCTCCACACGCCTTTTTTTTTTGTTCTTTATTTTGAGAAAAAAACAAAAATTGCTTTGGGCCTTACGTATTCAAAGGAAACAAGAGGCTGGTGGCCAAGGCCACATCGGAGAACACGGTATGGTACTTGATGGTGCTGTGGAGGTACCCGTGACCGGCACTGCCTCCGGTACCCGTCTTGTGCCCCAAAACGCGGTAGACCAACCGGCTGTGGCGCGTGCGCCATTCGCTGAGGTGTGCGTCCAAGCGCTGAAGACGCAAAAGCAACGTTCGAGTGTGAGACAGGGACGCAGCGGCTCCGTCCTCCCCCCACGCCAAGGCCACCAGGGCGCTCTTGAGCTCCTCACACGACCAATCCGTACCGGCCAGCGATTGCTGGCACAACAAAGTCCAACGCGAAGCCAGAGGGTGGTCCTCGGACAGGGCCTGGGCCTGGCGGTACCGTGTCCACGCCTCAACCGTTCGTGGCCATGCGTGACACCCCGAAGCGGCCCACATCGTCCGCAGGTGCCTTTTCAGGAGATCGGCCAAAGACTCTCGGGCGCATTCTGCGTCGATGCGTCGTCGATCCTGGGCCGACAGAACGTCAAGGGCCCGAGGGCAGCGGGCAGGATGAACTCGTTTGGCTTCGCCAAGGCCCAGACGCGCCTCCAGCAAGCGAAACTGCACGGATTGAAACCCGGAAGCGGGTGCTATGGCGTCCCGAAAGCGCAAGAAGTCCGTGGCCTCCAAGGTTTTGTCTACCACGTGAAAGTGGTGAAACATGAGCTCAAAGATGGCGTCCACCCTGTCCAGTCGCCGAAGAAGCCGCGTCAGCGGCACTTCGCCCCCGTCCTGCGAAAGAGTTGTTTGCCACGCGGTGCGAAAGGCTTCGAGCTCCAGCAAGATTTGCTTGAACCACAGCTCAAAACACTGATGCACCACGATAAAAAACGTTTCGTCGTGGCACGGCGTACGGGGTTGTTGCGCTTGAAGGAGTTGGGGTAAGCGCAAGTATTCGTCGTAGCGAACCATCGGGGTCTCACTACTTTTGCCGTCCGGCCTCACCATTACAAAAAGAGTAGACTGTATTTTTTTTTTCTTTACATTCACAAACATCTGCTGGCCTAGGGTCCGAGCAAAGGGTGCAAGCCGAGCACGGAGTAGTTTTCTATGGGGCTGGGCGCTTGAGTTGGCACAAAGTATTCCCGAGGTGGACCAGGCAATTCCATCCCGGAAGAAGAAGAAGAAGAAGAAGATATCGTCGAGGACGAAGACAAGGTTCCGCCTGGGGGTAGAATGAACGGACCAGGCGTGCCGCCATGAGCAGACCAAAGTCCCTGAGAGGCACACGAAGAAGACGAAGAAAATCCTTGCGGCGGCGGTGGTGGTGGTGGTGGCGGAACTGGTGGTTCTATGTCGAAGAGCGGTTGGGCCTCTTGAGGAGAATACCCAAAAAGATGTTCGTGACCGCGTAAGTGATTCAGGTACCGTTCGGGAAAAGTAGGAATGGTGTCTGTGGCTTGCACGTGCCAGCCGTAGGGAGAGTCGGTGTCGGGATATACGTGAAAAAGAGTCTCCTTCGTCTCCAGGTGAAAGACTTGCTGGCGAATGTACCCGACGGCTCTTCGCCAGTGCGGGTTGAGGGGCTCAGCAGATTCTGCGTTGTAAAATTTTTTCTGCGCCAGCCAGAAAAACAGTCTTTTCCGAGACTCCAACGTTAGGCTGGAAAGAGGAAGGTCTGAGTCGAGTTTCCACTCTGCCCGAACCGTAGCACAAAGCTGGGAGGGTGTCAGATCGGCGATGGGAAAAGATTTAGTGTCTGACCCGTCGCGTAATTTGACGGAAAACGCCGACCTTGTCGGGGAGCCTTTCTTGAAAAGATATGTCTCGACTCTCAGTGGTTGGCGTAACGGCGCGTCTCGCGCCAGCACTTGCCGCATGAGGTAGGCCGCGTTCGCCAAGGTCATGACGATAAATTCGTCCAAATTGTTTTCGTTCTTGTACGGCACCACGACCTGGCAAAACCTGGCGATTCGACGAACGCAAAGGGGAATGCAGTTGAGATCCACCACTGGAAACTTGGCGAGTATGGCGTCCACAAACTTTTTCGCCGATTGGGTCTTTCTCTTGCGGGCACCGGGCCTTTTGAAGAACAACTTTCGCATCAACGCATCGTGGCGTTTGGGAAAAAACAGGCAGAGTCCGTATCCCGGCACGTCGAGAAAGGAAAAAGGCGAGGTTCCCCATACACCCGTGGAGCAGGGGCCCAGGGTCAGAAGCATCGTACCCAGCATGATGACTTCGCGAATTTTCATGCTCTCGTCAATTTTGGCCTTATCCTCAGCCTTAAGCTCCTGTATCTGGACGGGCAGACAAGGCACAGGCGGAAAAAGCGAATTGGCCGGCTTGGGTGAGGCAGAGTTACGCGGACTCTTGGAGCGGGCTTTTTTGCTTCTGGGGGAAGGAGCAGATAACAGTGGGCGTTTGGCAGAATAGGACAAGGCGTACCCAGGAGGTGGATCGGAACGGGCTTCTAATGCCGACAAACGAGCCTCGTTTTTTCGTTGCACTTCCTCGCGACCGCTCCGGTATTCGTCCAACATCATCATCACGGTTTGCTGAAACATTTGTTGCTGATTTTGCTGTCGCTCCATCACCTGAAGGAAAAACTGTTGCTGCTGTTTAAACATGGTGCGCACGGTGCCCAGGACCGTCATGTCTGAGGAGCTGCTCGAGGCGACTACGGCTTGGCTGGAGGCGGCTGTAGCGTCGGTAGAGGTGGTGGCCGTAGAAGACACCAAAGCCGTGGAAGACGACATGGTCCCCCGAAATTCGCGGCCCAATTTTTTTTTTTTTTTTTCGATTGTGACCGCAAAACATGGAAGAAAAAAAACCTGGCACTGGGTCAGAGAAACCCTAACTCCCGCATTTCAAAACCCCTCCGTTGCGCACGAAATTTTAATTTTTTTTTTTCCTGTTCAGGCGGAAAGCCTTCTTGCCAGCGGGTTTTCCACGGGGTGCGGGAAACCCACTCCGCCAAGTCCCATGCAGTACAATTCGGCCGGCTACATTCGTGTGCCTGTGGAGGCGCGGTTGGGTCTCTCCCTTCTCAAACAGTCGGTCTCTTGCTGCCTGCGCATCTACGGCACCGACCACACACACCTGGCGTCTTTCCGCGGACACCTGGACGTGGCCCACATCTTTCAATGGAACTTTGTACCCGGTCCCGAGAAGACGTGCTCGGTGACGATCGATGCTCGAGACCTGTGGTCGTACCTGTTGCTTTTGCAATACTTCTACTTGAGGGATCCCACGTTCTTGCGCGCCGATAGTCGCGAGGTAGCTCAACGTTACCGTCTTCGGGCCGACCTTCTTTTTGACGCGCCGGTTTCGGGCCTGTACCTGCCAAAAACGCATCGTGTTCTCGTACGTCACGTCCGGTACCAGCGCGAGTCGTATTTTGTGGTGGAACTTTTTTGGCAACGATTGAGGTTTCATAGCTGCTCCACCGCGGCTTTGGACTGTGCCTCCTACAAATCGTTTTCTCAAGCGCCGGAGCGAGGATATTCGGTGTCGATGAGCTCACAGACTTGTTCCTCGTCCACCGAAGCCGCGTTTCGCCAAATGCTGCGGGGCACTTCGGTGGTCGAGTACGTATTGCGGTCGTCCGCAGAACCCACGAAGCCGGCGCCTCTACCGTCACGCCGGCCTCTTAAACGCGTCCGGTCGTATTCCCAGTCTCGCACTGCTAAGAAACGCTCTGTTTGTGCGTCTTCGGTGCTGGAACGAAGAGAGGTACGCCCCGAAACACCCATGCAACTGCTTATCAAGGTGGCGCGGGGAGAGTCCACCACGGTCACAGTTCATCTAGAGCCTCCCAAGAAGCGCCGAGCGTACGTAGAGCGCCGCGTTGTGGGTCACACCAGCTCGGCGGGACTCAACACGGGTTTTTCGTTTCGGGTCAAGGCGTGCGCTTCGACCGCGAAACCCCGGTACAGCGTGGCGACCCGGGCCGTGGGCTTTGTGTACAAGAACAGCCGAAACGAATTCGGCAGCCTGCGAGTGCAATCCTCGAACCAAGATTTTTTATACTTTGACAACGACAACACGATCTTTGTCATGCCGCCACAAGACGGCAAAACGTCCCCTCCGTGCGAATCCCGGCTCGACTTGTCGTACGACGCAGGCCCGGACCCAGGCGTTTCTTCCATGCCCTTTTCGTATGCTCAACAAGCAGCCGTGCGCCTGGTGGTCAAGCAGAAAGGCCGGTAGACACAAGGACCGCATCTCGCGTTTTTCCTCCAAGACCCAAAACGCACAAGAATAAATAGAAGAACACTCGAATTCATTAATTTTTTTTTTTTTTTTGGTCATTTGTCTATGCCAGGGGTTCCCAGCTGTGGCCTCACGCTGCTTCGCCACGCGCCGCCGGATTTTGTCTTGACCTTGTGTGTGGCCTGGTCTTCGCCTTCTCCGCCACCCCGGCTCCAGCTCCGTTTGCATCGTTGTGTCCTGGTGGCCCATTCCGAAGCGTTTCGTACTTTGCTCACCCGGGAGAACTACTTCCAGTGCACCGTGTCGCTTCAGCCCGGACACCTCGGGGCGATGCTGCAGATACTGCAGTACATGTACCTCAAAGACACGTCCCTCCTGAGCACCGATCCCCAAGAACGGCAGAAAATCGGGCGGGTGGTAGCGTTTCTCCGCATGCCTCTGGACCACTGGGCCATCACGACGCGCCTCTCCACTCCACGCCATTCCGGCTCCACGTTTGAAGCACACTTTCACTTTGACGGAGCAGCGTCCGGCGTCGTCATGGCCCGAGATTTTTGGCGCTTCGTGTCCACGGAACGCGTGCGTTTCTCGGTCAAGTTCCCCTCTCAGCCTTTGGCCTCCATCTCGTCCTCGACCTCGGCTCCAACTTCCGCCGCTTCGGACTCTGAGTCTTCTTCGGACCTGTCCTCCCGACCAAGATCCCCTGCCCCCACGCTGCGTCGTTCCCTCCGGTGTCGCAAGAAAAGGTCTTTTTACGGATAACAACCCAGAGACACACACCGTTTTTAATAGATATAAAACGCGGCGTTGCCGCATCGTACGTTGTTCGTGCCGGCCGTGCGACGCATCTGCACCTCGATCACGGCGTTGTTGGCGGGCACGTTCGACACGGTCGTCGTGCTCAGCACGGTGCCCTGGCCTTGGCCGCTGGTGGTAAAAGTAGCTAGGACGGAACCGGGATTGTTGGTTATGTCCACGAAGCGTATTTCGGCCGTCGCGCCAGCCGTTTGCACCCAGGCGTTGACGTCGATGCGCTGCAAGGCACGAGCCGGCGCGTAAAACGCCGAGCCCGCAAAGAGCATGCGCCCCAGGGTTACAAAGGACGTGTTTTGGGTCTGCTTGTAGTTGCTGTTGTTGCGGTGAAACACGGCCGACACGACCAAGGCCCTCTCGGCCGCGTTGGAGCCCCACGTCGTGTTGATCCACACGGCGTTGCCAATGGTCGCGTCCACGCAACGGTACACCACTCCGTTGGCGATCCACGTGGACCCCACGGCGTACCCCGCGGTGCTGTCGTCCGAAGCGGCCGGCGGAGCGCCGGCCGTCAGGTTGACCTTGAGGTCGGGCACTTGGCCGAGCCCCACTTGGGCCTTGGTCACGTTGTGGGGGTTCGCCGTGTTCGCGATGTGGGCGTCGATCTGCGCGTGGGTGTTGCTGCCGGTGCCGGTGAGGTTGTCGTGTACGAGTTGGGCCTCTGCCACGTCTAGCGTCACTTCGTCGGCGGTGGAGGCCACCGTAACCCGAGAAGAGGCCGCCAATACGGACTTGAGTTCGGCCTGGGTGCCGTTTTGGGTCTTGTACACGCTCTCGCCGGTGCCCACGCTCACGAGCTGGGCCAGGCTGGAAGATTGGCGCCACACAGCGGTGCCGTTGGTGGCGTCTACGCAGTGCCACACCTCGTCGTTGGTTTGGTCGACCCAGAGAGACCCGGGCGAATAGCCCGCTGCTCCGTCGTCCGACGCCGTCGGGGCTGCGGTAGCCGCCAGGTTGACCTTGGTGTTTTGCACCTCGTCCAGGCCCACGTCGGCGTTGGTCAGCACCACGCTGCCTACCTTGCCCGCCACCGACGCCACCGCGTCCGTGTTGTCGACCAAAGCCCAGTCGTTCCCGTCGGTCACCGACGCGTTGGCCACCTTGGCCAGCAGCTTGTCGCTGGTATTCACCGTCAGGCTGTTGGCCGAGCCCAAGATCACGCCACCCGACCCCGCACCTACAACGATATACAGGTCTCCCAAGGAAGCCGTGCCGCCTCCGGGGAAGTCGGTCGTGGCGGACACGTCATAGTCGCCGCGAAAGTTGATGGCCGAGGTCACCGCCGACAAGGCCGTGTCGATGCCCGCTAGGTGGGCCTCGACGTCGGCGCCGGCAGCGCTGTAAAAACCGGGCGAAGCCGCCACCGCCACGTTGGCCGCGGTCAGGAGCTGCAAGCCGTAGACCCCTCCGCTGGCGTGGTAGACGACCTTGCCGTCGTCTGCCCCGTCCGTGGGGATGGGCACGGCCACGTTGGTCACGTTGCCGAGACCCACTTGCGCCTGCGTCACGTTGTGGGGGTTGGAGGTGTTGGCGATGTGGGCGTCGATTTGCGCGTGGCTGTTCGTGCCCGTGCCGTTCAGGCTGTCGTGCACGATCGAGGCTTCGTTCAGCGCCAAGTCCACCTGCTTGTTCGCCGGGTTGTCCGTGACCGTCAACCCGGCGCTGACCGAGTTGATGTTTTTCAGCTCGAGGTCGGTGCCGGACAGGCCCGACACCACCCCGACGCCGGCCACGCCCGCGTTGGAGGCCGACAGCAGCCCGGAACCCACAGACCACTGGGCCGCGCCGGTCGATACGTCTACGGCCACGTAAAACACCCCGGTGGAGACGTCTACCCAAAACGAGCCCACGCTGTAGCCGGCGCTGTCGTCGTCGGTAGCCGTAGGGGCCTGAGCCGCGTTGAGGTTTTGCTTGAGGTTCCGGATGTTGGTCAAGTCTTCGAGCAAGGCCACGAGTTCGGTACCGTCCCGCACGGCCGTGATGACGGTCTGGTTGGTGTCTACCACGTGGGAAGGCTGGGACGGAATGGAAGTAGGAGGGGTCGCACTCGACTGCACCACTTCATAATACTGCCCGTCGGTGACGGAAAATAAGCGAAAGGTGTATTCGGTAGAGCTCATGATGCCCGGGGATCAAGATAGTTGGAGGGGTTTTCTTTTTTCACACAAGAAAAATAATAAAAATAGACCCAGCCTGTCATGCAAGACAGCGAGTGGTTGCCGTCTTCTTCGACGGATGTGCCCGGCGCGGTCTTTCTGGAAGCAGACTACGCGCCACAGCTGCCCCCTCACACCATCCTCGCGTCCGGCACCGGGTCTTGGAGCTTGTTCCACACTTTTGTGACGGGATTTATCTTTATTCTTTTGGCGGCTACGGTGTACTTGTTGACCACGTCCCGACAAGAAATAGGCATCGTAGACGCAGAAAACGACAATGACAACGAAAACAGCCTGACGGACTACACCGCGGGGTACGTGACCGTGTACGCCGCCAGCACCGAAAACATGAACCTGAGCCAAATCGTTCCGGGTTTTGTCATGGACGATGCTGAACTGGGTCTGAACCAGCGCATTCTGATCAAAAATCAGGACAACAAATCGGAAAATGGGATATACTACGTACGCACCGACGAACTCGTTCGGTCTGTCCTGTTTCAAAACCCGGAAAACCTGGAAGAAGGCACGCTCATATTTGTGCTGAACGGAATGCAACACGGCAAACAGTTTTTCGTCATCAATTTTAACCAGCCGTCGAACAAGTCTACTTCGTCTGGCAGCAGAGTAAGCTCTGTGGCCGAAGTGACTTTCACCCTGGTTAGTCCGACAAACATGCCTTTGGTTGACCCCGACAACGGAGAGAACCTTTTGAGTTTGCAAGTGCCTGCCGAGCTGACCACCAGCATTCAGTTTACCCTGCCCAATACGGTCGGCGATGCCAACCAGGTGCTTACCACCGACGGAAACGGTACCTGGGCTTGGAAAGACAGCGCGTTTGCGACAAGCCAAACACGCCCCCCTTCGGTCACCGACTCTAATTATCCTTCTGGATCTCAGTGGATCGACACGGCCAACAACACGGCCCACGTTCACCTGGGCAACGGCGCGTGGCGTCAAACGTCGGGCATAACCACAGGGTCTGTGCCCTTGATTCTGCCTCTGTCCTTGAACCGTGAACACCAAGTCGCTTCCTTGTCCACGCCCCACGTCGCGGGCACGACCATGTACCCCGGAGTGTCTATTCAAGCCGCCGGCCTTACCATCGTGCGTGTCTGGGCGCAAATGTACGTCACGCAGAGCGGAGCCGTGGCCGAAGTGTCTTTGCACGACACCGAAACGCGCCTGCAAATTGCTTCGGTGCCGGCCACCAGCACCGACGTGTTTCACCGCGTGTTGTCTTCGAGCATCAGCAACGTGCCTACCATCAACACCCACTTGGAGGTGCGACTGGCGCTCGCCAGCGGTAGCGGCGAAGCCAGGCTCCAAGCCGTGTTGCTCGAATTCGGCTAGAGAAACATAGAAAAAGAAAAATGGAAACAAAAAAATTAGGGGGTTCCTCATGACCACGTCGTGCGAAGCCCTGCTGGAAAATTACGCCAACGTTATCAACAGCGAGGCGGACGCCACAAAAGACGTCGTGCCGAGCATCCTGTTTTTTGCGAACGTGGCGTGTCAGGGCGCCTTTGCGCCCAACACTGCTGGCGACTTTCCCGACACCAACACGTACTCCACGGGCACGCACCCTTTGCCTTTAGCCAGCTTTCTCTCCTTTATCATACCCTTTAACTTTAAGCAAGTGACCTTTCGGTCGGGGTCTTACTTTTTGACCTTGCACGGACCTTACACGGAGATCAACACCGCCAACCTGGTGTGGGCCAACGATCCTTCCGTGTCCTGGGCGACGACACCCCCCACGAGCTTCAGCGTCGATGAGCTGGTGGCTTGGGAGGGACAAGTGCTGCCTGATTTTTGTATGGGCCGGCCGGCCTTCTTGGGGGAGTTCCCCTTGACCCGTTTCGCGCCGCACGGCGCTCGGTGCGACGAGTTCATGCGCAACACGTGGTGCTCCCTGTCACCTCCGTCTGGCAACATCCTCACCGACACGTGCGCCTGCTTCAAGGAAGAACCCGAAATCGAAGCCGTATCGAAAGCCAAAGGAGTCAACCTGGGCGTAGTGTGTTTTGGGTTTCGCTGCGCGACGCGCAACTCGTACAAAACGTTTTCCATGCTCACCCAGCCGTGCAACGCCATCTTTTGCGAACAAACGGTAAACACGTCTCCGGGCGTGGTCGATACCGCTACGGACCAAGTCTTTTGTGGGGGCCAGTTTTACAGCGCGCAAGGAAAAATCACGCCAAACCCGTCCGTCACCCCGGTAGAACCCGTCAGCGATGGCGCTTCTGCAGCGTCTTTGCCTTTCTACACGTGGATCATGCTGGCCGTAGCGGCCTTGCTGCTCATCGTGGTAGCCTACTTGCTGTTTGCCCCTTTGCACCTGCGCCCGTCCGGCCAGTCCCCGGCTTCCCGGAACCGGCCCTTGGTGGCGTCTTCGCGTTTGCGCCCAGTTTCACAACCCCGGGCCTTGGCTCCGTTGCCGTCTTTACCGTCTTTGCCGCCTGTGGTGCCTTCTTCTTCTTCTTCTTCCTTGTATCCTGGGGGTGGCGTGGGGGGGGATCTTCCGCCGTGGCCGTCGTTAAACACCTTTGCGCCTTCTTCCTTGACCGAGGGGTTTTCGGCTTGAGAAGCCTCGAGTTCAAAAATAAAAATAAAATCACGTCGCTTTTGGCTTGGTCGTCGTCTTGGCGCTTTTGCTCTCCTTGGCCTGCTCGGCCTGAAAATCGTGCATGTCACGAATGAGAGAGCGAGTTACCTTGGACCCGAACGCGACCAGACAAAACAAGAGCACCACTCCGCTGGTCGCCAGGGTGGCGATGTTGGTGGCGAAGACGACGTTCCCGGTCACGCCTTGCAAGGACGAACAACCGGCGAGCCCGTTTTCCGGTCGGCACGTCGCGCCCAAGTGTCCTTGCTCCAACTCGTGACCAAAGTTTTGGTGCAGGTACACGTTGAGCACGGCCGTGGCCGTAGCCACCGTCACGCCCAGCAAGATCAGCGACACTCGACGTTGGAGGCGCGCCCACTTGGGGGCGTGGTCTCGGCGGAAGGCCGCGTGCCGATGCACCGTGTACCACTTGCCCAGCAACAGGAGCAACAATATTCCGTTGAACACCAGGCTGAGCAGGTTTAAGAACAACAACACGGTACCGTAGCTGCTGCTCAAGGCACAATTGTCGTTGCCGTCGCCGGATTCACACGTCAGGCTTTTGTCGTGCACCAGCTCTTTGGTATGGTTTCGCAGATGTACGGTGACAGCGCTGGCGGCGATGGCCGAGGCGCTCGACGCAAACGTGGCGAGGAAACCGGTAAGCAACTCCATTCTGATGAGAGTTTTTTTTTTTATTTATTCTTCCGCCAAAGAACTTTTGCTCTCGGCCGACAAGTCCAAGGTTGGGTCCTGTGTGGGCCACGGCATGTCGCGCACCTTGGCCTGGCAACGGGAAACCCACGACCGATGACCCGTGGCGCTCTGCAAGTCGACACACCGGCCGTTGACGCGAATCACAGAAGAGTCGTACAAGCGTTCGGCCCGAGGAAACAAGCGCTTTCCGTCCAAGACGTCTTGCACAATTTCGGCCGTCATGTCCGACATGGCCACCACGCCCGTGTTTTGTATGACTCGCCGGCCCAAGCGGGCCGGCGGGCAGTCCGGGGGTTGGAAATACGGTTCCTGGTCGTAAAACGTGTCGTAGTTTTCGCACTTGTCGATAAGGTGGCGCAAAAACCGTCCATGCGTGACAACCAGAATGGTGTACGCTTTGGGGGTGTCTTGGATAGGGAGGCAAAACTCGGACTCGGGGTTCAGCCACTGGTCCAGGACGACTTTTTGCCAAAACATGTTTATGTCGGCAAAAGGCAAGCGTCCTTGGGTGACGCGGCGGTACATGCGCCAGTCAATCTGGGACGTGTCGTGACCCAGCACCTCCAAGGCGCGTTGAGTTTCGGACGGTCCTTGTGATTCGCATTGCGGATCGAGGCCGGCCCAGACGAAGACGCGGCTCAACGGAATCTCGTTGGCGTAGGGTATGACCTGAATGTTTTGGCCAGGCAGCAAAAGGGCAGACGTTTCCAGGGCCCGAAGCATGTCGCTGGTGGCTGCGTGGTTGACGCGCGCCAAGGCTTTTCGCAGGGTGTGGCCGTGGTCGTCCTGGGCGTGCACGGCCGCGTCGATGGAGGCAGGAGCCAGGTCGGACAACGGTGGGTTCTTGGCCTGAAAACGAATCTGCTTGAACAGGGCGTTAGAATACTGTACCATGTTACCACAGCTCGGCGCGTGACGCACAAAGAGGATGTTCCATCGGTTGTTGTTGGTAGGCATGCGGGAGGGTCCTCACGGTTTTTTTTTTTTTCTTGGGCCGTCACAAAACACATTTTTTTTTTCTTCGAAAACCGGAGGGAAGGAAGGACCAGGGTGCCAGTACTTCAGTCCGGCACATGTTGCTGTTAGAATCAGACCCGATCTGTCTGCCCCTGACCGTTCCGTCCTGGGACGACACGGACTTAGAGTTTCGGGAGCAAAGTACCCAAACCACCTTTCAGCATCCGAAACTCGGAAACATTGTGGTATTCGTGCGCGACGTGGTCGTGGATCACCCCTCTCGGCACACCTTTTACTGCGTGCGTTCACCCACTCCTCAATACGTATGTGTTGTGGGTCGGTGGTACGCGCGTGAGGGCGTAACCTGGCACCAAGTGCTTTCTTTGCTCATCACCCTGGGTCTGTGGATACCGGGAAAAGTCCTTAGTCACATCGAATGGCCGTTGCGGTGCTCGTACCACTTTTTTCGCCGTTACAACTTTGAGAACACGGCTTCGGCAACCCTGGATTACAGAGCTGTGCCTGCCTCTGCCTTTGAGTTCTTGCAGACGCACACGTACGCATCTGTTCCGCGCTTCTTGTCCTTTCCCCTGCTATCGCGCCAAGGCGAAGCTTTCGTGCCGGCACTGATGCGCAACGCCAAGGTAGCGACGGCCGAGTACGTGGCCGGCGGAATCCTTTCGGGGCGTCCCCAACGCAAAACGATCAACACGTTTAAGTATTTTACTTTCTACTCGCACGGGCACGGCAGCGTCTTGTTTCTGATCCCTCCTCGCGATTTGAGGACCGCCCGCCTTTTTCTCCGGCCAGAAATGGTCGTTACGCAGCGCGCCGCGTTGAGGAGGTTGTGCGGACAGCCGCAATCGCCGAAGCTGTGGGCGATCAGCCACGCCTTGCTCCGCTTTCGTGAGGTCCGTCAGACACTGGCCCAAGAAAATATTTCTGTGCTGGTCGTAGACCATTTTTTGCAGCTCAGGGCTTTGGCTTGGTTTGACGCGTGGATCACGGACCTAAAGTACAACACGCTCTGGCTGTTGTCGTCGTGCTCGGAAGACAACCTGGCCACGAAGGACAGGGCGCCCGGGCTCAACGCCGATCTGGTGCGCTGGTATCGCCTGGCGCCGGCCTGGCGCCTCCGGCAAGGTTTTTCCGAGTCGCAAGTAAATGCCTTGGTCCAGGGTCTGCTTTTGACGTGCCACTACGGAGGCAATCCCAGACAACACCTGCACACCCTGCGCATTCGCTTCGGAACCCCACTCGACACCGACCTGTTTGCTCGCATGTACAAGGCCGTGTGTGCCTCGGCCGAAAACCCATCATCGGATCCAGGCCCGGTCCTGCAAACCGTGGGAGCCTTGTTTTCCGGAGCCAGGCGCACTCAATACGAAGTCCAAAAACTCTTATTAGAGCGCTCGGGTGGCGTGTTCCCCGGAGGAAAGCCTTACGTGCCTCTGCGGCCGTGGTCCGAGCTGGCTTGTGAAGAACACAAGGACGACGTAAAGTGCCACATATGCCAGGAACACGACGTGGGCTTTCCCGTACGAAACACCGGATGTCAACACACTTTTTGTTACACCTGCCTCCTGGAGTGGAGCGTCCTCCAGAGTACCTGTCCTTTGTGTCGAAAAACGTTCGAACCGGGGTTCCTTCGCCTGGACCGCCACGCCCGAAACGGAGCTACCACCAGAAAAAGGGCACTGCGCCGACCTCCCGCGCCTCAAAACGTTTATTCAAATGCGTGGCTGGAGACGGCGGTGAAAAATCTTTCCTTTTTCATAACGGGGAGCAGCCACGTACTCGTGTTGGTGTCCGACGACGAACATGTGCGGGCCTGTACCGCTTCCTTGCGGTCCGTGTTGCCCGAAAAGTGCAAGATCGTTACGTATTTGTCTACAGAGAAGAATCTCGTCACGGAGCACAGCTCCGAGCTGCCTCTCTACACGGTATCACACACGCAACACGCCGACGCTTTGCGCAACGTTTTGTTTACTGTCGTCGTGTTGGGCGAAAGCAACGGTGATCCTCGAATCCTGTACCTGGTGAAAAACTATTACGGCAACAGCGCGAAGATCGCGTTTGATCAAGAAAATTCCCTCTTGTCGATGCTCCTTGACCACCTGGCGGAATGGGAGTACCACACCTCCCCCCGATCGGTGTTGAAAATGTACGCCAATTATCTCCAAAGCCCTCCTCCTCCCCGTCCCCTTACTTGACCCGACCGCGTTTCACCCAGAGTGTTTTCTGGTGAAAACGTTTCACACGCAAAAACAAGAAATAAAAACGAAATGAGTGCGGTAGACTATATCTACGCGGGGCTGAAGCGCCAAGCGTTCGGCGTGTCTTCCGAGCTAGACGCGTACTTGGAGGAGCTCTTGCCCGCCAAGGTGGTGGGCGTCCAAAAACGCCCCTACCCCTATTTGGGCATCAGGCCAAGGGACTACTACGTGTCGGTACCGTTGTTCTTGTCATTGCCCGAGAGGGCGGGTGGTTACTATTATCCACAAGACACGGGCGGGTGACTTTTTTTTGCGTGCAAATGGTCTCTGCTTTTAATGTGCGTATCCAAAAACGTGAATCCAAACAAACAGGAAAGCCCCACGTCTCACACACCAGCCGGGATCCCCTTGCCGGGCTTCTTGGAAGGTCTTCCCGACGTTTTGCGAGCCTTTTCGGTGACGGGTTGGGACAACTTTTGGTTGGCGGCGGGGGGTTCCGAAGATTGTGCGACCTTGTCCAGGGGAGGAGGTGCGCTCGCGCCTTCGTCTTCCTGGGCTTGTTGGGCCTGCTGCATCAACATTCTTCGGCGTGTTGTTACCTGAACCGGAGGTTCCTTGTTCACCTCCACCGACTTGAAGTGCTTTTCGATACGAAACTTGTAGTTGGTGTCGTACCGGACTTCCTTCAGATGGAGGACTACCTCGTTCAGGTCCGCCGAATCTACGGCATTCCAGGGGTAAGAGTTGCCCTTGCTGTCGAACAAATCGCAATGCTTGCTATCCACCCCGTTCGGTATGCCCACCTTTTTGTCCCCTACTTTTTTCTCGTTGCCTGCCAAATATATTTTGGCGGATATGCAGCGAGGCCAATAGGTAGCTGTCCCTTCTGCCTCTGGGTCTCCTTCGGGAGGTTCAAAAAACTGTTTTACCTTTTCTTCCTTCATGATCCTCAATTTTCCGCATTGCTGCACGAACGCCTCTTGGGAAGGTTTGAAAATCACCTTGGCGGATGGACCGATGAGGTGCACTCGATGCTTAAAACACAGCTTTCGAATGTGCGCTTCCAGCTGTTTCAACCGTTCCACTACGTCTTTGTTCTCTGGGGGTATGTTCACCATGAGGTTGCCCTCACGCCATTTGCCTTTGCCTTCTTTGATTCCATTTTTGCTGGATTTCAAGTTCGTGATGGAGAGCATAAACGGACGGCCGTCGTACGTGAGAGTGGCAAGGTTCATAGATCCCTTGATGTTTTCGTTTCCCGACTTAAAGTCCCACGTTTTCGGTTCTTCGAGACGGAGACCGACCTTGGAGATGTCGACTTCTTCCAACGGGGTGGGCAAAACCTTATTGTCGGCAGACATGGGAAATAAGGCCGATGAGCTCAAATGCAAGCGACCTTCGGTTTGGCAGTGTGAGTTTGCCTGGGGACTCGCACCCACACGACCCCGGGAAACGGACATGTCTTGACCACTTTGCTCCGTAGAATTTGTCTTGACATCACCCCCCACACATGAAAAGAAACACACCAGCACCTTATGAATCCCCAGCCTCTGGGGTTTTCTGGATATGGCGCAGCACGGCCACCGCTGACACTGCCGTCTAACCCCTTGGGGCCCCCTCTTCCAGCCAACGTGCCGGTGCCGACTCGGACCGGTTGGCCCACCACTCTCCCGGCCCCCAACCCCAAGGTCTCGCCTGGATGGAGCTCCAAAAGCCGGTGGATCGTCTTTGGCATCTTGTTCGTGCTGGTGGGCGTGGTCGTGGTCGTCGTCTTGCTCTTTACGGGCGTTTTCAATGAGGACGAACCCGAAGTGCCGCTCACAACCCCCGTTCCCCTCACGTCTCCCGTCATTCCTACGGTAACCATAGCTTAGCTTAGCTTACAACGCCAAGACAAATGTATTTTAGAGTGTTGTTAACCACCCAACACGCACGCGCACAAGCGGCGGGTGAAGTCTACCGGACATTGCACTTCGTGCTTCAACGTCTCATAGGGTGCCTCCAGTTGACGGCGAAACCTGCCTTCCAAGGCAAAACTCACCCGCGGCACAGGGAACGTAAAATGACCCGACACCAGTACGCGCCGCACCTTGGCGCACTTGCTGCGGTTCGGCCCACACGAAAACGCGTACGACACAGAAAACTGGCCCGAACGGCTTCGTTTCAACAAGAAGGGGTCGGTCAAGGGCTGAAGGAACAAGAACCACTCGTTGTCGGCCCCCGAAGACGCGGGCGTCAAGCGGGCTTGGAACACGTCTCGCAAGATCTCGGGCTTGAGCGCGAAAGGCTGTCGCTGTTCGAGTGTGACGGCGTACATGGACACCCCCTTTACGCCTTTGGCATGGGTGGCGTCGGGCTCCACGCACACGCCGATAGCCAGGTTGTGGTGTGTATCAAAGAGTATCACCAGGGCGACGTGTTGGTCTCGCAACAAAGTTTGGGCCGTCGCCAAGTCCATGAGGTTTTTTTTTTTGTTCTTTCTTATTACCAAGAAGGAATGACGATGGAAATCTGCATGCAGGAGGATGGCAGCGGCTCGTCCGCTTGGGCGGGACAACAAAAGACCGCTTGTGGGAGAACCAACCGTCCGAGACCCTAGCGCGTGAGGAGTTGTTTGTTCCGGCGGCCCCAGAAAAAATTAAAATGTTGTCTTGAACTAAAAGAACTCTCTGTTACGGGAGGTTTCATCCACCCGGCGCTACACGGTCATGTCCATGTTCAGACTGCCCCCTGATGTATTGTGTTGGACGTTGAGCTGGCTGACCGTCCGCGAGCACTTGCGCTGGAACGTCACCTGCTCCGCCGCACACGCGGTTGGAACACAAACGCGAGCCTGGAAAACAATAGCCTTTCGCCAATGCTACTTTTCGTTACGAAAATGCCGCTCATGGGTATCGCGTCATACCACCCATTTCTCGGTCACGCCCTTGTTCCCCCCTCGAAGTGGCCGATACGTTCAGGAAGTGGAATTTTTGGCAGACTGCACAAACCTGCAACACTTGAGCCTGCCGAAACAGTCCGTAAACAGCATCGCCGCCTTGTACCACATGCCGGCGCTGGAACACCTTGACTTGAGCGGAAGCTTTATTCGATACCTGAGGTCGTTGCGCCAGTGTGTGCGTCTCAAGGTGCTTCGCTTAAACCTTAGACCCTGGTTTAAAAACCCGGTGGAGGCCACTGATCTCAAACCCTTATCATGCTGCACCCAACTCGAAACGTTGGAACTTCATTTGGAAAAAAGCCAAAAAGATATAGACGCGCTAACCTCCTTGGTAAACCTACGTTACTTAAGAATTAGTGCGTTTGGTCTACGGGATCTTTCACCCTTGCAATACTGCACCCGATTGGAGTCCTTGATTCTGGTCGGAGATTTTCCCCGCATCACTTGTATGGATGTTTTGGCGTGTTTCCCGCAACTTCGCCAACTCGTCGTGGAGCAGGCCGGGGCTGAAGACTGGAGTGCTGTCGGCCGTTGCCCTCAGCTGAAAATACTGGAAATCACCCACTCTCCGCTACGACACGTAGATTTTTTAGCTCAGTGCTCCTTGTTGGAAGAGCTACGTTGTCAAAATTGTTCGTATTTGGAGAACGTCGACGCGTTGGCTCATTGTCCCCGGCTGAAGAAACTGGATTTGCAGTGGTGCAAAAGAGTTTCGTGCATCGACGCTCTTGTTCATCATAGACACCTCAGTCACGTCACGCTGTCGGGATCCGGGATCAAAGACTTGAGCGCGCTTGGCGCGTCAACCGGCATCGTGTCCCTGAAGGTGAATGACTGTATCTTCCTGGAGGACATTTCGGTGGTGTCCGGTTTGATTCATTTACGGGAATTGGAAATAACGGGATGCCCTAAAGTGAGCAGCTTAGAAGCCGTCGCTTCTTGTACGCGGTTACGCCGGTTTCGGTGCAGCGGAGTATCGTTCACTTCCAAAACATTGTGGCCCTTAAGCCGCCTTCATGAGCTTGAACACGTAGAGTTGCGGAATACGTCTATTTCAAACCTCTATCTCGTAACGCACTGGCCAAACCTGAACAGCCTAAACCTTGAATTGTGTCAACGCCTGAAAAACATCCGACCTCTTCGGTTCTGTCAGAAACTCAAAGATCTATCTCTCAGCCAAACCGCGGTCACAAACGTGAGTGTATTGCAACATTGTCCCCTGCTACAAAGGCTTTGGCTACGGCAAACCAGGGTGCGACACCTGATAGGCTTGACTCGGTGTTCCCGCTTCCAGTACGCCGACATCGAAGAGTCTCCCTTGTGGGACCCCATTGTCCTTCCAGAATTAAAAAGGTTATTTCCGGGAGTAACTTTTTCTGCATAAAACCAAACCCAAAACTCAAGCCGTCTTTTTATTTCTCTTTTTCGTCTTGGCGAAAGTGTGCGCACACGACCCGTATGACGTGCCGTACGTCTTTTTCGGTCATCCACCACCCGACGGGCAATGACACCAGCTCTCTGGACAAGACGTGAAAGGCGTCACCGGGACCGTCCTGGGAAGAGAGCAACGACGAAGAGGATGACCTGGGCAAACTCATGGTGGTCACCCCATGGCGGTGACAGTGGTCTCGAAACCTGTCCACGCTGCCTTGCAAAACACGGACGCTCAACACGAAACAAGCAGACACGGACTCGGGGTCGACCAGTTGCGTCTCAAGACACGGGTGGTTCCGAAACGCCTCGGTCAGTACGCTCCAGTTTTCTCGGCGAGACGCCAGCTGCTTGGGCAGGTGCGGCAGGTTGGCCAGGCCCAAAGCGGCGGACAGCTCAGACAAATGTATGTCCGGACCGGCTTGGGCAAAGTCGTCGTTGGGGGTTTCGGTCGACCACCCGCGCGTGTACCCGTTCTCGCGGTGCCTCAGAGCTTTCTGAAACATCTCGTCGTTGTTGAACGCCAGGAAGCAGCCCGAACCGGCGCTTAGGTGATGCGTGTTGTGCAACGAAAAGACCGACACGTCGGCCAAGGCCGCGACGCCTCGGTCTTGGTACATGGCCCCCATGGCTTGCGAACAATCTTGTATCACCTTGGGCCGGAAACCGTGGATCCGCCGGTGCTGGTCCAACAAACGGTTGAGTCCGGCCCAGTCGAGAGGCGCACCTGCCCACAAGGTTAGCACCAACACCTTGGTACGGCCGTCGAGCTTGTTTTCCAGGTCTCTCAACGAAACGTTAAACGTGCGCAAATCTACGTCCACCTTTCTCACTCTTCGGCACACTTGCTTAACGGAACCGTGCGTAACAAAAGGAGCCAAGCTCGACACCAAGACTTTGTCTCGCCTGGGGTCAAATCCTGGCCACTTGGTTTCCTTGTCAGCTGGCCCACACAAACTCACCGCCAAGCCGAACCCCGTCGTCAAAGAGGTCAAGGTTAACGTGCTCGAACAATCCAAGAAATCTCTCAGTTGGCTTTCAAACATTTGGTTCGTCACGCCACCTTCTCGGGTCGCTAGCGTTTGCAAAGCCTGATTCTGTAAATCGATCGCGTTAGGAGCCACAAACGGCTTCAGTACCGGTATCCAATGTTGTTGCTGATGTTTTTCTTCGCCGCACGACGCCATGGCTCCCTTCTTTATCTCGGTGATGTATCTATTTTTTTTTGGGGGGAGGAAACAAAGCCTTGTGTTTCGAAATTTGTCTTGAGTGACTACCTGTCGCTCCGACATCCTGGCGAGTCTGGAGAGAAATGAAAAAAAAAAATATATATTACGTTTGCATGGGTTGCTTCCGCCTTCCCTTTGTTTTCCCAGGCCTCTACCCGGGGGGTGGGTGCATGATGCAGTAAGGCAAACACTGGTTCTTTACATCATTTCAGGTTCCTTCTGGCGGATAAAGGGTGCGTACCACTGGTATCAAACTTTTTCCGATATCTAGTTTGGCGTGAGGAAAGTCATATTTTATTGTTTCACTTCTTCGTCGTCGGCGTTTTGGAAACTGCGCATAGATTGGTACCCTGCAGCTTCCAGGTCGACCAAAGCGCCCTTGTTGGTATTCGTCACAGGTTTCGATGTGGGATAAAAGAGCCAAAACAGACATCCGATGACCATCGTGACAGACACCACCGAGATCTGGAGCGATGTAAACCCAGCCACCAACGTCAAACGAGGATGGTTGGTCAACCAATGCCGTGCGCGGGCAAAGGCCAATACGTAAACAACAAGCAAGATAAACCTGTGGTCACGACGTCGGTGTGAACTTGAAGCACACCAGGTTTGGGGAACAAGACAAAATACATACGCAGAACAACCAAAGGCATAGACAGATTTCCTGGGCACGTCCTTATCCGCCTTGTAAAACCACCACACGGACACCGCCAAGACCAGAAAGGCGACGATGCTCAAAGCCAGCACAGCCTGTTGGTTGAAAAAAAAAAAAAAAAATTTCAGAGTAAAGCCCAAAAATAAATCAAAAAAAAAAAACTTACATTTCCCACGCCGTTCATGGCTTTCATGAAATCTTTCCCGAACCCGGTGTGGGACGATGTGCCGCTGTACCATCCGACTTGAGCGCACTGAACAGAGTCTGGAAAATAACGGTATCCTTTCACTTGAAACAGGCCGCTTGAAGTAGAGAACCATAGCATGGCGCAGTGAAGGAATATCACCAGAGCACACACTGCAAAGATCCTGCGTCGTCCCTTGGGTGTTTTCGCAAACAGCGCATTCGCGATCGCCAAAGGGAGTATGAGAAAGACCGTGACGGCGATGGCCGGACCGTTGCTTGCTCGCTGGCAGTTGTCGTGGATCGACAACACGATATCAACCCCCAGAGGAGAGGTGAACACAACGGATTCACCCCCGGTAGACGACACCGCTGTCCATGTCTTGTTGGGTTGATCCTCGGCTGGGGGCAAGGTGCCGTCAAAGAGGCCGCAGTCCCGAACGGGCAACAAACTCCAACTGCAGTCATCCGTAACATTCGTAACCACCAAGGAATTGCTCAGAAACATCAGACACCGAGCGCTGCCCCGATCAAAGACTTTCAACTCCAACTTCTCTTGCGTGTACTGAAGAGAAAAAAAAATATAAAGGGTGAACCTTGTTGGTCTCTTTCGAGCCTGGTTGTGCCTTACGTTAAGTAATCGCATAGGTAATTGGAGGAAGCCCGGACAAGGCGGTGACCAGGAGGAGTCCGCATGCGTCGCTCCCACGCTGACCCAAAGCAACAAAAGAACATGCAAATATTGCATGATAACGGAAGTGTTACGGTGTTGTGTGGGGCACAAGCAGATGAATATGTGTCTGGAGAGTGAGTGGGGCGTCGGACGAAGCCAGGTGGGGGCGAAAAATCTCCAAGATTTATTGGTTCCGTGTTTGATAGCTATGCTATTTTTCTGGTAATAGGCCTGCCGCTAGGGTCCACAATGTACGTGCGCAAACCCCGACTGGTGCGAAAGACGCGTTTTGTGTACTGAGAAGAATGTTTGTCTTGTGGTCTCACACCCTGGGATCTCCGAGCGGACATGACCCCTGACTTTTTGGGTTCGCGGGTGAGAAGGTTTCTTTCGCGCCACCAGCGCATGACCTGGCGTCTCTTCCAAAACAGGACGGCCGCTAAAAGCACGATCAGCACCACCAACGAAAGCCACAGCCACAACATGTGGTGGTGTTTGTTTGTTAATTTTTTTTAGTACAAGCGCCGTGTCCGAAAGCAGGTTTGCAAACCGTATTTCACAAAAGTGGTGACGACGCCGTTCAAGTTTGAAGCTTTTTGTTCTTTCGACGTTGAGCCTTGTTCTTACCCAACCGGCCCGGCCCACCCGGTGCCCGTGGACACATTTTGCGTCACCATCTCTCCGCAGAGAAACGAGCACTCATGACCCCGTCACCATGCACCAGTTTTGGCAGCGTTTCCCGGAGCATGGGAAAGAGGTCAAGACCAACACGGTTCCCCTGCCGCAGTCGTGGATCCGCAAATGGAGTGCCTTGTATACATGAAAATGGGTAGCTAGACCGTCCAACTTTGACTGGATGTTCCTCGAGTGCTGCTATGCTACGAAAAGTACAAGCCCGCCAGGGGAGCGCCGGACTTGGGGATTTACTTCATCGACTTGAGCACCATGATGATCGCGTACCGTCTCCTGGAAAATCTGCGTCGCGTTGCAAGACGCGGTGCGCTTGGGTGTCATGTGCATGAACCTGCAAAAGTTGCTCAGGCCGTAAGTATTATAAAAAAAAGAGTATGGTTTCATCTGACGACGTGGTGTTGCGCCACGCCGACAGCAAAATGTTGGTGTGGAACCCCCTTCGGTCCCGAGGTCGTCTAATATGGAACAACAACCAGGTCTGGCAAGGCGCTGTTCTTCAGGTCCGCATAACCGACAAGCCCGGCACGGTGCGATCTTCTATTCAAAACGACGAAAGTTACTCTTGGCTTATACTTACGCGCAAGCAACCGAAATGTAACTACATTCTCGTTGAACCCGAAAGGGTGTCTCGTTTCGTGTCCAGGTCCCCGATCACGCGCTTACAAACAGCCCCCTTGATCGGCGACATTGCCGCGTGGGCCCGAGACAAGAAACGAAACGTCTATTTGTTCCGAGAAAACGCTGTGCTGACCCGAATACCGCCGGATCAAGGGGACCAGAACCCGTACGCATGGTACTTGGCACATCATGCTATGGCCGGTCCGGCGTTACGGGAACAAAACAGAGGTTCAAGAAAAAAACTCGTAGAAGTTAATTGGTTCTGGTCCACCCATCCGATCCCTACTGCTTGGAGAGCGCTGTACGTCCCCATAGGGAACCAGGCACACGAGTGGACAAAGCTGTCGTCGCCATCCGCCATTCGGAAGTTCAGAACCCAGTGGGGCAAATCCCACGGTTTTTACGACTTGATGATGAAAACTGTGGCCGGTGATGCGCCCGAAACCTATTGGGCTTTTGCTATGGAATTGGACGAATGCCTCGGTCGCTTCGTACGAAACCCTTTGTCGGCTGTTACGTACGGAGACCGAGCCAAGTCGTTGGGTACAATATTTTCTCCCTTGACATAAATATCAAGCTCGGGTCGCCAGCTCATTCATGATCTTGAGATGTCAGTGTCCAAGGGTTAGGCTCCAACGCAACACCACATATTCCCCCAACTCTTCCCATGAGCGTCAAAAACTCAGCCCTCTTCCCTCCTCGGAGCCCTTGTCGGACTTGTACAAAAGCCGGGGCCTATGCTGATTGTGCCGAAATCAAGAATATTGGACTTGGAAGTACCCTATTTCAATTGCATAGCAGAGGCGTACACTTCCGGTGCCCATCGTCAAGCATCGCCCAGGGTTTGGGGGCAAAAAGAAGAGTTCAAAATTCAACTGCATTGTTACAGCCTGCGAGGCGACGGCACCCGGGCGTGGAATTATTATTTATTTGACGTTATGCGCTTTCAGCGTTGGGTGGAAGAAAAGCTCGCCCCCAGGGATATTTTCAATGCCGTCATGCTGATCCACTACATCTTTCCTTCCACAAGCCATCCTCTAGCGGAAATTAATTTTAACGAAATCACATGGATATTTTACGTTCCGAGAGAAACACCGACAGCATCCCAACTCCAAGACGTTTGGGACGCCCGCCAACATCCCGCCTTGGCTGGGCTTCTACGCCCCGAACACATGCCACCCATGGCGTCTTACTTCTGAGTCAAGACAAAAAAACAGGCAACCTTGGGATCTGGAATCCGAAGCTCCACCATGGAGCTTCGTCCTCTTGGCCTGGGGATAACTCCACGGTTTCTTTTTGTTTTGCGGCCACCGAGAGCGGGAAACTATTTTTTTTTATTCGTGCCGCCTTTTCGGCATGACCGTGAATTTGAGATCGAGATCCATATCGTAGAAATTGTCCCATGAGCGACTTGAAGGGTCGGGATACGTTATGAGCGCTTCGTGGACGGAATAACACGACAAGAGAACGTGCGGATTTTCCACTGGACAGTCTGTCAAATCCACGAATCGCAATTTTAGAGCCTGGTACAGAGGCCGGATGTTGGACACTGGCGTGCCACAAATCACCAAGCGTTGCAGGTAGGCACAATGTAGGACAAACTCAATGTTCGTAATGGTAGTGTGGCCGACGTCCAGGATTCTTAGTTGGGTTAGACGCGCCAGAGCTGAAGAGTCGTGTACCGGAGTGGACCTCAAATACAATTCCTCAAGCTGAGGACACTGTTCGAGGACCGTAATGTCGGACACGCGCGAACCAGCTAAGCCTAGAATTTTCACACCTGGACAAAAGGAAAGTGGAGATATGTCTGAAACGGCACATTCGTCCACTCGGAGTTCGACTATCCCGGGACAAAAGGCCAAAAATTCCAAGGATTGAACCTGGGTGGCTTGCAGCTCGACCACTTCCAGGCGCGGTAGCATTCGAAGCACCGAAAAGTTGGATGCGGCTGTGGAGTTGGCTTTGAGATGTGTCAGCAGGGGACAATGTTGTAAGGCGGAAAGGTCGCGCACGCGGGTTCCTGAAATGTTGAGGAACTCGAGCTTGGTCATGAGGCGGACCATGGCCAAGTCTTGCCAATGGCTTTGCCCCACGTCCAAGTGTTTCATGTTTACACATTGAACTAAGGCCTGACGACCGTCTACGGATGTATTCTCGGCTTGAAGCGTATGCAGGTGAATGCATCGGTTTAGGGGCGAGAGGTCACAAACCTTCTCGTTTCCACTTATTCTCACCACTTCCAGCTCTGTGCAGTGGCGCAACGGTGTCAGGTCGCTGATGCACGCGTTAGCACACTGCAGTGTTTGGAGCCGAGTGCACGCCGACAAGGGTTCTAAGCTGTTGATTCGAGTTTTGTTGCCAACAAACACCCTTAACCCGGGGCATGCCACCAATGCACTGATGTCGGTGAGCTGGGGGTTGTTTTCGATGCGAAGCTCCCGCAAGCTTTCAAAATTCGCCAAAGGAGATAGGTGTTCGAGCCTAGAATCAAGCACGCGCAAACGTTGGAGTCGTGGCATGCTGATGAGGCGGTTCTCCAAGGTTTCGAAATCATCAAGTTCCAACTTTCGGAGGTTATCACCAGGCAGCACACTTACGTCCATGAAGGACCGCAAACCGCATATTTCTTCCAACAACGGACATTGCGCAAGAGGGCTCAAGTCGCGAATTTTCGCATTAATGCCTAACCACTGCAGTTGTGGGCACCGTGCCAAAGGTTCAAGGCTTTCCACTGGAGTGCCACGAATGTCTAAGTGACGCAACTTCTGACAGTGCTCCAAGAGGTCCAACCAAACTACTTGGGTGTTTGAAATATCTAGTCGCTCCAGCTGGGTACATGTCTCGACGCCTGAAAGGCACACCAGGAACGATCCTCGCACGCTAAGGTTTTTTAAGCGAGGCGCCCCGGTCAACCAATATAGGTCAACGAACCGCCAGCCATGCATTTGGACGTGAGTGGCTTTCTGGGTGTACATATATTGGCATTTCGAGAACACACGGGATCGTTCGTGTTCGCCTTTAAAATGAAGCACTTTCCAGGCGTTTGCGTGGTCTAAAACGGTGCGCCACTTGACACAGCACCGCATCGCCTGTTGTCGGTCCCAAACGTTCAAATAGTTGGACACCTTGTGCCACAAATCGTCTGGTAAGTCCATCGCGTTTTCGGTAGAACTGTGGCCACAACCGTATGCATGCCGCGACGGTATGCGACCTGGGAACGTGATTTGGTCTTTGGTAAACCTCAGACATTTTTATTGTTCTTTCGTGGACAGTCAAGCCAAGCTGTACGTTTTGCGGCGACGGCGCACACGAGCGCTGCCGTTCTTCAGCTCACGGCTCCTCTGCCGCTTGGTTTGGTGCCTGGAAGCTACCAGCTTGTCGATGCAGGCCTGTAGGCAGGATTCCGGCTGCCGGGTCCACGCAGGCAGCGGCAAGATCTCTACGGACGGAGCGCCCAGAGGCTCTGTGTCGGGATCCGAAAATACCCGCACGAGGTAGGATCCCGCCACAGTGCGATCCTTGAAGCCGGCCGGAGGGGCGTGCTCCCACAACCACGTCGTGACGGCCAACTGCAAGCACGCACGCGCGTAGCACGAGATAGGTACTTGTTCGAAAGGCGAGCGCATGTTCCCGAGACGGGTGTAAAAATAGTCATCGAATCCGGTTTTGAGTTCCACGATGATCAGACGGTTTTTTCGATCCAGACACACGAGGTCGACGCGTGTGCCAAGGCGCATGCGACTGCAACCGACAGGCACCTGCGCTCGGAAGGGTCGCCAGCCTTTTTCGGTCAGCGCGCGTCGTACCGCGGCAAAGCGGGTGCTGCCCTGGTACGAAGGGTCTCGAACCCACCGGCTGAGTTCGTCGTCGACGAGATTGCCGACGGCCCGTCCGTGCTTGCGTCGTCGACGGGGCAGTTTTTGCATGACCCGGGAGATCGCAAATTCGGGCGAAAAAAGGCTGTACAACACCTTGGTCAAACCGCGGGCAAAGGTGCGTGGGGGCAAGACCACCACCTTGTACTTGGCATCCCATTCCGCCCGACAGGCTGTGACAGAACACGAGTCAGAGGTGCTCATTCTTTATTCGTCTTCTTCGTCGTCTTCCTCCCCCAAATGCTGCGCAGCTCGGACTCGATCACGATACGCACGCCAGGTCTGGTGGGCTGCGTCCTGGTACGGCTTCTTTTCTTGAGGCGACAAGTCGCGCCAAGCGGCAGCGCACCGGCGCACCATGTGCTTGTACAAGAGGTCGGGTTGCTGTTCTTGCATGCGTGGAATACATTCTTGTTGGTACAAAAAATAGGCGTTCAAGGGCCTTAAGGGCTTGCCGTGGGTGCGTCTCTTGCGCTTGCGTCGCCGCAACTCTACGATTTCTTCCCGAATGCACGCCGGAAGCGAGGCTTCGTAGAGTTGCTTGGCTTCTTCTTCTTTTCGAGCCAATTCCTGAAACTTGTGTTTTTCGTCTGGGTCCATGGCCTTCCACCTTTCGCGAACCCTGACACTGCGCTCTCCAAAGGGAAGTTGGCCAAACTCTTTGTCGCGGTGCTGGTGCCGGAAAAACACGTTGTACGCACTGACGACCCTTCGGCGAGCGAGGTTTTGGTTTTCCTTGGCTTGGGCCCGGCTGAGCTGGTGCGACCAGGCCTCTCGCGTCGACTCCGCCGCCCGATGCCACTCCTCCACAGCTTCTGCCCACGTTTTGCCTTCTGTGCGCGTGCGGCGAAACACAAACAGCGGCCAAGTATGAGCACACGGTTCGCACGCGTTCATGTGCTCTGCTTGGCGAGGCGTGAGTTCCCCCAACGAGGGCACACCCCATTCTCGACAGCGGTTGTCAAACGTAAAGTGCCCTTTTTTGTGACGCTTGGCCGGTGGCGCGTTGAGCAGCGCCATGAGTCCGCACACAAGTTTCTTGAAACAAGATTCTTTACGGAGGGAATTTTTCCCGATACAGAGCAAAAAGCGATTCATGGATCTGGGCGGACTCGCCCGAGGCAGGCGGCATCACGGACATGACGTCCATCATAAAAGCTTCGAACAAGGATTTCTGGGTCTGCCCCACCACGCTCTCAAACAGTTCTGCCGGCAGACGTAATATTTCTTGCACGAGACGCTTTTGCACGTCTGACCGAACACAACCCGGCAGCGTCTGCGGACCTCCTCGGCGTGTCATGCCAAATCTTCGGCTTGGAAGTAGGAATCGCCCAGACGTTCCGACAAGGCACGAAACGTTGGGGATTTGATGACTTGCTCTAAGCGTTGGATGGTCGCGTCTCTTTCCTGCGACACTGAAGACCACAAGGCGTTCCAGTCTACGTCCGCGGGCGTGACTTCTCCGAGCAAGGCCCAAACCACCAGCGTGCGGGATGCAAACCCCATTTGTCTCAACAACCGCGATCTGAGCCACGACCACCGCGCTTGAACAGCCTGGCACGCCTCTTTTTCGTCGTTGGGCAAGTCCGGGTTGAGGGCCTGGTCTCCGAACCACACCCGAGCGTGGCGGTCCAGCATGTGGTGCAAGAACACCAGAGAGTCTTGGTCCTGGGGTGTCTGGGGTAACATGGTGTGGGTACCACACAACGCCAACACAGCGCGCTCCAGTATAAAGATCCAAGGTGGAGCCAGCGAGGTGTTCTCTCGATATTCGGCAAAACGCGCGCGAAACGAAAAAATCCAATCGCGCATGTGATGGGCCAGAACGTTTTCACTCTTTTGAAACTGGAATTGCCACCCTTTGAGCATGCGCAAGGTCTCCGTCACAAACCTTTGAACCTGTGACAACTTGGTGGAAGACCAAGGACGCTTTGGCTGCTGCTGCTGACTCTCGCTCCACAGCGCCTGCTGCGTGCGTGCCTGTGCTTGCCCCCAGACGGACACAATGTCGGGAGGGTTTTTGTACTCTAGAGATTGGGTCGGACTGTCGGGCTCCGTGGAGTAGAAGGCGTCTACGTCCAACCAATAACGTCGAAGCCGGTGTACTTTGAGAGCGCCTTGCCGGAAAAGACGGTAGAGCCAAGGATAAAACTCGGGCACAAAAAATTCTTCGTTGCGACGCCACAAGACGGGCCAAAAGTCTTCCGTCAGGCTATCCCACCAGGCCTTTACTTGGTCAGGACTTTGGGCAGGAAACGGAACAGAGCTCACCGACGGACCTTCTGCGTCGGATTCGGTCAAGACACTTTGTTGTTTCCGTGCCGATTGCGGCGGTTCCGGGTTGACTACCACGGCCTTTTGGTTCGGTCGCTGTGCTTGGCGTTCGAGCCAAGCCCAATCAGGCTCCTCCTCTTCCTCTGGCAGGCGGTGGGACCACCAGCTCTCAAAGTCGGACAACGAAAAAAGTTTAGCGTGAGGCGAGGACGAAGAGGTCATGTGCTGGTAGGATGATGCATCCGGCACCACGAGCACGTCTGCTTTTTTTGGCGAGGCAACAACTCGAACGCCAAGAGTTTTCAAGTGCTTTTCTACGTCGGCGACACTGCCCAAGGCAAATCCGTGGCTTTCTCCTGTTTCCGAAATTCCGCTCTGCACGGCCACGGCGACGCAACTTGGAGAGGCTTCGTGTTTGCTCATAGTCGGGTTTATTGACAACGTAAGCACAGAAAGAAACTGAACAAAGTCTACTTTTTCTTGCCCAAAACGGAAATTTGCATCGGCGCGGTTCCAGGGTTCGCTTTCCAGCAGCAGAATCATGTTTGCTTAAATCCAAAATGGATTGCATGGACCGAAAGATTCTTCAATAGTGTCCGAGATAATGTTGGGATTGAACCTTAGGTTAAGAGCCGTTACGTGGGTGTTGGGCAAGGCTTTAACCAGAGCGGAACAACCAGCATCTCCGATCTCGTTTTCCCTGAGGTTGAGAGTCGTGATGTGGGTGTTGGGCAGAGTGTCGGCCAGGGCGAAACAACCATCATTGCCAATCTTGTTCCAGAACAGGTTGAGAGTCGTGATGCGGGTGTTGGGCAGGGCGCCGGCCAGAGCGCGGCAACCAGCATCGCCGACCTGGTTCCATCCCAAATTCAGAGTCTCGATGTGTGTGTTGGGAAGGGTGCCGGCCAGAGCAGTGCAACCATATTTTCCGATGTGGTTACTTTCCAGGTTGAGAGTCGTCAGGCACTTCAAAACAGGCAGAAC
>ERZ1740068.143-NODE-143-length-45825-cov-26.426589_pt1 | contig 45825 bp, 36 predicted proteins | sample MGYA00581735_ERZ1740068 | MGnify/ENA primary metagenome ERZ1740068 (study PRJEB43018, sample SAMN04849740) | marine metagenome | isolation source: floating plastic debris | place: Pacific Ocean | collected 2008-08-30 | study: EMG produced TPA metagenomics...
GAAATGCTCTCACTGAGGGGCTTGCATGACTTACCTCCTTAAGCGACCAGTGCCCGCAGCTTCCCCCACGGCATCGCCTATCGCTACATCCTCGCCGAACCCAGCGAGATCGTCGAAATCCGCGACGGCCAAATCCTCCTCAACGATCGCCCCTTCGCCCCCGACTTCCTGCCTACGCCGCCCCCCGGCCTCAGCGTCGATCGCATCCAGCTCCGCGCCAACGAATACTTCGTCACCGGCAACAACCCCGACACCACCGACCTCAAACACTTCGCCGCTATCGTCCCGAAAAGCGAAATCCTCGGTCGCGTCCTCTTCACCCAATAGCCCCGCGCCAGCCCCTATGACCAACCAACCCTCGATCGCCACCCCAATCCTCGATCGCTCCCTCAGCTTCGAGGAATTCCTCGACACCTACCCCGATCGAAACCAACGCTGCGAACTCATCGACGGAGCCGTCTGTGAAATGCTGCCCACCGGCCCCCACGAAGATATCGCCGGATTTCTCGCTGCCGAATTCAGCATCGAAATCCGCCGCCAAAAGCTCCCTCTCTCCGTTCCGAAAAGCTGCCTCGTCAAACCCCGCACCCCGCAATCTGGCTACTTTCCCGACGTTGCCATCCTCGATCGCGACGCCCTTGCCCTCGAACCGCTTTGGCCGACGGCCTCGGTTATTCAAAACGGCGAAACCATTCCACTCGTCGTCGAAGTCGTCAGCACCAACTGGGGCGATGACTACGGACGCAAATGCGTGGACTACGAAGCGATGGGCATCGCCGAATACTGGACGGTCGATTTTCGCGGCCTCGGCGCAACGCGCTACATCGGCTCGCCAAAGCGCCCGACGGTGACGATCTTTCAGCTCGAAGACGGTGAATATCGTGGCGAGCGGTTTGTCTCCGGCGATCGCCTGGTGTCTGGCGCCCTGCCCGAACTGTCGCTCAGCGCCGACGAGATCTTCGCGATCGCGAGCTAAACCACCCCGCCAGACGCCCCAGAAGTCATCCAAAAGCAATCTGAAAATATTCGGAAACTGCCCCTTGTTCCAGCGCCCAGAACATTACAGACTGTAAATTGAACGCTTAACCCCGCCAGAAATTGAGGCGAAGGAGAATCCACCGTGGCTAACGTCGAAATTTACACCTGGAGCCGCTGCCCGTTCTGCATCCGCGCCAAAGCCCTGCTCGATCGCAAAGGCGCTGAGTACACCGAATATTGCATCGACGGCGACGAAGATGCCCGCGACGTCATGGCCGAACGCAGCCAAGGTCGCCGTAGCTTACCCCAGATCTTTATCGACGATCGCCATATCGGCGGCTGCGACGATATTCACGCCCTCAATGCAGGCGGCGAACTCGACGCAATGCTGCAAACGGCATAGCTCGCAGCCCGACCCAAACCACCCAAAAACGTAAGAAACCACCCGAGCGATGCTTGGGTGGCGTTGTGGTGTGAGGAGTGAACGGAAACTATACGTCTCCGCTAGGCTCCATCTTAAAGCAAGATCTTGGCTCTGCCGAACGATTGCCACAAATTCAAACGTGGCGCAAAGTCGAGTGTGCGGTTCTCAGACCGACTCTGCCACGGTTGGCCCGCGAGCGCAGCTCAGACTGGCGCTACCACTTCAGGAGGTTGAACTGCTCCATATCGATCGTGTCGCGGTTGCGATAGATCGCCAAGACGATCGCCAGACCCACAGCAGCTTCCGCAGCGGCGATCGTGATTACGAACACCGAGAACACCTGACCCTTGACGTCCGCATCGAGATAGTTCGAGAACGCCATCAGGTTGAGGTTGACGGCATTGAGCAGCAGCTCGATCGACATCAGCACGCGTACGGCGTTGCGGCTGGTGATCAAACCATAGATGCCGATACAAAAGAGCGCAGCGGCCAGAAGTAAGAAATATTCTAGTTGAAGCACGGATCGTAAAACCTTAGAGAAACCTCGAAAACAGGAGCGGGCGGCACAGCCCTACTTAGACTCGACCGGCTCCGGCGCGATCGGCTCGCGCGGACGCTCCGGCAGGCGAAAAATCAAGTTGTCGTCGCCATCCACAGCGCTGCTCGTCACAAACTCGCGACGCGCCAGGACGATCGCGCCGATCATGGCAATCAGCAGCAGCACCGACGCCAGCTCGAACGGCAACAGGAAATCGCTAAAAAAGTGCTGGCCGAGACGCAGCGCCGTATCGCCGACGTTCGGCGCTTCCGGCAATACCGACCACGGCGTCGAAATCGACACCACGCCCAGCAGCGCAAACAGCCCGAAGCAGACCAGCGCCGTCAAACCTCGGCGAATCCAGCCGTTCTTCAGCGGGGCGAGGGGCTCGCGCTTGTTGACGAGCATAATCGCGAACAGAATCAACACGTTGACCGCGCCGACGTAGACCAGAATCTGCGCCGCCGCGACGAAGTCCGCATTGAGCAGCAGGTACATCCCGGCGATGCTGATAAACACGCCGCCCAGCAAAAACGCCGAGTAGACGATATTTTCCAGCAAGACAACGCCCAGCGCTGCCACGATCGTCGTCAGCGTCAGCACGCCAAACGAGACCAGTTGTGTTCCTTCTGCCAAAGTCACGATAGTTTTTCGTCCTGTTTGTTAGTCGTGAAAAGTGATGCCGATCGCCTTGGAGCATCCCGGCCTGCAAAGCAGCAGTTAGCCCTCGTCTTCGCTAGGAGCAGCGGCAGCTTTCTCGCGCTCGATTTCCTCGAGGATTTCTTCGGGGCGCTTCCCGGCGCGCTGCGCGCCTTTGGGCAGATCGTGCGGATCTAAAACGCCTTTGGGCAGATATGCGAACTCGCGCAGTGGCGTCACCATCGGATCGAGCGTGACCTTTTCCGGCAGGCGGCCGAGCGCCACGTTGTCGTAGTTTAGTTCGTGACGGTCGTAGGCGCTCAGCTCGTACTCCTCCGTCATCGAGAGGCAGTTTGTCGGGCAGTACTCGACGCAGTTGCCGCAAAAGATGCACACGCCGAAGTCGATGCTGTAGTGCTTGAGCTGCTTTTTCTTCTGAGGTTTGTTAAATTCCCAATCGACCACGGGCAGATTGATCGGGCAGACGCGAACGCAGACTTCACAGGCGATGCACTTGTCGAACTCGAAGTGAATCCGGCCCCGGTAGCGCTCCGACGGAATGACTTTCTCGTAGGGGTACTGCACGGTCACGGGACGACGGCGCATGTGGTCGAACGTGACTGACAAGCCTTGTCCGATGTACTTGGCTGCTTGGAACGATTCCTTTGCGTAGTCGCCGACTTGTTTGAGGAACTTCAGCATGGCTTGGGGGCTTGTAACTTAGAGCGGATGGTTCGGCAGCGGTCGCCGCACGGTCTTCGGGCTCTGGAAATAGCGAGAAATCTTCCCCGCACCCGACGAGTAATAATACTTAACTTAGCGCGTTCTGGTGCGCGTCCGCACGGGCGCGGCACTAGCCGCCAAAGGCGACGGGGAAAGCGAGCTTTAGCGCTGCCGTGATCAGCAGGTTTGCCAGCGCGACGGGCAGCAGGAATTTCCAGCCGAGATTGAGCAGTTGGTCGATGCGCACCCGAGGCGTCGTCCAGCGCAGCAGGATGGCGATAAAGACGAGCAGGTAGGTCTTGACCAGCACCATCGTGATGCCGATCGAGGCTGTCAGCACCTGCACCCAGGGCAGCGCGGGACTCACGCCCAACCAGTTCGCCAGGGTATCGACGGGAACGGGGAAGCTCCAGCCACCGAGGTAGAAGACTGAAAACAGGAGTGCGCTCAGCACCAGGTTGACGTACGAGCCGAGGTAGAACAGGGCGAACTTCATGCCGGTGTACTCGGTTTGATAGCCTGCGACCAGCTCCTCTTCCGCTTCGGGAAGGTCGAACGGCAAACGCTCGGTCTCGGCCAGAGCCGAAATCCAAAAGATGATAAAGCCAACAGGTTGACGCCAGATGTTCCAGCCGAGGATGCCGTGGTTAGCCTGCTGGTTAACGATGTCGATCGTGCTCAGGCTGTTCGACATCATGATCACGGCCAGCACCGACAGCGCCAAGGGAATCTCGTAGCTAATCGACTGTGCTGCTGCCCGCAGTCCACCGATCAAAGCGTACTTGTTATTGGATGCGTAGCCGGACATCAACAGGCCGATCGGCGTGATGCTCGACAGCGAAATCCACAGGAACGCGCCAATGCCCAGGTCGGTCACGACCAGGTTTTGGCCGAAGGGAACGATAAGGTACGACAAAAAGACCGGAATCACGACGATCGCCGGGCCGATAGTAAATAGCCAGGGGTCGGCGAGGTTGGGAATGATATCTTCCTTGAACAGTAGCTTCAGACCATCGGCGATCGGCTGCAATACGCCGAGGGGGCCAGCGTACTCGGGGCCGTAACGCTGCTGAACGGCGGCAGCGATCTTCCGCTCCAGCCAGACGGCAATCAGCACGCCAACCGTGGCGACGACGAGCATGAGCGCCATCGGTAGCGGCAGCCAGAGCACTTTCGCGATAGGCGTCGGGACGCCGAGATCGACGAGTAACTGGATCGCGCTGCCTTGAAGGTCGATTCCTGATTCCATAAGCCTGAGACGTTCGGTTGGGTTCGGCGCTAGACGGGACGCATGGCCTTTGTTACGAAATACATAGTACATTGCCCGGTTGGTCGATGCTACCGAGTGCGGCGGATTTGGGGATCGGCGCTCGGCGCGATCGCAGGCGGGCCGCAGCGGAATTCGGACGCCGTTTTACACTTTACGAAAGCGCGAAAAAGCCAGCGGCATCGTTGGCAGCACGGTCAGCAGCAGAAATGGCAAAGCGAAATTCTCGAAGATGGCTGACGATCGCGATCGCCTACGGGACTTGGTGCGCGATCGCGACGGTTTTCGCGATCGCGCCGTCGGAACAGCCACAGCCACCCAGTCGCACGCGATCGGCACGGGTAACGCGCGTCGTCAGCGGCCAGACCATCGAGGTCGAAATCGACGGCAGTATCGAGACGGTGCGCCTATCGGGTCTCGACGCGCCGGATTTGCGCCAAGCGCCCTGGGGTTTGGAAAGTCAGCAGGCTTTGGCGCGCGAAATCGAAGGGCGAGAGATACTTCTGAGCTGGCCGGAGGGTCGGGCCGCGCCGCCGCGCGATCGCTTCGATCGGCTGTGGGCGCAGGTCTGGAGCGCCGATCGGCAGGTGGCGCTCGATCGCGTTCGGGCGGGCTGGGGACTGACGGGCGATCGGGCGTTGGCCGACGCGGCGGACTTTGCGGCAGCGCGGGCGGAGGCGCGGGTACTGGGTCGCGGCATCTGGAACCCGGAGCGGGCAATGCGGCAAGATCCGCGCCTGCTACGCAGCGAGCGCTGACGGGTGGTGACTCCTAAACCGTGCCGCGAATTCGCACCAGACTTTTCGGAGCTAGAGGCCGACAGCAGCGCAAATGCGTACTAGTTTTTGAAGATCGAACAGCGATATTTCGAGCATCGAGCCTGTCGAAGTGCGGTCACTTTTCGCGATTCCACTCGGGCTTTGACAAACCCAGACTTTGACAAGCTCGGCTTTTTACAGACCGACTTCGAGGCCGAGGATTTCGAGCGTGCGTTTTTCCCGAGGCCAAAAATTGAAGCAAAGCCAGCCCCTACCGGAACCGTCCCGATCGAAAGATATTGACCAGCAGCGCCGATCCGATCAAGCTAGCGGCTCCAAACAAGATGTCGGTGAGCAGATCGAGCTGGGGGGTGGTTTGCGAGCTGGTCGAGACGATCGCCGCGCCCAAAATTAGCGCGCTGAGTACCATGCCGAAAGTCTGGCGGTTGGCGCTCTCGTCCATGGTTCGCTGGATGCCGTCGAGGCCGTTGAGCCGTAGGTTGAACTGGAGCGTCTCCTTGCTGAGGCGCTCGAGCAAGAAGCCCATCTGACGCGGTGACTCTAAAGAGAGCTGCTTGAACTCCAGCGCCGTGCGGAACAGCACCTGGGTCGGATTTTCGCCCACCAGCTCGCGCCGGAATAGGTCGCTCATCAGCGGCGTTAGCTCGTCGATGACATTGACGTTGGGGTCGAACTGGCGCGCGACGCCTTCCAGGTTGCCCAGGGCTTTGGCGAATAGGCCGATATTTCCCGGCCAGCGCATATGGTTGCGCCGCGCGGCCTGCAATAGCTCGTAGAAGACTTCGCTGGTGTTGAGATCCGAGAGGCTGAGGTTGTAGTAGCGCCGCAGCAGGCGATCGTAGTCTCGCTCGATATTGGCTAAGTCGAGAGTTTGAATCGGCTCGGCGAGGCGCAGGCTGAGCTGGGTGCAGCGCGAGGCGTCGGCATCGACGATTGCCAGCAGCAACTCGGTCAGCGACGATCGCGTGCGCGGGTCGATCGAACCGACCATACCGCAGTCGAGCAGCGCCACGCGCCCGTCGTCGAGATAGAAAATATTTCCAGGATGGGGGTCAGCGTGAAAAAAGCCGTCGGTTAGAAACTGCTGGAAAAAAATGCGGAAAATCGTGCGGGTAATTTCTTGGCGCTCGGCGACAATATCGCCGTCGTGGCGGCGTCCGGTAAGCTTCGCTGACAGCAGCGGCTTGCCCTCGAGCCATTCCATCACCAGCAGCTTCGGGCGAGTCAGCTCGAGATCGACCTCAGGGATTTTTACCAGCTCGGGGTCGAACCAGTCGCTCTGCGAGAGGTTGGCGCGCAGCTTGTTGGTGTGCTCGGCTTCGCGCGTAAAGTCCAGCTCGGCGTAGAGCGCTTGGCTGAACTCCTCGGCCAAGCCAACGGTGTCGTACTCTTTACCGAGGTCGGTGGCGGCGGCGAGTTTGGCGATGCTTTGAATCAGCGCGACATCGCGATCGACGAGGCGATCGATGCCCGGTCGCTGAACTTTCAGCGCCATCGTCTTGCCGTCGTGGCGGGTGACGCGGTGGACTTGGGCGATCGACCCGGCAGCGATGGGCTGACGCTCGATCGAGGCGAAGACTTCCTCTAGCGGTTCGGACAAGCTGGAGCGGATGACGCGCTCGATCTCCGACCAGGGAACGGGCGGCACGTCCGATTGCAGCGTCTCGAGGGCTTCGAGATAGGACGGCGGCATCAAGTCCGGGCGCGTGCTCATTAGCTGGCCCAGCTTGACGTAGACCGGCCCGAGGTCGGTCAAAATATTACGCAAGACCGCGGGGGGCGGTAAGTCGGGCTTGTCGGTTTTGTCGCCACTGAGCAGGCGACGCATGTACTCCCAGCCGTTGCTGAGGACGATTTCGAGGATTTCCGCCTCGCGGGAGTTGCCGCGTGCAATATCGAGCATGGTGTCAGGCGTTGGTCGGGTGGACGGGCCGAACGTAGAAAATTAACACCCTCCGCAAAGCCTACGGAGGGAAAGAGCCCACGAGCAGCACGAGCCAACCGGTACTGCGTTAGCTCGCAAGCTTAAGGTTTGGGTATTCTTCCAGGCCCGCTACGGCGGCCACCTAAGAACGGCGCACGGTCAGTCGCTGCGAACAGAGCACCAAATATTGGGCTCCAACGCAATACTAGGCCGCCTCAGAATCGTCGTCCGGAGTCGCATCGCCTTCAGAGCCTTCGCTCTTGGCTTCTTCCTCTTTCATTACGATTTTCCAAGCTTCATTGGCCGCCTTCTGCAGGCGGCTGGTGAAATCTTCGGCTTCTTGAGTTAGGGCTTGCCAGCGCTCTAGCGCCTCTCCCTGGAGTGACTTGACCGATTCTTCTAGCTCGCTTTGGCGATCGCGGGCAAACTGCTCGGTTTGTTCGATCGTCTCTTTCGCTTTTTCGACGGCCTGGACGCGCCAGTCGCTGACGTTGCCCGCTTCGGACTTGGCACGGCGCTCGATCGCCTCCATCAGCTCGTTGAATTTTTGTCGGACTTCGTCGTCGTCAATGGTGGGCGTTTCGTCAGTCACGCGCACATCGATGATTTCGATATCGCTTTCGGTCTCCGGGGCCGGAGTTTCCGAGATCGGGGTTTCCGGAATTGGGTTTTCAGTCGTCATCAGAACGGTCTCTCCCAAGGCAAACTTACCCCTAATCTAATCGACGCGACTTTGCCTTCGCTACGATTCGGAGTGGGGAAGGCCGAACTCTCGACTCGCGGACGCAGCGAAGATCTGACACACTTTTCGGCGCGGGCTGGCCGTCAGAAAGGGCGCGCGCCAGTCAAAATTCTCGCTGCCGTCGCTTAGATTGACATCAGGCCGCAAAGCTACAGCGCCAGAGCTCTCCCCAACGTGAGTCCGGGCGAGTCCGGGCGAGTCCGATGGAGGCACCACCCACGAGCTATCTATGAGCCAAGAACGAGATCGGTTATTTCAACTTCTCCGTCGCGGGCTGCTGCTGCCAATTTGCTTCCTGAACGGCTGGCTGCTGGCGATCGCGATCGACCGTCTCGACCCGCTGGTCGGCAACGCCGCAGCGGCAGTGCTGCTGGCGTTTATCTTGGACTATCCGATCGCGTTCCTTCAGCGCCGGGGTCTGCGGCGCGGCGTCGCGATCGCGGTTGTGTTCGCGGTAGCGATCGCCGCGATCGCGGTTCTGGCGGTCGGGGTCGTACCGTCGATCGTCAACGAACTGCGCGATCTGATTCGCGATCTGCCGCGCTGGCTAGATGTGGGAACCGCGCGGCTGGCAGCCCTGGAGCGCTGGATTAACGAAACGGAGCTGCCCGTCGATCTCGACCTCGATATCGACAGCGCCATTACCCAGGCCGTAACGCGTCTGACGGCGGTACTGCAATCGCTAAGCGGGCAGGTGCTCTCGCTGCTGACGCGTGCCCTTTCCGGCCTATTCGATTTTCTGACGATCGTCGTCATTGCGATGTTTCTAGTGTTCGGCGGCCAGCAGCTTTGGGATGGGGTCTTCTCGCGCGTGCCGCCCCACTGGCGCTTCGTGCGACCGATGCTGCGCAAGACGTTCCAGGACTATTTCGTCGGGCAGGCAACACTGGCAACGCTGCAAAGCGTGGTGATGGTGGCGATTTTTGCGGTGATGCAGGTTCCTTACGCGCTGCTGTTCGGGCTGACGATCGGGCTGACGACGCTGGTTCCTTACGCTGGAGCGGTCAGCACCGTGGGTGTCGCGATCGTTTTGGCGTTTCAGAGTCCGGGGCTGGCGATTCAGGTGGCGATCGTCTCGATCGTCATCGGCCAAATTATCGACACCGTTATCTCGCCGCGCATTGTCGGCGATGCGACCGGTCTCAATCCCGTCTGGCCGATCGTGGCGCTGCTGGTCGGCGCGAATCTGGCGGGGTTTCTCGGACTGCTGCTGGCGGTGCCGACGGCCAGCTTTATCAAGCGGCTGACCGATCGCCTACTCGACGATCCGCCCAGGCCGCTGCACGTCCCGACCATATCGCCCGTTTCGATCGCCGCATCGGTCTTGCCCACTCCTTGCGATTCGGCTGAAACCGCTGCCGTTCGCGAGATACCGCCCACGCCCGACGATATCGCTCCCCCTCAGGAGACGCCTTCCACACCTAGCGAGGAAGAACCACCACTGCCGGACTCCCCTGCATCGCGTTAAGGCGTTTGCAGCGCTGCGAAGCAGTATCTCCAAACGTCTTTTGCGGCGGGTGAAAGAACAGCTACCGTGCGCCGCTACCAGAGATTTCCATCTCGGTGCAACCCTAAAGCGGCACGTCAGCTTTGCTAGCTTCTCGCTCGGGGCTAACCGATGGGAGCGACTCGACTGGCTCGGCAGGCATCGAAGGCGACGGCTCGCAGGCATCGTGCGCCAGAGGGACTTCGATCGTCACGGTCGTGCCACAGTTCGTGCCGCGACTGTCGATCGCGATACGCCCGCCCATCATCTCCAAGAGGTTGCGCGCGATCGCCAGCCCCAGACCCGTCCCGCCGAATTGGCGTGTCGTCGAGCCATCGCTCATTACAAAGGGCTCGAACAGGCGATCGCGAATGCGCGGGTCGATGCCGATGCCCGTATCGCGCACCTCGATCGCCGCGCAGGGGACGGGGTTAGCATTCGGCCGCTTCTCGAACGAGGCCATGAGTTGCGCGACGCGCACCTGCGTCCGGACGGCGATCGTCCCGGATTCGGTGAACTTGATGGCATTGCCGATGATATTGACGAGCACGCGGCGCAGCTTCGACGGATCGACGTAGATCGTCGTCGTATCGCCCTCACCCAGGTCGAGCTTCAGGGTCAGCGGCTTGACCTCCAGATCGCGCTGTTGGACTTCGATCGCCTCGCGGACGATCTCTCGTAGGTCGATCGACTCGGGCGACAGGGCCACGGTTCCGGCCTCAATGCTAGAGATATCGAGAATGTCGTCGATGATCTCCAGCAGGTGGATCGCCGAGTCGTCAGCCCGCTGCAAAAATTCCAGCTCCTCTTCGCGGTCGTCGCAAAAATCGTCGCGAATCAGCCGTAAACTACCGATGATGCCGTTGAGTGGCGTGCGTAGCTCGTGGGAAATCGTCGTTAGAAATTCGCTCTTGAGCTGGTTGGCCTGGCGCGCCTGCTGCCACGCTGCCGACAGCTCCGTCGCCCAGGATTTGAGGCGCTCGATCGAGGCGTTCATCACCGCCGCGAGCTGATTGAACTCGTCGATCGTAAAACTCGAAGGCAGGTCTTCAGGAGTGGTGTTGCACTCGATGCTGCGGGCGTAGCGTCCGAGCCGCTCGACGGGCAGCGCCAAATCCCGCGCCAGAAACAGCGTTGCGGTCAGGTTCGCCGCCAGCAGCAGCAGCACCAAATTAAACATCACCCCGCGTACGCTCGCCAGGTTGCGCGAAACCAGCTCCGGGTCGGCCACGGCCAGCACGATCCAGCCCGCGTTTGGCGCATCGCCCGCGGTCAAGGTCGGGTCGGTGATGCTCGCGTAACCGACGATCGCCTGCTGTCCGCGATCGTCGAGCTCGAACATCTCCGGATCGAAAGCCTCGGGCTGGGCGATCGCCGCCCGACTGGCGCGCTCCATCTGCACGAGACGCTCGTAATCGGTCAGGTCGCGCAGGTTGAGACCGACATAGCCCGCCAGCGGATAAGACAAAATCGTGCCGTCGGCGTCGGCGATCAGGGCGGTGTTGCTGAGGGGCGAGTCAGCGGGGCCGGCACTACGGTAATCGGGGGGCAGACGGGAAACGATCCGCAGCACGTAGCGATCGCGCGCCGAGCGAACGGGCGCATCCAGGAGCAGGTAGGTCTCCAGATTGGCGTCGGGCATCGGGCTCGGGTCTGCTGTCCGATCCGCTGGCGAGGTCTCTTGTAAGTCTTCGGATGGACTTGTCGATGGGGATTCTGGCGGATTTTTCGATCGTTCGGTGGCGCGATCGCCCGCCCTCTCTGGCGCGACGCTCACAAAAAAAGTGCGCGCCGCGATCGCATCGTCTGGGCGAGTCGAGCCCTCGGGGCTTCCGTAGGTGGGAACGTCGGGCAGCAACCGATCGCAGCTACTGACCAGCACCTGCGCCGTCGCTAGGGATTCGAGCCAAATGCAATCGACGCTGTCGGGTGTTTCCCGGGCCAAACGCTCGAACAGCGCTCGCGCCCCTTCCAGATCGCCCGCCGTCACGGGCGCAGCTTCGCGAGCCACACTGGCGCTCGATCGCAGCAATGCCACAAAACGCGCCAAATCTTCACCCTTATGTTCGGCGCTCTGCACCAGTCGGTCGTGGGTCGCCGCCAGCAAGCTCAAGCGCACCTGACGGTAGGTCAAAAATTGACCGATCAGCAAAACCGGCACGCTGAGCAACAGAATGCGCGAGAGTAATATGCGGCGAAAGGAAATCGAGCCGAACATAAAGCGGAGTCAAACGGACAAAGCGATCGCGACCGGGCTCGCATATCCATCCATTGTACGGTGCAGCCCCGCAAGTCTCATCCGAACCGCAACGCGGTGCATATGGCCGCAAACTGACGGATTTAGGCGCGATCGCGCCGCCATATTCCAAACCACATCCACAGCGTGCTGCGACTTCCCTGAGTTCGCAAGCGTTGTGCCTCATCGTGTCGCTGCGCCAGCTCGCGCGCCGCCAACCCGAACAAAATATTGCGGCTCTGCCACATCAGCGTCGAAAGCGTCAGGCCGAACGACAGCAACAGTCCGAACGCAGGCCAGGGGTTGACTCGAAAGGCGTACCACATCGCCGCCCATGAGAAAAAGTCGAGCCAAAGTCCGAACTCGCGCCGCAAAAACCACATCGCCGGAACCCCGAACGCCAACCAGCAGCACACGACCAAAAGCCAGCGCGCGGCCACCGCGCAGCGATGCAAGAACAGCGCGAACTCATCCTCAAAGTCGCATTCTGGCTTGTAACGGGTCGTCGTCGAAGGCCGCATCATCGGGATGTCTTGGGGCGGGACTAAACCACGGCGTCGCTGCTCGGCGGCTCGATAATGTCCGTGCCGAAGGGCTCGCCGGTGCGGGTGCGCCACACGGCCAGGATCGAGCTAGCGATAAAGATGCTCGAATACGCGCCGAGCAGGAAACCGACGATCAGTACCAGCGCGAAATCCTTAAGCGTCGCGCCGCCGAAGATGAAGATCGCCACCAGCGGCAGCACCGTCGTCAGGCTGGTGTTGATCGATCGCCCGAGGGTCTGATTCACGGCGCGATCGACAATCTGGTTCGCCGTCCAGTCCGGGTTGGCCTTACCCGTCTCGCGAACGCGATCGTAGATCACCACCGTGTCGTTGACCGAGAAGCCAATAATCGTCAGCAGCGCCACCATAAACAGGCTGTCCGCCTCGAAGCCCGCAGTCAAGCCGAGAATCGAAAACAGCCCGACCGTAATCCAGACATCGTGGAGCAGCGCCACGATCGCGAAAATCGCGTAGTCGAACTGGAAGCGCAGGCTCAGATACGCGACGATGCCTGCACTCGCGACGATCAGCGACAGCAAGCCAGCGCTGAGGAGCTGCTGCCCCACCGTCGGCCCAACGGTGTCGATCTGAGTTTGGCTCATGTCGAACTCGCCGAGCCGTTCGGCCAGGGCGGCTTCGAGTTCGGTGCGCTGCTCCACGTCGAGCGTCGCAGTGCGGACGGCGACACCGGTTTTCTCCGTGCCGATCACCTGCACGTCCGTACCCAGGTCGAGATCGACCAGGACGGCGCGGGCGTCGTCGAGTTCGATCGGGGCGTCGCAATTCCCCGCGATCGAGCAGTCGAGTTCTAGCGCCAGCCGCGTGCCGCCGGAGAAATCCAGGCCGAGGGCGACAGGCGCACCGAACTGGGTGAACGAGATACCCATTGCGATCGCGCCGACGAGGGCGAGGCCGATCGAGATCGACCACCAGAGTTTGCGCTGCTCGGTTATGTTCAGTTGCATCGGTTGCGGTTGCGTCTCTCGCGTTGCTTCAAACGTTGCCGTGGCATACGAAGTTCTACCGGTAGGGGCGTCACGGCAGTGCGCCCGTGTCTGCGGGAACTCCACCGATACCGGGTGCATGGTAATGCGCCCCTACGTGGATCGGCCAAAATTTAGGACTCTTTGACTTGCAGGTTCGGGTAGAACAGATCGACCTTCTTAAATTCAGGCTTGCTAATCGCGTAGAACATCAACGTGCGACTACAGCTAATCGCCGTAAACATGCTGATGCCGACCCCGACCCCTAGCGTCAGCGCAAAGCCTTTCACCAGGCCCGCCCCGAACCAGAACAACGCCAGACAGGCAATCAGCGTCGTGACGTTACTGTCGAGAATACTGGAGAACGCCCGGTAGAAGCCCGACTCGACCGATCGATACAGCGTCTTGCCCGCCTTCAGCTCCTCGCGCGTCCGCTCGAAAATCAGCACGTTCGCGTCCACCGCCATGCCGATGCTGAGGATAAATCCGGCGATTCCCGGCAGCGTCAGCGTTACGCCCAGCAGCGCGTAGGCCGCCAGGGTAAAGAGCGCGTAAAGGGTCAAGGAGATGTTCGCAATCCCGCCTGGAAGGCGGTAGTAAACGACCATAAACACCAGCACCAGGACGATACCGGCGACGCCTGCATAGATGCTGCGGCGGATGCTGTCGCGCCCCAGGGTCGCGCCAACCGTGCGGTTTTCCACGATTTCCACAGGCACGGGCAGCGAGCCGCCGCGCAGTTGCGCCACCAGGTCGCTGGCGCGCTCGATCTCGAAGTTGCCGTCGATGCGAGCGCTGTTACCGGTGATGCCGGTCTCGGCGTACTGGGCGCTGACCCCTGCGGCGCTAATCAGCTCGCCGTCCAGGAAGATGCCGATGCGCCGCCCGGTTCCGGCGATGCGCTTAGTCAGCTCCGCAAACTGTCGGCCACCCTCGCGATTGAAGTCGATGCCGACACTCCAAAGGTTTGGGCTAGGCGTGGTCAGAACGTTTGCGTCGGTGAGGTCTTTACCCGTTAAGCCGACTTTCTGGAAGATGCGATCGTTGATTTCGGCAATCTCGGCGTTTTTGGCTTCAAGATCTGCCTCCAGCTCGGCTCGCTCTTCCGGCGAGGCCGAAGCTTCACGAAGCGCAAGCTGCTGGAGTAGCTCGGCTAGCTCGTTCTGGCGCACCGTAAGCTGAGCGCTCAGCTCGCCGTCTGCCGCCTCTTCGCGGAAGTCGAGCTGCGCCGTACCGCCCAGGACGCGCTCGGCCTGTGCCGGATCGTCGATGCCCGGAAGCTGCACCAGGACGCGATCGGTGCCGACGGTTTGCACCACTGGCTCGCTAACGCCCAGGGTATCGACGCGATTCCGCACCACCACCAGCACGGCCTCTAGCTCGCGCGATCCGATGGTCTGCACTTCCTCGTTGGTTTGCACCTGAATCGTCAGTTGCGTACCGCCCTGGAGGTCGAGCCCCAGCCGCAGCCCGACTTGCGACAATACAAAGATCGCTCCGGCAGTTAGCACGGCGATCGCGGCGAGCAAGGCTTCTTTGTTACGCATAGAGTCGGTCGTGAAAGGACGTCGGGAAGCGGTCGCGGTCGCGAGGCGCGCCTACACTTGCAGCGCCATCATTTCTTTGACGCCATCGACAATTTGGTTGGGCTGCACGATCGTCAGGCGTTCGAGCGCACCGTTGTAGGGCGTCGGGATGTCTTGGGATGCGAGGCGCATCACCGGTGCGTCGAGTTCGTCGAACAGCTGGTCGTTAATCGAAGCGGTAACTTCCGCACCGATGCCGCCGGTCTTCATGCACTCTTCGACGATGATGACGCGGTGAGTTTTGCGGATGGACTTGGCGATCGCCTCCATATCCAGCGGCTTGAGCGAAATCAGGTCGATGATTTCCGGATCGAAGCCGTCGGCCTCCAGGGTTTTCGCCGCTTGCAGGCAGTGGTGGCGCATCCGCGAGTAGGTCAGCAGCGTCACGTCTTTGCCCTCGCGAACGACTTCCGCCTTATCGAGGGGCAGGTAATATTCCTCTTCCGGCAGGTCTTCTTTGAGGTTGTAGAGCAGCACGTGCTCGAAGAACAGCACCGGGTTATTGTCGCGAATCGCCGACTTCAGCAAACCCTTGGCGTTGTAGGGCGTCGAGCAGGCGACGATTTTCAGGCCCGGAACCGCCTGGAAGTAGGCTTCGAGGCGCTGGGAGTGTTCCGCGCCGAGCTGGCGACCGACGCCACCGGGGCCGCGAATCACGATCGGCACGGTGAAGTTACCGCCCGAGGTGTAGCGCAGCATCGAGTTGTTGGAAATCTGGTTGAAGGCCAGGAGCAAGAAGCCCATGTTCATGCCTTCGACGATCGGGCGCAGACCGGTCATCGCCGCGCCGACGGCCATGCCCATAAAGCTGTTTTCCGCGATCGGGGTGTCGAGCAAACGCAGGTCGCCATACTTTTTGTAGAGATCTTTGGTGACTTTGTAGGAACCGCCATAGTGACCGACATCCTCTCCCATAACGAAGACGCTCTGGTCGTTTGCCATCTCTTCGTCCGTGGCTTCGCGAAGGGCGTTAAAGAATACGGTTTCTGCCATGATCGGGGGTAGGTCTCAGGTATGACGGATGCGCTCGATCGAGCGATGCTGAGACATTTTAACGCCTGCCCGCACTTTTTTCGGGGCGCGCGAGCGGTGTTGGTCGAACGCCGATTCGGCACTTCCGGCGCGCTCGCCGATCGCGTTCGGGAACTCAAACAGTCGCGGCGCGGTCGTTAGTTCCATGCGAGCAAGACGATCGCGTTGAGGTCAGACCAAAGTCACACCGACGCGCATCGATTCGCTATCTCGGTCAGTCCGTCTACCTATCGTTTTCGTCTGTTTGTCGGCAGCGTCCATCACCAGCCCAGCCTAGAAGCTCCAGCCTAGCGCCCAGCGGCTTGCGTTGCCCATCGCTCGCAGCTCCATGCGCGAACCCCTCGCCAGTGAACGGTTTCGGGTCGCGATCGAGTCCTCCTGCTTTTTTCAGAACCGTAGCCCGCGAACCGCGCCGGGACGTTGCTAACCGCAACTACGCCCGCCGTGCGGCTTCGTGCGCGCCGTTTCCGACCTAGCGCCCCCACACAGAGAAGAAATCATGGCTAATAACGTCACCCTGTCCGGCATTCTTAACGCCAACGATCTGGCAACCGACGGCGCAAATTTCGCCGGAGCCGGAAACGTCCGCTTCGATGAATACATCGTCAACGTCGATCGCGACGGAACCACCGTCACCCTGGAAATCGACAACGCCGCCCTGGTTATCGACGCGCCCGATATCACCAACGGTAGCGAGCTGACCCAGCCCGTCGTCCTGCCCGCCGGAACCCAGTCGTTCCGCGTTATCGTCGGCCAAGCCGCCGCAGGCGACCAAAGCTACAGCCTCACCGCCCGCACCGATACCGGCAACGTGACGCTCTCGTCCCTGGGCGTGGCCTCGACGCAGCAGCCCAGCACCGGCCAAACCGTCAGCCTCCCCGGCGTCCTCAACAGCAGCGACCTACTCGTTCCCGTCAGCACCACCGAGTATTCGCTGGCCGATGAATACGTCGTCAAGCCTAATATCAGCGGCAACGTGACGATCGAGGTCAGCGGCGCGACCGGAACCGGCTTTACGCCCAACCTCCAACTTATCGACGCGGCTGGAGTCGTTACTAATATTGGCGGAGCCGTCACCACGGCGGCCTTCAACGCCAACAGCGCCACCCGCGTCCGCGTCCTCAACACCGGCGGTAGCCTCGGAACCGACGCCTCGGCGCAATACAACATCGCCTTCGCCGCCGCGACGGGCTCGCTGACCGTAACGCCGATCCAGGCCATCAGCGGCAGCGGCCAAGTCGAGCACAACACCCCCACCCTCTCGGCAGCGCCCGGTGCGGTTGCCGCCGACACCGCCGCCTACCTGCGCTACAACATCGGCGAGCAGGGGCCTGCGGGCGCGAACGACGCCACCCAGCTCGTCAACGAATTCAACTTCATCACGCTCTCCGGCGGCGACGACACGATCGACCTAGGCAACATCCCGGCCAGCCAGGCTAGCGTCCTCACCGACTTGCAAGCCGGACTCAACACCGACGGCTCGGCCAACGCGACCGCGCGCTGGATCGTCGGCCTCGATGGTAACGACACCTTCACCGGCACGGCAGGCAACGACGCCCCGATGACGGGTAACAAAGGTAACGACACCTTCAACCTGGGCGATGGGGCAGATGTGGCCGTGGCCGGACAGGGCTCGGACGTCATCAACGGCGACGGCGGCAACGACCAGCTCGGCGGCAACCTGGGCAACGACTCGATTAGCGGCGGCGCGGGCGACGACATCCTCTTCGGTGGTGGCGACGACGATATCCTCAACGGTGGCGCGGGCATGGATACGCTCAGCGGCGATCGCGGTCGCGACTTCCTGACCGGCGGCAGCGAGGCCGACACCTTCGTGCTGAGTACCGCGACGGCGGCAGATACCCCCGCACAAGCGGACGTGATTACGGACTTCACCGCCGGACAGTCGGACAAAATCCAAATCACCGGTGTCGGCGGCTTCACCGACCTGACCCTGGAGGGCATCGACCTACTAATCGATGGCAACCTCTCGACGAACGCGACGGCGCTCAAGGTCACGTCCAGCGGTCAGTACGTCGGCATCGTCGATGGCATCTCGCCGTTCGATCTGGCGGAAAACTCTAGCCTGTTTACCTTCGCGTAGACCATAGGATTTATCGGTTTTGTCGGTTTGCATCTACCGACAACTCTGGAAATAGTGAAGCAGGAGCGAAGTGAGTGGCGCTCCTGCTTTTCTTGTGTTTAGGCGGTGTCGAGAACTGACGGGACGCGGGAGCGTCTGGGGATTGCGTTGTCCACGCGGAGCGCGGGAACGATGCAAGATCGGACTTCTGGACCTTCCGCGATTGCCCCTATGCTTCGACCCAAATCTCGCCGCCTTCCGTCTTCGCGGAAAACACTGGCAGATCTTTTTGCGCGCCAAGCGACCCCATCATCGGGCCGACCACCGGCGGGAACGGCGTCCAGTTGCTCGGTTTGCCGGAACAGAGGTCGAACGCCGTGCGGTGAAACGGGCAGACCAGCGCGCCATTTTCGTCGATCTTGCCCTTCTTCATCGGCAGATTCAGGTGCGGGCAGGCGTTGGCGACCGCGTGGATCGTACCTTCGTGATTGAGCAGCAGCACCTTCGTGCCGTCCACTTTTACAACTTTGCGCGCGCCGTCCGGTAGCTCGGATGCGGCTAAAACTTTCGTCCAGTTCATGATGGAAAATTCGTGACGGATGTAATTGAAATCTGAGAAACGATCGCGCCCGTTGCTGTCAGCATCCAGGGCGCGATCGCGACTCGGTTTCGATTGTACGGGGATGTCAGAACCCCGGCAGAACGACACCCTCAGGGCGTAGCGCGATCGCGCAGCCAATCCTCCAGCGCCAAAACCAGCTCGTCGGACAACGCCGCTTGCGCCGTCGGATCGACAATCCAGTCGTACTCATCGGGGTTAATCGCAAAGCCGAATTCCAGCAGCACCGCCAGCGTATTGCTCGGACGCGTCAGCGCGAAATTCGACCAAATCGCGCCGTAATTGTCGCGATTCAGTCGTGTCACCAGCCGCTCTTGCAAAAAGCGCGACAAGTCTTCCGCCTGCGGGTGGTACCAGAAGGTTGAGATGCCGCGCGTGCCGATCGGGTCGCCGTTGTCGGGCAGGGCATTGTAGTGAAGGCTCAGGGCGATCGTCGGATCGACCGCGTCGATCATTGCGGCCCGCTCGTACGGCCACAGGTCGATATCGTCCTCGCGCGTCATCACGACCCGCGCGCCCCGCGCTTCGAGCCGATCGCGAATCTGCTGCGCGATCGTCATCGTCATGTCTTTCTCGGGCAAGCCAGTGGGGCCGCGCGTGCCGAAGTCTTCGGGGCCACCGTGTCCGGGATCTAGCAGGATCGTCGTTCCGGCCAGCGGGCGATCGGGCGCGATTTCCGGCGGCTTACGGATCGACAATACGAGCGTCGTGTCGTCGTAGCGCAGTCGGTAGCCCCACTGTTGGCCGTGACCGCCTGTTGCTGTAGAGGCTGGCGAGAACTCGAAGCGAAACTCGACGCGATCGGGGTCGAGCTGCTGCCACTGGCTACCGCGCACCCAGGGCTCTTCCGGGAAGCGAATGATATCGGTTTCCGCCGTCGTCTGGTGCAGCTGCATTCGCAGCGTCGTCGCGGACTGATCGACGGACACCGGCACGGGCGTCTGGAGCGGCACGCGAAACTCCAGCCAATCACCCGCATCGGCGGCGGCGGCACTCCGCATCACGGCGCGATTGGGCTGGCCGTGAGTAACGATCGCCGCTTCCGAGGCTTTAATCCAACCCCCATAGTCGAGCCGCAGCCACTCGCCGTCACGTCCGGTGATGGTGGCGCGCGTGCCCTCGGGGAGCGGAGTCAGACGCGAGTGGTTGGTATTCGGGCCAGTGCGGGCGATCGCCTGGGGGACGCTGACAGTCGCGATCTCGACGGGCGTGGTGGGCGCGATCGTGATGCTGCTGCCGACTTGGGCGATCGCGCGACCGTTCAGCGTGGCGCGAAACTCGGGTGCGCCTAGGTTGCCGGGGCGATCGAAGGCCGCGCAACTGCTCCAGCGCTGAAGGGAAGCCCTGGCGGCAGTCAGCTCCTCTTGGCTATCGGTGAGAACGGCCAGGTTGGGCGGCAGCTTGATCGGCGTCGGCTCCGGCGTCAGCGGCAGGCTGCGATCGCCGATTGCGACGCGGGCGTCTTGCAGGCCCGTCGGCGCGATCGCGCTAAAGCAGATCGGCTCGCCCAATTGCCGCTCGATCGCCACGTTCGGTTCGATCGTCTCGGCGGTAAAACTCGTGTTGCTATAGGTGGGGCGCGGATCGATGCGGGTGATTTGCAGTTCGATCTGGCGATCGCCCTGCTGCACCAGCACCGTATTCAGCCCCAGTTCGAGCGGGATAATCGGTGCGAAGTGTCCGCCTGCGTTTCGATCGACGAGCTCGCCATCGATCGCGATCGGCGCACCGTCTTCTGACGTGCCGATGATAAAAATCTGCGACGAACTAGTGGTGTGTTCGCGCGGCGGGTAGCTGACAAAAAGTTCGGCCATAGCGGCGCGGGGAAAGCTGACTCCGACAGCAACGGCAACCGCCACGGTGGCGCGCTCGAACACGGATCGGGAGGAGAAAGAAACAGCCACGATGGGGAGAGTCGCCGAAAGCGTCGCGAAGTTGCCCCCGATGGTAGCACCAGCCCGAGACCGGGATCGCCGTGCTATAAGTATGAGGGTTTGGCCGGGATCGTTACAAAACTTCATTCGGCCTTCCCCCGCAATTTTCCCGGTCCTCTCCACAGTTCACGTCACAGAAACGAGCTTCCCATCCATGACAGTCGTACCCGCACCCGTGCGATCGAGCGCGACACTCGACCGATCCCTGCGCTTGAAAGACGTTCGCAGAACGCTCCCGAAGTCCGTCTTTCAGAAAGATATGCGTAAGGCTTGGCTCTCTGTCGCCACCAACGTCACCTGCGTCGCCCTCGGCTATCTCAGCATCGCTTACTCGCCCTGGTATCTGCTGCCACTGGCCTGGGCATTTACCGGCACGGCGCTGACGGGCTCGTTCGTAATCGGGCACGACTGCGGCCACCGCTCGTTTTCCAACAACAACCGCGTCAACGATATCGTCGGCCACCTGATGTTTTTGCCGCTGTTCTTCCCGTTCCACGGCTGGCGGATTCAGCACAACCACCACCACAAGCACACCAACAAGCAGGGCGTCGATAACGCTTGGAACCCATTTACGCCCGATCAGTTTTTCGCTGAGAGTTCGACGCTGCAATTTATCTACAGCCACGTGCGCGGTCGCTTTTGGTGGCTCGGCTCGATCGGCCACTGGCTGACCGAACATTTTAACTGGAACGAGTTTGAAGGTCTTAAGCGCCAGCAGGTTCGCTTCTCGGCGCTGGTAGCTATCGCGGCAATGGCGATCGCCATCCCGACCCTAATCGCCACCACCGGCATCTTTGGCTTCTTCAAGTTCTGGGGAATTCCCTGGCTGGTGTACCACTTCTGGATGAGCACCTTCACGATCGTTCACCACACCCTGCCCGAGATTCCGTTCGAGATCGAAGGCGAGTGGCACGAAGCGGGCGCACAACTTGCCGGTACGGTTCACTGTAACTATCCCAAGTGGATCGAGTTTCTCTGCTTCGATATCAACGTCCACATCCCCCACCACGTTTCCACCGGGATTCCCTGGTACAACCTGCGTGACGCTCACGCTTCCCTGCAAGACCACTGGGGTGACTACACGATCGAGCGCGATTTCTCGTGGGAACTCATGAAGGAAATCACGGATGTGTGCCACGTCTACGACGATCGCTACCGCAACGTCCGCGACATCCACCCCGTCCGCTAACTGAAACGCACAAGAGCGCTGAGCCTGTCGTTGGCGTAGCTTCTGCGAAGCAGATAGCGCGGATTGGATAGGCGTAGATCGAGTCGGGCTCTCTGCATCTCTAGCTGGAGAGCCATACTGAATTCGATCGCGTTTTCCCAAAGACCGCAATTCAACAGGCTCAGTGCTCTTTGACTTCGGACTCAGGCCAGCAACGTCCGAATCATCGACTCCGCCTGCCCGGCATAGCCGCTGCCGAACAAATTGAAGTGATTCAGCACGTGGTAGAGGTTGTACAGAACCTTGCGGCGCTCGTAACCCTCATCCATCGGCCACTCTTCCGCGTATCCCTGGTAGAACCCCGGTGGAAAACCACCGAATAACTCCGTCATCGCCAGATCCGCTTCGCGATCGCCATAGTACGTCGCCGGGTCGAAAATCACCGGCACGCCATCGCGCGTCACGCCTGCATTGCCGCCCCATAGGTCGCCGTGCAGCAGAGACGGAACTGGCTCGTGACCGGCCAAAATCTGCGGGACTTTCTCCACGAGTTCCGCGCCGCGATCGAAGCTATGCCCCTTGCGCGCCGCCAGCCGTAGCTGAAACTCCAGCCGGTGGATCGCGAAAAACTCTGCCCAGCTATCCGACGGGTCGTTCACTTGCGGCGTCGAGCCGATCGTGTTGTTGCGCTCCCAGCCAAACTGCTCGGACTTGCCTTCCCGATGCATCCGCGCGAGCTGTCGCCCCATCTCCAGCGCCGCCGCGCTCGTCGATCGCCTGCCGATATCGAGATATTCCAGCACGATGTAGGCCGAACTCGCCTCCACGCCCCAGCAAATCGGCTCCGGTACGCGAATCGTCTCCGTCGCGTGCATTTGCTTGAGCCCGAGCGCCTCGGCCTGGAACATCTCCAGCCGATTTTCGCGGTTTGTCTTGACGAAAAATGTGCGATCGCGATCGCTCAGCATGAAGCTCTGGCTGATGCAGCCGCCGCCGATCGAGCCGCGATCGTCGGGGCGGAAGGGGCGACCTGTGACTGCGCCGATTTGTTGGGCGATCGTGTTCCACATAGGTGCGAGGCGGGGTCGAGAGGACGGGGAAGCGGACGAAATTTCAGGCGGAAAGCGGACATAAAAACGAAAAGAGCCAGGTAAAGCGCTTCACCTCGGCTCTCTCCATTCTAGGTTTTGTCAGGCAGGCATATCGACGGGGTTAATCGATCGAAATCGTCTGCGGGCCGCTCGGCGGGGGCGGCGTGTTGTCATCGTCACTGCCGGTCGCGCCAGCTTCCTTATCGAGCCAGGATTTGACCGGATCTTGGGCTAGATCGACCTTCAGGACGCCCGACGCAAAGCCGCCGAGGAAGGCAATCGGCTCGGCGAAAAACTCTCGAACGAAGGGCTGGACTTCTTCAAAAAACATAGACTCGTTCCCCACAGCGCGGGACTGGATGTAACGACGGGACAGGCGATCGCGCAAGTGTCCGCAATCGACTCTTTACACATCTCTAAAATCCTAGCGCGCGATTCTCCCAGCGGCTAGACGGGCGTGCCGATCGCCCTGCCGATTGCTTTGTGGAAGCCCACACCACAAGCGCTCGAGCGGTCGGCGCACCGCCACTTCAGGCGATCGGGGCGGTTCTTGCGACTGGTATGCTGTTGTGGGCGTTGCTACGCTGTAGCCCGCTCTCGCACCCACCAAGACCGAAACACGACTGCCACACCACAATGTTTGACGCGCTCGCTGACAGCCTCGAGGACGCTTGGAAAAAGCTTCGCGGCCAGGACAAAATCTCCGAAACGAATATCCAAGACGCCCTTAAGCAGGTTCGCCGTGCGCTGCTCAGTGCCGACGTGAACCTCCAGGTCGTTAAGGAGTTCGTCGCCGAGGTCGAGAAAAAGGCAATTGGCGCGGAAGTGATTGCGGGCGTACGTCCCGACCAGCAGTTCATCAAAATTGTCAACGACGAGCTGACCCAGCTGATGGGCGAGAGCAACACGCCGCTCGCCCACGCCGACGCCGCTCCGACCGTCGTGCTGATGGCAGGCTTGCAGGGTACGGGTAAGACCACGGCCACCGCCAAGCTAGCGCTGCATTTGAAGAAGCAGGAGCGATCGACGCTGCTGGTGGCGACCGACGTGTATCGCCCCGCCGCGATCGACCAACTCAAGACCCTCGGGAAGCAAATCGGTTCGCCCGTCTTCGAGCTGGGAACCGAGGCCAACCCGGTCGATATCGCCCGCCAGGGGATCGCCAAAGCCAAAGAAGACGGTATCGATACGGTCATCGTCGATACTGCCGGTCGCCTGCAAATCGACCAAACGATGATGGACGAGCTCAAGCAGGTAAAAGACGCGATCGAGCCCGACGATACGCTGCTGGTCGTTGACGCGATGACCGGTCAAGAGGCCGCGACGCTAACCCGCACTTTCCACGAGCAGATCGGCATCACCGGCGCGATCCTCACCAAAATGGACGGCGACAGTCGCGGCGGCGCGGCGCTCTCGGTGCGCGCGATTTCCGGCAAGCCGATCAAGTTTGTCGGCGTCGGCGAGAAGGTGGAGGCGTTGCAGCCGTTCTACCCCGATCGCATGGCCTCGCGCATCCTCGGTATGGGCGACGTGCTGACGCTGGTGGAGAAAGCCGCCGAAGAGGTAGACATCGCCGACGCCGCCAAGATGCAGGAGAAGATCCTCGAGGCGCGCTTCGACTTCGATGACTTCCTCAAGCAAACCAAGCTCATGAAAAACATGGGCTCGCTGGCGGGCATTATGAAGATGATCCCCGGCATGGGCAACAAGCTTTCGTCTAGCGATCTGGAGAAGGGCGAGAAGCAGCTCAAGCGCACCGAGGCGATGATCGGCTCGATGACGATGGAGGAGCGCAAAGATCCCGACCTGCTGGCAAGTTCGCCGAGCCGCCGTCGTCGCATCGCCAAGGGTTCGGGCCACAAGGATTCCGAGGTCGATAAGCTGATTAAGGACTTCTCTCGGATGCGATCGATGATGAAGCAGATGGGACAAGGGATGCCGGGAATGGGCGGAATGCCGGGAATGGGCGGTGGGATGCCCGGAATGGGCGGTGGCGGAATGCCGGGGATGGGCGCGCCGGGAGGATATCGCGGCGGCGGTGGCAAAAAGAAGAAAAAGGGCAAGAAGAAAAAGGGGTTCGGCCAGCTCTAGAGAACGGCCAGACAACTATCGTTCCGACGCTCTGCGTCGGAATGCTCTGGTAGACGCTCTGCGTCGAGTGACGGGGCGCAGGAGCGCCAGAAACTGCATTCCCACGCAGGAGCGTGGGAACGATGCAACTTGAGGATATCTGGCGGTTCCCGCGATTGACATACATGCAAAAAGAGAGGCCGATCGCGCGATCGGCCTCTCTTTTCATTTGCAGAATGATGGCGGGGACTGACTGCAATAATCCGAAGAGATGGCGGGCGCACTGCCGTGACGCCCCTACAATTCCTCGCAATTTTTGCGGTTTGTCAGCCCCGACGCGATGCCTACTTGTTCGGCTGCGGGGTCATACGCAGGTAAGGCTTGACCTCGGTGACGCCTTTCGGGAACTTCACTTTCGCATCTTCGGTCGAAATCGACGGCACGACCACGCAGTCATCGCCATCTTTCCAGTTGACCGGCGTGGCGACCTGGTGGTTGTCGGTCAGTTGCAGCGCATCGATCACGCGGATGATTTCGTCGAAGTTACGACCTGTTGCCGGAGGATAGGTGATCGTCAGGCGCAGTTTTTTGTTGGGGTCGATGATGAAGACCGAACGCACGGTGAGCTTGGCGTTGGCGTTCGGGTGAATCATGCCGTACAGCTCGGCGACTTTGTTGTCGGCGTCGGCCAGGATCGGGTAGTTAACCGTGGTGCTTTGGGTTTCGTTGATGTCGCAAATCCAGCCTTTGTGCGACTCGACATCATCGACGCTCAGGGCGATCGTTTTGACGCCGCGCGCTTTGAATTCTTCTTGGCGGCGCGAGACTTCGCCGAGTTCGGTGGTGCAAACCGGGGTGTAGTCCGCCGGGTGCGAGAACAGAACGGCCCAGCTATCGCCGATCCACTCGTGGAAATTAATCGTGCCTTCTGAGGACTCCTGGGTAAAGTCGGGGACGATATCGCCTAGTTGCAGCGTCATTAGCCTGTTGCTCCAGTGTGTTGTGCGTGCCTGCGTCAGCGCCAGTTTGCAACGTATCGCGAGACACGCTGAAGATCTTACTGCTATCGACCGAATAAATCTACGGTTTTCCGGTCGGGATTTAGCACTTTTTGACGGTTCGTTACGTTTGTTCGAGATTTTGCGGAGTTATTTAGCGTTCTGGTGCGGCTTCGTTACGGCGGGAAGTCGGGCGAATACGTCCGTTTAGAATAGGCGGTGATTTAGGGCTTTAAGCTCGCGGTCTCTGCACCGTGGTGGCTTAAGATCCTGGCTTTAATCTTTCGGGGTAGGCAAGCTGCCAGAGGCTCGCTCCAGTGCAAATCCAAGGGCTGTAATCCTTGCTGGGCGGGTGCTTTAGGTTTGGCAGATGTCAGCTCTCAGTACGAATTGACGAAGAATTGGCGCGTGAAGACGAAAAAATGATTGTCAACGACGTTTTTGATGGGGCGACGCGGTTGGTTGTCGCGATCGCTGCGGTTTCCTCTACTGAAGCGAGACCGCCTGCCGAACCGCCGGTGCTGTCGCCCGAGACGATCGCTGCCCTCGAGCGTACAAGCCACGCGCTGCATGGAATTCGCGAGCTGGTGTCGCCGCTGCTGGTGCCGCTTTGTGCGATCGTGGCATGGCTGGTGGTGTTGTCCGTGGCGCTCAACGCGGTCGTCGGGATGCAGGTCGCTGTCAAACGCCTCGAGCGCCTCCACTCGATTCCCTGCTCGCGCTGCGCCTTTTTTACCGACGACTATCGCCTCAAGTGCCCGGTCGATCCGATCTCGGCCTGTACCGAAGATGCGATCGGCTGTCCGCACTACGAGCCCAAAGTCAAGCCCAAGCCTACACCCGCGATCGAACCCGCAATCAAGCTCGAAACCGGGGCCAATTTCAAAGACAGCTCTCCCGTGTCAGGCGGCTACGAACCGTTCGGTACGGCTTCGCGTAGCCAGGACATCACTCGCTCGATCGAGAAGCCGCGCGCGGAGAGCGCCTCGTGGAGCGCGTCGGAGGAACGGTAGATAAAAACGCGATCGTAGCCCGCCGGAATCTCTGGGGTCTGACCTTCGGGAACGAGGATGAAGTCGATCTGCGGATCGAGTAAATGCGAAAGCGAAAGGATTTGGCCGGACATTTCATTGCTAACGATCGCAATTTTCTGCGGTGTGCCAGCGGTATTGCCCTCGAACTCACCGGCCCGAGCCGCGTTGGCGATTCGGGCAATCTCGGGGTGGTGGCGGCTTTTCGAGGCGCTTTTCGTCCACCAGTTTTCGTTTTGGGAGCTGACGGCGATCGACAGCGCGCCGCAGACAAATAGCGCGATCGTGCCTCGCTTCCAGCGTTTCAGGCTGCTGGCGCTGACGCGCCGCGAGACGAGGTGTCGCTCGATCCACGCCGAGGCTGCTAACTGCACGCCGATCGCGCAGGGCAAGAAGTAACGAATATTGTGCGATCGCCGCCCGCCCGTAAGGATATCGGGAACCATCAGCCCCAGCGAGATCGTGCCCATCAGCAGGATTAGGAACACCGCTGCCGATCGTCGCTCGAACCACCAGAGCGTAACGATCGCCGCCACTGTCAGCCACAGAAAGATATATAGCGTCGGGCTGAGCGGACTCGTGCCCTGATTGACATCGAAGAAAATCCGGCTGAGATTGAGGCCCCAATACAGCGGCAGCGGCGTCTTCATCTGCTGGCTGGTGTGGGCAGTATTGCTCAAAAATTCGTCGAAGTTTTGCCACACGATCCACAGCCACGGACAAAAAGCCAGCAACCCCAGCACCGACGCGCCGATATAGGCCATCAGCTTCTGCCACTGGCGGCAACCGTAGGCGATAAACAGTACATAGAGTCCGTGGGCGAGTAGCACGAAGGCACTAAACGGGTGGGCGTAGAGCAGCAGCGCCACGCTCGCGCCATAGGCGAGCCACCAGCCGTTAAAACCGTCGGTCTGCCCCGATCTCCGCGAAAAATTCGACCGCTCCGGCCCGATCGCCCGCAGCAGCGTCGCGCTCCCGAGCAAAATCGCCACCGTCCAGAGGCTGTATTCCCGCGCCTCCTGAGCGTAGTGGACGTTCACCGGCGAAATCGCCGCCAGTCCCAGGGCGATTTGGGCGACGCGCGGTTTCTCGAAAAGCTCGATCGCCAGCCAGTAAGTCAGCGGCAGCACCAGCAAGCCGATCCAGGCCGAAAGCTGCCGCAGAAAGCCGACGGTATTCGGCACGAAGTGGCTCCAGAGCCGCACGCCGAGATAGTACAGCGGCGAGTGCTCCGGGTGGGTCGCCAGGGCGTCGAGGGTCTCACGCCAGGGCAGGTCGGGGTCGGGATATTGATAGGTGGCGACGAACGCGCCGACCGACTGGGGCTGCCCGTCGAGCGCCGTAGCGACCCAAGTTGCCTGGTTCCAGCCGGAGATGCGCAGGGACGTCATCGTCTCGTCAAACCAGTAGACCTTGTGGCCGAGATTGTAGAACCGAAAGACGATGCCGAAAGCGATCGCGGTCGCGATCGCGGCGCTGAGCCACGCGAGCGAAGCCGATCGCGACGACGAATCGAGTTTCATAAGCAGGCGAAAAGAGTCCAGAACGTCCGGCGGGCAGGTCGCCGCGCGACCCGTCAATTTTACCGACCTCAAATGTACATCCTGACGCGATCGCGCTGCGGGCGATCGCCACTCACAGCCACGCTCCGAGCACACCAGCAGAACCCGAAACTCGACCGAGAGGTGGGGGCTAACAACCATCCCCAAAACACGAGACTTCGAGCTATGCTTGCAGGAAGAATAGAAGAGACACAGTCGAGTGTCGGTTCGCGCTAAGCGCTGAGTCAGGGAACATAATCGCGAATTCGATGGATCTAACAGTTGCTTACCAGAAGTGTTTAGACTGCCTCTCGAGTTCCCTCGAGCAGCTTGGCGTGTTTGCGGAACGCTCCGACCTGGAGGCAATTTCCGATCTAATTATCCAAACGATGAGTGGCCAGTGGCGACACTTCCACACGCCCTCGCACATTTTTGAAGTGGGCGGCTCGGGCGACCCGATCGAAGTTCTTTCAGCCTTGTTCCACGACCTGGTGTACGTCCAGGTAGACGGCGGCATCAACCTCAACATTAGCCGCTATATTTCCAGCCATATTTGCGAAGCCAACGGCCAGCTCGCCATCTTTGAAGAAGAAGACTGCCAGCACGAGCGTCCCTTCGAGTTCGTCTGCTGCATCTTCGGCTTTGCCTACGGCCAAAAGCTCGATCCCTTTCGCGGCCAGAACGAGTTTCTCAGCGCCGTGATTGCCGTCAAGGTTATGCAGTCCTTTCTATCCTGGGCGCGTCTGGCCGAGATTACCGCCTGCATCGAGGCAACGATTCCGTTTCGCGGCGCTTCCCAAACCGGACACACGGCCAGTGACGAGCTGCACGACAATCTCGTCCGCGCCAACCGCGAGTTCGACTTGGGCATGAGCGAGGCGGAGATCGTTGGAGCCGTCAAGCGCGCCGTGCGTCTGGCGAACCGCGACGTGGAAAACTTCGCGCTAGAAAACCCTGCCGAGTTCCTCGACAACACCTGGAACCTCCTGCCGGAGACGAACCACGACCTGATTGGCGCGAACTCCTACACGGTGCGCGGCTACCGGCGATCGATCCAGAAAATGGAAGGTTTTATCAACTTCCTCAAGCCGGAGGTGGTCTTCTCCCAGTACGAGAACGAGCCCGATGACGCTCGATATCAAGCGCTGCTGACCAACACGCGGCGCAATCTGGAGACCGCGCGCCTGTATCTGGGCGTCAAGCTGATTACGATCGCCATCCTCGAAGCACTCTCCTACCGCCTGGGTCGCAACGTACATATCTCGACCATGATGGGCGAATTTCCCGAACCGGGTGTTACGACTCCCGCCCTCGAGAACTTCCTGCCCGATATTTCCGGATTTGCGGCCAAACCGCGCACCGAGCTAGAAGCGACCGTTCTCGAATTGCTCAGCAAGGGACGCACCCAGGAGTCGGCTTACGACTTGAAAAACTCCCCGATCGCGACCTTTATCGTTCAGGCGATCGGTTTTGATTCTCTATCCGATCTGCTGATATCGTCCAAATCATTTCTCGGCGGTAACATCGGCTCCGAAGAATTTCTGTGTCACGAAGCGCTTAAAATCGATGAAGTCGATGTCGTCGGGCTGATCACCCAGGCAGAGATCCAGCTCTCCAACCAGCGCGCTGGTGTCTTCAAGCTGGCCCGTGCCGTTTAGTTCGGCTTGCCTCGAGCGACGGCCCGACCATACTTTCCAAAAATAGAAGACCCAGAAACAGAAGACGCCAATGCCAGCTTCTTTTTCGGCGTATCTGCGCGATATTCACACCTCCCTAGGCGGCCTCAACGATGGCGTCGTCGCCAACTACATTCCCGAGCTGGCTCTCGCCCGTTCGGACTGGTTCGGCATCTCCGTCATTGCCACCAACGGCAAGACCTTTGAGGTGGGGGACTGCGATCGCCCCTTTACGATCCAGTCGATTTCCAAGGCGTTCGTTTATGGTCTGGCCCTCGAAGATCGCGGGCGCGACTACGTCAACAGCAAGGTCAGCGTCGAGCCGACGGGTGAAGCGTTCAACGCCATCGTTCTCGACGAGGTCACCAACCGCCCGTCCAACCCGATGGTTAACAGCGGTGCGATCGCCACGACCGACCTGATCGACGGTAAAGACGCCGCCGATCGCCTCAAGCGCATGCTAGAGATGTTCGAGCGCTACACCGGGCGATCGCACGATATCAACGTCCCCGTGTTTCTGTCGGAAAAGACCACCGGCCACCGCAACCGCGCGATTTCCCACCTGATGCTAAATTTCGGCATGGTGAGCGATCGCATCGAAGAGACGCTCGATCTGTACTTTCAACAGTGCGCGATCCTGGTTACAGCCCGCGACTTGGCAATGATGGCGGCGACGCTAGCCAACGGCGGCGTTAACCCGGTCACTGGCGTGCGCGCCCTTGACAGCCAGTACGTCAAGGACGTGCAGAGTGTGATGTTCACCACTGGTATGTACGACTACTCCGGCGAGTGGGCCTACCGCATCGGCCTACCGGCGAAAAGCGGCGTCGGGGGCGGCATTACTGCCGTCGCGCCGAACTGCTTGGGGATCGGCACGTTTTCGCCACCCCTGGACGCGAAAGGCAACAGCGTGCGAGGAACCCAGGTTTGCGAAGCGCTATCGCGCGACTTTGGCCTGCACGTGTTCTCCGCTGGCCGTCCGCGCTACGACTTGGCACGTTTGCTCGAGACTCCGGACGAATAAGCGCGTGAGTTGCCGTAATATTCCAAAATCTTCAGCGAAGTCTCAGCAAAAAGCCCGGTCTGCAGCAGTGCAGACCGGGCTTTCTGAGATCTAATAGCGATCGGGCAGCATTCTCCAACCGCAGAGTCACGATTGGAGAATGCCAGCAGCTAAGACGCGGCGCGCGCTGCCGATCGCGTGCGGCGGCGTCCGGCACGGGGCTTGGCCTTTTGGGGCTTGGTCTCGTCGGTCGTTGCCACCGTTTTGGCGCTGGCTGTTTTGACCTTTGGTGCTGTCGAGCTTGTCGCTGTCGAGCTTGTCGCTGTCGAGCTTGTCGCAAGGCTGCCTTCCACCGCATGGATACTGGCCAACACCAGCGGCTCGCACTGGAGCTCGCGACGCAGAAGTCGTTGAATATCGCGCTCGACCGTCGCTTGCAGACCCGCCCAGTCTACTTCCGTGCTGCCGTTGGAGCCGGAGACGTGCTTCGACCAGCGCTCGGAGAGCGTATTGGCGATCGTGTTAGTCAAAGCGCGATCGAGGTGGGTGCGCGACATCGAGCCGACGACGCCGCGAATTTGCAGCTCGGGCTTGCCAACGATCTCGCCCGTCATATCGACGCCGATGCTGGCCGAGACGACACCGTCATTGGCAAGCTGCTGGCGCTCTTTGAGAACGCGGTCGTTAACGATACCCGTGCGCGACGAGTCCACCAGCTCGATGCCGGACTGGACGCGATCGTCGAGGTAAATGCTGTCCGGTGTCAGGGCGATCGCATCGCCGTTATTGACAATTAAGATATTTTCCTCGGGGACGCCGAGGCTCACAGCCGTTTTGCGGTGCTGCACCAACATGCGGTGCTCGCCGTGTACTGGCACGAAGAACTTCGGGCGGACGAGACCGAGCATCAGCTTCTGGTCTTCTTGGAAGCCGTGACCGGAGACGTGAATACCGCGGCCCTTACCGTAGATGACGCTCGCGCCCTGTTGCATCAGCTTGTCGATCGTTTCGACCACCGAGATGGTGTTGCCTGGAATCGGGTTCGCCGAGAAGACGACGGTATCGCCACGCTTGATCTTCATCTGGCGGTGCGTGCCGTTGGCGATGCGGCTCATCGCGGCCATCGGTTCGCCCTGGGAGCCGGTCGAGAGGATCAGCAGGCGATCGTCGGGGATGTTGCGCGCTTCGTGGATTGGCTTGAAGAGGCTGTCGGGGCAGCGAATGTAGCCGAGGTTACGGGCGTGAGAGATGACGTTGAGCATCGAGCGGCCCAGAATCGCCACGTAGCGATTGTGCTTCTCGGCCAGTTCCAGAATCATGTTGACCCGGTGTACGGACGATGCGAACGTCGTCACGAACAGGCGGCCGTTAGCCTCACCAAAAGCGCGATCGAGGTTCGGGAACACCGAGCGCTCGGAGGGGCAGAAGCCGGGAACTTCGGCGTTGGTCGAGTCACTGAACAAGCAGAGCACGCCTTTTTCGCCATACTCGGCCAGCTTCTGCATGTCGAAATATTCGCCATCAACCGGCGTGTGGTCGAACTTGAAGTCACCGGTGAAGATGACCGTGCCGACCGGGGTGGTAATAGCGAGGCTGAAGCTGTCGGCCATCGAGTGGGTGTTGCGGATGAACTCGATCGAGAAGTACTTCCCGAGCTTGACCACATCGCGCGGGGCAACCGTGTGGGTTTCGACGCGATCGGACACGCCCGCTTCGTCCATTTTGCCGCCGAGCAGCGCCATGGCTAGACGCGGGCCGTAGATGACGGGGATGTCAAAGTGCTTGAGGTGGTAGGCAATGCCACCGATGTGGTCTTCGTGACCGTGGGTGACGATCATGCCGCGAATGCGGTCTTGGTTGGCTTTCAGGTAGCCGATATCGGGCAGGACGACGTTGACGCCGTGCATGCCGTCGGTCGGGAACGCCAGACCGGCATCGACCAGAATCAGCTCGTCTTCGTACTCGAACACGCAGGTGTTCTTGCCGATTTCGTGCAGGCCGCCGAGGGGAATTACGCGTAGCGGCGAAACGTTACTCTTCGACTTCGTGCTCCGCGATCGCGTCGCGGTCTTCTTGGGCGCACTTTTTGTCACGGCACTTTCCGTTACGGCACTGCTCGCCGCGCGGGTGCGAGTGCGGGTGCGGGTCTTCGGTTTCGGGGTTGCAGATTTGGAAGCGTCAGAATTCGGCATAAAAGTTCAAAAGGGATCGAAAAACAGTAAGGGGTTATCAACGTCAAACTTTGGAGGGGGCCATCCAGTCTTTGGGCTGGCGGGGATGGCGGCGGCGATCGCGACTAGAGCGCGCCGAGGGCCTGTAGTACGGCACGCATCTGCGTCTCGACTGCCGCTGGGGTGGCGATCAGGGGCGGACGGCACTCGCCCACATCCCAGCCCGTCAGCCGCAGCGCGCACTTGACGGGGATCGGGTTAGCGATGGAAAAGAGCGCGTCGAACAGCGGCAGATACTTCAGGTGGAGCGCCGTGGCCGTGGCCGTGTCGCCGGACTCAAAAGCGGCGATCGCCTGCTGGATCTGCTCGCCGATCAGGTGGCTGGCGACGCTAACGACGCCCCGCGCGCCCACTGAAAGCAGCGGCAGGGTCAGCGCATCGTCACCGGAATAGATCGCAAAGCTGGGGTCGGTGTGATGGCGCAGACGGGCCACGCGATCGACGCTACCGCTTGCTTCTTTAATCGCTACGATGTTCTCTATTTCCGAGAGGCGGATGACCGTCTCCGGGAGCAAATCGATTCCCGTGCGACCGGGAATGTTGTAGAGCATCAGCGGCAAGTCCGGGCAGGCTGCCGCGATATCGCGGAAGTGAGCGAACAGGCCCTCTTGGGGAGGCTTGTTGTAGTACGGGACGACCTGTAACGAACCGTCAAGACCTAGGCTGGCCGACTTTTGAGTCGCTTCGATCGCCTCTTGGGTCGAGTTCGACCCCGTCCCGGCCATCACCTTAGCGCGACCGGCAACAGCATCGCGCACCACCCGAAACAGCTCGAACTCTTCGTCCCAGGTCAGAGTCGGCGACTCGCCCGTCGTGCCGCAGACCACGAGCGTATCGCTGCCTTGGCTGGCCAAGGTCTCGGCCAATTTCGCGGCGACATCGTAGTCCACGCTGCCGTCCGCGCGCATCGGCGTGACCATCGCCGTCAGTACTCGTCCGAAATCCACTCCGAAATCCACTCCGCGACCCCCTAGGATGCAGCGCCCGAGGCGGCAGAGGCGCGATCGCCTTGCAGCACCGCGTCACCCTCGACGAGCAGCTCGGCAATCTGCACGGCGTTGAGCGCCGCACCTTTGCGAATCTGGTCGCCGCAGAGCCAGAGGTCGAGGCCGTTCGGATTGGAGATATCCCGGCGAATTCGCCCGACGAGCACATCGTCCTGGCCGGTCGCGTCGATCGGCATTGGGAAGCGGTTGGCTTCCCAATTTTCCAAAAGCTGTACACCTTCGGCCCCAGAGATAGCGGTGCGGGCCACTTCGAGGTCGAAGGGCGAGTCAAACTCGAGGTTGATCGCTTCAGAGTGGGCGCGCAACACCGGAACGCGCACGCAGGTTGCTGTCAGCTTAAAGTCGGGAACGCCGAAAATTTTGCGGGTTTCGTTCACCATCTTCAGCTCCTCTTCACAATAGCCGTTGGCATTGAGGGGCGAGTTGTGGGGAAACAGGTTAAAAGCCAGCGGGTAGGGCAGTATTTCCGCAACGGCGTCGTCGCCATTGAGAATTGCCCGAGACTGAAGCTTGACCTCCTCCATCGCGCGTGCACCGGCACCGCTGGCCGACTGGTAGGTCGATACAACGACGCGGCGAATCGGCTGAATTCGATGCAGCGGCCAAAGCGCCACCGACATCAAAATCGTCGTGCAGTTCGGGTTGGCAATGATGCCTCGATGCTCGAAGGCAGTCTGAGGATTCACCTCTGGAACGACCAGTGGCACGCTCGGATCCGCCCGGTAGGCACTAGAGTTGTCGATCGCGGTCGCCCCCGCCTCGATCGCCTCGGGAATCCAGGCTTTCGATATCGAGCCTCCGGCAGAGGCCAGAACGATATCGACGCCGTTAAAGCAGCCAGATTCGACGGGCGAAACGAGAATATCTTCGCCGCGAAAACGCAGACTTTTTCCCGCCGAGCGGGGCGAAGCGAGCAACTTTAAGTCGGCGATCGGAAACTGACGGCTTTCCAGCAGTGCAAGCAGCTCTGCACCGACCGCACCAGTCGCGCCGAGAATGGCAACACGATAATTTCGGGGCAAGTGAAAAATCCTCCTCCAGGGCGTATGTATCTATCGAGAGTCAAAGCATCGAGGACTGGTCGGCGAACTCACCCGCAGCACTCGGAGCAGTCTGTAATTTTCAAAAAGCTTGAGAGCTGTACCGAGACGGCGTGTCGAAGCAGGATATCGGTGTCGCACCACCACTTGTATTGGCCGCGCCTTCAGCCACTTCACGCGCGGTTGCGAACCTGGCGTCGCCACGGGCGCTAACTCGACTCGCTCAATTCACAGGCAGCACTCTGGAAGCATCGAGCGTAGGCTCACCCGCTTTACAGTGCTTAACCCTAACAAATCAAATAATAACATCGCCGCAGGGCTCAGGCATCGTAACTGCCGAACGTTGATAACACACTAATCCCAATCGAGCCGAAAAACAATGACGGTCGACGCGCCATCCGTCAAAGGTGGAAAGATAGCAGACCGACGAGATTGAAAGACCGGCAAACTGTTAAGATTGCCGCCTGACCACAGCAGAGGGCACGCGCTCCTCCAAGGTGCCTCGATCGCTGCGGCTCGCAACGGGCCGCGATCGTCCCGACCTGTCGATGGCTTGTTCTCAGCGCTTGGGAAAGTCCCAGGTAGCCCCTGTTTTCGTTCGTTTCACCAGTAGTTAAGGCACAGCATGAAAGTCACCCAGGAGAAGCTTCCTGCAAGTCAAGTCGGATTGGATATCGAAATCCCGGCGGACACCACGAAAAAGTCCTACGATCGCGTGGTCTCGCGATACAAGCAATCGCTCAACATCCCCGGATTCCGCAAGGGAAAAGTTCCGACGCAGGTGCTCCTCAACCGGATTGGCGTCGAGCGCATCAAGGCCACAGCTTTAGAAGAAGTGCTTCAGAGCAGCATCGAGACGGCACTCGAGCAAGAGTCGATCGATGCGATCGGTAACTACGGCCTCAAGACTTCGTTTGAAGAACTCGTCGGTCGCTTCACCCCGGGCGAAGCGCTGACCTTTACGGCCACCGTGGACGTGCCGCCCGAAGCCGAGATGAAAGACTACGCCAGTCTCAGTGTCACCGCCGAAGAAGTTGCCTACGATCCGGCGAAAGTAGATGAATACCTTGAAGAGCGTCGCGGCGAGCAGGCCGATCTGATTCCCGTCGAAGATCGTCCCTGCGAAGCGGGCGACACGGTGACGGCGGACTACACCGGCGTTTTGGTCAACGACGGTACACCGGAAGAAGAACCCTTCGAGGGTGGCAGCGCCGAAGACTTCCAGATCGAGCTAGCCGAGGGTCGCTTTATCGCGGGCTTCGTGGAAAGCATTATCGGCATGGCCGCTGGCGAAACCAAGACGTTCCCGGTGACGTTCCCCGCCGAGTACGGCCGCAAGGAGCTAGCCGAGCGGGACGCGCAGTTTACGATTTCGGTCAAGGACATCAAGACCAAAGATCTGCCGGAACTCGATGACGACTTCGCCAAAGCCGTCAGCGAATTCGACACGCTCGAAGAGCTGCGCACGTCGCTGGAAGATAAGCGCAAAGCCGACGCCCAGGCCGCAACCGACGCCAACATCGCCGAAGCCATCCGCGTGGCACTGCTGGACTGCATCGAAGTCGAGCTGCCGAAAACGCTGGTCGATCGCGAGATCGAGATGATGCTGACCCAGACGGCAATGCAGCTCCAGCAGTACGGCGTGGACGTCAAGCAAATTTACAACGAGCAAAACCTGCCGCAGATTCGCGATCGCTCGCGCCCCGAGGCGGAAACTAAGCTCCAGCAGGACTTGGCGCTGCGCGAAGTGGCCAAACTCGAGTCGATCGCCCCGACCGAAGAGGCGATTGCCGAGCGCGTCGCAGAAGTAAAAACGCAAATCGACGAGAGCGAGATTGACGCCGATCGCCTACTCGAATACGTCACCGACGACCTGACGACAGAGAAAACGATCGAGTGGCTGAAGGAAAAAGCTACGGTCGAACTCGTTCCCGAAGGCACACTCTCGAAGGACGATGAGGACGCCGAAGCCGAAGCGGACACTGCCGCCGCAGACGCCACCGTTGACGTAGCCTCGGATGCCGTCGAAGCAGCCGAAGTGGCAGCCGACGACGCCGAATAGCGATCGCGTCTCGCGGCTCCGGTGGACTCGTTAGCTCGCTCGATCGCCTGACGATTTCACACGCGAGCCGCGAATCCGACTAAAGGTAGGGGAATTGCGGCTTTCTTCCCCACGGGATAGAGAGTGCATAATAAGACCGGTGGACGTATTGGTCGCTGCTGCGATCGCCGCACGATCCACAAGCTCTGCCCCGATTTGCCCAGCTCGTACTCGTTTAGTCCTGCGACATGTCGAATCTTCCCGCTCAAAACTACGACCTTTCCAGCCAGCGCCAGTCGCCGATCTACTCGACGCTCGGCGCGATTCCGATGGTTGTCGAACAGTCCGGCATGGGCGAGCGCTCGTTCGATATCTACTCGCGCCTGCTGCGCGAGCGCATCGTCTTCCTCGGCACCCCGGTCGATGATGCGATGGCCGATTCGATCGTCGCTCAACTGCTCTACCTCGACGCCGACGATCCGGAAAAAGACGTCCAAATTTACATCAACTCTCCCGGTGGCTCGGTCACGGCGGGGATGGCGATTTTCGACACGATGCGCCAGATTCGCCCGGACGTGGTGACGATTTGCTTCGGGCTTGCCGCCAGCATGGGCGCGTTTTTGCTTTCTGCGGGAACGCCTGGTAAGCGCATGTCCTTGGCCAATTCGCGCATCATGATCCACCAGCCCCTCGGCGGCGCGCAAGGTCAGGCCGTGGATATTGAAATTCAGGCCAAGGAAATCCTTTATCACAAAAGCACGCTCAACTCGTTGCTCGCAGAGCACACCGAGCAGCCCCTCGACAAAATCGAGGAAGATACCGAGCGCGACTTCTTTATGTCCGCCGAAGAAGCGAAAGAGTACGGCTTAATCGATACGGTGATCGAATCGACGCCGCTTGCCGCTTAGCGGCTGTCGCCAGCCCGATACCCAGTCCGATACTCAGCCTAGTTTGTCGCTCCTGCCACACTGGGTTTCAGTCTTTCGCGACTGTTTCTGGATCGGAAGTTCGACGGCTCGCCTCGCAAAGGTGCTAGCGCCAATTGCCAGTGCGCCTTGATTTCGCCACGGTGGCCTGCCAAGTCGGGGCGATCGACCGATCGCCCCGTCGTTTACACTTGACATAGTCGCGTCTGCGATCGCCTACGCACGTTCGCTCCTTGTCGCCATGTCGGATTCCTATCCGCAATACCGTTCATGCCTAACAAATACGACGCTCACCTCAAATGCTCGTTCTGCGGGAAGTCTCAGGAGCAGGTGCGAAAGCTAATCGCAGGCCCTGGCGTCTACATTTGTGATGAGTGCGTCGATTTGTGCAACGAAATCCTCGACGAAGAGCTTTACGACTCCAGCAGTTCGACGCCCTCAACGCCGAAGGTCGAAAGCAACGAGCGGCGGCGCGCTAAAACCAGCAAAATCTCCCTCGGGCAAATTCCCAAGCCCCTGGAGATTAAGAACTACCTTGACGAACACGTTATCGGTCAGAACGAAGCGAAGAAAGTTCTGTCGGTTGCGGTATACAACCACTACAAGCGCCTCAGCGTCAATCAAAATCTCAGCGACGGCGATATCGAACTGCAAAAGTCGAACATTCTGCTGATCGGTCCGACGGGTAGCGGCAAGACGCTCCTGGCGCAGACTCTAGCCAGCATCCTCGATGTTCCCTTCGCCGTGGCCGACGCGACGACCCTGACGGAAGCGGGCTACGTTGGCGAAGACGTGGAGAACATCCTGCTGCGGCTATTGCAGGTTGCCGAGCTAGATGTGGAAGAAGCCCAACGCGGCATTATCTATATCGACGAGCTGGATAAGGTGGCGCGCAAGAGCGAGAATCCGTCGATCACGCGCGATGTGTCCGGCGAAGGCGTGCAGCAGGCACTGCTGAAGATGCTGGAAGGTACGATCGCCAACGTCCCGCCCCAGGGTGGCCGCAAGCACCCATATCAAGACTGTATTCAAATCGACACGCGCAATATTCTGTTTATCTGCGGCGGTGCGTTTGTCGGTTTGGAGAAGGTAATCGAACAGCGTGTCGGTAAGAAGTCGATGGGCTTCGTGCAGCCCGAGGACGGCCAGGTCTCAAAGGAGAAGCGCGCTACCGACGTTCTCAAGCAGCTCGAGCCGGACGATTTGGTCAAATTCGGCATGATCCCCGAGTTTATCGGTCGCGTGCCGATCGAGGCTGTTCTCGAACCCCTCGATGAAGCGGCGCTGATGAAGATCCTCACCGAGCCGCGCAACGCAATCGTCAAGCAGTACCAGAAGCTGATGGACATGGATGACGTGCGCCTCGAGTTTCGTCCCGACGCTCTGAGCGCGATCGCCCGCGAAGCCTACCGCCGCAAGACCGGTGCGCGGGCGCTGCGCAGCATCGTCGAAGAGTTGATGCTCGATCTGATGTACGAGCTGCCGTCGCGCAAAGACGTCAGCCACTGCACGATCACCCGTGAAATGGTCGAGCAGCGATCGACTGCCGCTGTTTTGATGCATCCCTCCTCGCTTCCCAAGCCCGAGTCTGCCTGATATCCAGCTAAGGTTTCCCCGCCGAGCGTCTGCCGCGCATTTGCAGCTCCGACCGCAGTCTGACCGTCGTCTGGCCGCAGTTTGGAGCTTGCAGGCGAAATTCGCTCTCCTGATGAAGTCGCGCGCAGGATGCGTTCATGAAGGCAAGACGAGCCGGTGTCAAACGTTTTCTCGCTTCCCGTCGCGTGACCCTACCGGATCGCTGGCGGCGTTTGCTGGGTCGGATCGTCGGGCATCCGCTGGTCAATCTAACGCTGTCTGTCGCGATCGTCGTGTCGATCGCCACCTTCGTAATGGAGCTGACCCTGCCGGACGGCTCGCCGTCGCTGGTCGGGCTGCATCTGTTCAACCGCGTCGTCACTGCTGTCTTCGCGATCGAACTGTTCGTGCGGGCACTGTCGAGCCCGTCGCTGCGGCGCTTCGTGCGGGAATACTGGCTCGACGCGCTGGCTGTCTTCCCGGTGCTGCGGGCGCTGCGGCTAGCGCGAGCGACGCGCGTTCTGCGCTACTGGACGGTGGCCGACGCGCTGCGACAGATCGCTCAGTGGCTGCGTCTCCCGAGTGCCCGAACCATCCCCTGGGAATATGCGTTGACGGTATGGCTGTCTGTGGTCACGCTAGTGTTTAGCAGCGTTGCCCTGCTGGTGTTCGAGCTGCCGGTGAACTCTAACCTCAACACTCCGATCGACGCGCTGTGGGTGAGTCTATTCTCGCTGTTTGCTACCGAGCCGATTCCGGGGATGCCGACCTCGACCGGCGGACGGGTCGTGTCGCTATTTGTGATGGTGGCAGGGACGATCGTTTTTGCAATTCTCAGCGGGACGGTATCGGCCTTTGCGATCGAGTACATGCGTCGGGAGCGCCTCGCCGTGGACTGGAACCAATTTCGCGACCACATCATTATTTGTGGCTGGAACAAAAAAGCCGAGATCGTAATTCAGGAGTACCGCACTGCGCCGAAGACGCGCAACGTTGCGATCGTCGCGATCGCTCAGCTCGAAAGCGAGCCGAACTTCAGCGACGCGCTGCTCAAAGCCAACGTGCATTTCCTCAACGATGACTTTACAAAAGTGCCGGTACTGGAGAAGGCGGGAATCCGCCGCGCCACGACCTGCATTATCCTCTCCGATAAGCGCTTTGGCCGTACAGATCAGGACGCCGACGCCCGCACGATCCTGGCGGCATTAACGGCGGAAAAGCTCAACCGCGATGTCTATACCTGCGCGGAGCTAATCAACCGCGAGTACGGCTCGCACTTGGATATGGGCCACGTCAACGACTACGTGGTCAGCGAGGAGCAAAGCGGCTTCTTACTGGCGCAGGCGTCGCTCAATCCGGGACTGATGGGCGTATTTTCCGAGCTGCTGACCTATTCGCGCGGCAACCAGTTTTATCGCATCCCGATCGCGCCGACCTGGTTCGGCAAGTCGTTTTGGGATTTGTTTGTGGCGATGAAGCGCGACCACAATGCGATTCTGGTGGCGGTCTGCGATCCGCTGGGCAGCTTTTTCGTCAATCCGCAGGAGTATGCGATTCAGGCGGGGGATTTCGCAATCGCGATCGCCCAGCGAGAGTTCGATTTGTAGGCAGGCAGCCAGGAAACTGACATCTCGCGCGATGGTCGAGAAGTTCGATTCGTCCAAACAGTCGGGCATCTCGATCGACTGGCTTTTTCCAATGTGAGGCTCAAGCAGTACCTCGATCGCTCCCGCCCCACGAATCCTGCGGTACGAAGGCACGATCGGTCGGCAGTGGTGCAACTGGCTCGCTTAGCGTAAAGTTCCCCGCCTCGATCCAGGCTTTGAGTTCTTCGGCGACCTGGCGCGATCGGGCGATGCTGGCCAGGGGCGCGACGCGCACGGTTTTGCCCTCGATCGTCATTCTGCCCGACTTGAGCTGAGCGTAGCTGACCAACCCGAAGGTGGGACGCACCCGCCGGGGAATTGAGAAATCCATTACCGGCGCGACTATTTCATCGTCTCGTACCGCGCAGCGGCGCACTACGTCCTTATCGAGTACCGGGATCGGGATGCCAATGCCCAGCATGAGTGACGGCCCGTAGTTGTGGAAGTAGCAGCCGCGCACCCACTCCGGCTGCATTTGCTTAGCGTCGCCCATTAGCGCCAGGGTCGCGGCGGGGCCGATCGGAGTATCGTTCGGCAGGCGTTTCTGGAGCGGAAAATGCTGTGTACCCTCGCCGGTGACGTAGCCGACGCCGCCTCCAAGAAAAATTCGCGTGCCGACGCCCACCAGGTCGAGACGAGGATCGTTGAGCAACGGCGAGATCGCACCGGGGCATGCGTAGACGGCGTTACCGAGCTGAGGCTGGAGCGGGCCGAGGTAGGTGAAAAGGGGACGATCGCCCGCATTCACGCCGACGATAAAATTTTGATAGAGACCGCGCGGGTTAAACAGGTAGAACTGGTTGATGCGATCGCGGTCGATCGTCGTCTCGAACGAAGCGCGCGGGTAGCAGTCGGTCACGTGGCCGAGGGCGCGCAGCGACACGGATTTCCCGGCGATCAGGTCGGCGATCGCGTGGCCGCCACCGCGATTCTGCGCCTGAACTTCATCACCTTCACTAGCTTCGGCGGGCTGGGTCGCGCCCAAATACAAATCGACGGCCCCGAAGCCTGCATAGGCCAGGACGCCGTCGATCCAACATTGGCGGATCGCGATCGGCGGGTCGGTATGGCCGATATTGAGGATCGCGCCGCTCGACTCCACCGGCTCGAACGTACCAGTCGTCACCACGTCCACGTCTGCCGCTAGTTCCGCGAACGATTCTGTTTGCGCTCGCGCTTTAAACTCCTCGACGGTGCAGACCGTAGCGCGGCGCGCTTGGATTTTCTCGTTAATCTCGGCGACGGTTTTCACGGGTGCAATCAGCGAATCAACGCTGGGGCGGCGAGGCGGGCTCGGAAGAAGCAGACTCGGGGAAAGCGGGCTTAGGGTGTATGGCTGGTGAGGCTTCGGCGATCGCGATCGGCGACCTGAGATCGCGGTGCGTCCAGGGGTTGAGGATGTCTTCAATCAGCACGCTCTTGACCCAAACTTGAATTAACACCGTCAGCGGCAGCGCTAGCAGCAGGCCGGGGAATCCGAAGAAATTCGCAAAGAACACCTGAGCGAGCAGCGTGACAGCAGGCGGCAGCGACACCTGCTGGGCCATAACGTAAGGCGTCAGCAGGTTGCCCTCGATCTGCTGGATCGCGAAGTAGAGCACCAGGACGCTAAACGACTGCCAGGGGCTTTCTAGCAGAGCGATCGCCATCGGCGGGATCACGCTCAGACCGGGGCCGAGATTGGGGATAAAAGTCAGCAACCCCGCGAAAATGCCGTTGGCCAGCGCGAACTGCACGCCCAGAAACGTCAGGCCGAACCAACTCGCGATCGCGATGACGGCCATATTGAACGAGATGCCCAGCAGCCAGCCCGTCAGCGCAACCTCGCAGCGATCGAGGATCGTATCGGCGCGGCGGCGGTAGAACGCCGGAAAAAAGCGCAAAAAGCAGCGGCGATACCACTGCGGATCGGAGACAAACATTAGCGTCAAAACGAACACCAACAGCAGGTTCAGCAGAACGCCAAGGGTGTCGGAAAAGACGTTAATCGTTGTTTCCAGCAGGTTGTTAACCACAGGCTGCACCTGCTGGATGACGCTGCCCACATCGAGGGTGAAATCGTCGAACAGGTCTCCGGGCAGGCGTGCAGCGATATTGCGGACCCACTGCTCGATACGATCGAAAATCTTGGGAGAAAGCTGCGTGAGCTGATCGAACTGCTGGACGAAGGGCGGCACGAGGAGCGCCACTAGCAGCACGCTAACGCCCAGCATCGCGACCAGCGCCAGCACTACGGCCAGCGGCCGCCGCACGCCGAGGCGCTGGATTCGGCGTGCGACGACATTGAGCGCTGTCGCGAGGAAAATCGACGCCATCACCACCAGAACGAGCTGCCGCAGCTCCCAGAGCACCAGCAGACAGACCAGCAGCACAACCGTACTCACGACCGTTCCAAACTTCACGGGTCAGTTCTCCCTGGTGTCGATCGGTTCTTGGACGCACTCTACCAGCGCCTCGGCTGTCGCCCGTCATTGCGCCTGTCGCTCTGGCAGCCGCTCTGACAATCGCAAAGACAGTCACTGTGGCCGCTACTGTGGCGGCTCGGCAGTGGGCGCATCCGCGTCGGGCGCTGAGTTAGGCGCTAGAGGGGGTGCTATGCCGGATCCTGGAGCGGGCCGCCAGCCGCGCCAACCCAGAAAGAGCGCAACGATCGCCGATGGCACGAAAATCGCGATCGCCGCGTTCAGGTCGTTCGCAGCGATTTCGAGGCGCGGGCCGAGCTGGCGGATCGCGATCGAAATCGCCAGGGACGCGAGTAGGATCTTGCTAAGTAGACCAAGAGAAGCAGGCATTGCGAATCTTCGTAGCAGCGAGAACGGCAAGAATTGAAAAGCTACCGCACCGGACGGCACGATAGCTCGAGGCTGGGGATAGCGGTTAGATTCGCCCGAAACCCGAAGCGGGCGGCATCGAGCCCGACGCTCAGATTTGCCCGCTCAGAGCGACGGGCTTGCTAGGGTTTGCGGCATCAGCCGCCTCATCGAAAACCGTTAGCTCCGAAGGCTGCTTGCAGCGAAGCACCTCAACCGTCATATCGGCAGCTCCTTCTTCTTTGAGGTCGTCTACGTAGCCGGGCTCAGCCGCGAGGGCTTCGGCTTCAGAGACGAACGGGCCAAAGAAATAAACACATGCAGGGGACTTGGTTGAAATCTTCACCCACCAGGCACGGCCTAGAGCTTGTTTGATGTTGAGAAACAACTCTTTCATGGTCGCTACAAGCTTGTTAAAACTATATTTCAGAATTCAGCCTGACGTAAGGCGTAAACGCGGCGAGAGACGCGCCGTCATCCGCCAAATTGGCGATAAACAGCGAATACCCCAGCGTATTCAGTTGCACGAGGCTTCTGTACGTACATGCTACTACAAGTTTTCGGCGCTGAGATGTAACTTATCGAACCGCATTTGACGGCAAACTTCATACACCACCATCCCGGTTGCCACGGATACATTGAGGCTCGGCGTTCGACCCGCTAGGGGCACGGAGATCAGCTCGTCGCAGTTTTTCTGGGTGAGTAGATTGAGTCCGCTGCCTTCCGAACCGAGGACGAGCACGGTGGGCGCGTCGAACTTGACGTCGTGGGCGTGCTGCTTGGCTTTTTCCGAGAGGCCGTAGATCCAAAATCCTGCTTCCTTGAGAGCTTCGAGGCTGCGCGCGAGATTGACTACGCGGGCGATCGGCAGGTTATCGAGGGCTCCGGCGGCGACTTTCATCACGGTGGAAGTGACGCCGACTGCTCGCCGCTGCGGGATGACTAGGCCCTGGACGCCCATCGCTTCGGCAGTGCGGGCGATCGCGCCGAGGTTGTGGGGATCGGTGATGCCGTCGGCGACGAGCACGACCGGGCGTTCGCTGGCTTCTTTTGCCTTGAGTATTAGTTTGTCGAGGTCGTCGTAGTCATAGGGAGCGACCTGGGCGGCGACACCTTGATGAGTCGCGCCATCGGTCATGCGATCGAGCCACGCGTAGGAAACTTCATCAACTGTCGCGCCGCCCGCTTTCGCTTCGTTGAGCTTTTCGTGAAATTTGTCGCTGTGGCGCAGTTGCGAGACGACCCAGATTTTATTGAGCGATCGTTCGCTCTCAATCGCGCTGAGGACGGTGTGGCGTCCATAGATCAGGTCGCGCTCGGCAGCATCTTCCTCAGCGAGACGCTGGCCGCGAATCGGGCGTACGTCTACTTCGCGCTCGAAACGATCGGACGGGTCGAAGCGATCGCGGCGTTTGCCGTAGGGTTTGCGATCGTCCCGGTCGCCGTAATCGCG
>ERZ1740068.144-NODE-144-length-45745-cov-7.694900_pt1 | contig 45745 bp, 22 predicted proteins | sample MGYA00581735_ERZ1740068 | MGnify/ENA primary metagenome ERZ1740068 (study PRJEB43018, sample SAMN04849740) | marine metagenome | isolation source: floating plastic debris | place: Pacific Ocean | collected 2008-08-30 | study: EMG produced TPA metagenomics assembly...
GGACATTGAGCGGAGTCGAAATGGGAGGGAATCACGACCCATTTTCAATAATATCATCTCTGGTTTTACCATTGTTTTTTTCCATCCCCCCTTGGCCCTTCGGCTTCGCTCAGGGACCGGGGGGAATCGCCATGTCCGGTCCCCGAGCGGAGTCGCGGGGCCCGGGATCATAGCCACAAATCCTTTTTTCAATTCACCTTTTACTCTAAGACTGGTTGGCCCGAGCATCCATGGTCAATTTATATGCTATGAATAGCGGATCGTAGTTGCAAACTACGATCAGAAAATAAAGCTGGATGTAGCTTTTAAGCTACATCCAGACAGAGTTCTTGGTTTTAACTGCTCATTGACTTCGAATAGTCCTGTTTTTCAAATTTGTAAGGTACTACCTCAATTTTTCCTTTCACATTGAAGTAGAATCTTATTTCGATCATTTCCTTGTTGTGGTCATAAACCGGGGCTTTAAGCATCGCACCGTCTCCTAAGGTTCTCATTCGTCCCCGTATTTCTAAATCCATGCGCATGTTGTTATAATCATATATTCCTGAGCCAGGAACAGACGGCCCAAACTTGAATTCTTTCTTTTCAAGGTCCATTGAAATGAGTTCAAAGATTTTACCAAAAGGAGTAGTTTTTAGCATCTCTTTTCCCATGATCTTGATCAGTTTATTCATGCCTTGAGTGGTGCCGTAACGGCCTAGCATTTTTCCCTCTTCTTTGGTAAAAGTCGGTTCAATCTCCCAAAAGGCATCATCAGTAAACTTGAAATTCAATTTTTTTTCTTTTTCCGGATCGTCTGGAAATGGGTCATCGGGGTCTGTTACTTTTAAGGTTTTTTCAGTTTCTAAATTGAAACTGATGGTGTCTCCTTTGTTCATGTTCAACTCCTTATACCCTTCGTAGTTAGGGTTGTACCTTTCACTTTCAGGAATTTTACTAAAGTATGCTGCATTGTCAGGATGGTCAACGATGTCCGTCCATTCAATGTCCACGCCATGGGTTTGGCTCAGCCGTTCTGCAATTTGTGTAGGTCCTTCTCCGCTCTCTACTTTAGTGGTTTGCGTCTTGCCTCCTTTAGATTCATCACCTCCACCATTATCCAATGCCCCGGTAGGGTCAATTAATTTAAGTGGGTTGTTCTGAACGTAATTGTAAGGCGTAAGCCAGGCACGTTTTTCCTTCATCGGATCCACACTCACAAACCGACACGTCCAGGCGGCATAATACCGCGCTCCATAATAATACAAGCCCGATTCGGCGTCTTTTTCTTTGCCGACGTATTGGTAGCGCTTGTGGGAGAAAGTGCGCAGGGAGTTATCCCCAAAAGGATAGTATTCCTGGTGATCGATAAGGCTGCCCTCGTGGTTGACCCGGCTGGAAGAGCCGCCCAAATGGTCGTTGAGGTGGTAGAGAATTTCAGCTTCGGGTTCTCCGTCAAACATCTCTCCAAAGCGCCATTGCGCGATGCGCTGGCTGTCGTCCATCACGTGGATGATGTTTTGCTTTTTTTCTTCTCCATTTTCTTTTTTGAAGCGGTATTCAAACACCCCATCAATGTAGAGGGTCACCGCTTTGTTGCCCTGTTGGTCCCACACCACTTTTTTGGTGCGTTCTCCGCTTACATTGTAGCGGTAGTGGGCGTAGATGGAAGGGGTTTCTCCTGCTTGAATTTTGAAAAACGCCAACTGGTCCTGTTCGTTCCAGCCGTAGTGGCGGCTTTCGTCACTGTATTTCAGGTTGCCATTGCCGTCATACCCAAAAGCAGTGGCTTCATCGCCCACCGTGATTTCTTTCAGCTGATTCTTGTCATACTGGAAGGTACGGGTAAACGCTTGTTCGCCGATCTGTTTTAGGGTACGGATGTTGCCCACCTTGTCGTAGGTATACCGGCGTTCATAGGCTTGCACGTTTTCCGGGTTAGGGCTACCCACCTTGGGGGCTTCCTGCCAACGGAACGTTTCTTTGCCGGTTTGACTTTCGCGCCCCGTAGCACTTAGCAAACGGTCGATGCCGTCGTAGGTGTACTGGCAATCCAAGGCATCCTTGCCGAGTGGTGTGTTGGCAATGCCGCTTCCCGGTGTGCGGTCTTTCTTTGTCAGAATGTTGCCGTTCAGGTCGTAAGCATAGCTGAGGTCTTGCCGGGTGGTGCCGCTCTGATGGGTGTAGCGGTATTCACCGTTGGTGGAAGAAAACGCAAAGCGTTCGGTTTTCATTCGCAGCAAGCGGGCGTTGCTTTCTGAGTAGGCGTAGCGGGTCATCAGTCCGTTGCCAAAAGCGATTAACACCCGTTGGCCTTTGGCATTGTAGGCAATCTCTTGCACGAATTCTTTGCCGTCCACCTGCACTTGCTGTAGCGTACCGGCCCGGCTGTAGGCCGGTTGAATCTCCGACCGTTCACCGTTCACATTTTCCGGCAATTGGATGTGGGTGATGCGGTTCAAGGCATCGAAAGTATTGTTGGTAATGAACTGCTTTTGATCCAATAGTTCCCCAGGGCTCATTTGGTCCCAATCTACCAGAAAGATTTCCGCGTCAGACAAATGATCGTCATGAATGAACTTTTGGATTTTCTTCAGCAGGTTGCCCTTGAAATCGTATTTGGAAAATGCGGTGGTCCCCGATTCATCGTAGACCCGCAACAGGCGGCCAAACTGGTTTTTCGATTTCAAATCACTCGTGCCGTATTTGTAGCTGTGCATCAAGCGTATGGATTGCCCTTCGGCTTGCACCCACAAGCGCAAAGGCTTCCCTTGATAGTCGTATTTCATAAACCGTCGGTTTTGCTTCTCGTCGGTTTGTTCCAGCACTTGCCCGCGGGCATCCAGCACTTGGGTGAGGGTGCCGCTATCGAGGTGCACAATCCGAAAAGCTTCAGCTTCGGGTGGGGTGGGCGCTTCACCTTCAGAAGGCGCCACCATGGTAGGGTAGAAGTAGCTAAAGTTGACCCTGTCCAAAGGATCGGTTACTTGTTTTAGTCGGCCTTGAATGTCGTAGGCGTACTGCATCACCACATCATTGGCAGCGAGGTTATCCAGCCGGTGGGTCGTGCGAATGGTGCGGCCAAGGGCATCGATCTCGTTGCTCGTAGGCGTGTTCCAATGGCTGCTGTAGGAGCTGCTTTCCGTGGGGTGTGTTTCCCCGCCCAGGTCGTTGGGGTCGTAGGCGTAATTCTCCCAGGGGGTAGGTGCAAAGTCCACCGTAAAGCTTCCGTCGGCTTGCAAGGCCGGAGCGCCCAAGGTGCTCGGAATGCCGTACACATTGAGTTGAGCCGTACCGTCCGGATTCACCGTATGGGTAGGCCGTCCCAAAGCATCGTAAAAGATGTTGATCTTTTGAAAATCGGCCGGGAGGCGCTGTTGCCAGTCGGTAGCATACTCGTAGGTAAAAGCATGGTTGTCGCCCAGCAGGTTGCCACTGGCGCGATAACCGGAGGAATCGGCAAACAAGGTGGTGTCGTGCTCGTCCAACAAAGCCGAGAAAACCAGGCCCGTAGTTACCGCCGGGGAATGCCCAATGCCTTGGTCGTAATTGGCCTTGGCCTCCCAGGCATTGAGGCTGCGGTGGTACAACTGCGCCCCGGCAATTTTTCCTTTGAAAAAGTTGGATTTAAAACTGCCTCGGCGGCTGCCCACCTTCACCGTTCCTACGGGTATGGTGTTGATGTTGCCCGTGCTAAAGGCGTTGAATTCCACTTTGGTGCCCACCTGTTCTCCGTTGAGGTAGGCGACCCAATGGGCACTGTCGTTGCCAATGCGCGAAATGCACACGTGTTGCCACGCTCCGGCTACCGGAGCCGGAAGCAGTGAAATGCCGGCCAGGCCGCTTTGCACGGCACCGCTACTGTCGGCCAAGTATACGTGATACCGGCCGTTGTACAAGATCAGGTTGAACCCCGCAAAATGGTTGTTGGTGTAGATCTGGTTGCCAAAAATGGCCTGAGTGCCCGAAGCCGAATCGGGTTTGACCCAAACCGAAATCGTGAAATCGTCGGTGCCAAAGTTGGTGTGCGGCAGCAAGCCAAATTGCACATCGTTGTCGCCCCCGAAGTAGAGCGCGCGCCTCAAAATCCCGAGGTCTACGGCTCGTTGGTAATAGGTAGCGGCCGATTGGTTGCTGGAAAGGGCAGTGTCCAGTTCGCCTTTGAAAAGCGGGGCGTTGCTCAATGCTACTTCTCCGTGCTGGGCAACGAATTGCTCCACCGCCTGGCCCATGTCGAGCGCTTCGCGATGGGGGTAATCTACTTGTAGCGCCTGATAGGCATAGCCTTTGGCAAAGTAGGGCTCATACTGCTCCACCACCTTGCCCTTGTTGTTGTACACTTTGTGGCCACTCACCAATACATGATCGGGAGCACCTGCAGCTTTGCGCCATCCAATGGCCGGCCCATTGGCCGCCTCTTGGTTGGCGGGCAATCCGGCATCGCCCAAAGTGGTATCGGCAACCGCCTTGGAGGTGTAGAGCGTGTCTTCGGCTTGCTTTCGGGTTTGCAGCAAGCGCCCAAATCCATCGGTGTATTCCACAGAAACCTGAGTAGCATCATCATCGTCTGGTGAGTGCACGTGATGTTCGCGCACCGTAGTTTTCACCCAAGCGGGTTGCCGCTGAGTATACCAGGCGTTGAGATCGTATTCCAGCAAGGTTCCGGGGTCGTTGAGCGTATCGCCTTCGTTTTCGCCGGCCTTGCCCATGAGCGCGGTGGCGATGGGCAGGCCCAGCGGAGAAAAGCGGGCCGCACTCACGTTGTTGTTCGGGTCGGTCACCTCTCGGGGCTGCAGCACCCGATAATCCATTTCCGCCAGGGTGGTCATGCCCTTGGCATCGCTTACGCTGATGGGCAGTACCTGATAGGCATCAAAGCTGACCTGGGTCTCTTGATCAAAAGCATCGCGCATGGCCGTGATGAGGCCAAAGCTGCCGCTGCCCGCCTGAAAATCGTATTGATTTTGCTGGTTGGTGAAGTAGAAACCCGAAACGTAGGGCGCTGCATTTTGGTAGGTATACCCGGCCCGGTCGTTGGGCCATTCCTCCGCGAAAGTTTCCGGATGATTGCTCCAATCAGGAGTACCGTTGGTGGTAAACAACTCGGGGCGTTTACTCCATGCGGCATCCAAATCGGGCAGGGTAGTGTAGAGCGTTTCGCTACGGCTCACCACGCCATAGGCCCCGAGGGTGCCGTGTGGCAAGCCCGTGAAGGCGCTGCCATCGTAATACATCAAGGAATGCGACAGGATTTTCTGGGAGACAGTACCCGCCAGAATTGCATCGCGCAGCGCAAACACCGATTGCCGGCCGGTGTAGCTTACTTCAAACGACTTTTGTTCGCTCACCCGATCGCACAAGTATTGACTTGCCGTATCGGCATAGAGGTAATGGGTTTCGCCCGCGGTACACAAAAAAGGACCGTCTTGTAGGTGGGGAGCTCCCGGCAAGCCGAAGCCGTTCAAAGGGTTGATGCCCCGGGGCACTGCTATGCTGATGGTTTTGCCTGCTTGCCCGTAGGCATCGTAATCGGCGGTGAAGCTAAAAGAAGTTTTAGGCTCCTGGCCGCGCTCCCAATTGGTGGTGCGCGAACCCTCGCTGTAGGTGAAGAAAATGGCTTGGGTAGTAGCCACTCCTGCCGATTCCTGCCGCACGCCAAACTGTCCTTCGCTCACCGTGATCGGCTTTTGTGCCAGCGCACTGTCGAACGAACCGTTTTGATCGGCGGCATAGGTCTCGGTTCGCAACACAGATCCGCGCAATGCTCGAAAGGCATCTCGCCGGTGCAGTTGCGGCAAAGCCGCCAGGGTGTTGGTCACCTCGGCAGAACGTTCCAGCAGTTGCGGATCGCCCGACCAGTACTCATGTCGGAGGTCCAACTCGTAAAACAAGTCTTTGGCCTTAGCAGCATTGGCCGAAGTAATGCCGCCCAGGTGAAACCAGTTTACTGTTTTGCTGGGAGGCGCATAGTGTTGCAGCTGCACCTTTTGAAAAGCATTGGCCGCATTAAGGTTGTAGCGCTCAAAACTTTCGGTGTCGAACTGCTCCACCCGGGCAAAACCCCGGAATTCGCGTTCGTGGCCGTCCCAATAACCGTGGCTGTATTGAAAGCGGGTTACCAGTTTGCCGCCAGAAATTTCGTCGATCACCTCGGTTTGGGCAATCACTTGCACCGGAAAGGGCAAGGTGGTTTTCCACCGGCGTTGGGGATCGGCTTGGTCGCGCATCCAGCTCACCACCGAACTTTCGTAGCGCACCTGGGTGATGGCGCCCTTGTTGTTGTTCATGGAGGTCATCACGTAGGGTTTCACCCTTGCGGTGAAATCCAGGAAAAAGCTGTTGTTGAAACCACCGGTTCCGGCATCGTAGGTCCACAGCAAGCCCGACACACCGGTGCCAAGCAGGTCGACCAGGCGCACGCCATCAGCGTTGTAAACCCGAGGTGTGCCTTTGACGGTGATCTTTTCGCCCCAGCGGTTGCCACTTTGGTTGATCCACAAATGCACCTTGCCGTCTTCGAGGTACATCAGGTCGGCCGGTCCATCGCCCACCACATCGCCCAGCAACACCCGTTGCGGGTCCCAACCGCTGGGAAAACGCAGGCCCGAACCTTTCATCGTTCGGCGTTTGCCCCATTGGCCGTGGCCCAGGTTGGGCCAATACCAAATGCTGCCATTTTGCACCTGTACAATGTCTTGCAAACCATCGCCACTCATATCGGCCAGTTTGATTTGCGGGTTGGAAAAGTTCACGTTGGGGAAACTATTCAGTTGCCTGCGGTTGGTGGTGTTGATGCGGTCCCAGCCCGCCACCATGGGTTGGTCGGGCACAGGCGCACTTTGAAAATAGTGTTCAAAGCGACTGCCGCTGCGCAACACATCGGTGATGCCGTCTCCATCGAGGTCGAGCATTTTTACTTCCGGATCGGCAAAGCTGAAGGAAGGAGCCGTCCGGTAGCGCTTCATCGCGTTGCGGTTCCAGTTGCCCTGGTGGTCCAGCGAAAAATAGCCGTTCACACCGGGTTTGCTCACCATCAGGTCAATGCGTCCATCACCGTTGGCGTCCATCAGTTGCACCTCTGGATCGGCCAGCGAAAAGTTGGGTGCACTGCGCATGGTTTTGGGCACCGAAAAGCGGCCTTCGCCCAGGTTTTTCCAATAGCGAATGCCCTGCGTGGAAACTTCCACAAAATCGGGCAAGCCGTTGCCGTCCAGGTCGGCCAGTTCCAATTCGGCCGCGCCCAGCGACTGGCCGGGCAGGGCCTTGCCTTGCAAGGGAAAAAGGTCCCGTTGTTCCGGATCAAAATCCGTGTATCCAAAAGACAAAGGCGGCAAGATTTCGGTTTCGCCTGAGGCAGCATCGGTGCTGCTGATCAACAGCTCGGCCAGCAGCGAAACCCCATTGAGCGGTGCGGCTCCCAGCTCGTCCTGGTAGCGCAGGTCGTAGCGTTTGTAGAGCAAGCTGTTGCCCCCGGCGGTTGGCGAGTGGCCTGCCGGCAAGTCGGCATCTTTCGGATGGGTGTGGGTGGTAATGGCGGTACACCGGCGGGTGGTCCGCACCTCAAAACCCGATCGGCCGGTAGAGTAGGGGTCGGGCCGTTCGGCGTAGTGCAACTGAACGCTGCACAAAAAGGCTTCGCCATCCCCATCAGGATAATTGACGTAGCGGATGCTTTGCAGGTAGTGCTGTGCAGCATGGTGTTCGGCTTCGTTGATCACCACGCGTTCGTAGGCATACTCAATCCGGTTGCCAAACAGGTCTTCCGTCCGGCAGAGTTTCCAGGCAAAAATGTTGTCGTCTACTGCCGGGTTGCTCAACTGAAATTCTGCTCCAATAGTATCCGGGCTGCCGTAGTAGGAGCAAAGCCCGTCTTTGGAGCGTACCTCCCAATAGTCGCGGCCATCGGAGAATTTGTGGTGCGTGATGCGGGCAAACAAGCCTTCGGTGCGTGGGCGGTAGCGCCATTGCTGGTGTACCACTTCTTCCACTACCGCGCGTTCCTTTTCAAGCAATACCAGGTCTTCGGCTCCCGAGAGCACAAACACATCCTGGTCGTCGTCGTACACCGGGATGCCCCGGTTGGTTTTCCGGCTCACGCCGGGCACACTCAGGCCCCAGCCCAGCCCAAAAGGACTGTTGCCGTTGCCGGTAGAATAGCCCAAACTCAATTGGGGTTGAAAACCGTTGCGGCCGGCAGGTACCCCTACCGGCACCGAATAATTTCCGGTTCCGGTAAAGAGGTCGGGAGAGAAACTTTCTCCCAAACCTCCCTGGGCGCCTCCGCCTTTGGGCAGCGAAATGATATTGCTCCCAATTCCAGATTTGTTACTCATAGGGCCGTTCGATTAAAGGTTATACTTGGGCGTAATGCCTTCAAAAGAGAGCACCATGAGCACATCGTTCAGGCGGTCTTCTTCCACCAGCTGGCGCAGGATTGGCGTATCGCTGAGGGTGATTTTCCAGGTGCCCTCCACTGATTTGCCCAACACGTTGCTGAGCGAACCCACATTGCCTTTGGCCGTGGTGAGTACCGCTTCTTTGGTGGACAAGCCGGTTTCCCCCAAGGGGTTGTCGGTGCCCAATTCGGTAAACGAGAAGTCTTCCAAAATCACCTCTTTGTCTTCGGCTCCGTCTTGCGGGAAGAACAACAGCACGTTGGTGATCACTGGGTCGGTGATGTTCACCGGGAAGTAATCCTTGTCGATGTCGAAACTCACCGAGAAAGGCGTTTCTGCCTGATCGGGGTTCACGATGTCGAACCACTGGTCCGGCAAGTTGTTGCGGAAGCTGATCGGCAGCATGCCTTCGTACGAGCTGTCGGTGTTCAGGCGTTTCACCACCTTGGCCCGGTAGTCGAAACTGTTGAGGGCTTCATAATCGATGGTGATCAAAATGTCGGCAATGGAACTGAAGTCGATATTCGGGTTGGCCGCTCGTTCCATGCGAAACTCCCAAAAGGTATCCACCCCGCTGCCCTCGAAGGGCCGCAGCAAAGGATTGTCCGATTGCAGTTCGAACAGGCCCGTATCGTTGCTGGGCGAGCTGAGCGAAATGGTTTCCGGATTCCGGCGGATGTATTGCGTTTGAAACAGTGGTCCGCTGGTGACCACCCGCGACAAGCCTACCGAAGAAAGGCTGGCCCGAATGCCGTCTACCGGTGGCACCAAAGCAATGACCGAAGTGCTTACACTTTTGATCAAGCGCAAGTAGTGGCCCGGGAAGTCCCGATCGAACAACGGCATGTCGGTAGAAAAGGTGAGCAAGCCGGTTTCTTTGAATTGCTCGAACTCAAACGGTGCCAGACTCGACAGCGAAATGGTTTTGCTCAATTGCTGCTTGCGCTGATCGGTTTGGGTAGCAAACTCGTCCAAGCGGTAGATGTCTTCCAGCAGGCGGGTGCTGCCGGTGATGCCTTTGCGGTCGGGTGCCTCCTCTCCAGGAGCGGTGCCGGACTCACTTTCGGGTTGCCAATAGTCACCTTTGATGAACTCGGGAATGTTTTGCTGCCGCTCAAAAGCCAGTTGGTTGCGCGCCAGTTTGGCGCTGGCCGTGGCCTCTTGCAAGAAGTAGCTGTACACCCGTTCCAACACATCGGTCATGTACTCATAGAGGGCCGCCGAAGTAAATTGCTGGTTGAGCAAGTAGTCAATCGTAGCCTCCGAATGCTCGGTTTGCAACTCGGCAATGGATTTCTCCTGATTCACGATGCGCAAGCGGTCTTGCGCCAGTTGCTCTTGTTGTTTGCCAATTTTTACATCCTGTTGGGCAATGGATTTTTGATAGTTCCATTCTTGTTCCCGGCGGGCTTGAGCCGCGCGAATGGCGCTGGTGTTGATCTTTTTCCGGTTTTTCGCGGTGTTGATCTGGTTGGCGGTTTGCAATGCGATTCCTGCGGCTCCAAGAATTCCACCTAAGATTGCAACCTTTTTGGAACTAATAAGCGAAAACGGGTCCTTACCAGAAGCTGCTGCATTGTTAACCGAAAACATCAGGTTCGCCGTAGACAACATGGTTCCACCCACGATAGCTTGTATCTCAAAGCCCAGCATTTGCTGGTACAAGCCCAACATCCGCGTTTCGAACTCATTGAAACCAGCATCGATCATGGCTTGTAGTCCATTCACCTGAATCTCAGAACGCTCGGTTTGCAGGCTGGCGAGTTTGATGCCGCTTTCGGCTTCATCAATGCGTAGGTCTTGCAGTTTCACGTTGGCTTTGGCGGTGGCCAAATCCTGGCGAGCTTTGAGCAGGCTGTAGTTTTCTTCGTCCAGTTTTTCCAAAGCCGACAAAAAGGAACCTTCTACTTGTTGGGCAATGTTGATCAACTCTTTGGCGCGCTGCACCAGGAAACTATACTGATAGGCGCTTGCCTGTGGAATGGGAATGGAGCCGGTGCTCATCAAGCCATTTACTCCAATCATCGGCACGCCGGTGGTGGAATCGGTGGGAGCGGCAAATGGAGCCAAGGGGCGCTTGATGCCCGCAATGTTCATGCAGTTGCGAATCTTGTAAAGGTTGATTTGCACTTGCAGTTCAAAGGCGCGAATGATCGGGTTTTTGGCCACACAAAAATTGAACCTTGGGTTGAACATCAACACGTTTTGCCCACGGTTGAAGGTGAGTTCCAACACGCGTTCCGGTTCTTCCTGGGCTTGTATGGCAATGCCATTACTGCCTTCATCGTTCACCACATCTAAAGTGAGCACTTCATCGAAGAAAGGTTCGCGACCCGCTTGTAGCGGCATGCTGGCGCCTTTGTTTTCTAAGAAAGCCATCGTCACCGCATTGGTTTCAATGGTGGTCTCTGAAAAACCGGTGGATTGCATAACCGCTTGCTGAAATTGTGTTCCGGTAACGGCCACACTGGCTTGCACCTGGGTTTCTAAATCCGAAGACCGGGTCAACAGGTTGGTGGCAACGTTTATTTGATTTTGTTGTGCCGTCACCTCTTCGTGTAAGGAGAGGGATGGACCCGTGTTTGCAACCGTGAGTAGCACCTGGTTTTCAATTTGCTGCAAGCGCTCCAATTCGGTGCCACTGCCGTTCCAGGTGGTTTCGATGTAGCTCAGCAGGTCGCTTACCGCCTGACCGGAATCCAGTTGGTAGATCCAGTTTTTCACACGAAGCCAGTAATCCCGCAAATACATATCCGCCACGTGGCCAATTTGAATGTCGAAGTTGTCGATGGCCGCCGTGGAGCATTGGGCATTTCCCTTCAGCACTTTTACCAAATCTTCTGCTTCCAAATACAGTTGTTTGGCCCGTGCTATGCTTTCTACGGTGTCTTGTGTAAACTCATGGTTGGCATAAGACAAAAAGAGGTTGGCAATGGCTTGTACAGTATACTCCGTGTAAGCTCCTGTTCGGTTGGCTGCTACTACATGCGGATTGAGTGGGTCTTCCAGCCAATCGTTGTCTCGGAAACCACTGGTGTTTGTATTTTGATCCAACACCAACTCATAGGCGATCTTCGGGTCGGATTGTTTTTTATCGTAAACCAGTTCGTACCAACTTAGTGCTGCTTCATATTCCTTCAGGTTTTGTAGGGTTCTTCCCACCAACATGGGAAGGAAATAGTACAGTTCGCGTACCACTTCCACATAGCTGTCAAAGAATTGATTATAGCTGCTTTCGATTTGAACTTTTCGGTCGGTAGCAGAAGTCGTTGAAGAAGGTTTAGGGTTAAGGTTATTTAGTTGGAAATGGAAAGGTTGGGGTGGATTGGATGCGATGAACGTTCCTGAAGCTCTATGTTCGATGTAACTGAAATAAAATTCACTATTACCTGCCCCGGTATTAGAACCTGTTTTCTTAAAAAAGACTGGTGATTCATTGAGTGGATAGTATTCCGAAACTCTGGAAAAGATGGGAACTACTTTTAGATCCGTTCTATTATAAGCACCAATTTTTCTTGTATTCCAGCTCTCATCACCTGCATTATAATAATAATCAATCTTGAGGTCTGTGCCAGTGGTAGTGCGCTCGAAAATAACGGCCTCATCCTGCCCTTTAACATGTAAAGGTAAAATGCCCAGTTCCGACGAATTGCCGTAGTAAAGTGCCCGGAAATCTACTGTACCATCATTGAATGAACCATCATCGAAATTTTTGGAATGCCTAAGGATTCTGTCACGACCTTTATGCTGAAGGTTATATACTGCTCCCCATCTTGAATTTGCATAGAGAGATGACCTTGGTATTAGATAAGTGGAAAAATTACCGTTTTCACGTACGAAACCTAAAATATCTACGTCATCGTCATAGAAGTTGTAGGGCACAAAGTCGATGAGCACTTCAAAACTGTGTGGATTAACGGAATGCACGTGCATAATCACCTCATCCAGATTAGGCCTTTGCATAATCATCAAGTCAACCGCGCCACTCTTTCTAATATTTTGAAACAACTGAACCGTTACGTTCCTTTCTTGTAGCGTTAGCTTTTCCTCATGGTCGTCTTCCCATTCGGCGGTAACCAGATTGAGTACTTTGTAGGTGATTTGAAGCTCTGGATAACTAAAATTGTAATAAATAAAGACACAACGTTTTTCTTTGTCGTGATCTTGGGTGAAGTAGGCATGCCCCGCATATTTGCTGTTGGGTGCAACTGGAACCTCTTCCCAAAACTTTACTGACGTAACTGCTTTTTGATCTTCTTTCAGGATTTGAAAGTATTGCCGGTCGCCACCTGCTCCTGCGATGATAATCAGTTCCTCAAGCGCTATTGATTTGTTTTCAGGATCATACAGTTGAGGTGTGCTCCAAATAAAAGCTGCACCTCCGAGGTTGATTTGGCTGCTGTTGACAACTCCTTGAATAAACCGATCCGTCACTGCCTCCACCTCATACTTGTTTCGCCGATTTCTAAAGAGTTCTTTGCGGAAGTCCAGAAACAGTTTGGTGTTCTTGTTTTTCAACTCCGGCATCAAAATGTTCTCCGGATACAACTGCACAAACATGGCCGCGCGCCAGGTGGCGTAAGAGCCCAGCCATTTCCACTCGTCTTCAAATCCGGGGGCAAAAAGAGCAATGGTTTGCAGTGCGGCTTCATCGCGCAATACTTCGTTGTTCAAACCCCAAAGCAAGAGCTGCAATGCTTCAATGGCCTGGGTTACCCGCGTAGTGGGGGAGCAGCATTGCATCTCCGAATCGATCAACAGGTTGCGCGAGATCCAATCGCGGGTTGCTTCCAGGCTGGTGCTTTGTGCATTGGCCAGGTGCTGAATGAGCGCATCGCGGGTAGGGATCAGCAGGGCATCTTCCGTATCCGATACGGCGGTGGCCCATCCACTGGTGATGGACTCCAAAATGCGTTCGCGGCTTTCCAGGTTGCGTTTCCACGAGCGGTAGGCCTTTTGTTGATACAGGTAGCGCGGTTTTTCAGGTTCCGGTTGCGGTGGAAATTCGAACGGCATTTCCGGCGGCAGCTGAAAAAAGTCGGGGCTTTGGGCAAACGGAATAGGGTCGTTGAGTGCCGTTGCACTGCCTTCGTGAGCGTTCCAAGCGGCAAACAGGCGCTTCTTGTACAAGTCCAGCAAAATGTTGGCAATGTCTTCCCGCTCATCGTCGGTGAAACTCACGTCATCGTCTCCTTTCACCAGTTCGCGCAAGCGGTAGAGGCGGTCGAAGGTTTCGTACGTGAAGCCCAACTGCTCCAACCGGTCTTTTACCTTTTCCCCGGCTTCTTGTTGCTGCTGGATGGCCGCAAAGTCGTCGGTACCCAACACCCAGTTGGGCGAAGTGCCGGTGTAGCTGATCTCAATTCCCAGGGTGTTGACAATCTTGGCATTGAGGTTTTGAAACAAGTTGGACCCCGAAATGGCCGTGGTGTAGGCATCGTGAATCACTTGCAAATCGTCTTTGCGCACCTTCCACAATTGAAACACCGGATTGTCGACCGAGAGGTTGTGGAAATAGAGGGGCGAAATCAAATGCGGGTCCACCAGCGGCTGGCGGCTGATCAGCAGCAATTCGCGTTGGAAACGGTTGCGCAGGTCGCTGTTGCTGCGCCACTTGGCCAGGCGTGCTTTGCGCAATTGCCAGGTGAGGTTGCTGTCGCTGTAGTAGCTGTCGGCCTCTTCGGTGCGCCACGTAGGGTAGAGGTGGATCACTTTATAAGGAGTAGCCAAGGCCACAAACAAGGCATTCCATTCTTCTTCCGAGGGCTGGGCGGCCGGATCGGCCTGAGTCGCCTTTTGCCGCAAGGCGATCAACTCGGCAAACTGGTTGATGGTGAGGTGGTATTCGTTGGCGATCTTTTGCTCCGCTTGAAAATTGGTTTGTGCATTGGAAGCCGCCAGGTCATTGGCCGTGGTCACCAGTGCATTGGCCAGGGTTTCTCCGTAGATATAGGTCATCAGCGGATCGAAGCCGATGTTGTTGCTGGCCCCTTGGTCGTTGCTCAGGCGGTACAAGCGCAAGTCACGTTTCACGGCACTCAGCGCATTGATACGTGCCGTAAAAAGCGCTTTTCCAGCCTTGCCAGCCGTGTAATCGGGCAAATCTTTTTCATTGATCAGCTCCGGCTCGATCAGTGGAATGGCGGTATCGCTGCTCAGGTCGTCTGCCTGGTAGGGGAAAGGATAAGCACCCGAGATCGGTTCACTCAGGCTTTTCCAAAAGATTTGGGTATCAATAGTAATGCTGCCTTCTTCTTCTTTCCACTTGGTTTCCAAGCGCTTTTTGATGGACACCAGCATCAGGCTGATCACTTCTTCCCACTCCTCTGCAGTGAGCTTGGAGGCCTCGCGTTGTTCGCGTCCTTTTTTGTTGATGGTATAGAGGGTGTAGAGCCGCAAAAACTGCTCTTCGCTCAGTGCGAAGCTGTTTTCGATTACGGCTACTGTGTCGGTGTAAGAAGTCTTGGTCTTCAGGTTGCTGTAGAGCAATTCAAAATACTCCTCGTGGTTAGAGCCCACCAACCCCGTCCAGGGAGTGATTTCCTCACCTGCATATTCGAAGGGCTCCTTCATGCGGTCGAACACACTTTTTTGCGGAGCTGTCGGACCAAAGGGCAACGAAAGCGCATGCTCTTCTTCTCCACCGGCGGTCACGGCCACGCCTCCAATTTTCAAGCCCGGGTTTAGCGGTGTGATGGCCGGTGGCCGATCATCCGTCACGATCCAGGTGTCGCCATTGGGTTGCAGTTCAAACGACAAGGCGTTGAAGGTCATCGGAGTACCCTCCTCGTTTTGTATTTCCACCGAAGTGCCTGGGGTTTCATTGCTAAAATCCCCTTGGGCAATCACCACGTTGCTTTGTGGAATGGTCACTCCCTTGCGCTTCAGTGCATTCAACCCAGCCGCCGTAGCCGAAAGCCAATCGAAGCGTTTTTGCCACAGGTCAAACGCAGCGATACTTGTTTCCGGTTGGATAAAGTCGTCTGCCGTGATGATGTCAGGATCGATCAGCGGCATGTCAAGGCTGCTGTAGGGCAACTCGGGAAAATCCTGCTTGTGAAATTGCGTGCGAAGGTACTCCTCTTTGTAGGTGAGCAACCTCGCCTTAGGAGCCGGCATCAATGCGTTGGGATAATCGTCACCCGTAGCATCGTAGGTTTTGTAGTTGCGGGTCGTATCGCGGTAACCAAAGAGTTCTTCCAACAGCACATCGTTGATTTGGTCGTTGGTCGAAGAATGGTCGAGAATAAATTCGTTCAGTCGGTTTTCGGGTAAGCCCAATCGGTCGGCAAAGCGCGCGCGCTCGGCATTATCAGACACCTTCATCCTGCGCATTTCTTCGTAGCTGGTGCCCATTTCGTTCAGCAGCAGCTCATAGGTTTGCAGGCGAATTTGTTTCAGTGCTTCCGCAGCAGGTGCATACAAATCGTTGCTGCCCTCAATGCCCGCATCAGGATCCAACAAATGGGTCCACAACACCTCAATGCAAACCCGCACCTGGCACACTTGCTGGCTCACCGAGCTACAATCGGCCGGCAAATCGGCAAAAGGATGTTTGAAGAGCCGTTGCAGGTCCCCCAAATTGATGCGGTCCAGTGGATCGCCGGTTTCGCTCACCGATTTTAGAGTGTAGTTGATCAAGTCGGCGAGGTAGGCCAGTGGGCTCACGCCCGAGCGGCAATCATCGCAATTGCAACCATCGTCTGCCAATTCTTGCAGTGCCAGCTTCAGGTCAGGATCGTTTGCAAAATCACGAAAATTGTTCGCCAGGCCACCGTTGAGGGTGGTGTTTACTTGGGCCATAATGCCCGAGGCTTGCTCGTAGACCTTACCTGCCGAGTATTGGCCCGTGTTGCCACTGTTGGCAAAAGCCGACTTGGCATCGCCCACAAATTTGTAGCGGTTGGCCTGTGAAATGGCGCGCACGCTGGTGTAGCCATTGCCAATCAGGTTGGTATTCTGAGGCAGATAAACAGCGGGCTCCTTGTCGCCTTTGAGCAATTCCAGGTTGGCGTGGCTGTCGAGCCGGCTGGCCGCCTCGGCCACTCCGGCCGGCAAATCAGTCTGCACGGAAAGGCCGCCCATCCGGCGAATATCTTTCAGGTGGGTCACCGACTTGCTGCTCAGGTAAGCCGACAAGGTTCCGCCGATGCTCAGTGCAGAGTCGGCAGCATTGGTTTCGTCAATGGTGGCCGAATTGGCTGGTGTTTCTACTTCCACGGTAAAAACCACTGGCGTATTGGGCGTAGCAGGATCAAAAGGTTTTACGTGGGTGAGTTCTTGCCCGGTTTCCGGGTTTTTGATCACAAAAGAGAGGTTGTAAGCAGCCGAAAGTGAGGTGAAAGTGGTGAAGTAGGTGTCGAAATGCCCGGTGCTGTTGGTGGTGAAATTGCCCAGTGGGAGGGGGCCGTACTCACTGTCGTTGGTATCGGAAGGAGCCACTTGCCAACCGGCCAAAGGCGGGTTGTTCCCAGCATCGTCTACCAGTTGGCCAATGAAGCGGTGTTGCACCGAAAAGCTGTTTATGGCCACCTCAAAAGCACCGGAGTAGTGCGGAGTAGAAAACACAAAGAAGCTCGGCGAAAGGCTCGTCTGAAGCGCTTCTGCTTCTTGGTTAGAGAGTTGGAAAACGGATTCCCAACCTTGTTGGTCGCGCTCGGCCGCAACGGCTTCTTGTTGCGAAGGCGTAAAATTGAGCAGGTATTTGTCCCACAAGTCGGCCGTTTCGTTGCCCTCGGCGTAGGTGGCCCAAGTGAGTTTAGCTGCCCGAATCAGGCGGGTGGCCAAAAAGGTGCGAAACGTTTCTGCACCAGCTGAAGCAGCAAGTCCGGCCAGATCGTTGGCCACCAGGTCGGCCGCCAGGCGAACGCTGTTGGTGTTGCCTCCGGTGGAGGAACTGGTGAGGTTGAAGAGTTGCTCCATTTCCCGGTCTTGCTCAATGGCAAGAGACATGCCAATAGCGTTGCCGATTTCGTGTTGGTGCGCAGCCACCAACCAGGCGGCAATCTTTACGAAAAAATCTTCGTTTTCTACCGCCGTGGTGCGCACGTGGGTAAGGTAGTTTTCCAGAGTATCTGTTCTGAAGGCTTCAAAGGAGTTGTACACACTGTTCAGGTGGTGAAACAGGGGCATGAAGTGCTGCCGGTCGGTGCTCGATAGCAAGAGCGCAAGCGCGTTGAAGCTTCCGGATTCTGGCGCGTACAATGCGGTGTAAGCTTGCAGGCTTTGTGCATATACCGTAAAAAAGCTGGAATCTTCGGGCAGGCCTTGCAATTCCGCTTGCAATTCTGATTCAGCGAGGGCGCTGTAGTTTTCAAAGTCTACCCCATTAGAGGTAAAATGATCTTGAAGGGTTAGTACCACCCCGCGAAAGCCGGTGGCAAATTTGAGTTGATAAGCAGACCAATTGGACATGGTGAATAATGATTTTAGGAGTGTTTGTTCGCCTGCGGGAGTGGTGACCAAAAGGTGGCGGGTCGCTCCAATCAGGCATAGCAAGTGCCGTTCTTAAGCTCAGTTGCTGGTAGGCTGACCCATGCTCAAACGAGCGGGCACAGGCAGTGCAGCAAGGCTTAAAAAAAGACTGCTAAAAAATTAGTTTTACAGCTATGGCTTGTACCTTAAAAGTAAAAGTATAGCGGATTGGGGTTCGTTGCATTCAGCAGATTAGAGCGCGTATAAAATACGCTTACAGCTCCATCGTAAAAACTGATGGTTAACGAACGAAGGGGTAGTCTTTAAAAGAATACCGGTTGTAAGAAAATAGTGTGTAAAAGCTTCTTTAAGGAAGTGTGAGGTCGTTTATGAAGCTGGTAAGAGAAGAGCAAATGCTCTGTTGTTATTTGATATGAGCCTTGTTCATGTGTCTGGGGGCTTTGGTTGGACGATTTTGATAGCTTTTTTCCGTGGTAGTAGGAGTGGTGGATAAGCTAGGTCAAAATAAACGGAATTAGGGGTTAGTAAAAGAGTGAATTACTTCTGTTCAATCATAATAACGATACAATATACAAAATCTTGTGAAGATTTTTGTGGTTTGTGCTATGAGAGAAGTGTTAAAAAATGAGAATGCTTCGTTGGCAATGCCAGTGTAAATAACGATCGTTTAACGCCGATTGGAGGGGTATGCGCTTAGTAATGAGGAGATTGCCTTGGATTGCTTACACGGGATACCTTTGGCTTTTTCCTGAAAAGGATGGCTTGAAAAGCAGGCACGTGTGCAAAACTAATTGGTAAACGGCTAAGGTGAAAAGTGAGTTGATGGTTGGTTACTGTTTTACAGATAGCTCTCGAACCTTAGTTGTTTCGTCTGGAAAGTTGTTGCCTTTTCTATAAGTCTTTCCAGAAGATTTTAAGCGTTCTGCTTCTACAGGATCGAAGAAGAGATGAGCATTGGTTTTATAGCAGGTTTGCCGGAGGTCACGGACCAAGACCATACTGATAAAAGGAACGGATGATATAGCTTCAAACAAACAAATCAATAGCGAAATCTTCCTACTTTCACCCCCACCACCCAAACGACCCAAAAAGTATGACCGTTCTAACCTACCTGGGCACCAACGACCGTTGGCGGCTTAGTATCATTTTAATCGTTGCCTTCGTCCTCCGCTGTTGGGGGCTGGACACCCAAAGCCTCTGGCTGGATGAACTGCACACCATGGTCGAATCCGACCCGGATACTTCCTGGCAGGTGATGCTGGATTATTTGATGTGTTGTGACCAACATCCGCCTTTGTCGTTTGCCCTTAGCAAAATCCTCTTTCTGCTTTTTGGGCACACGGCCGTGGTAGCGCGTTCGCTCTCGGTGGTGGTAGGCACCCTCAGTGTGTTTGTGCTTTATCAATTGGGCAAGGAGCTGGTCAACCGTCAGGTAGGGCTGGTTGCTGCGCTGTTAACTTGCTTCAACTATTTCAACCTGCACTATTCGCAGGAAGCCCGGCCCTACATTCTTTCGTTTCTGTTTGCCGCCTGGTCTTTTGTTTTTCTCCTTCGCTTGATCAAGGGGTCCAGCCTCAAAAATGCGGTGCTGTATGCGATTACTGCATTGCTCATGTTGTATTCCCACTATTTCGGCTTGATGGTAATGATGGCCCAAATTGCCATCGGAGTACTGTTTTTCTTTCTCGAAAAAGAGCAAAAAAAGCAATACCTGATTCACTATTCCATCAGTGGGGCCATCATCGGGGTAGGATTTGCACCCTGGCTTCCGTTTTTGCTGGAGATGTCCGCCATCAAAAAGTTTTGGATTGCACCGGTGGACGGTGATTTTGCGGTCTCTTTTTTCCTGGAGTTTTTCGGAAACCTCGATTTGCTCAAACCCATCCTGGCTTTGTTGCTGTTGCACTATTGTTTAATGGTGTTTCGCTCAGCCTCATCGCCAGATATGTCTTTTAAAAAGCAAACCCTCCACTTCAGTTTTGTGATTGTGCTGTTTTGGATTGGCATTTCGTTGTTGGTGCCCTACCTCCGCTCGGTTTTGGTGGTGCCCATGCTCTTGTCGCGTTATGCCATTGTAGTGCTGCCGGCCTTCCTGGTGCTCATTGCCTACAGCATCCAACTCATTCCCAACCGCATCGTTCGGTTCTCGGTGCTCACCACCATCGTGGTGCTGGCCCTGGTCGATATTTTTGCGGTGCAGGATGTGTATGGCAAAGTGCACAAAACCCAATTCAGGGAAATGACACAATACATCACCAATGGAAGTGAGCAAAACACTACTATTATCAACGAGGTGACGGGCTGGCAACATCAATATTACCTCAAGCATTTCAACAACAATGCCCCCCTGCTGCGGGGTGAAAAAGTAGCGCTTATCGATTCTATTATAAATCGAACTAGTCCTAAATACGCGCTGGATTCGTTTTGGTTGGTTGGGGCGCACGGTGATGCCAAGTTGGCCCCGGGGCCGCTGCAAGATTCCTTGAACAAAAACTACCTGTTGGCCAAACAGGCCGATTTTTATGATGCCTGGGCGCAGTTTTACGTGTCGTTGAATTCGGGTGAAGAGCGTGCCATTAAGTTGGACCACCGCGACTTTGATCCGCAATGGAGATTCGACTACAACAACGCTGCTGTGGTAGCCATTTGGGGTGGAGCGGTCAACAGTTTTCCGGTGGCACTGGCGGAAGGAACCTACGAGATCTCGCTGCTGGCAAGGGGAACAAAACTGGCCGAGGAGTATCCCAAGCTAGCCGTATCCGTCAACGAGCAGGAGATTGGCAGCTATTTCGTAACCGGCGAATACCAATTGAAAGCCTTCACTTACCAGCAGCAAGAAGCCGCCGAAGTGCGTTTTAAAGTGGCCATTCAAAACGATTCTGCCAACGCGGAATTGGGCGAAGACCGCAATGCGTTTATGTTGAACCTGGTCTGCAAAAAGGTGCAGTGAATCCAGTAGGGTTACGCTCTTAGTTAGGTCTGCTTTTCTATGCGTTAGGTTTGAAGTGTAGGGACTATCTGCGCCCTTACATTGTTCTTCGTGCCATTTTCTGAAGGTGGGAGACATTCTCTTTGCCTTTAGCTGAAAAAACCTTTGGTGATTTGATGAACCGCTTGATGGCCTATCGTTTTATTTGATTTTTTAGAGGTAATACTAAGAGGAGTCAGTTTTAGGCTGTATCTTTAACTCAAGAATTATTAACCTCAATTTCTTGTCCATGTACTGTTTTATCCGAACACTGCTTTTGGTGTTCCTTTTCTCTATTAGCTGGTTTGGCCAAGCACAAAGCCAAGAGCAAGTCAAAGTAAAGCTCAACATCAAACCTTCCAATGCCATTGTTTACATCGATTCGATAAAAATTAAGGCTACTCTTGATTCGGTAAAGTTGGATACCGGCCAACACCAGGTGCGCGTGTGGGCGCCACAAAAAAAGCTGGTGGAACGCGAGGTGCGCATTCAGCCAACCGGCAAGCAAGCTATTGGCGTTAGTTTGCCTCCAAGTGATGCCTACCGGACTTACCGGCGACAAAAGGCAAATTATATCGGCCAAGTCTTCATGACGAAATATGTATTTATCCCCGCAGCTATTGTTACTGCTGGGGTGAGTACGGAGCGTATCATCAGTTTGGGTAATCAAATGGAGGAGCAACGGAAGTTGACTGAAGCTGCCCGCCAAGAATACAATGACGCCCGAACCATCAACACCACGATTGGCGCAGTGAGTCGATTCGAACAGAGCGAAGCAGAATATCAAAAATTGCGTCAAAATCGCAACGACTGGATTGTAGCCATGAGTGTAGCGGTGCCGGTTGGTATCGCCAGTTTTGTACTCATTCGTTTGGGCACCGACTTGGTTTTGCCTGAGTACAAAGAATCTCCTTTGTTGAGCAAAACCGACTTTTATTTACAACCCGTTCCCAACGGTGGAGCCATGGGCTTTTGCTATCACTTTTAACTCCTTTGGCGATGAAGTATTTGATTTTTGGGTTGTTCGCTGGTTTGTTCTTGGCCGCCGGATGCACGGAAAATGAAGTGGAGCCCTTGGTACAAGACAATCCCTATGTGGCTTACGAAAATGAAGTGCCGCTGGAATTGGTTTCTGCTTCGGTTGGCGGTGGCGGCCAAAATTGCCGGGTAATCATTGAAGTAGACATTAAGCCCGATTTCCGAATTTTTGAAGAGAACGCTTGTACGGTTGCGGTTGGCAGGGGAACACAACTCACGGCCAATTGGCGTTATCAACGTCCGGTAGTTTGGGGTACTCCTACCCGAACAGTGGATATGGGACTTCCATGCCGAAACGGCTACCAATATATCTTGCAATTGTACGATTGCGAAGGGTATGCGGCCGGAGGCCCGCTTCTGGTCAATGTGGCGCGGTAGTTTTGGTTTGGCTTGTTCAAAGGCTGCCTTTAAAACGTTCCGATGAATTTCTTCAATTCGTTGTTCAAGTTGGCGCTTGCAGGCAGTGTTTTTCCGCTTAGGATCCTCTTGAGTAAAACGGAATAAATTTACAGTGTTTCTAAATTGAAATTGAATCGAATCAAGTCAGTACTAGTACTGAACTTTAAGGTCTTCACCTCTTGTAGTTTTAGAGACCACTAAGATGAACGCCTTTTTTATTCTATCGACTCTTACACTCTTTTAAGGGACAGTATCGGCTTGTCTTGAGCTATTACTAATGTACTTTTTTGGCGTGTTGTCTTTTATTTTATCTACTTGAAATGCTTAGTATTTGTCCGTTCTTGTACAAGTATTGACTCTGAAATACACCATTCTCATTACGATCATTTACTAAACTAAGTGCCATGATGTCAATTTCACGTTCGACATCTGAGCCAAGGTCCTTAAATCTTCTATTTGGTACAGTATTCCATCCTTTAGAATTTTATTTACTCGGTCTTCAAATAAATATCCTGAATTCCTTAAGGCTGTTAATGTTTGTTCTTTTGAAATACTCATTCTTTAATGTTGCCTATCGGTCTTGCTAAACGCAGTTAAATCTTGTTTGATAACCCACTGCCGCCCGATAGAGCCACAAAGCAATTGGCTTGAGCGTAGCGGATGTGCTTAACTTTTCAATCCAGCACTGAGCGCAGCGAAAGGGGATTGCTGCCTGCCCTAAAAACACTCTTTGGGCTGAGGCACGAGGGCCAAAGTATGTTTCTGCACTGCCGTTCATGCAAAGCTCGATTTAATTGCGTTTAGCTTTTGTTAGGGGTGGTTTGTCTTGTTTTTAAGCATGCATGAAGAAGCCTCTTAGATAATACAGTATGTCCTCATCACCATGTCCGTTGTGAGAGATTCCAGATTCATAATCAATCTCATTATTATCCAGCATGCGATATACCTCTTCCATTCTTTTCTTAGCGTCTGGCCACCTCTTATCTCGAATCAGCTCAGCAAAAAAAGTTAAACTCTGTTCATCTCCTTGTGATTTTATGTAAAACAACTCTGCCAGTGAACTGAAAAGAGCCGGTATTTCAGCATTAATAATTAAAGAAAGAATATATGGGACCGCAGGAATGCCGAAACCAAACAGCACTGATCGAGCATCTGTTCCTACTGAGAAAGGATGTCCAAGGTTTAAACAAACATCGTAAAGAAGTTCCAATGTTTCCTGACATAAGTCGTTCCGAAGTCGTTGGCATATTTTATCTATTACGATCCGTTCTTTATCATTTAGCCCATCGTATAGATAGAAGGCCATACGAAGCTTGTCAAATTCATCTTTGGGAATTGGTGCACTTAAGGCCGGTTCTGAAGTGGCTTGAAAGATAAAGGTGGGGAAGTAAACGTTACGTTCTTCATTAATAATTCTCTTGTCACCACTGATGGTTTTCACAACTTCTGTTAGTGAAGAATGAATACTCCCCGAATCGACTCTAATGCCAACTATGCTTGCAATAATTGGTGAATGCTTAATAATTTCTTTTTTAGAAATTCTTAACCAGATAGGAACTATCTGTGCTTTGGAATATGTGTCAGATAGTTCAACAGCCGCATTCAATTCTCTTTTAGGCCAATTCTTTTTAAAAAAATTCTTTGATAGAAGTACGATAACTTATAGACTGTTGGAAAGCCCTTTCTCTATTTCCTCCCGTAAGTAGTTGCCAACTCGGACTTCATTCTGGTCAAACCATACCTTTAAGCCAAAACTTGACAAAGCTTCATATAGCTTTTCTGCATCGAATTTATCTTCCGATGCGTAACTGATAAAGATGTCATACTTCATGTTGCACTTCTTTCTTTAATCACCCCTAACTATGTGATAATTGAAGATATTGAATTCTCTTTCGATTACCCGCCCATGGAGTATGGGTAATCAAACAATAGGCTATTTTTAGGCTGAAATGGCAATTGCGGATTTTAGGAAAATATTGTAAGTTAAACACTGTAGCGGATACACGATTAAGACTTCCTGTTCTGTGTTGATTCAAGCGGAAGGATATTTCGATAAGCCGCTTTGTAGGGAACAGAAGATAAGCTTTTTAAATATGTGCATCACCTTATTAGACATAAGGAGTTAGCATAGTCAAAGCGTGCGGATAAACTTCATCAACTCACTGCGGGAATTGGCGCTAATCGGCACTGCCTTTTCGCCAATGATCACTTCCGTGGGACGCACACAGTTGATCTTGCTTACGTTCACCAAAAAGGATCGGTGAACCCGCAGGAATCCAAAGGGCACCAATTTGGTTTCCATGGATTTTAAAGTTTGGCTCAGGATGTGTTTGTGCTCCGGGGTGTGGATGATGGAATAGTTGTCGGCCGCCTCTACGTAGTCGATTTCTGCATAATAGAGGCGCTTCATTTCGTGGCGCTCTTTGATGAAAAACGAATGTTGCTCGTTCTCACGGATCGGGGCAGCTTGTTGTTGGTGGCGGTGCAGCGCAATTTCAATGCTGGGGCGCAGGTCGTTGGCCTGAAAAGGTTTCACGATAAAGCCCGCCGGTTCGGTGAGTTTGGCCCGGCTCACGGTGCGGGCATCCGTGTTGGAGGTGATGAAAATAAAGGGCACCTGGTATTGATGGCGCAACTCACCCGCCAGGTCGATGCCATCCAGCAAGCCGCCCAGGTTGATGTCCAGCAATACCAAACTGGGAAGCTCCTTTTTGAGTTGTGTCGTGGCTTCTTCAAAAGAACTGACAATGCCATGCACCCGATAACCTTCGTCTTCCAGGCAAATGGCAAGGTGCTTGCCAATGAGCACCTCGTCCTCAACAATCAATATGGATATGGGCTCAGCCATGCATTTCAAATGAAAAAAGGGCACTTAAGCCACCGTTATTTACAATTTCCAATTTCCCGCCCAGTTGTTGCGACATGCTTTCTACAATCATCATCCCGATCGAGTCCCGGTTTTGTGCATGGCCATTCCAGCCTGAGCCATCATCCCTTACCATGAGTTGCACGGTGTTTTCTTGCTTGGAAAGCGTTACCAAAATGTGGCCACCGTCCTGTCCAAAGGCATGTTTAAAAGCATTGGTCACCAATTCGGTGATCACCAAACCTAGTGGAATGGCCTGTTTGATGCCCAATTCAAAGTCGTCGGCCGAGGTGTTGATTTGCACCTGATCGGTTTTGTTGTAGATCGTACTGACGTTGAACACCAGTTCGTCCAAATAAGTGCGGGTGTTGATTTCACTGCTGCCGGCATCGGCGTAGAGCTTGTGGTGTACAATGCCCATGGCGTTGATGCGGCCCAGGCTTTCTTCGAGTATTTGCTTGGCGTTTTCGTCGTGGATGGTGCGCGAATGCAGGTTGAGCAGGCTGCTCACCAATTGCAGGTTGTTTTTCACCCGGTGGTGTACTTCGGCGAGTAAGATGTCTTTGTCGTTGAGGGTGTTTTCCAGCAGTTGGTTTTTTTCATGCAACTCCGTGGTTTTTTGGGTAACCTGCAGTTCTAATTCCTGCTGAAACTTGGCCTGGAGTTGCTCGTTTTTTTGCTGGACTCGAAATACCCGGTTGACGATGGCAATGGACAACAACAGGGCTTCGATCACTCCGCCCACCTTGTTGGCAGCCATAAAACTTGCCGAAACGGTGAAGAGGTTGGCTTGCAAAAGGGTAAAGAGCAAGGAGGTGAACACAAAAATGCTGGCTCCGGCCAAAAACAGCACGTTGAAGAGTTCCCAATCGCCTTCGCGGTAGCGGGGGTAGAAAACGGTGAAGATGATTAGAAAAGCGATGGCCTTGGTGGTGTAGAAAATGGGTTTGAACAAGGGATCGATGTGGAAGGGGAGCAGCAGGAGCAGGGTGCTGATCACTACCATGCCGGTGAGCAGTTTGAGCAATTGGCGGCTCCAGGAGGTTTTGCCAAAAAAGTTGTGGATGAAAGCCACATAACTCAGGTAAAACAGGTTGCCCAAAAACCACATAACGCGGGTGTTGTAAATGGGGTTCTCGGGGTAAACTTTTGCGATGAAGTAGCCGTTGACCGTGAACATGTACAATACAAAAAAGGAGTGCGCCAGGGCAAAATAGAGGTAGGAGCGCTCTTTGAAGAAAAAGAAAACAATGAGGTTAAAGGCGACAAGGATGGCCAGAGCTCCAATGAGAAATGGATCGGTATTGCTCCAATGCGAATCGCGTATGACGACCCACGAAACCATGCGCGGGGCACGCACTACCGGTACCGATACCCGCTCCTTGAAACAAAACTGAATGGTGTTGTAGCCGGAGGCCAGTTCCATCCGCATCGCCGGCTGAGGATCAGGGCCACGCCAAACGGGAAAGAAGCCCCGCTTGATGGGCAAGCTCCAACCCCCATGAATCACCTGAGTTTCGTTAACCAGGATGGTGATCTCTCCCCAATCGCCCACATTCATGTACCATACCATTGCCGCCGAACGGTTATTGGCCACCAACGTTACGGTATCTCCGGCGGCTACTTCCGGAAGGTAGAAGCGGGTGGAGTAGCCAAATAAGTCGGTACGCAACGTATCTTGTCCGAATACAGCAAGGCTTAGACACCAAAAGACAATTACGGTTAGCACACTTTTCATCGCGACACTCAAATTTAAAAGGAAAGTGTTACGGTCAATTGCATTCTTCCATTTCGCATTTTTTTCTGGAAGGGGAGAAAGCCTTTCGGTCCACGGACCGAAAGGCTTTTGTTTTCCTGGAAGTCGTACACACCCAGGGTTTGGTGAGGCCAATGGAGGATGGGGTCATTCGACTCGAATGGCATTGGCAGGCACCATGCTTTCCGCTTGCACCAGGGTTTCGTGAATGGTTTCTGCCTGACCATCGGTTAAGTTGACCGCATCGGTGAGGGGACCGGTGACATTTCCCGTTTGGGTCATCAGCAAGCTCGGATCGTTGTTCGCCCCATGATTGCGAATGCCCAGCGCATGCACCATCTCATGGGCTATGGTGCGTCCCATGCCAAAGAGCTCATCGTCGGGGCGCACTTCCACAATGGCGGCTCCTAAGTTGCGGTTGCCCAAGAGGGTAGAGTTGGTGCCTACAGAATTGGTTAAGGAATTGACCAATACCACATTGAAGGCATCGTAGCGCCAGGGAAAGTCGGCATCACCCAGCATTGTTCCTAATTCGCGGGAGGTGCCTGCACCATGTGTAAGGTCAAAATAAACCCTGCTGTCGAAGGTGGAAAGGGTAGGAAGGCGTACGGCATCGAGCAGGTAGGGCCGCAAAATTCCCTGCACCACTTCATGGGCATCGCCCACTTGTTGCAGCAGGCTTAGCACACCACCAAGTCCTGTGTGGTCTTCGTTGTGCGAACCGGGCAAGTCCCTATCATCGATCACCACAATGTAGTTTACTCGAAATTCGAATGGAGTGATGCGAACGGAGCAAATGTTATTGTTGAATCCTGATTTGCCACCTCTGGCAGTTTTGCCGGTATTGGAAATGTCGGTGATGCCATCGCGAAACATCACCTGACCCCGCCAGTTGGGTTCGGTATAAAACAAGGCCCGATCGTCATTTTCTGTAAAGCGCAAGGAGGAAGTGCTGGTACCTACGGGTGTGTTTCGAAGATCACTGATGTCGCTGGTGACGGTGTGGCTGTCTCCGTTGAAACCAGTCCGCGAAAAAAGTCGAATACTCATGGTGAATCTTTTTGGTTAGGTCTGCAAACAACTAAAACCAGAAAGCCAGTCCTAAAATAAAGGGCGAGCGCCCCAGCTTTTTGAGTGAAGGGGGGCAGAATCTAAGGGAGTGCTTATGGGTGACTAAACGGTCTATGGGGCTTTGAATTGACCTTTGTTATCCAGGAAACACGACAAGGCTTGGTTAGAACAAAGCCCGCACTTCAGCAGTTGGTATGTGCGAACCAGCGTCACCAAGCACCTAAACCAACACCCATGAGATATCTTGTCCTCTTGCTCTGCCTTTGCTTTTTCAAGCCCCTTGCTGCGCAATCCGTCAAGCAAGAAAAAATGCAAAACCTGAGTTACCTGATAGGGGAGTGGGTAGGCACCTCTACAACGTATAAAGATGGAAAGGTGGACCAGCAAGTTCCAGCCTTCGAGAAAATCTCCTACGACCTCAACCAAAGCATCCTCGTGATCGAGCTGAACTCGGCTACTTTGCAGTTGCACACCATCATTCATTACCACGAAAAAGACGGCACGTATTATTACTATGCCTTCTCCCAAAACGGAGGCGGTCGGCTGCCCGCTAGTTTTGTAGACGGCCACTTGGTGGTGCAAGCCAGCGAAACGAGGCGCTACATTTTCGAAGCCACCCAAGACGGCGGCTTCCGCGAATACGGCGAAAAACTCATCGATGGGCAGTGGGTGAAGTATTTTGAGGATGTGTTTGCGAATACGCAGTGAGCCAATGGTCGAGTAAGTCCATTGTTTTCAAACGATTCCGATCAAGTCTTCGAACGTTCGCCCCCTGGTCTTCGAGCGAATTCGAGAAGCCCTGGGGAGGAACTTTCTGAACCTACGTTGGGTGAAGTGATATATTCAACCTGCTATGGATAGCAGAGCGTAGTGGGAGCTTTCGTCTAACAGTCAGGCCATCGGTACCAAAAATGCAGCCATGCTTCGCGGTTCGTGGGTTCAATTGCAGTAACTTCACTTTAGTACCATGATCCGCTTGGCCATTCTCCTGTTTTTCATTTTTCAGATGGGCACTCTGTTGGGACAGGTGGGCAACATCAATGTAAACACCGCCATGCAGGGCAAAAGCGACTGGTGTTTAATCGTGAAATACGAAAAGCGCAGGTTGCATTACCATCGGTTGAAGGATGGGGATACCCTTTCTACGCGCTTATCTACGGTTCAAAAAGAGGTAGCCTTGCAGGACAACAAATCGGGTACCATCCCGATGGATGGAGATACGGTGTTGATTGTGTGGAACCAGAAAGGCAAGGTAAGCCTGATGGCACAAAAGTGGGACAGCCTGTATTACCGCATTTGGATGCCGGATGTACGAACAAAGTTGGTGGAGTATGCCTGGCCCGCAAAAGCCATCCCTGGAATCCTGGCCCCACAAAATGCCCTTTGGTTGCGCTCCACATTTGAATCTGCCGAAGGTTGTTTGTACCCGATTGATGAAACGCAACCGCGGTGGGAAGTCCCCAAATTCAAACCCTGGGCGGTCAAACTAAGTGTTTGGAATCCGGGCATAGGCGTGGAGCTGCAGCTTTGGAAGAAGCTGACGCTCGCCTCTACAACCGTCCAATTTTTAGCACATGGGCACGACCGAGAACATCCTGTGGTCTACCATTCTTACAAGCCTTATATGCTCAACGAGCTTCGCTACTATTTTCATCCGCTGTTTCAAGATTACAGCAACCGGCAGCAATTACGGTTTTCCGGAGCTTACGCTTCCTTAGCACACGTGCATTCCTTCAACAAGGAAGACGACGTCTATTTGGATGCCTTTGGTTTGATGGGAGGCATTCAGTTGATACAACGCCGTTTTTACTACCTCAACCCCAACGTTGGGCTGATCTTCAACCTTCGAAACAAAAATGGATTCTTCGCCATGTTCAACATGGGACTCTACCTTTAAGCCGAAGCAGCATCCTCATAAAAAACCACCTCTGCCTCCTGGCTTTTCAGTTGAATCAAATTGTCGGTATCGCCCAATACTTCGTCGATGAATCCGTAGGCTTGTGCTTCGAGGGCGTTCATGAAACGGTCTCTTCGAAAAAGTTCTTCAATTTCTTGCCAGCTGTGGCCGCTGTTTTTGCCCATGATGTGGAACAGCTGGGTTTGCATGCGCTCTTGCTCACGGGTGGCAATGCGCACATCTTCGGTGTAGCCCTGAGCCCCTCCACTGGTGGGGTGCTGGTGAATGGTGGCCTGAGGCAGCGCAAAACGTTTGCCTTTGGCTCCCGAGGTGAGCAGGGCGGTGCCCATGCTGCCCGAAAAACCGATGGCCACGGTAGAAACCGGAGCCGAGATCATTTGCATGGTATCGTAAATGGCCAATCCGGCATAGACCGACCCACCAGGAGACTGAATGTAGAGGTCGATTTGTTGGGTGGGACTTTGGCTGTTCAAGTACAACAATTGGGCAACGATCAATTTTGAAACCTGATCGTCAATGGCCGATCCTAAAAAGATAATCCGCTCTTTCAACAACAGGCTGTAAATGTCATAGGCCCTTTCATCGCGACCGCTTTGGTCAATCACCATCGGGATAAGGTTGGCGTGTAAGGTCATGGTCGGTAGTTAAAAATGGAGAGAATGCGTTTTTGAAACGAGCGGTGCCGGCTGGATTGAAAGAGTTCTTGCTCCACGGCTAAAATTTCTTTGCGGAGTTGGCTACGCCCATAGTGACGAATCAACTCATAAGACCTTTGTTGGCATTGCGCTTTGGCTAATAAGTCGGCGTTGATGAGCACCTTGGCCTCGGTCACCAGCCGGCTATCGGGCTCGCCTTGTTGCAACAGCCAATGCTCCAATCGTTCAAGTTCAGCTAAGGAAGTCCTCATAGGTCATAGCGTATTGTTTTACCTGGTCCCGCACTTTTTCCAGGCATTTGTATTTCTGCACCGTGGCCGACCGAATGCTGGTGTAGCCGAACCGTTGGGCCAGGGTTTGCATGCTTTGGTTTTCGTAATAAAAGGCCTGTAACAGGTTCAAACAGCGTTCGCTGGTTTGCTTTAGAACGGCCAGCAACGTTGCGGCAACCGGCTTTTCCTGAGGGTCTTCCTGAATTTCGTGCGCACCGATCTCCTCCAAACGCTGGCGCCTGGCTTGGTGCGTCAGCCATTTCTTTTTAGCGATTCCAAAGAGGTAGGCTTCGTCGGATTGCCGGGGCTGAAATTTTTCCAAGGTCTGTTTTTCATAGTAGGCAATCAGCGATTCTTGAAACACCTCTTTCGCATCTTCGAGATCGCCTCCTTGACGCTGTATGTAGGCCGCCACTTTGGGAAAGAGTTGTAGGTACCAATCCTTCAGGAGTGCTTCGCGCGATTGCAGCGCAATGGGTTCAGGCATTGTTATCATGTGATTCATTTGAGCCGTTTATCTCAATGTCAGCATTTATGTACCAGTATCACCCAAAGGCGAGCACTTTTTTTGTTAGCACAGGATAAGTTTGAAAAGAAAGACCGGTGTTTGCAAGCCTAAAACTGGATCTCGGCTCGCTTTTCAACTCTATTGTTGCTCAATGAGTACCCGCGCCAGGAAACAATCGGTTAAGCTTAGGATACTCAACCTGCAGCTTGTGCTTTAAGTAGTTCCATACACAGGGATAGATACTTATATTTGAGGCTTTTGCGCCATCTATCTTACGGTAATTGTAAGCACAATGGCATCGGATCTTGGATGATGTTGAATTTTCGAAAAACTTTGCTCATGCGCAAACAGTTGATTGGTGTGGTCTTGACCTTGCTTTTTGCTCAGGCTTTAAGTGCACAAAATGTGTCGGTAAATGAAGATGGAGCCGCTCCCGATAGTTCGGCCATGTTGGATGTGTCCTCTACTACAAGTGGGGTGCTCATTCCAAGAATGACTACGGCTCAGCGCAATGCCATTGCTGGTCCCGCTACTGGCCTCTTGGTGTATCAAACCGACAATACCGCCGGTTTTTACATGAACAACGGAACGCCTTCCACTCCTGACTGGCAACGCTTGATTACCTCCGCCGACGATCCGAATGCCATCAGTGATGACGATGATGATACCCAGGTGCAAACCCAGGAGTCGGGCGATGATGATATCATTCGATTCGACATGGACGGTACGGAGCATTTCAAAATGCTAAACGGTAGAATAGATGTAGTGAACACGGGCGGTTCGGTACATATTGGTGATAGTGCCGGAGTGAACGATGATTATACCAGCAATGCCAACGTTTCTATTGGAGAAAAAGCTGCGCAGAAGAATGTTACAGGAATCCGAAATATTGCCATCGGTATTGAAGCCCTAAAGGAAAACACGAATTCTCTCAACATGGGCATCGGAGGACTGGCCTTGAGAGACAATACCTCCGGTTTCTACAATGTGGCCCTAGGTTACAGCACGCTTACGAACCACGAAACCGGCAACTATAACATTGCTGTTGGGGGGCAAGCAATGAATTTTCATACCTCGGGGAGTAATAACGTAGCCATGGGGCACGGGGCAGGGTTGACCAATGATACTGGAAGCAATAATATTTTTCTTGGTTACAATGCAGGAAGCACTGAGTCGGGTTCTGATAAACTTTACATAGAACCATCTACCTCTTCTACGCCCTTGATCTACGGCGATTTTGCCGCCGATTCAGTGGTGATCAATGGAGACTTGAATGTGGGTGGGAATTATGTTTTTCCTGCATCTGCTCCTACCACTCCAGGACAGTTTTTACGTTACGATGGCACCGAATTGGAGTGGAGCAGCCAGACCGTATTCACGCAAGATACCGATACCATTTCGGCGGGTTCGGGCAACAACAAATTCGTGTTTGGCTCTACCAATACCGACGATGTTGGAGGAACGGCTGGCGACAAACGCATGTTTTTTGACCTCACTACCGGTGCTTTTCGTGCCGGCGATGCCTCGGACAAGCAATGGGATGCAGATAGTTTGGGCAATGCCTCTATTGGTTTAGGACACGATGTGAAGGCGATCGGAAACTTTTCATTCGCGGCCGGAGACGGTACTGCTGCTTATGGCAACCGATCCATTGCCATTGGGCGAAATTCCATTGCCAACGGAGGAAGTGCGATCGCTATGGGAGCCAACTCCGTTACCGGAAGCGGCCATGCGATTGCGATTGGACAAACGAATTCTGCCTCTGCTGACAACTCGATCGCCATTGGGAGCTCCTGTATTGCCGGTGGTACCAGTGCAGTGGCGATTGGCCGCAATGCTGAAGCGCCTTTGGAATTTAGTGTGGCCATCGGAGACGATGCAGAGGCACAAGGGCTCGAATCGATCGCCATAGGAAAAGATGTCATTGCTCAATCCATGGGAGAGATTGTTATAGGGTACTTTAATGATACGCTCACCAGTGGTTTTTCGGACATGAGCCGCCAAAGCACCGATCGCTTGCTGGTGATTGGTAATTCCACGAACGCAGTATCAAGAAGCAATGCTTTGGTGATGTTGAAAAACGGGAACACAGTGTTCAGTGGTGAAATTCGAACCGAAACCAACTTGTATGTGCCCAACGGAGTTGCTGGGGTGGGAACCGATAACCCGTTGGCCACTTTCGAGGTACGTTCGGCCGCACCGGCCGATGCCAATACGGCACAGTTGCGCATCGGGACCGATGCAGGCGATAAAATGCTCATTGGACGTACGTCTACGTATGGTTTCGTGCAAAGCCACGATTCAGAACCTTTTGCGATCAATCCGTTGGGCAACAATGTGGGCATTGGCAATCAAGGGCCTTCTTCAACCTTGGATGTGAAGGGTGACATTGAAGTCGATGGCAGTGGCTCCATTGGCGACAACGCTTTCTATTTTGGCGATCCCAATGGGCAAGGTGCCTGGCGCATCAAGCGAGAAGGAAACAACTTGGTTTTTCAGCGCTTGGAGTCTAACGTATGGATAACCAAAAGTACCTTGACACCTTAATGCTTTAATCCATAGGAGCATTTAGGCAATTGCCTCACATTAGCATCAATCAGCTAGTCTGTATGTGAGATGTATATTTCATGTTTTCAGGGGCTTATGTGTCGATTTTGGGTAAGATTTCAACGGTTTTGTGTATGAGCAGTTGCGAATTTTAACGCGCTAACTTCTTGGAAAGCAATATATTTTAATTTAATAAAAATGGTTCAGGTTTACACTTAAATCGATATTGCTTGTGCACGTTTTTGTGTGCAGTTTATTTTCCATTTGAGCTCGACTTTATTTGTTCATAAACTCTTAAAGCCGAATTGATTGCACCTTCCATATATCCTGCAAATTCAGTTGCTGTTTCTGTTCCTGAGAAGAGTAGTTTATCGTTCATATAACTATTTTGTAGTAAAGGATTTCCGTTATTTTGATGTGGTCTTAGAATCGTTTGGTTTTTACTCATAATGAATTCATCTGCCCACACTTTGTCAGAATAACTGCTGTAGTTCAAAACTTCACTACCAAGAAATTCAGCTAACTGTCGCAACACAAATTCTTTTCTAATTTCTTGTGAGTAAGAAATCGTACCACCATTTAAAAATCCTGTGAAACCAAATTTATTTTCCTCCGCATTTGTATGGTCGTGCATTTCGCTAACAATACCTGAGTGACTAAATAACATTCCTGAATAGCCATTATTACGCCAAAAATGATTGTCATACTCTAAAACAAACTTTATAGAACCTGCCATCCAAGTCTGAACAATTGGAAGAACTGTCGAAACTGAATTTGGTAGCCCAGGAAAAAATTGAATTCGTGAACCTACTAATTGTGGTGGTAGGCATAATACAACTTTATCGGCTTGTAGTTTTTGTTCGTTAGAAGTTTCAAGCTCTAACTCGTTGCCAAGGTTAGTAATGGTTGCAACTTTTGTATTCAGCTTTATATTTTCATTATCTAATTGATTCGCCAATGTGTTAATCAGCGTTTGAGTTCCGTCAACTATTCTATAAGATGGACTTTGAGATTCTGGCACAAAAAATTCCTGTGGTGGCTCAAATGATTTGGTTTGAAATAAAGATTTGCCTTTCGAAAACTGTTCAAATTTTTTTAAGCCGAGTTCATCGATAAGCGTGCATAAGTTTTGATGCACATCTGAGAACCAAGTTGCACCTAATTCTAAAGGTGTTTCTAAAGTTCCAGTTGCGGTTTGAATACGTCCGCCAAGTCTTGATGAGGCTTCTAATATTGTTGCTCCTATGTTTTGTTTTGAAAGCAGATAAGCTAGAGTTAATCCGCTTAATCCTCCACCCACAATTAAAATTCGCTCTTCCAATGAATTGTATTTTTGATAAAAGGAAGCTATGTCTGAAATTCAAATAGAGCTTCTTTACAGTAATTTTTAATTTCTTCCTACCATTCCACCAACATCAATATCCCAAATTGCACTTGTAACCCAATAGCTTTGATCGGTCAATAAAAAGTGAATTGTTTTAGCAGTATCATCCAGTCTTCCAACTCTTCCAATTGGATGAAATTCATTGAAGCCTTGTAATGTTTCTTCAATTTTATCTTTCTCAATAAAAGCACCATAAAATGATGTAACAACTACTGCTGGTGAAACGGCATTTACTTTAATGTTATGCTGCGCCAATTCCATTGCTAAATGTTGTGTTAAGCTGTGTAGACCTGCTTTTGCCATTGAGGAAGCCGAAGAAGGCGTTGTCTTAATGGCTTGTTTTGCCCACATTGAACCTATGTTTACGATGGAGCCACCACCATTCTCTTTCATTAGTTTAGAAACGACTTATGAGAAAAAGAAGACCGGCTTGTTGAAATTATTTCCTTAATTCTTGTTGAATTACAGCCATTTTTATAAAACAGCGATGACACAGTGTCAATAATTTTGTGTCGTGCTTCTAAATGTCTCACAACTCAAATATAAGACAACTTCTAAAAAAACAGACAAGTCTGTCTATGTTTTTTGTTTGAGAGTAGCACACAACTATTAGATAAGCAAAATTGCTGTAAATGCTTAGGTTAACCTGCTATACTAAGGTCGTTATCGAAAGGTTCTTGCTGTCAAAGAATAGAGAGTCAACTGTTGATTTTTGTACCAATTTAGTTGGTTAAGCACACTTTGCAAATACAGGAGGGAATTCAAATCTAACCAATCCAAGCAAAGGTTGAAAGTGGAAGGCTTTCTTCTGAATCATAGGTTTGGCCCATCGAAGTTGGAGCTGAAGTGTGAAGCCTTTGTTTTCTTGAAAGGAATCTCAGGCACAGCTTTAAGCTTAGACGATTGAGGGTGGCTACTAGAGACACACTTCCCGGTTCAAGTCCAATTAGGACATAGAAACCCTAAAAAATCAAAATATAGAAAATCAGTGATTTGAAAAATGTGCTGATAGGGTAGAAGACCAGGAGTTATAATCGCCCCAAAAACCTCCAAACCCAACAAAAAGCCACAAAAAAGCGAGCCTCGTTCTCAAGACTCGCTCTCGCTCTGTATTGCTCGCTCAAATGGACCTAAAAAAACAAGCGGGCAACTGGAACAGCTACCCGCCTGATACTTCTTTCACAGACTCAGTAAGCCTAATTTTTTACCACCAATTGCGAGGTGATTTGCTGTGCCTGTTCAACGTGCACGGTATACACACCCTGGGGCAGGGAGCTTAGGTCCAATTCCAGGCGGTAGCTCACCTGATCGGTCAGTTGCAACACCTGACTGCCCACGAGGTTAAATACCGTGATGTTTACTTCACCTTCCTGCAAACCTTCCAAAGTTAGATGGCCGGTAGTAGGGTTGGGAAACAGCGATAAGGATGCCTCATCCTCGTTTTCCGCCATCAATGCATCTGTGTTTTCGGCCACGGCCTTGCGCACGCTTGGAAAGGCTGCCGAGCCCTTGTACCACACCACCTGATTGTTGAGTTCAAAGTAGGTGTAGAGCAGTTCATCGGTTTGTGAGGCATACCTTCCGGCAACGGAGGGAATCGTCATGCGGTCGGTGTTGTCCCAATTCACAATGGCAAAATCATCGGTATTGGGCACCCCTTCGAGGTTCAGGCTTAGCGCCACAATTTCTTCGTCCATGGCCGGTGTAGAACCACCACAAGCAGTATTGCTGTGTTCAAAAGCTACAATAATTTGTCCGCTACTGTTTTGGTAGTCTACTACCGGGCGCGAATTGCCGCATTGGTTCATGTCGCAAGGCGTAAGGTCGTATTCGGCCAATACGTAATCTCCCGCAAGGGTATAGTAATACCGCCTGCCATTGATACCATGAATGAACTGATGACCGCCAGGAACAATTTCTTTGTATTCTGCTACTACTTGCCAGGAACTATTGAATCCAAAACCGAACCAGGTTCGTGGAGAAGCAATGCGAGGGTTATCATATGTCATGCCAGTAGCAGACTCAAAAATTTCGATCTCATCGTCGGTTTTGGTGGTGGGGAACTGCACTTCGGTAATGTCGTGCATTTTCACAATCAGGTCGTTCGTGCCCGAACCATTTTGGTGCAGGTAGGTGAATATGAAGTTGAAATCGGAGCCCTGGCTATGGTAGCCGGTAACATCGGGTTTCGAGTAGCCTGGAGTATTGGGCGAAACCGGCATCGGATCCTGGAAAAAAGTGTTGTTGGTCATCATGGGGTAGCCGTAGTTGGGGTCGGGCACCAGGAAGCCAATCCTTGAACCAATTCGGCCGCTTTCTTCCCAAACCACTACCATGTTAGGCATAAAGCCTGGACTATCCAGGGCTTCCACGTAAGTGATGTTGGCGTGAGTCGCAAAGCCCAATCCTGCAGAAATAGCATTGGCCGGTGGGGTAATGTCAGTCAGGGTGCCACTATCATAAATATAGTGTTCGTAATAGATGATACCACCGTCTTCATATACCACCACAACGTATACCTCTTCGTTATACTCTCCTACAATTACATCAGGATCCATTGCATTGGGATTTAGCAAAGGTTGATGCACCACAGATCCACGGCCATCGTCCCAAGCCAAGGTAGGAACAGGACCATCCCATACCATGGCCTTGAAGTTAGGGCCAAGTCCTATATCCTGACATGGAGCGCAAGTATGAATGTCGTTGCCAGTGTTGAAAATAGTAGGAATGGAACCTGGGCTGGCCATTAAATCCGTTGTAGAGGCCGGATGGAAGGTATTGGGAAAATTGGTAATGCCCTGCACCACCGTATGACCATAAGAAGGGCACCCCGCAGCATTGGTCACTTGCACTTGCCAAAATCCGGGGCAAAGGCCACTCAAACTTGGCGTGTTAGGGCCAGGGGTACCCGCCGTGGCCGGAACCTGGCTCCAATTGTAGGTAAATGGTCCGCCACCGCCGGATACCGAAACCGAGGCCGTGCCGTTACAAGTGGGGTTGCAGCTTTCGGTACTGGTCATGTCCAATACCATCGAATTGTCATTCACCACGAGGTCGTACACATCCGTACAACCACCAACTGTGTTGGTCATGGTGTGCCGAATGGTAGTGGGCAAAGTGTTGAAAGTGGCAAAGAAGGTTTTACTCGTCCCCCCAGGGAAACTAAGCGAAGCGCTACCACTGACGATGGAAAAACTGTTGTTGGCTTGGCCCAGCATATCCGAAAAGTAATACTGATGCGTGGGGTTGGCCGAAAGATCAATGCACTTCGGACCTTGAATGGTAGCATCGGGAAAGCGGTTGAGTTTTTGGCTGAGGTACCGTACACAACCTGATCCATCGGTTATCTTCACCCGTAAAGTAGGAAAGTGGCCGGGGTTGTTCCAGGTAATGTCGGTCTTGTCGCTATTTGGACTGGCAATGGTCCCTATTCCTGTTCCACCCACATCCCATTGGTAGGTATAAGATCCACTTCCTCCTGAAGGTGGATCTACCTCATAAGTATAGGTTTCGCCAGGCAAAATGCAGTCGAAGGGGCGGGGAGATACTCCTGGGCCTGATCCTGTTATATTACTTGAAATCATGCTCAAGGTAATAGGCGCATCTTTTTTATCGCCTCCGGCATCGGTAACCACGGTGAGTTCAAGTTGGCCAGGTCCATTCCACTCGATGGTGACGGTGTGCGTGCCGGCTCCGGAAACAATCGTACCGTTGGTGGCTACCCAAGTATAGGTGGCACCGGCCTGTGCTGGTACCGAATAGACCTCAGGCATGGATAAGTCTACGCAGGTAGTACCGGTAAATTGAGCGTTTTGTGCCGTAAGCAGCCCGGAGAATCCGAGGGCGATGATACACAAAAAGGCGGCTCTAAGGCGCCAAAAATTAGTTTTTGTTGGTTTCATTGGTTTGAGATTTGGGTTCGGATAATGCTCCTAAGCTACCCTACCCAAAAACCGAATGAAAGCAATTGGAGGACCGTTCTATAAAGGGGGGCAAATCGGGAATGAACCGCCCCAAATTCAACATAAGGTTTTTGGGGTGGATTAAACCTGATCGATGGCGCGGAGAATCTCCGTTCGCTTTTTGCGGGAGACTTCAATGGCCGTTCCACCGGTTAGTATCAACGCATCGGAATCGCCCTTACGGTATTCGGCAATTTTTGAAAGGTTCACCAGATGAGAACGATGGACCCGGCAAAAACCATTTTCGCGCAACAGCTCATCGTAAGTTTTCAAGGGGCGGGTAGAGAGCAGCTGCCTGCCAGAGCTCAGGTGAATTTGCGTGTAGGAAGCATCCGACTGCAAATGCAAAATATCGTTGAGGTCTACATAAGTAATGGTAGACACCGAAGGAATGGCAATGCGATCGGGCTTTTTTTGTTGTTGAAACAACTCCATAAAGCGCTTGATTTCTGAAACCGGACCACTGGGCTGCGATACCCGGTCTACCGCTTCTCTTAAGTCATCGGGCAATAGGGGTTTCACTAGGTAGTGCGCTGCATTGTAGCGGAAAGCTTTCAAGGCATAAGCTTCGTAGGCCGTCACGAAAATGACCTGGAATGTGGGCGAAGGAAATTGGTCCAACAAGTCAAAAGCAGTGCCATCGGGTAAATGAATGTCAAGAAAAACCAACTCAGGGCTTAAAGCTGCTAAGCAATTGGCTGCCTCAGCTACGTTGTAAGCTTCCCCTACCAATTCAATTTCCGGGCAGTAGCGTTCGATTTGGCTTTTCAATGCCGTCAAAGGCAAAGGTTCGTCTTCTACGAGTAAGGTGCGCATGCAAGAGCTGTTATAGGTGAATTGGGATGGTGAGCTCTACCAGAGTTCCATTTTCGGCAAGAGGCGTTTGGTGCAGGTTGGTCACTTTTACCTGAAATTCATCCGGCAGTTTTTGATTGAGAAGCGCCAACCTTTCGCGGGTAATCAGCATGCCCAACGGGCGGTGCATAGGTGTATCTTTCTCCGGTGATTTTGGAGCATTTACCCCTTTGCCAAAATCTCTGATTTCACACCGCAAGTGTTGGTTCTCTTTGTGCAAACGGATATTGATCACTCCGGGTTGGGCATCTGCTGCAGCGGGCAAACCGTGGATGATGGCATTTTCAAGGTAAGGCTGGATCAGCATGGCTGGAATGTGCGTAGCCTCCAAGTCCAAAGCATCGTCTACCTCCATGTGGTATTCAAATCCCTCCCGGAAACGCGCCTGTTCCAAGTCGAGGTAATGGCGCAAGGTTTCGAGTTCTTTTTGAAGGGAAACCACACTTTCCCGGGAATTTTCGAGGATGAGGCGAATGAGGCGGGCAAACTTTCCCAAATAGATTTCTGAGGCCTGGGTGTCTCCCAGTGCTACAAAGCCTTGAATGGCTCCCAATACATTGAAAATAAAATGCGGATTGATCTGTGCCCGCAAGGCCTTACTTTCCAGGCGCAGCAGTTGCTGCTCTACCTGTAGGTGTTGGCGTGCTTTGCCAATGCGCCATTGAATAAATCCCACTATCAGGACCACCAAGAGCATGCCAATGGCCAAAAGAAACCACCACGTAGCCCAAAATGGCGGATGGATGATGAAAGACAGGCTCGCCGGAACTTCGCTCCACTTGCCATCTTTGGTGAGGGCGTGCACTTCGAATACATACCTTCCCGGAGAAAGTTCCGTAAACTGAGTACTGGGTTGTCGAATCATGTGCCATGCCGAATCCAAGCCGGTGAGTCGGTAGCGGTAGTGGGTAGGAGGAGATCGAAATGAAAGTCCGGTGAAATTGAGCCGCAATCGATTCTGGTGGTAGGGCAGGTCGTAATGCGCTTGAAGAGACGTATCCCGATCGTTGATTTGCAGCCCGGTGAGGTAAACTGGTGGCGGTGGAATCAGTTTTTGGGTAAAAGAGCGCTTGAGCTTTAGCAGACCAGAGGTAGTAGCAATGTAAAAGTGTCCCTGGAAAAACCGGAGGTCCATCACCCTCGTATTTTCGTCTTTGAGTACCGGGAATTTCTCTACAGTAATGGAATCGTTGGGGTAACAAACAAACTTCACCAGGTCTTTGCCACTGGCGGCCCACATGGTGTCCTGCTCCGGCCAATAGCCGTATGGGATGATCAAGCCGAATTCTTTGTCGTCAAACAAGATGAGGGAATCTTTGGAAAGAATTGCACAACCTTTGTTCACGTTGGTCATCCACAGTTTTCCTTCGTGCTGGTAGAGCGTGTTGATGCGCGAATTGACCAAAGGCGAAGCATGCTCAAAGTGCTTCATGGTATCGCCCGACTGGTAGAAAAGCCCTTTTTCACTGCCCGACCAAAGGCTGCCATCAGGCATTTCCTGAAACGCAGTGGTGTAATGCCCCAAGGTAACAGGGGCGGTTTCCACACCAAGAGGACTGATGCGGAAGATGGATAGCCGGTCCGAAACCCAAAAGTAACCCGAATCAATGCCGGATTGAATGATGCGGATAGGGCGTTGGTTGGGCAGTTTTAGCTCGTGCAATTGCTTAAAATGCTCTGACGCTTCCAGGTAAAGGAGTTGCTTTTTATGCCCGAGATAGAGCCGTTTCTGGGGAGCATGCCAGTACAGGCTCGAAAAGGTACCTCCTGGTTGATCGAACAGCGCTTCCCAAAATTCGTGGCGTTGTGTTCCTTGTGCGTTAACCTCCAGTAAGGTTTTAGAGGTAGCAATCGCAAAAAGGCGGTCTTTTGATTGGGTAAGGCTGTACAAATAGTTGCGATCAGGTTCTGTTTTAGACAAAATGATCTTCTCCAATTGAGGATCGGAAATGTAGAACAACCCATTGGTAAAGGAGCCCATCCAAAAACCACCTTCATGATCTTCGATGATGCTGTGAAAAAAGTTTCTCGGAAGAATGCTGATGAAAAACGTAGTGTCCGTTTCCGGGCTGGCCGGGCCAAGGTATCCATTGGGGAAACCCATCAAACCATAGCCAAAGGAAGCCGTCCAGAGGTTGCCCGCCCGGTCTTCCATCACTCCGTTGTACAGCAGCGGCTGGCGGTTGTGCTGGTAATTTCCGTCTGGGGAAATTTTAAAGAGATCGCCCCCGTACACCACCGCCAAAGCCCCGTCTTGGCAAGTGTTGTAAAATACCCGTCGGTTGGGGTTGACCGGATCGTGTTCTAAAGGAATTTCCGTTTCTATCTCCAGGTTTTCGTTGTAGATCGTCAAAGTTTCTGGAACCGCTGTACCCAGGTCTTTTCGGGTACGAAAACCGATGGGTGGGCAACGGTCTGACCGCCAAATACTCACCCTGGCCACACCGTCTTCAAAAGCAATAAGGTTAGAGAGTTGTCCGCTGGTGTCTACTTGCCACAAGCCACGCATGTTATGCCCCAAATACAAATTGCCCACGGAGTCGAAGCCAAAGTGCCAAACCCGATCGGTGTTCAGCAGGTGCCGGATGGTTTCGTTGTAGCGGTAGGGTAATAGCGTGTCGTTGGCAACGCGCAACAAATCGCCCGAGTAGGTTTGCAGCCAAATGGTGTGGTGCGGGTCTTCAAAGGTGCGCAACACATTGTGGTCGGGGAGTCCGTGGCGGGCCTCGTAGCGGTGAAATTCATTGCCGTCGTAGTAGCTCAGGCCCGATTGGGCGCTGACCCAAATGAAGCCTTTGGAGTCGCGGGTGAGTTGGTAGAGGTAGTTGTTGCCTTGCAGGCCTTCCGACATCCGGAATTTCACGTGCTCCGGTTCGGGGCGTTGGGCAACTCCGGAAAAGGAAAAAAAGTGGACGAGAAAGCACCATAGGAATAGAACACTCCACGTGGGTTGAAGCATTGGAAAGTGGTCAGCAGGCTTCTTTAAAAAAGCGGCCAAAAGGGAGTTGAAACTCACTTGACCAGGGCGAAGGGGGAGAATGGGCAAACCTGGAATTTTGGGTGGATAAATGGGTATGAACGAGTGGGCGAAGTGATAAATATATAAGATTTGGAGGTGTATGCCTAAGCCGGCATAATTGCTCGTCACATTTTACCACCAAGGCGAGCACACTGAAAAAAAAGTGCGGTAGGCCAAGGTAGCTTTGCTTTTAGACCAGGGGTACAACCCTTGCATCGATCTCATCGAACCAATTTATAAACCTGCTTTAAACCAAAACAAGATGTTTTTAGAGATGAAAGGAAGGCTGTTCCAAGCGATGGCTTTAGTGTACTTCGGATTACCATTGAAAACCCTTGTGGTAGCAACGACATCGTCATTGCTCAAACCTTCTTTTTGAGTTGCAAGCAAAGCTGCGAGGACCCCGTTTTGATTCCTGGTGATGGGCCCATTCGTATCAATCGAAGGATAACCGACGAGGCATCCACCGAAAATGGGGCAGCAGCTTTATCGCTCAAAGTATATCCCAACCCGGCCCAAAACTTCGTAGTGTTAGAACTGGAAGGGGTAAACAGCGATCAGTCGGGTCAAATAGAAATGTATGACCTCAATGGCAAACTGGTGCATCGGGAATCGATGCAGGGCAATGTGTTGCACCTACAGGTGGCCAACTTTGAGGAAGGTACCTACATCGTACGCTACCACTCCGAAACACAAATTTCGAAACGCATTCGCATAATGGTCAACAAAAGTTAGTGGGTGATTGGGGTGCTGTAAATGGAAAAGGCTGATCCGGTTTGGGTCAGCCTTTTTTGTGGAGATTGCGGAGGTTGGATGCGCTACGTGTTAGAGTACTTTGTTTCAATTTACCGAATGCCGAAACGCTGAAGCCAGGTTCTTTTTATTGAGCAGGTCGCTCAAATAGTTTAGAGACAAGTGCAAGGTATGGGCAAACTAGCCTCCGATAGGAAGCTATGGGTTTATTCTATTCCAGGAGGCCAGGTACTTTTCTATGGATCAAGGCGCATAAAAAAAGGGAGTTGGAATTAACAGGTTTTGAAGTGAAGCCTCAAAAAATGATTTACGGTACATTTTTTGTTTAAAGGATTCGACCAACCTATTTACCCCTGAGTTCTTCTTGAACCATTTTACCCAATTCCTCCTATGCGCTATTATTACTCCTTAATCGTTGCTGTTTTCTTTTTCCTTTTTTCCGGTTTACTCACGGCTCAGCTCACCTTAGAACACCAATATTCCACCATTGATCTGGAGGTAATTGAACTCCAAAATCAAGGTTCGCGGTATGTTTTTAAGGACTACACCAATCAAGTAATCGAGTTGTATACGCCAGATCATCAACTCTGGCGCTCCTTCGCAGTCAATTATCCCTCCGGCTCCGCGTATCATACCGTTTCCCATGTGTCCGATCGCCTTTTCAATACCAATAATGAATTGGAATACCTTTTCATGTATCAACCAGACCCCTTTGTCTTTCTAAATAACCTGGAGGTGAAAACCGAAACGGGTGGCTTGCTTTTCACACGCTCGGATGTTTCTAATGCGCAAATTTTGGAAGTGAACGGAGCACCCAAATTATTTTTGAGTGTTGAAGTCGGCCAATTCGACCTGGATGTAGAGGTCTACAGCTTGCCAGGCTTCGTTTTGGAGCATACGTTTCAGGAGTCTTTGATTTGGACCGCTGACCTGGATGACGGGCAAACGTATTTCTATCGATACGACGGTAATTCTGGAAATTTAGTCGTTTACAATCCAGATTACTCCCTGCGGTTGAATACCACCTTTTCAGTCACTCCGCCCGGCCCTGGTGATCCACCCGCTGAGCAGCCATTGATGTCGGTTTTTGAGTTGGACAATGATCCTGAATTGGAAGTGATTGTGAGTAATGCTCCGCAAAATGCGGATTTGCTGGTGTACGATGAAACCGTAGGTCAAGTAGCCAACACCATTTTTGGTGGACAGCAAGTCACCTTTTTTGAAGCGAATGGAAAAAACTGGCTCCGGGTATGGTACGGAGGTTTCGTTTCCGGCTTGGTGGATCCATCTACCCTCACCTTAGAACATAGTTTCAACAACGGATATATTTCACGGATAGACGGAGATGATCATCCAGTTCCTTTTGCGGCCATTACGTTTGGGAGCAACAAGCAGGTGGAAAAATTTGCCACTGATTTTAGCTTGGTCAATACCTTTAACCTGAGTGGAAACGGTACTTTTTCGCTTCCTTATGAAATGGATCATCAGCTGTTCCATTGGAACAATGAATTGGAAATTTTACACATTGATTGGCACGGTATCAACTCAAACACTACACTCATTTTAGAATCGGAGTCGGGGGTGATCTACAATCAAATTCCCGACATACGGCGTTTCCGATTGGAAGAGCTCAACGGTGAAACCAAGGTACTGGTGTGGCGCAACAACAACACCACCGAAGTATATCGTCCTGGCCCGCCGGTGAGTGTGGCTACGGTGAGTAACCCGCAAACTGACTTTTCGCTGTTCCCTAATCCGGCAAAGGATCAAGTGCAGGTACAGTGGGAAGGTTCCGCCGATTGGCAAACCGCGCGAATCTTCAACTTACAAGGACAAGAATTACAAGCAGTGATCGTACAAGGCGGCAACGGCAACAGCCTGAACCTAAGCTTGGAAAATCTGGCACCAGGATACTACCAACTGCAAATGAGTGGACCAGAAGGAAATAAGGTGAAGCCTTTTG
>ERZ1740068.145-NODE-145-length-45657-cov-8.918688_pt1 | contig 45657 bp, 41 predicted proteins | sample MGYA00581735_ERZ1740068 | MGnify/ENA primary metagenome ERZ1740068 (study PRJEB43018, sample SAMN04849740) | marine metagenome | isolation source: floating plastic debris | place: Pacific Ocean | collected 2008-08-30 | study: EMG produced TPA metagenomics assembly...
TATACGTAGGTTTTAGCTTAACTTAACACTAGATTACAACTATGAAAACTGCTGTGCTTAGAACAGATATCAGTCTTTCCAAAATATTAATTCTTGCCGGGATAGGAGCACTGATTTGTTTGTTCCTTACTTACTACCTTTCCGTGAGTGAGCCGGACATTATTCAAGGTGACCATCCGTGGCTGATAGCAGGTCTTTTTGGCGCCATGCTGCTCATTGGGCTGGAGTGGATGTCTTCCATGCTGGACAAGCTCATACCCTGGCAATCTGGCGCAGGAAATCGTCTGTTTGTTGGCTTTATCCTGGTGGCGGTGGTGGTATTTGGTATGATTTTGTTCGCCGCCAACCTGAGCTTCACGCCTTTTGACCGCACAGATGAACGGACCATCTATGATTTCCTCATGATCAAGCTGGCGATCCTGTCTACACTTTTCTCGCTGATCTACGCTGTAGTATATTTTGCACGTTATTCTTACAAGTCATTTGCTACTATGCAAATTGAAACCATTCGTCAGGAAAGAAAGCAGATCGATTTGCAACTCAAGGCACTAAAGTCGCAGCTAAGTCCTCATTTTTTATTCAATAGCCTCAATTCCGTATCAACGCTCATTTACCAGGAGAATCCCGACGCAGACGTTTTTGTGCGTCAGCTGGCACTCATGTATCAATACGTGCTTGACAGTTATGACAGGAGATTGGTGCCGCTTTCTGAAGAGATCAATTTTGCCAAAGCTTACGGCGATCTCCTGCAAACCCGGTTTGGCAATAGTCTCGAAGTAGTCTCGTCAGTTGATGAGGCACTGCTGGAGACCAAGGTCCCCCCTGTGACACTGCAGATGCTGGTAGAAAATGCAGTGAAGCATAATGTGATGGATGACCAGAGGAAATTACAAATTTGCATATCCAATGACGATGAATACTTGCTGGTGGTCAATAACATCACAGAAAAAAATAACAAAGCTAAGTCCCATCAGATTGGCTTGAAGAATATTGCATCTCGTTATCAGCTCCTTACCGGTAAGAAAACCGTCGTCGATCAAGGCGATTCCTTCACCGTTAAACTCCCCATAATCCAATGAGTGGCCGGTTATTTATACATCACCCGGTCTTTCGGCTGATCAGCCCGCTTTTTGTGGGAAGCATGGTGTATGTCCTTATTTTACTGATCAATAATGATGTAGGGCAGCTCAATGAGGCTTTTCTGGGGCAGGAATTGTATGTCTGTGTGGGGCTTGCCTACGTCATACAAGAACTGTCCAGGCTGCAACTGGTGTTGTTTGCACGTTTTCGATGGGAGATCAATACCTCGCTAAGAGTGCTCATCCAGGCAATAACGGCTATTCTGATTACTGTTTTGCTGGTAACCGCATTTTTGACTTACTACTTCAATACCTACGTCGGCTTTCCGCCCAGTTCTTCACAATTATTGCAATTCAATGTCATCTTCTCGATGGTATCTGCCATTTACATCTCATTGTATTTGAGCCATCAGTTATTGCATCAGATCAATACGGCCAAAATCTCCATCGAAATGGAAAAGAAGCAGGCGATTCAGTCAGATTATGAGCATTATATCCGTGGTATCAATCCGCAGTTACTATTTCAGGGATTGGAAGCTTTGCTGGTACACATGCGGCTGGTTCATTCGCCAGACCAAACCCACGACCCGGACGAATTGATTGATGTGTTGTCTGTGGTATATCGTTACATGCTGGGTAACCGTTCCCGTGAGTTAGTGGGAATTCAGGAGGAGGTGGACGCCATGCGCCACATGGCCTATCTGTTTGATTTTCTACCCTATCGGAAAGTGTCTTTTACAGCAAACGTAGCAGAAACCGGATTGGTGCTTCCGGGCTCGGTTTTACAATTGATGCAGGAACTGGTCAGCATCACCATTCCTTCTGATCGGCTGGCGATGGATTTGAAACTGGAGGAAAATGAACAGTATTACCTGCTAAGTGCCCCGGCAGATGATAAGGTTGGCGTTCGGTTTTCTGACGACCTGATCGCTCAGCTAAATCAGAGTCTGAGTCACTACAGCAGCCAGAAAATCACCAGTCAAAAGGAAGCGAAGCGAAGGATACTCTGCGTGCCTAAATTAAAGATGGCTGATGCAGCGACCGGATAAGAAGGTTTTTGTGATGATGCCGGTATTGAAAGCGAAAGAATAAACGGACTATGAAAATTGCCATTATAGAAGATGAATTGCCTGCGGCAGAAAAACTGAGTCGTTATCTGATGAAGTACCGCGCCGACCTGGAAATTTTGCACACGATGCGGAGCATCAATGAGTCCGTAGAATGGCTCAAGGCCAATCAGCCGAAGGTGGACCTGATTTTTATGGATATTCAGCTGACTGATGGATTAAGTTTCGAGATTTTCTCTGCTGTAGAAGTCGTGAAGCCGGTGATTTTTACTACTGCCCATGATGAATATGCCATCGATGCTTTTCAAGTCAATGGCATTGCTTATTTACTCAAGCCGGTAACCTTTGTGGCCCTCTCCAATGCCATGAATAAATTTCAGTCGCTGAAAGCGCAGTTTGAGGGAACTGCTACTCCTGCAGCAGACATCAGCAAGGCGGCGGCTCAAATAGCTGCTAAAAGCTACAAAGACCGCTTTCTGGTACGGATCGGCGACCACATACATTCCTTGAAGACACAGGATGCTGCGCTGTTTTATGCAGAAGGACGTACTGTCTATCTGGTCACCAATGAGGGAAGGCGGTACATCATCGAGTATAAACTGGAGGCCCTGGAGGAAATCTTACCTCCCGAGAAGTTCTACCGGGTCAATCGCACTTTTATCGTCCACCTGGAATCTATTGCCGATGTATTGGTCTACTCCAATAGCCGATTAAAAGTCTCTATGAAGATTGCCACGGACAAGGAAATTATCGTGAGCAGGGATAAAGTTGGGGCATTCAAAGCCTGGTTTGAGGGAAAATAGTAGCGTTTTTTGTGTCGCTACGTGAAAATACATGAATTTGTTTGAAATTTCTTCGGTTTTTGAGTTTTTGGTCTGATTATTGATATGTGTATTAGCGAACGATTTGGGCCATCAAATTACTCTGTCCATCGTGAAAATGTAATATCAATAAAACGCTAATTATCATCACTTATGAAAACTAAATCACTATTTCAATCCCTGTTGGTGCTTACCATAGTTGGTTTGTTAACGACCAGCTGTTATCGCGAAGATGGTGAATTCTCTACCTTGCCACTTTCTGACGAAGAGGAAGTAATAGATCCGGTGGAAGATACTACACCAGGAATCAATGATGTACGACTCACCTTTCAGCCGCCTGAAATCAACGATGGTGTAGTGAAATTTGTGGGAGCTATGGTTTCTAATCCATTAGAGAAAGAGCTGACTTATGGTTTTATGTGGTTTAAGCCGGAAGATCCTGAGTCTGTTAATAACCCCGAGATGTTGAAGATCGGTAGCACTGAACATGTTTTGACTTACTCTGCCGAGGTAGACACCATACCATATGGTACCTATTACACAGCATGTGTTTTTGCACTAGATGAGGAAACAGGAGAGATGACGGCAGCTGGTGAGATTGCTTTCATCGTTCCACGCCCAGGTGCTGATAAGTAGAGGCTTAGTGCTTTCGGTATGCTTAATTTGCTGCAATAAGTGCAATTTATTATTTGCATTTTCAGTGATTGCTGAATTATTTCAAAATAAAAGTTGATATTTTGAAATAATATTTTGAATCTTCGTTTAGAGAAAGAGTAGCTGTCATTTGTGAAGTTGGATCATTGCAGGGGAAGATGTCAAGTTACCTGTGAATGCGCTTACTCATGATTTTTCATGATTCCCGGTAGGGAATAGCTATCTGCTACCTGTAATAATAAAGAAGTAAAAGAAATATATGAGCCAGTTAAATGGTCAAATGTATTTTTCAAGAACAACAACAAATCATACAATTAAATCTAATTTCACAAACACTATGAACAAACTACCATTTTTAAAGTCCGCCATTGCAGTCTTGTGCTTTGGACTATTATTGACATCATGTTCCATCGATTTCGGTGATGAAGATACGATTGATTCATTTGACTACGTTGAAGAATCAGCAATTTACGATGTGAGTTTTGATACCTCTGTGCCTGATACTTCCAGCGATCCGGTGGAATTCAGAGGTGCTATTATCAGAAACGATCAGTCGGTAGAGGTCGCTTATGGCTTCATGTGGTATGATCCCAATGATCCTGCCTCTTCTGGTAATCCTACCAAAATTGAAGTAGGTGTCACCAAAGGAACAACGGTATTCACGGCTGATGCCATTGGCATCCCAACAGAAAAGGAATTGATCGTATGTACCTTTGTTGCAACTCCTGGAGATACCAATGTAGAAACAGTAGTGGGTAATGAGGTGACTTTAACAGCACAAGAACCTGAAAAATCACAGAAGACCAAGATTAACACAAAATTATTAACCCAGTTTATAACCCGACTTCAGGTCGGGTTTTTTTATTGTATCAAGTTTGGAGAGTTATGTTGTTTTTAAGGACCATGCCGAAAATCTGCGGGTAACCTACCTGCATCTCGCTCCTAATCCGGGAACAGCTCACACTCAAGATGACAGAATCATTCTAAGTGCAAAGTGCGGAAAATCAATGCTGTAAATTGCATATTTTGCGGCTTCAAGAATAAAAGGGTCAACAAATTCACCTTCATCCCAAAGAGATCATGCTTGATCCTATTCTTCGGCAGGGTGAATAAAATCCTCAAATGATATTGCCATACCACAAAAAAAGCCTGTCTTTCGACAGGCTTTTCTCAAAATTCTGTGACTTTCGATAGAGACAGATATGCCTCAGAATCAGTTCACGTTTATATTTTTAGATAGATCAAGGCTCTATCAATACTTCTAGTTCAACATAATCTCCGACATCATCAAACTCGCCATTGTTATTGGCATCAATCTGGTCTTTGATTAAAACAAGTAATAATTTTGATCCACCATCTTTATCAGCATCTGTTCGCATTGCAATTACGTTTCCAACAGCTAAGTTAGCCAGGTTAGCAGAACCATCGCCAGCCACTGCATCAAATGCTGCCGAGATTTGTTCTACAGTAGTGGTTTCGTTGAATGCTGAAGCGTCTAAAGTAGTTAACTTCATAGTCGTTTCATTCAGGTTAGTCCAACCTAATGCAGTTAAATCGTATGCGGCATAATTAGACGGTGAGGCCAGGTTGATTTCAGAGGAGTTAGCAGATCCTGCTAGACCTTGGAAGAAGCCAAAATCAATATCAATTGAATTGATCGCTACATTATCAGTTTGAACGTCATCTACACTAAATACATTTTCGTCATCGATAGCTACAGTAGATGAGAAGAATGTCTTTGAATCCTGAACAGTACCACCATCACTACTTGGAACAAATAATAATTGTGCTGTTAATCTATTAGCAGTTGTGCCAACCAGCGTCACAGTCACAGTAGCAGTAGTTTCCAGTCCAGCATCGTCAACACCCAGGAATTCTAACGTAGCTGTTTGGCCTGCTGTGAATGAAAAAGGAGGAACGGTAATCACTGCAGTTGTAGTACCTGCGTCCAGATTTAAATCGGCTCTTGACTGTCGGTTAATTTCTTGGTTAGTACCACCTTGAGTTAATACAAAAGTGTTAAACCCACCAGGTGCAGTAACAGTTACCGTAAAGTTCAATAAGGTACCAAGGTTAGCCGTCAATTCCGTTTGATCGGCATTCAATGTGCCACCAGTCACGGCAATATTTAATGATGGAGGAGTTGGTGCAGGTTCTTCCGTATCGTCACCGCCGCAGCTGTATAGCAAGACAAACGAACCCAGGATTCCAAAAAGGAAAAGTTTGTTTAAAAGATTCTTCATTTTCATAATTATAAGTAATTAATACATTTTTACTTTGAGCTCTACCACACCGGGCAAACCAGTATTTTGCAAAACAACTCTAAAGACACTTATGCAGTTGCATTGGTTGGTAAATTTCTGCCAATTATTTTAAATTACACCCCAGAATGTTGATTTTTCTTGGATAGAATTTCATTTATTTAATATTTTTCATCAATTGATATAACTGGATATTTTCATTTTCAGTATATTTGATTGGAATTTAACATACCTACACTCCTTAACAGACAAATTAAATTGCTATGCAAAGAATAGAACCAGACCTACTAGCTAATTGGAATACATATGGGCTATATGCTGCGATAGGAATCGGTGCACTGGGGATTTTAATCCTGGTCGGGCACTTCTTCAAACTGCTTGTGACAAAGGATTTTAAATCCAGGTATGATTATATCAACATGCATGAGATCAATTATCTATGGTATAGCACCTTGTTATTGATCGTTGCAGGAGCGCTTTATTCTAATACAATTGCTGAGAACTCTATTTGGTTGTGGTTCTTTGTAAGGCTTTTTGTAAGTGTCATGTTGGGTATTATCGTTGGTGTAGTAGTTCAAAACGTGTTGAAATTCTATTATCCTTTCTTTATTGAAAAGAGATTGAAGAAGCTACGTTACACACCACGTATTTCCCCTGACGGTAGGAAAATGAAATTACTCAGTGAGGAAGAAGAAGATGTATACCTGGACGAAGGTATGCAGGCAGAAGAAGATGCTTTCTCTGTAGATTACGATGTGTGGATAGACGAAGTAAGTGGCTATACCAAAATTGAAAAATACAACGGTAGACTGCACGCGTTACAATGTCCTGAGTGTAATTATCAAACACTGAAAGTAGAAAGAGAAGAAATTATTCAGGTACCGTCAGCAGAAGACGAAGGTGAGTTGATGAAGTATTACCAGTGTGGATACTGCGGATATAAAGAAAGAAAATCATTTAAGATCGCTCCTACCAGAGAAGAAGCTGGTGCAACAGCGTAATCTTAATTCTTACATAAAACATTGAATAAAAGGGTCCATCGGACCCTTTTTTATTTCCAATCTATTGTGGTGACAGCGAGCCTGACATATCTTATATGGTCTGGTGCAGTAAATCTTAAAACACCTGAGGGTTGCAAACCGTTGACTGGTGAGAGATGGAGAAGAGGCTATATTTTTCTCAAATATGAATTGAATGTGAACAATTTTGGTGAAATTGTCTTTCAAATCAAGAGCGTGGCATATGAGTATCAGGAGACCTTTTAATTTAAAGCAGTGGATAGAAGATAACAGAGATATTTTGAAGCCGCCTGTCGGTAATAAGAATCTCTACAAAGACGCGGGTGATTACATTGTCATGATTGTGGGAGGTCCCAATGCGAGAAAAGATTATCACTACAATGAGACAGAAGAGCTGTTTTATCAGTTGGAAGGTGATATTTTGGTCAAAGTACAGGAAGACGGACAGGCTGTAGATGTGCCTATCAAAGAAGGAGAAATGTTCCTGCTTCCGGCAAAAACACCTCATTCTCCCATTAGGCCGGCAAACTCCGTTGGGCTGGTCATAGAGCTCAAGCGGGCGGCACAGCACACCGATGGCCTGCAGTGGTATTGCGATAACTGCAATCACAAACTACACGATACCTATTTTGAACTAACAGATATAGAAAAGGATTTTCTTCCCCGCTTTAAGGAGTTTTACAGCTCTGAGGAGCGTCGTACCTGCGATAATTGTGGTGCGGTGATGGAAGTAGATCAACGATTTGTATAAATGACAAGTACACACAAGGATTATGCCTTGAGGCAGGATCAGGATGATCCACTCAGCGGATACAGGCAAAAATTTCTCATTCCCAAAGTCAATGGAAAAGATGTTATTTATTTCTGTGGCAATTCTCTTGGGCTACAGCCCAAAGCTGCCAGAAAAGAAATAGATAAAGTATTAACTAACTGGGAAAACCTCGCCGTAGATGGTCATTTCCATGGCGATGACCCGTGGTCATTGTATCACAAAAAGTTCAGGGAACCCTTGTCACGCATAGTTGGGGCCAAGCCTGAGGAGATTGCTGTGATGAACAACCTCACAGTCAATCTGCACCTGGGAATTACATCCTTTTACCGGCCTACACAGTCCAGGTATAAAATAATCATGGAGGGGCATGCTTTTCCTTCAGATCAGTATGCTGTGGAAACACAGGTGAAATTGCACGGCTTCGATCCCGATGATGCCATTATCGAAATTCAGCCCAGGGCCGGAGCAGATCTTTTGGAAACGGAAGACATCATCAGGACAATAGAAGACAATGCCGAATCCAGCGCCTTACTGCTTTTGGGAGGCTTGCAGTATTATACCGGTCAGGTCTTCGAAATGGGGAAAATATGTGAAGCCGCCAGACGATGCGATGTGCGCATCGGGTTAGACCTGGCGCATGCCGTTGGTAATGTGCCGGTGTCATTACACGACTGGGAAGCTGATTTTGCCGTTTGGTGCAGTTACAAATATATGAACTCAGGCCCGGGAGCAGTATCGGGCATGTTCATTCATGAAAAGCACCATCAAGCGGATTTACCACGACTGGCAGGTTGGTATGGATATGATGAAGGTGCGCGATTTATGATGGAGAAAGGCTTTAAACCCATTCCCAATGCAGATGGATGGCGGTTGAGTAACTCAGGTATCATGAACATGGCTGGATACTATGCCTCGGTGAAAATGTTTGACGAGGTGGGTATGGATACACTGCGGAAGAAAAGTATTTTGTTGACAAACTACCTGGAGGAGTTAATGGGTGAGTTTGATTTCATCAAATTAATTACGCCATCAGCGCCTGAACACAGAGGATGTCAGCTTTCATTGTATTTTGAGAGAGACGGTAAGAAAATTTTTCAATATATTCAGGAACACGGTGTTGTTGCAGATTGGCGTGAGCCCAATGTGATCCGAATTGCGCCGGTGCCGTTCTATAACTCGTTTATGGATGTGTATCAATTTTATCAGATAATCAAGTCTTATCATGGCTGATCGCGAAAAGGAGGTAATTATTCTGGGGGCCGGTTTGGTAGGTTCTCTATTGTCGATTTACCTCGCCAAAGAAAACTTCAAGGTAAAAGTATATGAAAAACGAGCTGACCCCCGGGGAGAAAACCTGGATGCGGGTCGTTCTATCAACCTGGCATTGAGTCGCCGGGGTCTCAAGGCCCTTAGGGATGTGGGAATGGAAGAGGTGGTCGCATCTGAGCTCATCCCTATGACCGGGCGCATCATGCACGACAAAACAGGTCGCACCAACTATCAACCATATGGTCAGAAAGGCCAGTATATTAACTCCGTGTCCAGGAACGGATTGAATACGGTACTGACCAGAGAAGCATTGGAGCTTGGTGTGGAATTCTGTTTTGATCATATCTGTGAAAGGGTAGATTCCAGAACAAGTGAAATCTTTGTCCGTGACCTGAAAACCGGAGAGGCTTTCACCGACTCTGCAGGTCTGGTGGTAGGCGCAGATGGTGCCTTTTCTGCCATGCGCAGAAGCTTTCAGTTCATTCCAAGATTTGAGTTCTCACAGACTTATCTGAACCATGGATATACTGAGTTGTCGATACCTCCAACGGACGACGGCAACTTTGCTTTAGATCCTAACGGGCTACACATCTGGCCTCGTGGAAATTTTATGTTCATCGCTTTGCCCAACCCCGACAAGAGCTTTACCTGTACCTTGTTTTATCCCTACGAAGGAGCGTTGAGCTTTGACTCGCTGAAGGAAGATCAGCAAATTCTGGACTTTTTTGAAGATTATTTCCCGGATATCATCCCATTGATCCCCGATCTGGTAAATGAGTTCAGGAAAAACCCGATCGCACACCTTATTACGATCAGCTCATATCCGTGGGCTTTTAACCGATGTCTGTTGTTGGGAGACGCCTCCCATGCCATTGTGCCATTTTATGGTCAGGGAATGAATTCTGGTTTTGAGGATTGTTATTTGTTTATGCGATTGGCGAAAGACCTTCAGTTTGACTGGGATCAGATTCTTCCCAGGTTTAGTGAGGAACGTAAAAAGGATGCGGATGCCATTTCCCAATTGGCGCTTAAGAATTTCATTGAAATGCGTGATAAAGTGGCAGACAAAGTGTTTTTGAAACGCAAGAAGGTAGAAGCTGCTATTCACGATTTATTCCCGAGCTTATGGGTGCCTCAATACGCTATGGTTACTTTCAGCGATCATAGCTACTCAGATGCGGCCTACATTGGGAAGTTGCAAGACAGGATTATGGAAGAAAACAAGGAAATCTGGGAAGACAGGGATCCTACACCGGCAGATTTAGCCATGCTGGCAGAAAAATTTAATGATCTAATGACAGCCTCTTTGATAAATCATCTATAGCCCGCTGCTCCGTTTCGGAAATGCCATCAGCAGCGTTTGCAAGTAAGTACATGGTCTCATAGATGAACTCCTTTTCAGATTGATTTTCGTCAATGTGCGCTTTTAGTGCATTGAGGAATTTTCTATCCCACTTATCAAGGTTGTCCAGTAAATAGCGGAACTCAATTCTGAACATCCGGGCCAGCTCTTCTTCACTTACCGTAAAGTTGTCAGCGGCATAGTTTTGTGCAAGGCCATCGGTGATTGCCAGTACGCCATCCCACTCTTCTTTATCCAGCTTACCATCCGACATGCAAACCAGCAGAGAAGGGAATAGGCTGGCTATGTAGATAAACTGTTCAAGTGTGAGCTGGATATTTCTGTTTTTATGGTACTCGTGATAAAGTATTTCAATCTGGGATTTCATCGCTATCATATCTATATCCATTTAAAATTAGTTTAAAAAATACAAACAATTTTTGTTCTCGAAGTTTTATGTAATATTGGTCGGGAGATTGATTTCTCAAATATAATAATAAGAAGAAAAAATTTAACTATTAAGCGTAATGAATCATCAAAATGTGGCTGTCATTGGAAGTGGTGCAGGTGGTCTGGCCACCGCTATCCGACTCGCCGTCAAAGGCTATGACGTGACTGTCTGGGAGGCCAATGATTATCCTGGTGGTAAATTGTCTGAGATGAATGTAGATGGTTTCCGTTTTGATGCAGGCCCGTCCTTGTTCACAATGCCACAGTATGTAGATGAGTTGTTTGAACTGGCGGGAGAACGTCCGCAGGATTTCTTTGATTATCAGCAACTAGAGGTGATTTGTCGGTATTTTTATGATGATGGTACCAAATTAAGCGCCCATGCCGACCATCAACGTTTTGCTGAAGAGGTAGAGCAGCAAATAGGGGAGCCGGCAAAAAATGTCCTTCAGGCATTGGAAAAAAGCAGCTTTCTCTATGACCACCTGGGAGACTTGTTCATCAGAAGACCCATTCACTCGGTCAAAACCTTTGTGAGTAAGCAGGCCTTTAAGTCTTACCGCAATTTGTTGAGGCTGGATTTTTTCCGAACCATGAATCAGGCCAATGAGGACCTGTTTGATTCCCCGAAGGTCACCCAGCTGTTCAATAGATATGCCACCTACAACGGCTCTGATCCCTATCAGACCCCTGCAACCATGAACATCATCCCTCATTTGGAATTCAGCAAAGGGGCCTTCTTCCCCAAAAAGGGAATGCATGATATCACGATGAGTCTGTTCGGTCTGGCGCAGCGCCTTGGGGTGAAGTTTAACTTTGGTCGTAAGGTGACTAAAATTGAAGTGCAAAGGAAAAGAGCAACCGGTATCTGGACTGGCGATGAGCTGACTGCTTACGATGCCATCGTCACCAATATGGATGTGGTGAATACTTACCGGAAACTACTGCCGGAACAAAAACAACCCAATTTCCTCCTCAATCAGCCTAAGTCCAGCTCTGCATTGATATTCTACTGGGGAATCAACAGGGAATTTCCGGAGCTTGATCTTCACAATATTTTCTTTAGCGGTGACTATAAGACGGAGTTTGATCACATTTTTAATCAGTCTTCGGTCTACCATGATCCTACTGTTTATATCAACATTACCTCCAAATACAAGAAGGACGATGCACCGGACTCATGTGAGAATTGGTTTACGATGATCAATGTGCCTAATAACAGCGGTCAGGATTGGGAAGCCATTGTCAACAAATCACGCGAGCACATTATTAGTAAGTTGTCAGGTTTGCTGAATGTTCCATTGAAGGAGCTGATCTTGTGTGAGGAGATACTGGACCCGATTACGATTGAATCCAGAACAAGTTCGTCCCGTGGGGCGCTGTATGGGAATAGCTCCAATAACAAATATGCAGCGTTTCTGAGACATGCTAATTTTTCCAGAAAGATTCAAGGGCTGTACTTTTGCGGCGGGAGCGTTCACACCGGCGGTGGAATACCACTGTCGCTATCTTCGGCTAAACTGGTTGCTGATCATTTTCCGGCTCTTCGTTGATCAATACCGTGTATTTCTGGTATAGGTCGTAAATGATCTCAACGTATTTGACGGGCTCTACTCCTTTGCAATAGCCGTATTTCACCACCGGATCATTGTAGTATTGTGGCTTGGATTTTTTCAATAAATAAGTCGCTACTATGTCCCACTTTTCCGGGTTTTCGTCATATTTCTTTGCCAGCCGGTAGGCGTCCTGAATGTGGCCCTGCCCAATGTTGTAAGAGGCCAGGATGAATTTCTTCCGTTCTTCGGGATCTTCGATGACGTCTTCCCAGAGACGACTGATCCACTTGATGTGACTAATGCCGGCCTGGATACTGACTTCGGGGTTTGTGAGATCGTCATAGCCATGCGCGGCGGCGGTTCTGGGGAGTAATTGCATCAGTCCCACGGCACCGGCCCATGATACGGCTTCGGGATTGAAACGGGACTCTTTGTAAATCTGAGCTGCAAGGAAGGTCCAGTCCCAACCAATTTCTGCTGCAGCTTCTTTGATCATGTCATCATAAGGCGAGATTTGCCCTCCTTTTATCGATGAGTAATCACTGGTGGCCCTGATGATACTAGCCCGTCGATTTTTGAAATATTTATTGTGGATCACGTGGTAAGTCACCCGTTTCTTCATGCCTTCAATCCAGGTATTGAGTGTGTCCAGTAAATCGGGAGAGCTTTTTCTTACCCCCCAGGCTATGCGCTGCGAAAAACTCAAGGGAGTACTCACATCCAGGTTTGGATAGTAAAAAGAGTTGACCCTGGCAATGTCCTCTTCAGCCACAGTATAGTCAATGATGCCTTTTGAGACCATTTCTATCAGGTCCTCTGTGTCCAGGTCAGGCCTTTCTTCAATGATCTCTATGTCATCTCCCAACTCGTCGGACAGGTTTTGCAGTCTGTCAATGTAGGAAGTGCTGTTGCGGACCGAGATCTTTTTGCCGATGAGTTTCACCGGGTCTCTGATGACTTTTGCTTCTACCTGATGGCGTCTCATCTTTTGCCAGCCATCTGGTTTTCTTTGGATTAAAACTAATTTGACCAGTTTGTGGTAGTCTGTGAAGGCGATTCTCTTTTTGCGCTCCTTGGTGATGGTAAGGTTGTAGGCCAGGATATCCCCCGTACCGTCATGCAGCTTCCTGAAGCCTTCTTTGAGGTCTGGTGTGACATCTACTTTCAGGGTGATGCCATGTGCTTTGGCAAACCGATTCAATAACTCATATTCAAAACCCATCGGCTGACCTTTGTAGAGGAAAAGTCCGGTAGAACTATTGTCAACGATGGCGGTGAAATGGCCTCGATCCAAAATCTGATGGAAGTCAACACTTGCTTCTGCCGGTAAGGTGTCTTGTGCGCCGGCAGTATCTGCCATAGAAGACTCCTCTCGTGAACACCCAAAGTTGATGGTGAGCAGTGCGATTAAAATCAGCAGATTGCCAAACAGGCTGGAGCGTATCATAAGTTTCAAAATGTATAGATTATTTGACTTATGCAACTTTTAGCGGTGTGCATTGAGAAGTTGCTCAATGAAATAACGAATTGCCTGCGCTGCTTGTTTCGGTTCCTCCAGCATCCCCATGTGTGCACTGGCCGATAAGATCAGTAGTTCGCAGTTGATGGCAGTCTCATACATCTTGCGGTAGTCTTCAGACGAGATAGCCTGATCAAATGCGCCACAGATCAGCAGCTTCGGAATTTGGTGAGTGAGCAAATCGCTGTAATCACTTCTGTCCTTCATGGCTTTGGTGTAGCGCTTTAGGATTTCCGTGGTGATCTCATGCGGCTGTTCCTTCAGAAAACTGATGGCCGGGTGTTGTTTGTCGTAAAAAAGGTTTTCGTGGAAATTGCGCAGGAAGAAATCTCCGCCAAAACGCTCAAAAGCATCCAGGTATACCTGCCTCACGGATTTACGCTCTTTGCTGTCTTCAAAGGCATTGGCATGAAACAGGACCAACCCTTCGCAAAACTGAGGGCGTTGCCTCAGTAGCTCAAGACACAAATAACCTCCCAATGAGTGGCCCACCAGGGTGACTTTACTAATCTGGTGATTGTGGAGCTGGTGATAAATCTGGTCTGCCAGGTCAGGAAGGTCATTGAAAAAAGTAGGGGAGGTTCCCCCAAACCCAGGCAGGTCGATATTAATGGAAGTGAAATCGGGATCAAAGTAGGGGATAACCTCCTTCCATATGTCCGAAGAAAGGCAAAAGCCATGTACCCAGAGGATGACATGGCTTCCGTTTCCTGAAAATTTTATCTTCAATTTTTTAGACGATACTGGCTACCGGCTCCAACAACTTTCTGGCTGCAGCATAGATGCCTTCAGGCCCGAAGTTACACTCATCGTGGAGTTGTCTTTGTTCTCCGTGTTCCACAATTTTGTCAGGTATGCCCAATCTTACCACCTGAGAGGTATATTGGTTATCGGCCATGAATTCTAAAATGGCACTGCCAAATCCTCCCATCAGGCATCCGTCTTCTACTGTGATGACTTTGCTGTAATTGGAGAAGATGTGGTGTAGCATTTTCTCGTCGAGAGGTTTTACAAAACGCATGTCAAAATGCCCTGCATTGATTCCTTCCTGCTCCAGCTTTTCTGTGACTTCTGTGGCATAGTTGCCAATATGACCTATGGTCAGAATTGCCAGCTCATCTCCTTCCTGGATCACTCTACCGGTACCAATAGCCACTTTCTCCATTGGTGTTCTCCAGTTGGGCATCACTCCCTGACCACGTGGGTAGCGGATGGTGAATGCGCCTTCTGTTTCCGGAAGCTGTGCAGTATACATGAGGTTTCTCAACTCCTGTTCATTCATAGGGGATGAAACGATCATATTGGGAATACTGCGCATGTAAGCAATGTCATAGGCACCATGGTGCGTAGGACCGTCTGCTCCGGCAAAACCAGCTCTGTCCAGACAGAAAATTACTTTAAGGTTCTGAATACAAACATCGTGAATCACCTGATCATACGCACGTTGCATGAACGTACTGTAGATGTTGCAGAACGGTAATAATCCTTGCGTAGCCAAACCGGCTGAGAAAGTCACCGCATGCTGTTCGGCAATACCCACATCAAAGGCTCTCTCCGGCATGGCTTTCATCATGATGTTCATGGATGAGCCGGAAGGCATTGCGGGTGTGATTCCCATGATTTTTTCATTGTGCCCGGCCAATTCCACAATCGTCTCGCCAAATACCTGCTGATATTTGGGCGGCTGTGGCGTTTCGTGCACTTTCTTTTTGATCTCACCGGTGATTTTATCGAATTTGCCAGGTGCATGCCATTTGGTTTGGTCTTTTTCGGCCAGCGAATAGCCCTTTCCTTTTACCGTAACACAGTGAAGAATTTTAGGACCAGGAATATCTTTAAGGTCTCTCAATACATGCACCAGGTGATTGACATCATGTCCGTCAACCGGCCCGAAGTAACGGAGATTGAGCGATTCAAATAAGTTGCTCTGTTTTAACAGGAATGACTTAACGCTTCCTTCCAATTTGGAAACGATCTCTTGCGCATTAGGACCAAACTTGCTGATTTTACCAAGAATGTTCCACACTTCATCTTTCACTTTGTTATAAGCATGAGAAGTGGTGATGTCGGTCAGATAATCCTTCAGCGCTCCTACATTGGGGTCAATAGACATGCAGTTGTCGTTGAGGATAATCAGTAAGTTGGAATTGGAAACTCCTGCGTGGTTCATCGCCTCAAAGGCCAAACCACCAGTCATGGCACCATCGCCAATGACTGCAATATGCTGTCGGTCTTTGTCTTCTTTGTATTGCGAAGCCATCGCCATCCCCAGCGCAGCTGAGATAGAAGTACTGGAGTGACCTACTCCAAAAGTATCGTATTCGCTTTCTTTCCTTTTAGGAAACCCAGAAAGGCCGTTGTACACCCTGTTGGTCGAAAAGTTATCACGACGTCCGGTGAGGATTTTATGACCATAAGCCTGATGTCCCACATCCCAGACCAGTTGATCTTTGGGTGTATTGAAGACATAATGCAAAGCAGTTGTTAACTCCACTACGCCAAGGCTTGCGCCAAAGTGGCCGCCGTAAACTGAGACGATATCGATGATGTATTGCCTAAGCTCATCAGCAACATTGACCAGTTGCGTTTCATCGATCTTTTTGAGGTCGTCTGGATTATTAATCGAGGCGAGGAGTTTTCCGGGTTCTATTAACATAGCGATAACTTTCTTCAATGATTAAAAACTGGATTGACTAAAAAATGTTTCTTTTAATCACCGCTGTCTCACATTCTGTGGGAATTTAATGGGCAAAAATACAATACTCCGGGCAATAGTGTCAAGTTATATTTTAATGGATTCGTGAATCGGCTTATTTTTATAGCCATTCGGTACATTCACTGTGTGAATATTTTGTACTTATTGACCAATCAGATTTCTTATGATGTCAAGGACTTTTGTGTACAATATTAATAGGTATTGTAACGTCAAAGGGGAGTTAGAGTTGGCAGAATGTGGGTACTATGCCATCTTATGGGATATCATCAGGAAATGTCGGTGATATTTCTAAGTTGCTGTAGTTGAAATATAGCCTATTCTGGTATCTTTGGCTGAATATACAATTCCTGAGAAAGTTATAAAGTGAAGTTTGAAATAAAATTGCCGCTGTTTGAGGGGCCATTCGATCTCCTGCTGTTTTTCATCGAACGCGATGAGTTGGATATCTATGATATACCGATTTCTCAAATCACCAATGACTTTCTCGATTACCTACATCAACTGGAGTCGCTCAATGTGGAACTGGCCAGTGAATTTATCCTGGTGGCTGCTACGCTGATGCGAATTAAAGCTAAGATGTTGCTACCCAGGCCAGTGTTGGATGAGGAAGGCAACGAGATAGACCCGAGAGAGGAACTGGTCAGGCACCTGCTGGAATACAAGAAGTACAAATCTGTGGTCAAACAGCTAGGTGAGATGGAAACTGCAAGATTGGAAATGGATGTGCGGGGCAATCTCCAGAAAGAAGTAAGGCAATTGTCTGAAGTAGTCAATGTTGAATCCGAACTTCAGGACCTTGATCTGTATAAACTGATGACGGTTTTGCAGAAAGTGATGAAGAGATATGAGTTGCAAAAGAACAAACCGGTACATCAGGTTGTTCAATATCCCTATACCATTTCATTGCAAAAGACTTTCGTATTGGATAAACTATCGTCAGTGGGCAGGTTTTCATTTGAAGAGCTGATTGAAGAAAAGCCAGATAAAATTTTCATCATCTTTAATTTTCTGGCCATTCTGGAATTGCTGCAACTGCAAATGGTTGTGCTTCATCTGGGTGAAGGGTATAATAATTTTTGGGTGGAAAAAGTAGAAGGAGAACTCGTTAACTGATGGACCGATCTGAAAAGGCGCTGAAGACGCTCAACCCTAACAGGGCAATTATTCCGGTGTTGATAGGTCTGGCTATCGTTCTCTATATTTTTTTTACAGACCCCAATCTCACCAGCGATAATCTGAGACTTATTTTCAAAGCCAGTTTCCCGGTTTTGCTGCTATCGCTGATAGTACTATTGTGCAGAGACCTGGGTTACATCTACCGTATCCGGACTTTGACCAATCAGGATCTGACCTGGAAGAGTAGCATCTATGTCATTCTGCTGTGGGAGTTTGCCTCCGCCGTTACGCCTTCTGTAGTAGGAGGAACGGCTGTCGCCATTTTTATCCTGATGAAGGAAAACATCAAGCTGGGCCGCGCCATTGCCTATGTGATTCTGACGGCCATCCTGGACAACATGTATTTCATCATAGGGGCGCCGATTGTGCTGTTGTTTACTGACGGGGAAGTTTTTCCCGGCTACTATGGCCAGTGGAGTACCTTCTTTTACATTAGCTATACGCTGATTTTGACCTACACGCTGGTCATGTGCTTTGCGGTATTTTTCAAACCCAGGTTTTTTAAATGGTTGCTGATCAAAATCACCGGCTTCCGGTTTTTGCGCAAGTGGCGTGCAGAGGCTGCCAACCAGGGAGATGAGCTGATGCTGGCCTCCAGAGAACTACGGGGTAAAGAGTTTAGCTATTGGGCGAAAATCATTGCAGCAACGGCTTTCATCTGGACGGCCAGGTATTTGTTGTTGAATACCATCATTAGCGCCTTCACGGCACCATCGTTTGATGAACACATCTCGTTGTTTTCACGTCAGATCATCATGTGGGTGGTCATGTTGATTTCTCCTACACCAGGGGCTGCTGGCGTGGCGGAGGTCTCATTTGGAGGGTTTTTCAAGGATTACCTTGGTGAATTGATCTTGATCATCAATATCGTGTGGAGACTGCTTACCTTCTATTTCTACCTCTTTGTTGGCATCTTTGTGATGCGCAAGTGGATCGGGAAGGTGTTTAAAAAGAAAAGCCCTGACGCAACGGCCAGGGCTTAGTACCTGCTTAACACAAGAATTTCTTAAACTCTTTCAAACTGAGAGAAGAAGAAAGAACCTTCGATCGCCGCATTTTCGTCGGAGTCAGATCCGTGTACAGCGTTTGCTTCGATTGACTTAGCGAAGATTTTTCTGATAGTACCTTCTTCCGCTTCAGCCGGATTAGTCGCTCCAATCAGTTTTCTGAAATCAGCTACTGCGTTGTCTTTTTCAAGGATAGCCGCGATGATTGGTCCTGAAGACATGTAGTTGACCAGGTCACCATAGAAAGGTCTTTCTTTGTGTACTTCGTAGAATTTACCAGCAGTTGTTTCATTTAGTTGAGTCGCTTTCATTGCCACCAGTTTGAAACCTGCGTCTTCAATCATTTTTAAGATTGCACCACTATTTCCGGCTCCAAAAGCGTCCGGTTTGATCATTGTAAATGTTCTGTTTCCTGCCATAATTAATATGCATCATCTTTCTTAATGAGCGCAAAACTACAAGATTCTCTTTTCTAAAAAAATACAAGTAAATAGAGTTTGTTACGTTTGATTCAGGATCAATAGTTTTTGGTCCTCGACGATGATCTATGTACTGTCCATACATACTTATGAATTCGTCGTTAGGAATGAAAGTCACGGAAGAATTTAGTTGGGTAATCAACCTGTTGTTCTTGGAAAAACTGTCGTCATCACCTCCAGTCACCCTTGGATGGACTTTGATCAATGGTGCCTATTTGCTGATAAATCGGGTGAAATATCATTGCACGCTTTCTGTGCCTTTTAGTGAGTGTTGTCAATGTGGACGTGGGCAGCCGGGGCAATAATCGGTTGTTTTTTTTGCCTTTTTCACTTTATTGATGAGCTTTGCAAGTTACTTTTCAACAAGCAGCACATAGATGCAAAACTTCGAATCTTTCAAAGCGTTCTTTGAAAACCCTCAGAAAGTGGTAATCACCACGCATCAAAATCCTGATGCAGATGCATTGGGCTCCTCCCTGGGACTCTACAATTTTCTCAAAGCCCGTGGACACGATGTTACGGTCATCACCCCAACAGCATATCCGGCTTTTCTGGAGTGGATGCACGGCAATGAAAGTGTCCTGGTCTATACTGAAATGGAACAATCTGCCGTTCAGTCTTTGATTGATAGTGCAACAGCGATTTTCTGCCTGGATTTTTCCAGTCTTTCAAGGATCAATGAGTTGGGCGAACTGGTGCGGAGAGCTGCTGCTATCAAGGTGTTGATTGATCATCATCTGAATCCGGAGGACTTTGCAGACTATATGATGTGGAGTACGGATGCGGCCGCTACCGCTGAGCTCATCTACGACCTGATCGAACTTTATGAGGCGACCGACGAGATAGATGTACACATTGCCGACTGTCTTTATGCCGGAATTATGACGGATACAGGCTCTTTTCGCCATCCATCTACTTCAGCCAAAGTGCACAGAATCGTATCCGATCTCATTGAGCATGGAGCCAATGTGAACAGGGTGAGTAAGATGATCTATGACAATAATACGGAAAACAGGATCAGGTTTGTGGGTTTTGCCATATCCCAACGGCTTTATGTCCACGATGACCTCAACATGGCCTATTTGAAAATATCCAAAGAAGACATCGCTGCCTATGACCTGCAACCAGGCGATACCGAAGGGCTGGTCAACTACGCCCTGTCCATCAAAGGCATCAATCTGGCAGCTATTTTAATGGAGAAGGATGGATTGATCAAGATGTCTTTCCGCTCTATTGGTGACTTCTCAGTCAATGACTTTGCAGCTCGCAACTTCAATGGAGGAGGACACAAAAATGCAGCTGGTGGTGCTTCTCGCAAAAGCCTGGACGAGACAGAACAGCAGTTTCTTGAGGCAATTTCTCAATCGGAAAAACAACTTAAATATGAGTTTTAGCATTATCGGGAAAGTAGGGTTTGTTGGAATACTACTGGTAGCGTTAATGTCTTGTGGCGGTGAAGATCAGAAAGAGACTCGCTCTGGACTGAATGTCAACCTGATCAGAAAAGGTGAAGGTGGACCGGCCCTGAAAGATGGAGTGGCAAGGCTTCATATGTACTATGAGACTGAAGATGGAAGACCGATGTTTGACACCAAACGTCTTGGTGGCCCTGTGGCAGTGATGATGACAGACGATGACAAAGGGCTTCTCGACGAAGTGGTCGATATCCTGGAAGTAGGTGATTCTGTCTCGTTTAAGTTTCCTGCTGAAGATTTATATGAAAAAACATATGGTTTAGAACTACCTGATTCCATTCAAAGAGGTACAAACCTGGTCTTTAATGTGTCTTTGCATAGCACCATGACAACGGATGAGCATCAGCATATGGTGGAAGAGGCGCAGGCAAAGCAAATGGCCAGATGGCAGGCAGAAGCCGAAGCGCAACTCGAACAAGATGTTGCTGTAATTGATGAGCAGCTGGATGCGGCAGGAACAGAATACCTGAAGCTGGAAAGCGGTGTGAGGATTGTATTGAAGAAGAAAGGAAAAGGAGACAAGCCGCAGCTGGGAGAGAAGATTAGTGTATATTATGAAGGTCGGTACTTTACAAACGATGAAGTATTTGACAAAGTAGAGAAAAGTGCGGAACCATATACTTTCCCATTTGGTTCAGGTGTCATAGACGGCTGGACAAGGGCATTTGCTGAATTGACGGCAGGGTCTTCTGCAACAATTTATGTGCCTAGTACGCTGGGATATGGTAACAGACAATATCGTGATATACCAGCCAACTCAATTCTGGTATTTGATGTGGATTTTGTGAAAATTGGTGATTAAAGAAATGAATAAAGTAAAGATCTGTGTTTTAGGACTGGTAGCAGCTGCATTTTCATTGCTGTCTGCTTGTGGGGGAGAAGATATCATTGCCACTCCATTTAGTGCCGCTGAGCAATTTGAAGTAGATAAGCAGTTGATCAGGGATTATCTGGCACTCTATCAGTATGACGAGGATACCACAGACTTCGGTGTTCGGCTGGTGGTGTTGGAAGAAGGTACTGGTAGTCAGCCCGAAGTGAACGACCTTATCACTTTTGATTACGCAGGGCGATTCGTCAGCAGGAATGAAGATGATGAAGTAATTGATACGCTTGTATTTGATACGACCGTATTCACCATTGCCGAAGAAGCGCAGGGAGTGGAAGAGAACGATCCCGCCAGGTATAGACCGCTCGTTTATACTTACAGTTCAGATGGCTGGACTTTGACAGCAGATTCAGGTGGCTCCGGTTTCATCATCGGTTTCCGCGACGGAGTGACCGAAATCATGAAAAAACTCAGAGCAGGAGGAAAAGGTGAAATCATCATGCCTAGTAATCTTGCTTACGGTCCCAGAGGGATAACTGGTATTCCAGGCAACCAGGTGCTGGTTTTTGAGATCTTCCTTCGGGAGGTAGATAAGTAAGAAGCAAAACCCTCTTTTGCATGGAGATTTGTTTCGCCACCAACAACGCGAATAAGCTAAGCGAGGTACAGCAGCTTCTATCAGATACCCCTTATAAAGTGGTGTCTCTAAAAGACATTGGTTGTACTGAAGACATTGCTGAAACGGCGGATACCATTGAAGGGAATTCCGCACTGAAGGCCAATTATGTTTTTCAGCATTATCACATTCCTTGTTTTGCAGACGATACCGGGCTGGAGGTTGCCGCGCTCGCGGGAGCCCCAGGTGTGTACTCCGCCAGGTTTGCCGGCCCCCAAAGAAGCGCTGCTGACAATAATGCCTTATTATTAGAACGCCTGGCCGGCAAAGCTGATCGGTCTGCGCGCTTTAAAACTGTGATTTCCTGGGTGAGTGAAGAAGGGATGCAGCAGTTCACGGGCATCGTGAACGGGAAAATCCTCGATTCATTGACAGGAACCGACGGTTTTGGCTATGATCCCCTGTTTTTACCAGATGGGTTTTCTCAGAGTTTTGCCGAAATGTCAATGGAGCAGAAGAATGTGATCTCCCACCGTGCATTGGCAACCCGGGAATTTATTGATTATCTTGCAGCTTTATAAAAGATACTAAAAATGCAGGGCCGTCCTTATTTTGTAGGCATCACTGGTGGTAGTGGTTCAGGTAAAACCTACTTTCTCAATAGGTTGATGGATTCATTTGAGCCATCAGATGTCTGTCTGATCTCCCAGGATAATTATTATTTTCCCATAGACCAACAGCCCAAAGATGAAAATGGTGTGGAAAATTTTGACCTTCCGGAATCCATTGACAACAATGCGTTGCTGGAGGACATCAAAAGGCTGAAAAACGGTGAAACTATTACCCGCTCCGAATACATGTTCAACAATACTGCGCGCGAATCCAGAGAAATTTCTCTGCGCCCGGCGCCGATCATTGTAGTAGAAGGAATCTTCACTTTTCACTTTACACTGATCCGGGAAGCCATGGATTTGAAGCTTTTTGTAGATGCCAAAGACATCCTGATGGTCAAAAGAAGGATTTACAGGGATGCAGAAGAGAGAGGATATGACCTGCAGGATGTGCTTTATCGCTATGAACGACATGTGGAGCCTGCTTATGCCAAGTTTATCAAACCCTATAAACAAGAAGCAGATTTGATCATCCCCAACCACGTGACAGATGGTGGTGCCCTTCGTAAACCGCTGGAAGTCATCGTGACGCATCTCAAGAGTAGAATCGGTCAGGGAGTCAGTCTTTGAGTATAAAATTGGAAACTGAGTTTTGTGATTTGACAAGATTGGTTACTTTTGTCTTCCAATATGAAAAAGATTATTGACAATACTGAGATCAAACAGCTTGCCGTGCTCCTGCTCGGTTTGATGATTGCAGTATTTTCAGTAGTCTCCCCATATCATCAAACACCGGATTTCGAAAAGCAGCAAGTAGCGCATCATACTGATCAGGACCAAACTGATCATGATGCGAACAACGATGCTGAAGGCGACCTGATCGTTAAAACCTTAAATGCAGTGCCACACGCCTTTCAGGCAGGTTCACTGAGCGATCTCAATGGCTACATCGTAGCATTTGTCTTTGAAACACCGGAAGTTGCCAAGAAAAAGGCACAGAATGTATCCAGACTGGCTTCTAAGTACTTCAGAACGCTTTTTCGATACATTATTAGTCCCAATGCACCCTAGGGTGTAAAACCTTCTCCTTTTCCGGGAAACACATTTATGCTGATGAATTCGTCAGCGCCAATCAAGATTTTAACAAAATATTTATTTAATAATTAGCTACTCTTATGAGAAATAAGTCAGGAGTTATCATACTCACAATTTTGATATCACTGCTTTGTATCTATTACCTCTCGTTTACATTTATTTCGAGAGGGGTACAAGAAGATGCGGAGACTTACGCCACAGAAAATGGTGTGATGAACCGACTGAAAAAACAACAATACCTTGATTCTGTATGGAATGAGCCATTTTACAAGTTTTTGTGGATGGACTACACTTACAAGAGAATCAAAGAAAGTGAACTGAATCTCGGTCTTGACCTGCAAGGCGGAATGCACGTAACACTAGAGGTTTCTCCCGTAGAGATCATCAAAGGATTGAGTGGTAATAGCAAAGACGCTACCTTCCTCAAGGCATTGCAAGATGCGCAGGATGCTGTAAAAGGTACACAGTTAAACTTTGTGGATGAATTCTACAGCTCTTTTGTAGCCAATGGTAATGGCAAGAAACTCAGCGATGTTTTCGTAACTGCTGCCAATAACCAACGACTGAGCCTCAGCTCTACTGATGATGAGGTACTGGAAGTAATCAACGAGGAAGTGACCAATGCGGTAGACAGGTCTTTCAATATTTTGAGAACTAGAATTGACCGTTTTGGAACATCACAACCTAATATCCAGAAGATACAGGGAACTGGTAGAATCCAGATAGAGCTTCCTGGTATTGACAACCCGCAGCGTGTGAGAAAACTATTGCAAGGTGTGGCCAAGCTGGAGTTTTGGGAAGTATACAGAACTGATGAGATTGCACAGACGCTGTACAGCATTGACAATGTGCTGTCTCAGGAAGAACAGGCAAAAGCTGCAGAAGCTGATCTTACTGGCGATGGCAGTGGCACAGAAGGCGGAACAGGTGAGTCTTTGACTGACCTTTTGACAGCCGATGACGAAGGTAGCGCCAGCGAAGCTGATTCTACGCTTACTGCCGAGAAAGACAGCATCGATGCGGCATCTGATTCCTTGTTCAATGCGCAGGCAAATCTGCAGCCTTTTATCTCACTGTGGAAAGGTGGACCGATGGTGTTTGACATCAGAGACACTGCCCGCGTGAACAACATGATGAGAAGAGAGAGCGTTCGGGATTTGATTCCTAATGATGTAAGATTCTTATGGGATGTGAAAGCCACTGTAAGTGAAGCTGATGGTAATGAGTACCTGACGCTGAATGCAATCAAGATTACCAAGGCCAATGGGAAAGCACCACTGGAAGGTGATGTAGTAACTGCTGCAAGACAGCAATTTGATGCTGGTAAGCCATACATCAGTATGACAATGAATACCAAAGGTGCCCGTTCATGGCAAAAGCTGACTGGTTCAAATGTTGGACGTCAGATCGCTATTGTTCTGGATAACTATGTATACTCTGCACCAAATGTGAATCAGGAAATTGCGGGTGGACAGTCTTCTATTGAAGGTAATTTTACCATTGAAGAGGCAAGTGATCTTGCCAATATTCTGAAGGCTGGTTCTTTGCCTGCTCCTACCACCATTGTGGAAGACGTAGTAGTAGGTCCTACCCTGGGTGAGGTAGCCAGAAATCAGGGAATCCTTTCCATCGTCTGTGGTCTGGCGATTGTGATCATCTTTATGATCGCTTACTATTCCAAAGGCGGATTGATTGCCAATCTTGCATTGTTTTTCAACGTATTCTTTATTCTTGGTATTCTTGCCAACCTCAACGCAGCGCTGACGCTACCGGGTATTGCAGGTATTGTACTAACCATCGGTATGTCAATTGATGCCAACGTACTGATCTTTGAAAGGATCAAGGAAGAATTGAGAAATGGCGCAATTATGAAGCAAGCCATTTCTTCAGGTTATGCAAAAGCATTCTCATCTATTGTTGATGCCAACGTGACTACGTTCCTCACGGGTATTATCCTCTACGTATTAGGACAAGGTCCTGTAAAAGGATTTGCCATCACGTTGATGATCGGTATCGCTTGTTCATTCTTCTCTGCTGTATTCATTACACGTGTGATTGTGGAGTGGTTGTCTAAAAAAGGAGATGCGAGCAATATTTCATTTGCAACGCCATTCTCTAAAAACGCACTTTCAAACCTTTCACTGGATTTCATCAGCAAAAGAAGACTGGCCTATGTATTCTCATGTTCTTTCATCGCGGTGGGTATCATCGCCATGATCATCAAAGGATTGACATTGGGTGTGGATTTCAAAGGTGGAAGGTCTTTCATCGTGAGTTTCCCACAGGAAGTGGCTACTTCAAAACTGGAAGCGGCAGTAGCCCCTTACTTTGACAATCAAGGTACAGAAGCCAAAACTTATGATGCGGCCAATGTAATCAAAGTAACGACCAGTTATCTGATCGAAGATGATTCTGATGAAGCTGATTTGACTGTAAGAGAGGCGTTGATTGAGGGTGTAGCAGCACATACTGGATTATCATATGTAGAAGAAGGTATTGCATTGGGTGATGCCAACTTTACCATCTCAAGTTCTTCCAAGGTGAGTGGTACCATCGCTCAGGATATCAAAGATGCTTCTTACAAGTCTGCCTTGTTTGCCCTCATTGCGATTTTCTTATATATCATCATCCGCTTTAGAAAGTGGCAGTTTGGACTGGGTGCGATTGTTGCCCTGGCACACGATACCCTGTTTGTGATTTCAGCTTTTGCCATCGCCAACCTTTTTGGACTTTCACTGGAAGTAGATCAGGTGTTTGTGGCAGCGATCCTGACCATCATCGGTTACTCCATCAACGATACGGTGGTGGTGTTTGACCGTATCAGGGAAAACCTGGGTATCAAGAAAGGAAAAGAACTGGTAGGTGTATTCAACGAATCCCTCAACAATACAATCAGTAGAACATTGATTACCTCAGTAACTACGCTGATTGTGATCCTGATCTTGTTGATATTTGGTGGTACAGCATTGAGAAGTTTCTCATTTGCATTGCTGGTAGGTGTACTGATTGGTACGTACTCTTCTGTCTTCATTGCCACTCCGGTAGCAATTGATTTCAGTAACAGAAAAGAGTCCTCTGCAGGATAAGAACGACATAGCATATTCTATGAATCGGGCCATTACGCAACAGCGAAGTGGCTCGATTCATTTTTAGCTGATGCCTGTTAACGTTTTTTAACATGGTTCAGCAAATTCGTTGAATGATAAGACTGTTGACTTAAAATGAGCGTCTGGTCAGGAATATCTTCCGCTGGTTGTGGTGGCTTTCCTGAAAACACTACGCGGAAGCTCAACGGTCTATTATTTAATGACTATTTTCGCTCATGATTGACGATTCTATAGTTGCTGCATAGTCAACAACACAAATAGGATCACGCGATTGGGCTGGCACTGTCCGGTCTTTGGAGCACAAAACGCATAGAAGTTATATGAAATATCAACAAATCAATAACATCGCTGGCTGGGCAGCATTTGCGATATCCATGGTGGTTTACCTGCTGACGGTAGAACCTACCGCCAGTTTTTGGGATTGTGGCGAGTTCATCGCTACGTCCTACAAACTTGAGGTGCCACATCCTCCGGGAGCGCCACTTTACCTCTTGATAGGTCGTATGTTTTCCTTTTTAGCAGGAGGAGATGTGACCAGAGTAGCCTACTGGGTCAACATTGTCAGTGTATTGAGTAGTGCATTCAGTGTGATGTTTATTTTCTGGTCAGTGACGCACCTGTGCAGGAAGTTTTTCCGACTGGGAGAAAATGAACCGGATGCTCCCAAGATCCTGTTGATCATCGGAAGTGGTATGATCGCTGCATTGACACTGACCTTCTCTGATTCATTCTGGTTTTCAGCCGTAGAAGCCGAAGTGTATGGAATGTCCTCATTTTTTACTGCTTTTGTGTTTTGGGCGATCTTGAAATGGGAACATATCAAAGATGAAAGCGACGCCAATAAATGGCTGATCCTGATTGCTTATATGATGGGACTTTCTATTGGAGTTCACTTACTGAACCTGGTAACCATTCCCGCATTGGCGTTGATCGTTTACTTCAAGCGACAAAAAGACATTACGGCGACAGGAATCATCGCTACACTGGCGATCTCTGCCGGTATTTTGCTCACCATCCTTGTGGGTGTAATACCCGGAATTCCGAGTCTTGCCGCCAGGTTTGAGATCACTTTTGTTAATTCGTTTGGTTTACCTTTCTACTCTGGTATCATCATTTTCCTGTTGATGTTTGTGGGGGTACTTGTTTTTGGAGTTTGGTATTCCGTCAAAAACCAAATGATCAACCTGAATACGTTTTTACTGGGATTCATCTTTATTCTCATTGGAAATGCCTCTTATACGGTGGTTTTGGTACGATCCAACTTCAATCCGCCGATTGATGAGAACGACCCTGAAAATATCCTGACCTATGTATCTTATCTGAAGCGTGAGCAATATGGTGACAGGCCGCTCTTTAAAGGGCCTCACTTCAACGCAAGTCCGGAATCTACCGTTCGCGGTGCTACTGTGTACATGCGCAAAGGGGATAAATATGTAGAAAAAGACTTTAAACTGCAGTACACCTATAAAGACGGAGATGAGGTGTTGTTTCCAAGGATGTACTCCAATCAGCCCGCTCATGTGCAGGCTTACTTACAGAAATCTGGTCTCAGAGAAGGGGTGCGACCCAAGTTTCCGGATCATTTCCGTTTCATGATGGAACATCAGTTGTATTGGATGTATTTCCGCTATTTTATGTGGAATTTCTCTGGACGGGAATCGGATGAAAAAGAAGCTAATTTTGAGATAATCCCTACTATTGAACAGCCTGATCACATTGCCAACAACAAAGGGCGAAACCTCTATTTTGGCTTGCCACTGTTGCTGGGGCTGCTGGGAATGTTCTTTCAATATCGGAAAGATCCTAAAAACTTTGCTGTGACAGGCTTATTGTTCTTCCTGACGGGTATTGCACTGGTACTATACCTCAACTCACCTCCCGTAGAACCCAGAGAAAGGGATTATATCTATACAGGTTCTTACTATGCCTTTGCAATTTGGGTTGGGATTGGTGTATTTGCCCTGTTTGAAATCCTCAACGCTCTGCTGAAAAGTGAATTTGTGGCTTCGGCACTGGCTTTTGTACTAGCGCTGGGTATACCATTTCTGATGGGGGTAGAAAACTGGGATGACCACGACCGGTCTGACAGATACTTCTCTGTGGAAGCTGCTAAGAACTACCTGGACTCTTGTGCGCCAAATGCCATCCTGTTTACCGGCGGGGATAACGATACCTTCCCACTGTGGTATGCGCAGGAAGTGGAGAATCACCGAATGGATGTGCGTGTCATTGTACTGAGTTACTTCAATACGGACTGGTACATCAATCAGATGATGCGAAAAGCCTATGAGTCTGATCCGGTGCCGTTCACATTGACCTCGGATAACTATATCCAGGGTGGACTGAACGATGCAGTGTTTGCTACCAACAGCATTCAACAACCAATTAATGCGCGTACATTCCTGAATGCACTCAAGGTCAATACGCCAGGATTGCAGTTTGATGCAGGTTTGAGTAAGTACAACAGTCTTCCTTCCAAGAGTCTGTTCATCAATGTTGACTCAGCAGCGGTTGCAAAAATGGACATTGTACCTGATGACATGCGCATCGCCAGGAGAATTGATTTTGGGGTAAAAGGAAGAATGTTGGAGAAAAAAGACCTGGCCATCCTGGATATCCTCGCAACCAACAACTGGGAAAGACCTGTGTACTTCAATACTACTTCGCTCAATCAGGTGAACCTGGAACTAAGACGTTTTGCTTTCCAGGAAGGACTGACTTACCGCGTGCTTCCTGTAATTCCGGAAGATACAGATACAGGGGTCAATACGGAAGTGATGTATGATAACCTGATGAATAACTTCCACTGGAAAGGACTGGACGACGAATCAGTGTATTACTCAGAAGATTACAGAAATTTCTGTCTGAATCACCGGGCTTCCTTTGGGACGCTTGCCGATAACCTGATCCTGGAAGGTGACCTGGAAAGAGCCAAAGAGGTGTTACTTCACGGACTGAAGTCCATTCCACATGAGACGATTCCATACGACAACTTCAATGTGGCGCAGGTAGGTAGTCTACTGACAGTAGGGGCTTCAGAGGAGGCGAAGAGAGTTGCTGATATCATGTCTGAGCGGGCAGATGATGTGCTGGCTTTTTACGAACGTCAAAGAATCAGTAACAACCGGGACGCTCAGTTGAATAAATACGTGCTGGCGCAGTTGATCAGGGACTTTAGGGTAGTAGGAGAAACCGAAACTGCCAAGAAATATGAAGCGATTTTGAGAAAGTACGATTGATCTTACCTTTCTCATTCGCAAAGTGAAAAAACGCCGGGCTTGTTGAGCACCGGCGTTTTTTGTTAACCTTTGACTTAATCACTATTTTCCTGACTGAATCTTACATATTATCACGGTGATTGCATGATAGATGACGTCCTTTATTTTTATAGTTATCATGTCTTCTTAGAATGCCAATGCTTCGTGTTTTCGAGCCATCGCAGGCGCCTGCAACTATGTGCTTGGGAAGCCCCAACCTATTCATCTTTTAAGTGTACGACTGGATTAGATTGAAGGACTCTGCTTACTTGCGTAACAACAATCGCGATCAATATGACCACCACTGCCAGCGTGGGCAAAAGGAAACCCTGCCAACCAACATCTATTCTATTGGGATAGTTGGACAGCCATTCATTGGATAGGTAGTAGGAAGCGGTAAGCCCTAGCAGTAAACTGCAAGTGATAGGAATCATGAATCGTTTGATCATGATCACAGCCAGGTTGTCCATTCTGGCGCCCAGTACTCTCCTGACACTCACCTCTTTCAATTTGCTCTGGATGTTGAGCCCTACAAGCCCCAACAGCCCAAACGCTGCTATGAAAATCGCCAAAATACTACCGGTTCCAGCAATCTTAGAGATTTTTGCTTCCTGGTCAAACTTCTTTTGGTATTCGATGGAGGGATATTCGTATCGAAGTGGAATGGGGTTAAATACTTTATTCCAGGCCGTTTCCAACTTTTCTTCAATCGTGAAGCGATCTGCTGTGGATTTTATCAAGATACTGAAGAATTGTCTTTCATTGTAGTTTGTGTAAAATAGCACAGGGTTTGTTTTGCCTTTGGCACCAGACATGTAATAGTCTTTCATAACCCCTACGATGATTGAGGAGCCTGTCCCGTACAGGTCAAAGGCAACGGAGGTGCCGATTGGGTCTTCAGGGTTTCCAATGCTCTTTAGAAAAGATTCATTAACGACGACTCCGTTTGGAATACCGCTTTCTAAGGCATCCTTAACTGACTGGCCTTTGATAAGACTGAGTTGCATAATGTCCATGTAACTGCTGTCTACGTTAGAAAAGAAGAGGCTAAACTGATGATCTTCGTCTTTATAACCGGTCATGCTTAAGCCTGTAAAACCACTGATAGCCGAAATCTCAGGAATTGCTTTTAGTTCGTTGACCAGCACATGGCCCAGATTGGTTTCTATCAGTTCAACCGGGACCCTGACCCTCAAAATGTTTTCCAGATTGTAGCCCTTGTCGAAGTTGAGCATATAGTTGAGTTGTCCTTTGAAGGTGAGCATACAGCCAATCATGATGATGGAAATCGAGAATTGAATCATTAGCAATGACTGAGTGACCACTGCCCCTTTTCCAATTTTCTTAATGCCTTTGAGTGAATTAAGGATTTGTACTTTGGAAAGCATGAGTGACGGATACAGACCGCTAATGAGAGAGATTGCCAGTACAATCGCCAATAAACCTGGAAGTGAATCGAGGTTGAGCAAATGTGTCAAAGTAAATTCCTTCTCTACCAGCAGCGAGAAATGAGGGGCGATGAGCGCATACAAGCCGATGGCAAGAATCGTAGCCAGTGAAGTCGTGAGAAAGGATTCTGTCATCAGTTGTTGAAAAACACCCTTGTTAGCTGACCCGATGATCTTTCTGATGGCCACTTCCCTTGATCTGTTGATATACAACGAAATACAGAAGTTGGCATAGTTAATAACAGAGATGGCCATGCATACAGCCCCCGCTATGACGATGAACCACAGTAGGTCGCTGTTGCCGCCCGGGCGAAATCCGTTGAAGCCCAGATAGCTATCTGAGAGGTGTAAAGAGGCAAGCGGCTTAATCTGGGCGCCGTACTTTTGTTTTTCATCACCCTCATTGATGATTTCATTGATTTTGGTTGACAGAAGCCTGATATCTGAGCCTTCGGCCACCTTGATCAGCGTGCTAAGGTCGTATTGACCCGGGTCGCTCACGTGTTTGGGCGATTCGTCGAGGTAGTTGTTGTAGGGGAGAAACATATCAGTTCGTATGGAGGTATTAGCTGGAATATCCTTGTAGACACCTATGATCTGATATGATTCATAATTTATAGAGTCCAGTAATTGAACCTGGTGTTTCAAAGCCTCTCCTCTAATGCCTAGCTTGTAGGCGAGCTGCTCAGAGATAATGGCTTGTTTTGGCGCTTTAAAGTTTCCAGCCGACCCCTCAACAAACTGCAGGTCCAGGTATTCGATTAGCTTTCTCTCTGCGATGTAATAGTCCTGATCTATAAGAGCGTCACCCACCTTCATGTTTTTATGTTCTTCCAGAAACCGGGCGACTTCGGTGACTTCCGGAATTTTATCCACAATCTTTTGAGTGGTAGCATGTGAGCAACCTGGAAAGTTGATCAGGTTGTTAAATACCGTTACCTGTGTGGTAATGCGATAAAGGTTGTCTACATCTTTGATGTGTTTGTTATAGCTGAACTGGTCTGTTGCATACAGATAGGCAAACCAGCTGAACACAATGCCAACTGCCAGTCCCAGTATGTTAATTGATGAGTAGGCCCGTGTTTTCCAGAGAAAACGCCATCCTGTTTTAATGTGGCTTTTGAAAAGAGTGAGTAATTGATCCATTTGATTAGTTTTTTTGAGATTTGACGGTCTACAACTGAGTAAAATCTCTTTGACAAAGTGTCGTCTGGCATAGAAAGACCCTTTTGACTCGAGGCGCCAATAGAATGACTCATGCAGGTCACCCTGGATTTCTTCCAGGTAATCTGATCTGCAGAGCTTTTCCAGTAGCCTGTCTGCCCATCTTGGCGGTTCTACCTGACTGATTTTTGTCATATCGAAGAAAAGCTGAGGTTAGGGATGACCTTCCATAGATTCTTGCGCTTTTCGTGGAGGTTCTGTGCTGTTTTAAAGCCTTCCCTGGTAGCCTGATACAACCGCTTGCGCCGTCCTCCACGCGCTGAAGTGGGTTCACCCATGTGAGACTTGACAAGCCCCTTCTTCTCCAATCGTTTGAGTACTACGTGAATGGCCGGCAGCGAAATGTTCTGGTCAAATTGATTTTCATATTCCTTCGCTATTTCAACACCATAGGTCTGGTCGTTTGCCAATAGAATGAGTAAAATGATTTCCTCTAGTACACCCAGTTGTAGATTCATATAATTAACATTTGTTAAAGATATACGAATATAGTTAACTTTTGTTTAAGATATAAATGTATAATTAACTTTTGTTTAACTAATAATGTGAAATGAGTTTTGATGTGCAGTAGATGGCTTGATTTACAATTGTATATATTTGATAAATAAGAACTTAAGCAGCGTAAAATAAGAAATCCCCAGCCGTTGGGAACTGAGGAATGTGAGAGTAGTTAATTGAGCGTTGTAAGATTATTTGCTTAGTACCCCGAGGTTTGTTGAATGTATTGGCTACTTTCCAACCTTCCTAAATCGGACAGTTCTGTTTTTTTTGATGGTGCGTTTTCTCTTCCTGAAGATACGTCTCACCTTTCTGTGAATCCTTGATTTGATTTGTTCGGCCTTTCTGAAAAACTGATGGATGGCATCCAGCTTTGTGGTTTCCAGTGAACGAATTCGTTGATTCGTAATATGAGTGCCGTCCTGTCGCATCAAGTACTGAGAAGGCTGTTCTATGTCTCTGGTGCCCATGTTCACGAGAACGACCCGTATCTTGGGAGACGATTGTTGCTGATTAGTTGCTTTGAGTGGGGCAGGTAATTCCAGTATTTCATTGGTGAAAACAGACTCAGGTGTTGATATTGGTGAGTCTGTGTGCAGAGAATCGGCCGTTGGGGCAGGCGATTCCAATTGAATGGTGAACGTCCTGTCTGCCCGGGCCATTTGTGTCAGGCATAAGCTCATGCAGACAGTGAGTAGCAGTCTGCATGTTAGCCTTAAGTTAGAGTGAGTAGCTTTCATTTTATTTTGAGTATTGACCTTGAGAGTTCAGATGCTCGTTGCATCTTTCGTTTTTGACAATTCAAAGATTAAAAAAAATGATATGTGGAAAAAGTGTAATGTACCGAATCGTTATATAGCTGTACTGAATCGTCACCTGGGCCGACTAATCAGACGAGGTTGGAATGAAATGTAGGAAAATGGGCCTGGTTTTGGTGTAGGAGGTCGGTAAAAGAAAAAACCCTGATGTTGCGGTCAGGGCTCTTATTGAGTTGTTAATACGTCTTTTGACTTCATAAAAGGAAGGTTAGCAGGTTGACAAACTGTTTTTTAATGCTTGTTTGTCAACTACTAGAATACCTTATAAACACGTGAGCCTTCCAGTTCAAAAAGCAATTCCGCTTTTCTTTTGAGTATTGTTGTTGCTGGGTTTTGAGTGTTTTCCCATTCTGCTTTAGTCCCGGAGAAAATTAACTGATCATTGATGTCATATACCTCCACAGAAGAAGGAGTATTGAATGACAATGATTCGTCTTCCAGTTCTGAAAGCTCAAATAGCATCTCCTGAATGTGTAAAGAGTCCACTTTGGAGACCTTGTCTTCCTTTTTTGCCTTGGGGTCTTTGTTCCCGTTGTCGGTAGCAGCTACTGCGGCCACTGATAAAACCAATGTAAAAGCCAATGCTAAGAAGCTACCGGCGAATTTTGTTGTGTTGTTTTGAGTTTTCATTTTTTAAAATATTAAGAGTTTTTGACCTTTTGTTTTTATGAGTAGACCACATTGTTGTAATTGCGATCGCTTTTACAATGCCAAAACGTGTGCCATTGTTTTTAAGTTGCTGATAATCAGTAGATTAAAATTGATGCAGCTCTAAAAAGTGTATCAATATCGTACACACTAGTTCATTTAAGATCACTTCTGACTCTGTAAAAATTGCTATATCTTTGCGCCCGGCGATTACAGTGTCCGGTCTGCACTCAGGAAGTTTGCGTGTTGACATACGGGTCATTTATTGGATATTCCAATAATAAAAGAGCCATAAAAAATAAGCAGCAGGTGAAGATTTCAGCATCCCTATATTCTAATAAAGACCGGACCATTGAGAGTCTGGTGGAAGAACTGGATAAATGTCATATCGACCTTTTTCACATCGATTGTAACGATGACCCTTCGGTTTTTGAAGACATCGGCAGGATTAGGCAGATCAGCGATACGCCTATAGATCTGCACATCATCTCCGACAAGCCCGAGCAATATTACGACCTGATCATAAAGCATGGAGTAGAGTACGTTTCTTTTCAATATGAACAGCTGGGTGAATTGAAGACATTTCCTCAAAGTGATAAAACCAGTTACGGTCTGGCCATCGTATCAGATACACCGGTGACTGTTTTTGAGGAATACAAAGACCAATGCGACTTTGTGTTGATCATGACAACGACCCCCGGGCAGAGTGGCGGTAAGTTCAGGAAAGACAACTTCCGGAAGATACGTCAGTTTCGAAGCAGCTATCCCGGTTGGCGCATAGAAGTAGATGGCGGTGTTAATGATGAAGTAGGTTTTATCATGCGTATGCTGGGAGTAGATTCCGTGGTTTCAGGTTCTTATCTTGTCAAACACGAGTCTATAGGCATGGCGCTGTTACATTTGCGCAGCAGCATCATTCATTCAGACTATCAGGTCAAAGACTTCATGATCGATCTGGCAGATGCCCCTACGCTGGAAGCCGGAGCCGATGTAAAGTCAATTATCAGAAGTATCGAATCTCACCAATTTGGATTTACCCTCATAGCTGACCGATCCGGAAAGCTGGTGGGACTTAGCAGTAATGCCGATGTGAGGAGAGGGCTGTTAAAAAACATCGAAGACCTCAATCAGATGGGAGACTACGACATTATCAATGAAAATCCTGTGACTATTTCAGAGGATGCTACCATCAGCGAGATGTTGCAATTGATAAAGAGTAAGCGATTTCTGATTTCCTTTTTGCCGGTGGTCAACGACGCGGGTAAGTTGACCGGCTGTTTAACATTCATTAATTTAATTAGAAGTGAATCATGATTATACATCTTAAGAGTTCAGTTTCAGAATCGAAGGCACATTCTTTGGCAAGTGATCACAGTGCGGTGATTTTCAAGCGCAATGATGCTTTTGTTTTGGTCACTACTTCGAAAATGAAGGAGCTGCCTTCAGCGCTGGAGGATGATGCCGATACTTTCTACGTGTTGGATACCGATATTCAGTTGGCCAGTAGTGCCTATCAATCATCGCTGCGTGAGGTGGCCATGGGTGAAAAGCAGGTGACCATCGGTGGGGAGCAGAACCGTACTATGATGATCGCTGGTCCTTGTTCAATAGAATCGTGGGATCAGATTAAACAATGCTCGGAGTTGTTGAAGGAGTTGAACATCACTACGTTGAGAGCAGGATGTTTCAAGCCTCGTACTTCTCCATATTCTTTTCAGGGTTTAGGGCATGAAGGACTTGAGATGCTGGTGAAGATTCGTGAGGAATATGGTTTCAATATCATCACAGAAGTGAAAGACTCCTCTCACGTAGATGCAGTCATCGAGCATGCAGATATCGTGCAAATCGGCGCCAAAGCCATGTATGACCATAGTATTTTGAGAAAATGTGGAGGGAGTGACAAGCCGGTATTATTGAAGAGAGGTTTTGGGACTACACTCCAGGAGTTTGTACAAGCTGCTGAATTCATCCTTTCCGGAGGTAATGAAAAAGTCATGCTCTGCGAGCGCGGTATCAGAACTTTTGAAACGCGAACCAGGTTTACGCTGGACTTGTGCGGTGTTTCTTTCCTGAAAGAGCATACCAACCTGCCTGTGATTGTAGATCCGAGTCATGCAATGGGTTATCGATACGGAGTGCCTGATCTTACCAGAGCAGCAACAGCGATGGGTGTAGAAGGACTGCTGATCGAGACGCATCCTGTTCCGGACCAGGCAAAGTCTGATGCAGCACAGCAACTGAACTTTGATCAGTTCAGAGAAATGTATAAAACGCTTCAGCCAATCGCATCAGCTGTTGGTAAAACAATGATTTAAACTAAATACAGTCCTCAATGAACAAGCGGCAAATATTTGCATACGGAGGTCAGGTAGTGAAGGAGTATGTAGAATACACCATCCAGCTGACCGGTAAGGCCAGGCCTAAAGTGTGTTTCCTGCCCACGGCCATGGGAGACAATGATACCTACATTGAATACTTTCATCAACTGTGCAAAGGTTTGCCGGTAGATCCGTACGTACAGAAAGTCTGGATCAGTACCTATTCACAGTCTGCTTCTTTTGAGGAGGTGTTGATGGACATGGATGCCATCATTGTTGGAGGTGGTAATACCCTCAATATGATTGCGCTATGGAAAGCACAGGAAATAGACAAAGTGCTTTACAAAGCCTATCAGAACGGTACCGTGTTAGCCGGTGGTAGTGCTGGTTCACTTTGCTGGTTCAATGGTGGTACTACGGACTCTCGTCCTGGTAAACTCACCAATATTGAAGGACTTAAGTTTCTGGATTTTAGTCACTGTCCTCATTATCACTCAGAGGCCTCCAGGAGACCGTTATATCATCAAAATATTTTGAACAGGTCACTGACCGACGGTTATGCCTGTGATGATTTTGCTGGAATACTGTTTGTCAATGAGCAGGTGGAAGAAGCTATTTCGCTGGATGGAGAAAATAATTCTTATTTCCTGCAGCTTAAAGATGGGAAAATCCACGAGGAGCAGTTGCCATCCAGGTTGATATGAGGCCATTACATAAATGTTGAGATGAAAGAAAGACTAGATAAAATCAAGCTATTGATATTGGATGTAGATGGTACCATGACAGACGGAGGTATTTACATCACCGATGAGGGCACTCAGTTTAAGAAATACAATGCCAAAGACGGCTATGGAATTATGAGGGCTCAGAAGTTGGGCAGGGTAGAAGTGGGTATCATCAGTCATAGCAAATCTGCGCCTATGGTAGAACAAAGAGCGGCTATGGTGGGTATTAAATATGTGTATGTAGGCAGTGAGTCAAAAGCCGTGATCCTCGATCAGTGGTGTCAGCAAAATAACTGGACCAAAGACGAAGTGGCTTTTATAGGAGATGACCTCAACGACCTCGACATCATGAAAGAAGTAGGAATTACTGCATGCCCGGCTGATGCGGTGAAAACCATCCTGGATTATGTAGATATTCCTTTGTCCAGGAATGGGGGAGATGGATGTGTGAGAGAATTCATCGATGAATACCTTTTATCAGAAAATGAGTGAGCTGATAAGGTTTTTGAAGTAAAAATTAACAGGTGAAAGATATATTTATATTTTTGCAAAAATTAATAAGCAATGAGCGTTCTCGTCAATAAAGATTCAAAAATAATCGTGCAGGGATTTACCGGTTCTGAAGGTACATTCCATGCTTCACAGATGATCGAATATGGTAGTAATGTGGTAGGTGGTGTGACGCCAGGTAAAGGTGGTCAGACGCATCTGGACAAGCCCGTTTTCAATACAGTACAAGAAGCTGTAGAGAAAGTTGGAGCCAATGTCTCGATCATTTTTGTTCCACCAGCTTTTGCAGCTGATGCAATTATGGAGGCGGCAGATGCTGGTATCAAGGTAATCATCACGATTACAGAAGGTATTCCAGTGAAAGACATGATGAGAGCCAAGCCATATGCAAAGGAAAGAGGCGCTACTCTGGTAGGACCTAACTGCCCGGGTGTCATCACACCAGAGGAAGCGAAAGTAGGTATCATGCCTGGTTTTGTGTTCAAGAAAGGGAATATTGGTATTGTTTCCAAGTCTGGTACTTTGACCTATGAAGCGGCAGATCAGGTAGTGAAAGCTGGTATGGGAATCACTACTGCTATTGGTATAGGTGGAGATCCAATCATTGGTACTTCTACAAAAGAGGCAGTACAGTTGTTGATGGAAGATCCTGAAACTGAGGGGATTGTCATGATTGGAGAAATTGGTGGTAATTACGAGGCTGAGGCGGCAAAATGGATTCAATCTCAAGGTAATCCTAAGCCTGTGGTTGGTTTCATTGCAGGACAGACAGCACCTCCGGGCCGAAGAATGGGGCATGCCGGAGCTATCATTGGTGGAGCAGATGATACGGCAGAGGCTAAGATGAGAATCATGGAGTCATGCGGTCTGCATGTAGTTAATTCACCAGCTGATATAGGTGAAACAATGCTGAAAGCACTCGGGAAGTAATACGCGCTTTCCTGAGAAAAATATATTGAAACCCTGGCTTTACGGTCAGGGTTTTTTTTGTTAGAAGGATCATAGTCACAAATTGACCATTTTTAGGACTAATTATATAGATAGGGCCTGCTGAAAAAGTCTCCGTTGCAGTAGATACGACTGAACGAAGAGAAAATGTATTTTTATACCTTGATCTGAGGCCAGGAAGTAGATGCTGTAACGGAGGCTAATGACAAAAATATTGTTACAATATTTTTGTGATGTACGATTTTCGGACCTTATGGGCTAAAAACCTTACACTTACTGAAAAAGTACCTGATTCAAAATATGCCCGTTCCTGTTTTAAAGGAAAACCTGGTAGTCATTAAGTGTTTTTCAGTAGGTCCTAGATAGGGAGCCGCGCAAGTGTGAGATATCCGTGGTTAATCTCTCTTTCGCAAGACGCAACATTATTTCCGCCACACAGTTAAGTTTATTTCATCAGGTATAAATACCATTACAGCGATGAATTGCCGCTTTTCAGTGATGGTCAAAAGAATAGGGAACTAATCGGGGTTATATTTGACGGAAATGTTGGTGTGATAAACACAGATTGACCAGACAGTGGATATTCAATGCAAGTCATGCCGTTTAAATAAAACATCGGGCCGTTAACTAAAAGTTAATAACATTTAACTCACAACTTTCGTTGAAGGCAGTAAAATACACTGTGTAATAGCATTTTTTTAGCGAAAAAATCGCTTTCTTAGCACATAAGCAAAACAAAAGCTCATATCCGATTAAACTTCTTTACCTAATAAGGGTCATATCATGTATTGGCCTGTATTATTTTTTGTCTAAATAAGACTTGAAAAGCTGATTTGTGGATAACCTTGTGGATAACTTGATTTTTGCTGTTGATAGCTTTTCTATTATGCTTGAAAAATCTTGTGTTTCTTTTTGTGAATGTTGTGATAAACTAGTGGTTTACTATTAGTTACGTCTTGTAAGTTGAAGTTGGCCTTGGGGTATCTTTGTACTGTTGATTATTTGCAAAACACACTAAAAGTAAAAAAAAGAAGACATGAGAAAGATTAGATTATTCGGGATCGTATTTGTAATGGCACTATCAATTACTGCTTGCAGTACTTCCGAGTCTCTTGACCAGCTAATAGACGAAACGGCAATTGAAACAGTTGAGAGTACGGATGACGAAGAGGAGGAAGAAGTAACTCAATCAAGAAAGCAATAATTTCTTTGACGACAGTTTAACGTATAAAATTGAGCGTTCGTCTAAAAAGATTATACGATAGCATAATATTTTCGTAATTTAGAGCAGGTTTAACGGCCTGCTTTTTTACTAATTGCGAATTTATTATGAAACACATCCAACTAGCTTGTATTTTAATTTTTTTTGGAATAGGTAGTGTAACTGCCAGCATTAGAAATGATGCTGCGGCTACAGTAGTTATTGATCACCTGTTAGACAGCGCAGAAGATGTTGCTGGGACTGACGAGGTTTTGGCGACTCAGCTTGTGCAGAGGGCCGAAGAATATGCAAAGAATTTGGGATTGGACTTTGAGTACGCCCGAGCCCAGTTTTCAAAAGGATACATTAAACAGGTAAACTCTGGAGGAGAAATCGGAGTGGTATCCTATTTTAATGCAGCCACACTTTTAGAAGATATCGATTCCCAGGAATCCAAAAGGCTGAGTTCTGTAACTCATAAAAATATTGCGAAGATTTTCTCAAGCTATTTCCAGTATGACAAAGCAATAGAACATTATCACAAATCGTATTTGTTCGCCAAAGAAATAGACGACACCGAACTAGAGCGGAGCGCCCTGTATTTTAAAGCCCGGGCTTTACGAAAAAAAGGAGAATATCTATTGGCAATAGACGACATGTTCGAAGCTTCAGAAATTGCTTTGGAAGAGGAAGACTTTACTTTCTTAATCAAAGTCAATAATCAGCTTGGTTTGCTGTTCAAAGACGTTGGTGATTATGAAAAAGCCATAGAACACTACTTTGAAGTATTTGTCTACAAGAACAAAAACGTCAAAATATTCCCTTCCTATGCGGGACGCTCATATCATAACCTGGCTAACATTTATTTGCTTCAGGGAGATTACGAAAAGGCGGAAGAGTATTTCCTGAAATCTATCTCTACACGATTGGAAGCAAATATTCCTAAGTCTACTTTCTACAGTTACATGGACTTGGCTGAGTTGTATGCCAGGCAGGGTAAGTTGGAGCTAGCTGAAGAGTTCTATCAGAATGCCATTGATTTGGAAGTTGCCATGAAGGGTAAGCCAGATAAATTTAAAATATATAAACAAATGGCTGACCTTGCTATCCTGCAAAATAACGTGGAGATGTTCATGCAGCATAGTGGAGAATATACTGCCTTTCTGGAGAAGGATTTGTTTAAGAACATAGAAGTAACCCAGATAGAACAACAAAATACCATTAACCTGGTGACTGAGCGTTATTATCAATTGATGGAAGCTAAACAGCGTGAAGAGGATATGAGACAGCTTGGTATTTGGGTTGCAATTATTAGTTTATTGAGTCTGGCTAGTTACATCACGTTCACCAAAGTTCGGGCCTATCGCAACAAGAAGTTGTTGGAGAAAGAACTCAAAGAGGTCATGGTTGATCTTAACCTGGATGACTTATAGCTTACTTAGAAATAATGAAGATATTGAAGCCCTGCGGACTCCGCCGGGCTTTTTTATTACTTGCCAGCCTGAGAAGGTGCAAGGGATCAGTCCTGTTTTCTGATGGAGATTCACCCGTCGCAGTCCGCTCAAGACTTGTGCGTACTCTAGCCAGGCCACGATTGGTCAAACTGATTTGAATATGCATCATTTGTGTTTTGATATTCGGTTATTTAGGAATTTCATTCCTTCGTTATAAATGCTGCATATTTCATGTTTGCTCTATTGCAAACCGGGTTGCTTGCTTCCGCCGCTACAGTGCGATTCGTTTCTGCACTTAGCTGCTCCCGGCTGGGTCACCAAGGCCATATCTTCTCGTCTGCCGTAGGCAGCCGCGACTTGCTTCGCCTAAGATTCGCGAAAGCGATGAAGGCAGATTGAAACAAAAAAAAGCCCTGCTGTTGAGCAGGGCTTTCTATATCTTATATGGATATCTGTTAGATATTGATATTCATTCTGTTCTTCAGGATACCTTTGACTCTGTCTTGATTCTCTTGCATTTGAATCAATCGATCTCTGTATTCAATGTTGTCACTGATCATGTTTTGGACCTCGTTTTTCAGAGACCTTAATGTATGCTTATTGATTTTGTAATCCGTCTCAAGTTTCTTAACGATGCCGAGTACATGCTCTTTTCTCTTGTAGTGCCCCGTTACTTCTGGTAGATTAACGAAAAGCCCTTCTTTCTCACTAATTTTTTGCAAGACAGCACCCTGCCCTTTGATCAGCCATTTTGCACTTACTTCCTCAAAAGAAGTCAGGATTTTTTCCAACACATCATAGCTAGGTTTGTTTCTTCTACCTTTGATGATGTTGAAGATCACAGTTCCTTTCACACCAATTGTCTCGGCGAAAGAGTTGGGGTTCATATCAAACAGCTCTATTAGCTTGATGATTCGGTCATTGATTACATTTTCCATGTCAGTCTTTTAATAAAGGCGAAACGAGTTTAATATTCAACGTAACTATTTTAATCTCTCTAAGCATATGAGGTTTCTTACACTATCAATCCTTACAACTGGCTTGGAAATTATTTTACAGTCGAAAGTGTCAGGCTCCATTGTATATCAAATATAAAGATTTTCATTAGCACTTCAAAATCTGGCAGTTACATTTTATCGCCTTTTAGAGTGCACTCAAATGGTTTGTGAACCGAATATGTAAATTACAGCTGCCAATGTACGATAATCCTGCTGCACTGTGAGTCAACAGGTCATCCCTCAATACCCACACTAATGAAGAGGTTTTGTTTTGGATGGGTATCAGTTTAAAGTACTTTATTACCAAAACTGGCGAATAATAGTGGGGTAATTTGGGGTTTTTGGGTTCTGGCATAGTAATAGGTACCCAAAGACAAGTGGTTTTGAATGTTATCCACTCAAGAATTTACAGAAAGCGAGTTGTTAGGTATTTCCGTTGAAAAATCAAATCCCCATTGATCCAGTCAGAAACTTTCTATTCTCCTTATAATGTCTATTTTTGTTTTTTTGCTGAACTAATACATTTAAGCTAAATGCAAGAACTTAATCAATTGTTAGCGACCATTGATGGTTACATAGGTAGCTCTGCCTGGTTCCCTTATGTGCTATTAGGTGTCGGATTGTACTTCACCATCATATTAAAGTTTCCACAGATACGCTTCTTCAGACATGCGCTCAGGATTGTTCGTGGGAAGTATGACAACCACAACGATGAAGGTGATACATCTCATTTCGAAGCCCTGACTACCGCCCTGTCTGGAACGGTAGGGACCGGAAACATTGCCGGTGTAGCTTTTGCTGTTTACCTGGGTGGTCCTGCAGCCTTGTTCTGGATGGTAGCGACAGCCGCTGTAGGCATGTGTACCAAATTTGTTGAGGTATCACTGTCTCATAAATACCGTGAGAAGATGGATGATGGTTCTATGGCAGGTGGTCCTATGTACTATATGAAAAATGCAGAGTTTAAGCTCGGGGGCAAGCGTTTTAATCTTGGTTGGATGGCTGCCTTGTTTGCAGTTGCCACCGTACTTTCTTCTTTCGGTACAGGAAGCTTACCTCAAATCAATAGTATCTCAAAGTCCATGGAATCTACTTTTGGTGTGGAGCTATGGATTACCGGTGTTGTCCTGGGTGTATTATTGGCGCTGGTAATTGTGGGAGGTATCAAAAGAATTGCTGCTGTGACTTCTAAGCTGGTTCCGGCAATGGCGTTGATTTATCTTATTGGGGCTTTTTCTGTGATCTTTTACAATGCAGAAAATATCATTCCTTCTTTCCTTTCTATTTTCTCAAGTGTGTTTACCGGTTCCGCTGCGATAGGTGGATTCCTGGGAGCAGGTCTTTCGCAGGCATTTAACAAAGGCGTTGGGCGTGGTTTGTTCTCCAATGAAGCCGGTCAGGGTTCAGCTCCGATTGCACACGCATCCGCCCGAACTGATGAGCCCCTGTCTGAAGGGATGGTGGCTATCCTGGAACCATTTATCGACACGGTCATTATTTGTACCATAACCGGAATGGTGTTGTTGTCTTCTAATGTCTGGAGCGAAAAACATCAAAATGATTTTGAGATGACCAGTATTCAGATTGTGGAAGGTATCTACAGCGAATCGAGCGATGTGGACAAAGAAAAGATTTCAGGACTGTTGCAGGGCGAACAAACGGCGTTTTTCTATAATGGAAGCTTGATTGTGGAAAATGGTGTGATAGATCAAAGTGCCATTACATTCTTAAACAATAACTCATTCGCAGAAGAGATAAGCGTTTCCAAAGATGATGCCCTCTATACTGGTGAAGTACTGGTGAAAGATGGGAAGATTTCGGCTACAGAGCTGGTATTCAGTGGTAAGTCCCTCGTCCACAGTGCGCCGTTAACAGCCATAGCCTTTACCAGGAGCTTCTTTGGTGATTTTGGGCAGTACATAGTTTCCATTGGGTTGTTGTTGTTTGCCTTCAGTACAGCAATTAGTTGGTCCTATTACGGTGACAGAGCGATGACTTTCCTTTTCGGCACGAAGTCAGTGATCTATTACAGAATTGTGTACGTGATCGCATTCGTCTTAGCCTCTTTTGCAGATACGACTATCATCTGGACCTTGTCGGGGATCACCATTGCCCTGATGACATTACCTAACCTGATCGGTATCTTCTGGCTGCAGAAAGAAATGAAGCAAACCATCAAAGAGTATGGGGAGTCCTTCAAGAAGGAGCATCCAGATGAAAAGGCACCTAACTTTAGCTAAGCCGACAGGTTTTAGAAAGATTTTCTAAGCAGTCTATGCTTATGCTGGCGGGGGACATTCAAAGAGGAGTGTTCCCCGTTTTTTTTTGATGCAGGCCCTATGTAAGGTAGCGAGCACTATATCATCGGATATTACAGATGCCTATGATGTTCTATTTGTTAGCTAATGCCGTACTTTTCAGCATCCGTAGAGAAGAAGGTCTTTCAAAAAAACGTGCAGGTAGATGAGCTGGGAGAGACAAATATCAGGTATGTGTGTAACTTTCTGGCTTTCCATTGCTATCAATTAGAGGAACGTTTCAGAGAGTGGGCGCTGCTATGATAACCGGAATAAAGCGATAAAAAAAAGGCGCTTGAGATCAACTCAAGCGCCTTTTTAAAATGACGATGTGCTTCTATTACTTTGCATAATGTATCGCCCGGGTTTCTCTGATTACAGTTACTTTGATCT
>ERZ1740068.146-NODE-146-length-45302-cov-26.551749_pt1 | contig 45302 bp, 31 predicted proteins | sample MGYA00581735_ERZ1740068 | MGnify/ENA primary metagenome ERZ1740068 (study PRJEB43018, sample SAMN04849740) | marine metagenome | isolation source: floating plastic debris | place: Pacific Ocean | collected 2008-08-30 | study: EMG produced TPA metagenomics...
TCCGCGGCAAAGATACTTGGGGGGTCGCCCCCTGGGAAAATAGCTCGGTGCCAGGTTCCAAACTCTGATTGACATCAGGATTAAGGGGGCAGATACGCAGCATTAGCATTGCGTCTCTGCCCCCTTAGTGTTATTACGAGAGTGGGCTTCTATGGAACGCGAGTTTGTCAACGTAGCAGTTGTAGGAACTGGATTCGGCCGAAAAGTTCATATTCCTGGCTTTCAAACCCATCATCGAACGGACGTTGCAGCTCTGTATCATCGCGATCGCGAAACCGCGCGGGCGATCGCTGCCGAGCACAAAATCCCTATGGCGACCGATCGCCTAGAGACCATTATCGAACGCGATGATATTGACGCTGTGAGTCTCGCGACGCCGCCTTTCCTGCACTACGAGATGGGTAGGGCCATTTTGGAGGCGGGAAAGCATCTCTTACTGGAGAAGCCGACGACTTTGAACGTTGAGGAGGCAAAAGAGCTGGCAGGGATCGCCAATGCCCACAATTGCGTCATAACACTAGACTTTGAGTACCGTTTCGTCCCTGAGTGGCAGCATTTTGCCGAGTTGCTGAGCTCTGGATACGTTGGGTGTCCGCGATTGATTCGCGTCGATTGGTTGATGTCGAGCCGTGCGAATCCAGATCGCCCTTGGAACTGGTACGCCCAGAAGAATCTGGGCGGCGGCGCGTTGGGAGCTTTGGGGTCTCATACCTTTGATTACATTCCCTGGCTGTTTGGGTCTGTCCGGCGGCTGTCGGCGTCCCTGCATACGTCGATTGAAAGTCGGCCAGATCCTAACGCGGGCAACGAGCAAAAGCAGGTAGATTCTGATGACGTTTGCGCTGTCACGATGGAGATGGCGAATGGTGCGCCTTGTCATGTGAGCATCAGTTCGGCGACGTATGCCGGTCGCGGCCATTGGGTTGAGGTGTATGGCGATCGCGGCTCGCTCGCGATCGGAAGTCCGAGCCAAACGGACTACATCTACGGTTTCAAGGTGTGGGGCGCGAAAGCGGGTGAGGAGCGGGTCGAGCTACCGGTTCCCGAGCGTCTCGAGTTTCCGAAGCGATATCCGGATGGGCGACTGTCGGCATTTTTGCGGGTTGTCGAGGTTTTCGTGCAAGGAATCGATCGCGGTCGCGCGGTTGCGCCGTCGATGCAGGAGGGGATTTACTCGCAGCTGCTGATGGATTTGACGCATGAGTCGAGCCGGCGCGGGTGCTGGGTTGATGTGCCGGAGATAGGCTGATATCGACTCGCCCGGGCTACAGGCTTCGCTCGAGCTGGCGGACGGCGGTGAGGGCGGAGTAGCTGACGCCTGCGGTTCCTTCGCCGGGATGGGTGCAGTCGCCGACGAGCCAAAGATTGGCGAGCGGCGTGCGGTTGGCGAAACCGAAAGGGCCGAAGGTGGGGACACGCTGGCCGATGCCGCCGACGACGCCGCGATCGCGTCCGGTGAAAGTGTGGAAGGTTTTGGGGGTTGCGGCTTCGGTGTAGACAATCGTCTCGGGGGAGAGGTTGAAGTAGCTCGACAGGCGGGCGATCGCGTCGTCGGTGTAGCGCTGTTTGAGTTCGGGGTAGGTGGTGTCGTCCCACCACAGTTCGGTGTCAGTGAAGGAGGAGGCGATGATTGTGGCGCAGCCGTCGGGAGCGCGGCCATCGCCGGGGCGGCTGACGGAGACGAAGAGCGAGTTATTTTCGGCGATCGATTCTGCGGGATCGTAAAAGAATTGGAGGTGCGGCGGACAACCGGCGGGGATGGCGGCGGCGTCAACACCGAGGTAAATGACGAATGCGCCGGAGGCAGGGGGCAGAGTCTCGACGCGGCGTCGATAGCCACGCATCGGTGACGGGAGCTGGGGTTTCTGGGTGGCTGGCTCGATCGTGTCGGGATTTTCGAGCAGCGAGACGAGGTTTTGTACCGTGACGTTGGTGACGATCGCGTCGTAGTCTTCGGTGAAGGTTTCGTCGGTTTTGGCGTTGCGGATCGTGGCGGAGACAACGCGATTGCCGTACCGGGGATCGGTGTGGAGGTGGGTAACGGCGTGGCGCATTTTCAGCGTGCCGCCATGCTGCTCGATCGCGGAGGCCAGGCGATCGCTCAGCACCTGCATGCTGCCGTGGAGGTGGTAGAGACCCTGGGGCGTTTGAGAGACCCCGAGCGCGGTGGCGGCGTAGAGAAAGGCGGTGTTGTCGGCGTCCACCTGGGAGTAGAGCTTGAGCTGGAGGTCGAGGAAGGTTCGCAAACGCGTTTCCTTATCGAGACCAAACAGTCGCAACACGTCGCCAACGGTGGCGAAGGTGAAGGGCGCGGTAACGAACGTGTCCGGGCGTAGCGCTTGGGTGAGTTGCCACACGTCCCAGGGGCTGCGCGGCGGCAGCACCGGATCGCGGGACTGGAACGCCCAGCTCGCCTCGAACATCGTCTCCATTAATCGCCAGAAGGGCTCGCTGCCAGGGAACTGGCGCTGGCGTTCGGCGCGCCATTTATCGGGGTCGCGCCAAACGTTAATCGGCTTGGTTTCGCCGGGGAGCAGGACAGCGCAGGCGGGATCGCAGGGGGTGGCTTCAGGCAGTTCGATGTCCAGTTCTTCAAAGATGCGGTGGTGGATGCCGCCCGGCTCGAGTCCGGCGACTTGGGTGGCTCCCACGTCAAACGTGAATCCTCGACGCTTGAAGGTTGAGGCGCATCCCCCTGGCACGATCGCCAGGTCGTAGGCGCGAACGTCGTAACCGCGTTTTGCGAGGAGTGCCGCAGCCGTGAGGCCGCCGATACCTGCGCCGACGACGAGAACGCGAGGAGAGTCGGGGGAAGCCATGTCAAATCGAGAAGTTAACGTAACGTATTGTTACACGAGCGGCGTCTGGCGCGGGTGTAAAAAGTGCGTGGATATGGCGCGATCTCCCTTGCTGGAGAGGGGTTGGGCTCGGTTATGGAGAGTATTGTCGAGGCTCGATCGCTTTGCAAAAAGACACCGTTTAGGGTGCTGGTTTGACTGGCTCCTGGATTATGATTGAGAGGAAAACTTACATCAAATAAACATTAATTAATGCCGATGGATATTCTGAGCTTGGGCTGGGCAGGCATGCTGGCAATATTTTCGTTCTCGATCTCGCTCGTGGTTTGGGCGCGCGGCGGTCTCTAGATTCTGCCGGGGCGCTCGCACAAAAGCGCCGATCGACGCAGCTCGACTCAGGAAAGGGTTGAGAAATATCGACAAAGCAAAAGCGAGGCACTTGCCTCGCTTTTGCTTTGTCGGTTTACCGAGGTCGCTCGGGCAACTGTGGCGCGCTACTGCGAGACGACTTCAACAGTTTCGTAGCGCATTTCGCTCATTGTTGTTGTAAAGCGATCGCGAGGCATCTCGGCCACCAGTGCGTAGTCAAAGCCGTCGTGCGACCAGAGCAAGATTTCCGGATGTCCCTCTTGCTGAACGTGAAAGCTGCCCGCTGTTGTGTCGGGTAGCGCGAGCCGATCGTCTGGTGTGCCGACCTGGTAGAGCGAGAGGCTGCGCCCGTCTTCGGTGAGGTAGGTAAAGCGGAAGCCGGAGGTCGCGCCGAGTTTGCAGAACGTGCCACTGACGAGCTTGACGCCCGGTGCGCTGAGGACGGGCAAGCTGGGGGCAAACTCGAAGCCGCCCTCGAAAGCGCGGACGATTTCGGTGATTTCCGAACCGGAAATGGCTTTCTCAGGGGTGGGATTGTTGACGGCGCGGCGGTGATCGTCGATCAGCGGCGCGAGTTGCCAAGTGCTCGCGAGGGTTGCATCTGGCTTGAGTACCGGCAGCTCGCGGGAGGTGGCGGCTTCGAGGGCGGTTTCGAGCTGGGCGGCGCGCTCGCGACTGGCCAGCAGTTCGGTGCGGGCGGCGGTGAGGGTGCGCTGGGTGCTCCAGGTGGTGAATCCAAGGGCGATCGCGGCGATCGCGGCAGTAGGGGCGAGCCAGGGCTGGCGCAGTGCGCCCCGCAGCAGATGAAGTCTACGAGCCTTTCGGGAACGTACTGGTGCGACGCTGGAGTCAGAATCGGTGATGCCAAGCGGCGTCTTGTCGGGCAGCATGGCCAGGATACGATCGCGCAGTGCATTCGGCGGCTCGCAATCGGGCAGCGCGTAGGGAAGAATTCCGAGAACGTCGTAGAGGCGATCGATCTCGGTCGCGAAGTCTGGGTGTTCGCTGGTGTAATGTTGCAGCGCCTCGGCTTCCTCGGGCGAGAGATTGCCCAAGACGTAACCGGCAGCGAGTTCTTTCATCTGTTCGCGAAGATCGTCCCGTGGCACGAGTTCACTCCTTCCGTAGGTTCGGGCTTGTTGGGTTGTTGGCGCTCGAGCGGCGATCGAGCTTCCGTGGGGGGTGTGTTTTGAGAGACGGACTGCAGCCGACCGGCTCTCGTCTTTGGGGGGCTTTTTTGGGGCCGAGCGTGCGATCGCTTTCCCCGTAAAAGCTCTGGCTCCGCTCGACGAAACGCTTCAGCCCATCCAGGTTTGGAGCTGCTTGCGCAGGGTCAGCAGCCCCTGACGCGAGCGGGTCTTGACCGTGCCGAGGGGCAGAACGAGCTGCTTGGCGATCTCCGATTGGCTCATCCCTTCGTAGTAGGCCAGCTCGAGGATCTGGCGGTATTTCTCTGGGAGCTGTTCGAGGGCGTCGCGGACGGTGGCGCGGCGTTCTTCGAGCGAGGCAGAGTCGAAGGGCGTATCGAGGGTGCGATCGGTCATGACAGAGCCCCAACGATGGATGAAAGTTTGGCTGCGTTTGCGGGAGCGGAGCCGGTCGATCGCCCGCGATCGCGTCAGCATTGACAAGAAGCTGCTGAGCTTGCCGCGCTGTGGATCGAATTTTTGCTTGTTCCAGAGCAGCAGGAAGATCTCTTGGGTGAGGTCTTCGGCTTCGCTGGGACGGTGCAAAACTTTTAGGGCGAGGGCATACACGAGGCCGCCGTGACGGTCGTAGATCGTGCCGAGCGCTTGACGATCGCCGTTGCACAGACGGGCATAGAGCTCGTTGTCGGTAAGCGAAGACAGCGGAGCGGTACTCACGATTGGGGTCTCCCGAGGAGGCGGTGTAACGTTTACGCGAGCCGGGGGGAATCGGTTTGCGCGATTGTGGGAAATATGAAGAAACCGCGATCGAGCGATCGCGGCGGTTGAGTGGGACAGTGGAGCCATTCGGGCTCGATCGCAGGGGGTGAGAAGCTGGGCTTTCAGGAGAAGTTCGACTTCTGCAAGAATCGTTAATTGGAGTTAGTTGAACAGGCTGCTGACCGAGCTATCTTCGTGGATGCGCCAGATGGTTTCGCCGAGAACGTTGGCAACGGAGAGCACCGTCAGCTGGTCGAACTGCTTGTCGTGGGGGACGGGGATCGTGTTAGTGACGATCACTTCCTCGAAGACACCGCTGGAAAGGCGATCGACCGCTGGGGGCGAGAAAACGGCGTGGGTCGCACAGGCGTAGACTTGGCGCGCGCCTTCGCGACGCAGTAGTCGTGCGCCTTCAGTAATCGTTCCGCCGGTGTCGATCATGTCATCGACAAGAATGGCGGTTTTGTTCTTGACGTCGCCGATGACGTTCATGACTTCGGCGACGTTGTGGGCCTGACGGCGCTTGTCGATGATGGCGAGGGGTGCGCCGTTGAGCTTTTTGGCAAAGGCGCGGGCGCGGGCGACGCCGCCGACATCGGGCGAGACCACAACCACGTCAGAGAGGTCTTTGGTTCTCAGGTAGTCGAGGATGGCGGGCGTGCCGTAGACGTGATCGACGGGAATGTCAAAGTAGCCTTGGATCTGAGCGGAGTGGAGATCCATTGCCAGGACGCGATCGGCTCCGGCTTCGGTAATCAAGTTGGCGACGAGCTTGGCGGTAATCGACTCGCGTCCGGCGGTTTTGCGATCGGCGCGGGCGTAGCCGTAGTAGGGGAGCACTGCGGTGATTTGGCGAGCCGAGGCGCGACGGCAGGCATCGACCATAATCAGCAGCTCCATGAGGTTGTCGTTCACCGGACGGCAGACAGGCTGGATTAAATAAACGTCACAGCCGCGAATCGACTCTTGGATTTGCACGTACAGCTCGCCGTCGGCAAAGCGTTTGGAGACCATCGGTCCGATATCGATCCCGAGGTAGCGAGCGACTTCTTTCGAGAGTTGGACGTTGGATGAACCGGAAAAGAGGCGCAGCCGGTTGTCGTTGACGACCGTGGGGAAAGAAGGCTGGCGAGTCAAGGTTTCTGAACGGCTCATATACCCTCAGCGAGCGTAGGTGTTAGGGCAATACTATCACCCCTTTTCGATGTATCGAGGGGGGTCTAGTGGCGAACAATCTAAAGATTGAATTTTTTATTAATGTTTTCATAGGTTAAAGTTTCAAGACGTCTTGAAGCCGAATCTACGGGCTCTTTTCCGGGATGTGCTTCTAAGCGAAACTTCGCGAGCCCCATATTCTGTCTGGCGTACTCAGGGCTTTGCGTGTTGAAGCTTTCGCGTCTCGATCGCGATCGAGACGCGACCGGGCTCGGCGCGCTCGCACTCGGGATCGGCTGAGACGATCTGTGAGGCAGTCGTTTTTCTTACTACACAGCGAAATAAAGATCGCAAAATTTTATGAGTCTAAAAGATCGGATTGGTGAAGAAATAAAGGCAGCGATGAAGGCACGCGATAAGATGCGCCTCAATACCGTTCGCAGCATTAAGAAAGCGATCCTCGAAAAGGAAATTAGCGTACGTCCGCAGGGGCGCGAGACGCTGAACGAAACCGAAGAAATGGAGCTGGTGATGCAGCTTGCCAAGCAGCGCCGCGACTCGATCGAGCAGTTCGAGCAGGCCGGGCGCGACGACCTGGCCGATCGCGAGCGCCAGGAGCTGGAGGTGCTCGAGGAGTATCTACCCCAGCAGATGGGCGACGAGGAGATTGCGGCGGCGGTGGATGCGGCGATCGCCAAGGTGGGCGCGTCGTCGCCGAAGGATATGGGCAAGGTTATGGGGCCGTTGATGCAAGAGCTGAAAGGTCGCGCGGATGGTAAGAAGATCCAGACGATCGTCAAAGAGAAGCTGGCGAACTAATCGTCGCGTCGCCACGGGCGAGCAGATCGTCGAGGTCGAAGTTCCACAGGCGCACGCGCCGATCGCGACTTGCGGAAACCAGAGCGCAGCGGTCGGGCAGCAGTTGGAGGGCTTCGACTGAGGCGGCGGCGTCAGTGACAGCGTGAAGCGCTTTGCCCGTGGCGGTGTCCCAAAAGCGAATCGTGCGATCGTAGCTGCCGGAGATCAGGATCTGGCCGCCGCGTCCGAAGGTGACGGTGTTGATGGCGGCGGCGTGGCCTTTGCAGAGTCGGCTCTGACGATCCGCGAGCGTCCAGACGGACAGGTTGCGATCGTAGTCGCCGATCGCTAGCAGCCGATCGTCGGGACTGAAGGCCAGGCAGCCGATCGCGCGGGTGTGGGTGACGATCGGATAGAGGAAAGCGGCGGTACTCGAGGCGGGATCGATCGCCCAGATTTCGACCGTTCCGGTGCGGTGGCCGATGGCGAGCTGGCGGCGATCGCCGCTGATGCAGATTTGACAGATATCGAGGCCGGGCGGCTCGGATGGGCTCGGCTTGTCATTCGGGCTGTTCGTTCGATCTCCCCTTCTCGGCTCGCCTTGCTGGCAGCGCAGCGAGAGCCAGACTTTACCGCTGCGATCGGCGAGCCAAATGCGCCCGTCGTGGCTGGCGTAGATAGCATCGTGGCTGGCGATGCCCGTCCAGGCGAGTTCGACGTCGATCGGCGGGGCGATCGTGGCGCGGGGCTGGCCGTCGATCGTCCAGGTGCGGGTGATGCCGACGCGATCGATGGCGGCGACTTCGTAGATAGGGTTGGGGTTTAGCTCAGAATTTGGCCCGACATTCGGCGCGGGGCTGAGCTCGGATTTTAGATCGAGATCGGCGGGGAGCTGGCGCAGGACGGCGCTGCGGATCGGGCGATCGAAGCCCTGCCAGCGGCGGAGGGTAGCGTCGCCTTTGCCGTCGCCGCGATCGCTCTGGGTCGGGCTCCAGATGGCGATCTCGCCGCTGCCGTCGGCGGAGAGGCCGTAGCGCCCGTCGGGGGAGATGGCGATGCAGGCCAGCCAGCGCTCGTGGCGACTCAGAGTCCCCGGCTGGTGCTGGGCGGACTGCCAGAGGGACAGGGTGCGATCGTCGCTGCCCGAGGCGATGGTGTTGCCCGAGGGCGAGAAGCACAGGGCGCGAATGGCGTCGCGGTGGGGCGTGAAGTGTTCGATCTCGCGGCCGCGCGCGTCCCAAACGCGGACGGTTCCGGTATTGTCGCCCGCTGCGATTCGCTGCCCGGCGCGATCGACGGCAAAGCTGGTAAGGCGCTCGCCCTGGCGGTAGCGGGCGCGATCGGGGTTGGCGAGGCCCGAGCCATCGAGAGGCCAGCGATAAATTGCGCCATCGCGACTGCTGGCCCAGACCTGACGGCGGCGGACGGTGAGGCTGACGATTTCGTCGTCGTGTTCGCCGAGTTCTAACAGCGCGCTGGGGCGATCGCGTCCGAAGTCCCAGAGCAGCACGCGACCGTCGAGGGTGCCGACGACGACGCGATTGCCGGGTAGCCCGCAGAGCGAGCCGATGGCGCTGTCGAGTGCGGTGGCGCTGCGGGCCAAATAGGCGGCGGGGACGGTGCGGCGCTGGGTGCGATCGAGCTGGAGCGTCACGACTTCCAGGGTTCCGTCGTGGCAGCCGATCGTCAGGGTTTGACCGTCGGGGCTAAAGGCGATCGCCCGCACCCAGTCGGTACGATCGTCGATCGTCAGTGCTGGCTTTAGGGTCGCTCGATCGCCGGTCGATGGCGGCAGATCTGCGACCGGCCAGAGGAAAACAGCGCGATCGCCCGCTGCCGCCAGCCACTGCCCGTCCGGACTAAAAGCTACGGCATCGACCCAGTCACAGTCGGGATCCAGGCACAGGGATGCCTGCGCTTTAGGAAACCCCACTGGGAACTCCATCGGAAACCACAGTCGCACCGTACCGTCGCTGCCGCCCGAGGCGATCGGCGCTCCGGCAGGGGCAATCGCCACGCAGTCGATCCAGCCGTCGTGACCGCGCAGGCGATCGAGCTGGCGCGCACCGTAAACCGCGCGGCGCAGGGCGTCGAGCACCAAGAAGCGCAGGGTCAGCGGCACTTTAATCTCTTTGAGTCGCCGACCGGCATCGAGGACGGCGGTCAGAGCTTCGCGGCGATCGTCGAAGGCCAGCAGGATTTGCGACGAGCGCACGGCGGCTTCGATTTGGGCGACTTCGGCGGCGTGGCGGGCCTGGGTTTCGCGGCGTAGGGCGGCGCGCAGTTCGCGTTCGGTAGAGCTACGCAGGCTTTTTTCGCGTTGGAGTGCCTCGAGGGGCGTGCTGAAGCGCTCGCTGTAGTGCTGGCGGACGAGTTCGGCCAGGTAGTCGTGGGCGAGCTGGTAGCGCAGCTCGAGGTCGGCGGGAATTTGAAACGCGAGGCCGGAGCCGACGAAGATTTTAAGAATTAGGCCGACGATTTCGGAGCGCGGGGCGGCGGGGTCGGCGGGCGATGGTTCGAGATCGAAATTGCGGGTCGGGCTGGGGGCGCGATCGGCCTGGATTTCCGATACGGCAGCCTCGAGTCCCGGAAACTGGCCCCGCGACGAGAACAGCTCGACTTCTTTTTCGAGTTCCGACTGGGTTTTGATCGGGCGGTTTTTGGGCTTCTCGGCTAGCAGGTAGAGGACGAGTTCGGCCAGGGTGTGGTGCTCGGGGCCGCAGTCGTCAATGGCGCGATCGAGGTAGCGCTGGACGAGAGCGGTTTTGCCGCCGGTGCGCTGGTAGGCCGCGAGGGTGGTGACACCGTCCTGCTGGAGCTGCGCGCCGACAATTTGCAGCTCGATCGGGCGCACTTTTCCGTACCCGGCTTCCAGGTCGGCGATCAGCATCTCGACCAGCTCCGGCTCTAGGTTAAAGCTGGCGCGCTCGGTGAGTTGCTGCAAAATAGCGCGGGTGGCGTCGGCGCTAAAGTTGCCGATGCGGTAAAGGACGCGCTTGCTGAGGATGTCGTTGTCGATGCAGTCGAGGCCGGGGCGGTTGAGCAGGAAGTATAGGTAGGTGCGGCGAATCGAAAAGACGACGCGCAGGGAGGGGATGTCGAGGCAGCGCCCGAGGAAGACGAACAGGCGGTTGCGATCGGTTTTGAGGCGGTAGCGGAAGAAGAATTCCTCGAACTGATCGAAAATCAGCACGACGCGGCGGTTAGCGGCGTCTTCTTGCCAGAGTCGCGCGAGGATCTCTTGGCAGGCGGCGTTGAGGCCGAGATCCTCGGCCTCATCAGTATCGTCGGCGAGCTGGGCGCGCAGCACGTTCCACCAGTCGTCGTAGAGCTGGAGGGCGATCGGCGCGATCGTCTGGGTTTCGATCGTGCGTCTGCGCAGGGTCGGGATTAGGCCCGCGTGGATGAGCGAGCTTTTGCCGACGCCGGAGAATCCGTAGATGACCGTGACTTTGAGATCTTTACGCTCGATGCGCTCGACCAGGTTTTGGATATCCTGCTGGCGACCGGAGGCGGCGATCTCCGGGGCGATCGAGGTGAACGGGCGCACTCCGTCGGCGACCTGCGATCGCAGCCGTGCCGCGCCGATAAACGCCTTGAGGCCGCGATCGTGCTCGAAGGCTTGGCGATCGCAGCGTACCCCAAACGCCTGCCAGTACTGCTGGCGTTGGAAGTAAAGCGATCGCAGGCGATCGAGCAGGGCGATATAGAGCTGGGGGTGTTTCGGGCAGGGGCGGGCGCGGTGGCGCTCCAGCAGCGAGATAGCGGCCTGCGGGCGATCGAGGGCGAGCCAACTGCGGGCGCGGATCTCTGACAGCCGCAGCGCCAACGGTCCGATCGCTTCGGAAGCTCCGACTTTCTCGAGCGCGACCGTCATCGCGCCGATTCGGGCTTCTGCGCGATCGAGCCAGCGCAACGCCCGCACCGGGTCGCCTTCTGCCAGTGCCAGGTCGGCGCAAAGGCTGTAGTCGCGGGGTAGCTCCTGGGGCGCGCGGTGGCGGTGCAGCCACATCGCCCGAGCGAGCAGGGGACGCAACCCCTCCCACTCCGCCAAGTCGCGCTGGACTTCGCCACTGACGCCGATAAAGCGCGAGACGATCGCCCAGGCTTGCTGTCGCTCGCAGCGATCGAGCGCGCTGGCGAGCAGGTCGCGAGCGATCGCCAGGTCGTCTCCCGGACGGTTGAGCAGGACGGTGCGCCGGTAGTAGCAGAGGGCGACGTGCAGCGTGACGACTTCGGCTAGGGCGTTGAGGTTAGCGAGGAGGCGATCGCGCAGGACTTCAGAAACTCGGTTCGGCGCGATTGTCGGGTTCGGCTCGGAGTCAGGCTCGAGGTCGGGCTCGGGAGAAGACTCGGGCGTAAATTCGGGTTCGGGCGCGCGACGCTGCTGGCTGCGGCGGTAGCAGTCGATCGCTTCGTCGAGGCGATCGCGCTCGTAGGCATCGCGACCGCGCAAAAAGTCGTAGAACGCCAGCACGTCCGGCTCGATCGTCTCCGTCGGTCGGAGCTGCTGGAGGTCGCGCAGGGCGGCGGCAACATCGGGCAGCTTGAAGGTGTCGAGCAGCGGCTGCTCGATCGGCGGCGCGCCAATATCGATCAGCGCCGCGAACAGGCGATCGCGCTGGCCGGTCAGCCACCCTTCCAGCACCGATGGCTCGACATCCAGCACGTCGATCGACGCCCAAGTTTCAAAATCTTTGGCCTGTCTCTGGAAGCGGGCCACCAGGTCGGCTTCGACTAGCAAGACGATCGGCAGCGGGCAGCGCTCCCGGAACGACTCGCGCATTTGGTTGAGCGTGGCCAAAAATCCGTCGCGATCGCACAGCCCCTCCAGGCCCGTCACCAAAATGCCGGAGGGGCGTCGCTCGGGATCGGCCAGATCGAAGCGGTCTGCCAACACCGAGAACAGCCGCGTTTCCTCGCTCGCCAGGGCGATCGGCTCTAAAGGTGTCGCGCAAGCGTCCTGGAGCCTGGCGATCGCTGCGGCGCGCAGGGTCGTGTAATCGCAGCGCAGCAGAAACAGCCGAAACTTGTCACGCGAGCAGCCCAGCGCCCAGGCCAAACCGTCCAGGGTGTCGAGGTTGCTCGGGGACAGCTCGATCTGCGCGAGGGGGGCGGGGTGGCGGCTAGATTTGACGTCCATCTCGTTCGTAAACTCCACCGATGGCGGGGACGGGCGGCGATCGCGGGCGATCGGGCGGCGAGATCTATCCTACTAGGCTGGTTCCGAGCCGTTCGGTGGCGCGTTCGCGAAACCGATACACTGGACGAACGGCCCGCAAAATTCGGCGGCTCTCTTGTCGAGCTGCGCGCCGGTCGAGCGATACGGATGTTACCGGCTCTCGCCTGCTTTCCAACCCCGAACGTTAATAACGCGGCCCGTACGGCCTTGCGGTGACGCCTACATCTCCTCCATGATCCAGTCCGAACGTCCCTATCTGAGTCTGGCGCTCAAAGCCCTCAACCACGCGGAAACCGGCCATTTTGCAATTTGGGTCGTCCGCGCGCCGACGTCTAACGGCTACGTCCACGAAGATACGCGCTGCTTGCCGGTGTTGGCCAAGGCCTGGGAGGAGTGGCAGGCGTTCTTTTCAATTGATAATTCTCTGCCCACGCCCCACTGCGTCAACCTGCCCCACATTGAGGATGAGTCCGCGACGGGCGGCGATCTGGGCGCGCAGACGGACAGCCCGTCAGGCTACGGCAGCATGCTGATGCAGGAGCTGGGGCTGTATCTTTGGCACTGGCTGTTTTCGGGGAGCTTGCAGCGCAGCTTGGCGCTCGGCCAAGGTATGGCCCTCGAGCGGCGCACGCAGCTGCGGATTTCTCTAGACGTGCGCGATCCGAACGCGATCGGGCTGCCCTGGGAGATTGCCATGCCCCAGCCCGGGCAGCCGGTGCTGGCGCTCGACACGCATATAGCTTTTAGCCGTACGGTTAGCGACGTGATGCCCCTGGCGCACAAACGAGCGCGGCGCAGGCTGAAATTGGCGATCGCGATCGGCGACGACGGCGGCGGACGCTCCCTGCTCGATTTGCATACCGAAGCGAGGGCGCTGGCCCAGACGTTTGCGTCGGACGCGCGAGGGCGCGGCCAGGTGGAATACCAGGTCGATACGCTGGTGCAGCCGACCCCCGAGGAGCTTATCGAATGCCTCGATCGCGGTGGCTACAACATTTTTATTTACCTCGGCCACGGTGTGACCGCGCCAGATGGCGGCGAACTCCAGCTCAGTCCCGACTGCCGGTTGAGCGGTGCGGAGCTGGCCCAGGTGTTGGTGCGATCGCGCGTGTCGCTGGCGCTGGTTAATGCCTGCTGGGGCGCGCGCAGCCACTGCCGCAACGGGCGCGCGATTCCCCGCAGCAGTCTGGCCGAGCTATTGATCCACCACGGCGTTCCGGCGGTGCTGGCGATGCGCGATGCGATCGCCGATGAAGAGGCCCACAGTTTTACCAGCGTCCTAGCCAAGGAAATCGCCCTTGGATTGCCGATCGACAGCGCCGTGGCGATCGCCCGCCAGCAGCTCCTCACCGTCTACAAGTTCAACCAGCCCGCCTGGACGCTGCCCGTGCTCTACATGCACCCGGAGTTCGACGGCTACCTGCTCGAGTACCGCCAGCAGATCGTCACCGAGCTGCCCGACGAAACGGGTTTGAGCGATCGCCCGGACGAGTGCGCCTACTTGGTCGATCCCGAGCGAGGCGAGCGCTTCTCGATTCGGCGCGGGCTGATGCGTATCGGTCGCACCCAGGACAACGACATCATCGTGCCCGAGCGCTGGGTTTCGCAGCAGCACGCCGAGATTTTCTTCCGCGAGGCCCAGGAGCTGCGCGGTGGCGGCAGCTACGTCCTGCGCGATCGCTCCCGATACGGCACGTTCGTGGTCGTCCCGACAGAAAACCGCTGCACGGTTCACCACCAGGAAGTCGTCCTCGAGCCGGGAATGCAGCTCAAGTTCGGCAGCTCCCACGGGCGGACGCTCGAGTTCGCGATCGAGGCGGGCTAGCGCAGCTCGATCGCGCCGCCAGTTACCCGGTTTCGCCACTGTTTCGCCACTGAGATAATGCGTGCTGCCTCCTCGATAACCGCCGCCACCTGGATCACCCTGTCGCGGATGCTCGGCATTCCGCTGCTGCTGTATTTCCTCAGCGATCCGACGCCGGAGCGGCGCTGGTGGGCGCTGGGCTGCTTCGCGCTCTCGGCGGGGACGGACTGGCTCGATGGCTACGTGGCGCGCCGTTTTAATCAAATCAGCGATCTGGGTAAGCTGCTCGATCCGCTAGTCGATAAGTTTTTGACGATCGCGGCGATGTTGGCGCTGGTCGAGATGCGAATCTTCGCGGTTTGGGGCGTGTTTGCGATTATCGCGCGGGAGATCGGCATCACGGCGTGGCGATCGAGCCAAACGTCGGTGTCGGGCGCGAATATCTGGGGCAAGGTGAAGACGGTGTCGCAAATCGTGGCGATCGGGCTGGCGATCGCGCCGCTTCCCGACCCCTGGCCGGTGGTGGCGCAGTGGGCGTTTTGGGGGGCGGTGGCGCTGAGTTTGTGGTCGGGTGTGGTGTACGTTTGGCCGCCGCGATCGTCTTGAGTTGCGATCGAGACAATATCGAGACAGGGAAGTGACAAGGACGTCCGCTCAGCTCGGTGAGGCGCATTTGCTTTCTTGCTTCACTCTCCGTCTCCTCGATCGACGCGACTTGTGAGATCGCCAACAATCGCCTCTACGTCGAAATCAGCACCAGATTGTCGCGGTGCACCACCGTCGGCGGGCCGCTGTAGCCGAGGAGCGACTCAATTTCGCCCGACTGATGGCCTAGAAGCTGCGTGAGTTCGACGCTGGGATAGTTGACGATGCCGCGCGCCAGCACCATTCCGCTCGAGTCGCACAGCTCTACCGCCTCCGACGCCTGAAATTCCCCTTCAACCCGGACGATGCCTGCCGCCAGCAGCGACTTGCCGCTTCGCCCGATCGCCCGAACCGCGCCATCGTCGAGGAAGATCTTGCCCTGCGTCACTAGCCCATAGGCCAACCAGCGCTTGCGCGCCGAGTCCGTTGCCGGTTCGGGGTCGAAGCGCGTGCCGATCGTCGCGCCGTTGAGGATATCGATCGGGTTTTGCGGCTGCTGGCTGGAGGCAATAACCGCCGTGACGCCCGCATCGGTAGCAATCCGCGCGGCGATTAGCTTCGTTTGCATCCCGCCCGTGCCCCAGCCACTGCTGCTGCTGTCAGTGCGGATGCTGGCTTCCAGGCGGTTGAGTTCGTCGCGACCCGTGACGCGCTCGATCGGGACGGCGTCGGGATTGCGGGTCGGGTCGGCGGAGTAGAGCCGATCGACGTCGGTGAGCAGAAACAGCCAGTCGGCCTCGATCGCGCTGGCGACCAGGGCGCTGAGGGTGTCGTTATCACCGAATTTCAGCTCGTCGTTGGAGATCGCATCGTTCTCGTTGACGATCGGCACGACGCCGAGATCGAGCAGTTCGCGCAGCGTGTTGCAGGCGTTGACGTAGCTGGCACGACGCACCAGATCGCCACGGGTCAACAACACCTGGGCGATCGGCTGTTGTAGCGAGGTAAAGAGGTCGTCGTAGATGCGGATCAGCCGCCCCTGTCCGACGGCGGCGACGGCCTGTTTGGTCGCGAGGTTACGCGGGCGCTCGGTCATGTGCAGCCGCGCGCAGCCGACCCCAACGGCCCCGGACGACACCAACACGACGCGATGCCCCTGGCTCCGCAGCGTGCAGACCGTTTCGACGAGGCTGGCGATCGTGGCGATCGCGAGGCTACCGGTATCCGGCTGCGTCAGGCTGGACGTGCCGATTTTAAGGACGATAGTTTGCGAGCGGGCGGGTGAGTCGGGCAGCGGGGAAGAAGGCGAAGTCATGGCGATCGGGCGCGGAGAGACCGGCAGGCAGCGAAAATCTAACGCCCCATTTTGCCAGACCACCGACCGACCCAGATACATTCTGCGATGCTTCAAACAAGGGACGTAAAGTCGCGATCGCTCAAGGCCGCAGTGACAGAACTCAGCGTGGCTAGGACGGTCGCGCCGTCGCGGACGATCGTCTGTCCGTCAACCGCCTCGAACGAAAGCGCCGAAAACACCAGCGGCGCAACGAGTGCGATCGTGTCTTCTCCCGGTGCGAAATCCAGCACCGTTTCACTGCCGCGATCGCGCGCCAGCACGAACGTATCTGCGCCCGCACCGCCGCTCAGCGTATCGTCACCCAAGTCGCCAGATAGCCAGTCGTTGCCGTCGCCGCCATCGAGGCGATCGTCGCTTTTGCCGCCGTACACGCGATCGTCGCCCGTATCACCCGTCAGCGTATCGCGATCGCGCCCGCCGAACACCCAGTCGTTGCCCGCGTCTCCAGCGACGCGATCGCTCCCGAGGTCACCCGCCAGCGTATCGCGACCCGCGCCGCCCATCAGCGTGTCGTCTTGTTTGCCGCCGAACGCTAGATCGTTGCCGTCGCCAGTGTCGATGCAGTCGTGGCCTTGGTTGCCTGCGACGATATCGTTTCCGCTGCCGGTGGCGGCGGTGTCGTCGCCGGACAGCAGGATGAGGAGATCGTCGAGATCGCCACCTCGCACCGCATCGCCAGCAAAGGTCGGCTGGCCGTCGGTTAGCTCGGCGAGTTGGGGACAGTCAATCGCCGGGATATCGGCGTCGCTTGTCGATGGGGCAGGCGCAGCACTCCCCTGCACGACGGCAGGTGCAAGCGCAGCGGCAAGCAGTGCGGAAAAGTCCACTGGCGAGCCCCCGGAGCCGGATGCCGGAGCCGCCTCCGTCGTCGATTCGGGGCCGGAGGTTTCGGAGGGGGATGGATCGCTCGAACCGGGCTCTGGTGTCGAAGTGGTTGGCGGTGTTACGGGCGGTGTTGTTACGGGCGGTGGATCGATGCGGTGCGAGCCCAACCCGTCGAACGTATCGATCGCAAAACCGATCCACTCGGTGGCAGGGTCGAAGGCATCGGTGGCATTGGCGTCGCCCTTGCTGACCGAGGGCTTGCGATGCAGGGTGCGATCGAGCGTTGCAGTCAGTCCCGCGCCCCAGGTCGTGCCCGGATCGAAGCCAACCTGCCCGATCGAATCGATAATCACCCCGTCTTTTTTCAAAACGAGTGCATCGTCGCCGTTGAAATTCGCCAGGAATCCATTGGTGGCGTCGGCCTCTGCGAGAATGGCGGCACTGGCGCTGGGGTCGGCGATAACGAATGCATTCACGCTGGCGAGCGTACCGGTCAAATCCAGAAACTGCGTCGGCGTACTCGCGCCGTTGTTGTAAATCTCGACGCGATAGCGGCTTAGGTCGATCGCGCCGCTGGTGGGGTTAAACAGCTCGAGTGCCTTGTTGTTGCTGCTGCCCTCGATATATTTCGAGAAGAACAGGTCGCTAGTGTCGTCGGTGGCGGAGTCGTCCTCGGCGATCGTGGCGCTGACGGACTCGATCGCGAGGCTCGTTGGGTAATTCGCGTCCGTGCTGGCGGTTATGGCGTGGGCGATCGTCGCGGTGCGATCGCCAGTCGGCGTGGTGTCGTTGACCGCGCGAACGGTGACGGTCTGGGCGGCGGTGTCCGTAAAGTCGAGATCGAGCGCGGTGGCAAAGGTCGTGCCGTCGCTGGAGATTTCGGTGTTTGCATCGGCACCGACCCGCAGCGTCACGGTTGCGCTGGGCGCGGTGTTGAGCGCGATCGTGTAGCTGTCGGTTACGCCTGACTCATCGAGCTTCGTATCGCCGCCAGACTGGACGATCGTGACGCCCGGTGTGGGGACGACCGCGACGACCCGCAGGTTATCGAGGCCGAACTCGTCGCGCGAGCCGCCACCGCCCGCATCGTCGCTGGCAAAGCGCAGCGTCAGCGATGCGCCGTCCGCGAGGGTGAAACCGTCGATCGTCGTTGCGCGCGCGGTGCTGGTGTAGGCGGGCACAACATCGGCGGCTTCCAGCGTTGTGAAATTTAGAGCGGCGACATCGGTGAAGCCACCCGCGCCGATCGCGTAGCTAAAGTTCAGCGTGCTGGCACGGCCTTGGTCGTTCAGGCTAATGATGTCGTAGGCGAGACTCACCTCATTGACCGTCACGCCGGTCGCGTTGGTGAGCTGGACTTCAAATGCGCCCGGCGCAAAGTCTGCCCCCGTGGGCTGTACGCCGATCGCGTAGTTGCCGCCGCCGCGATCGAAGGCGTAAATCCCGCCTGTTGCCTCACCGCCAGTTGTCTCCCCACGCGCAAAATCGCCTGCTGTCTCAGTGCCGCCGAAGGCCAAGTTGCCGTCCGATAAGCCCGTTACGCGGAAAATATCGGAGTCAAGCTGTCCGAGACCAGGCGTCGGTGCAAACCCCGCCCCGCGAAAAGCGTTGAAATTTTCGTCAATTAGAGTCGTCATGGGGCTGAGATCGTCCCCAGCGGGACATCCTAAACGGTACGGCGTCGTGGAAAACACGCATATGATGACCGACTCTAACGATTGGGAGCAATATCGTTAGGAAAGCTACCGATCGACCGCGAAGGCTCATATACCTACGGAGATGTAGGCTCAGGCTCCAGATTTTGACGTTCGACCCACCAGCCGAGCCGCGTCGGTTGGGCGTGGACTTGTAGCAAAGTATTGAGGTCGCGCGCCGAAACCTCACCGGGCTGCGCCACCTGCGCGGGGTACATCACATCCCCCGGATCGTCGCTGTGCCCCCAAATTCCCAGCGCGTGGCCGAACTCGTGACGAATCGCCGATCGCACGAATTGGCCGTGCTGTCGGGGGCTGACGCGGATCGTGAAGCGGTGGCCGAACCGCTCGCGGTTCGCTTCTAAATCGCGCTCGACGAAGAGGCTGTAGGACGCGCGAGCGGAAGCGGCGCGAAAGTCACCATCTTCCGTCCGGCGTGCGGGCACGATCGTCCGTACGATCGCAATATCGACCGTCAGATCTTCCGGCGCGCGCGTGTCGCTGCTTTCAAATTCAGCTAAGTCGTCCGGGGCGATCGCCTCGGCTTCGGGGACGATTTCGATCGGCACGTAATTTCCCCAGTCCGCCAGCGCGGCGCGTACGTCCGCCTGCCAGTCTGGCGCTGCGGTGGGATCGATCGACACGCGCACCGGCCACCGCGACCAAACCAGCGCCCCGAAGGAAAACTCGTACAGCGTCTCGAAGTAGTCGCCCGCCGCCAGCTCTTCTGCTAGGGCGCTATGCCCCCACGACTCGAGCGAGGTCGGCGGCGGGTGCGGCGCGAAGGGCAGACGCTCCAGCGGGTTGGTGGTGTCGGCAGTGTCGGCGGTGTCGGCGGTTTCAGCCTCCTGGGCGATCGCCACCTTCTGCGGCATGGCGAGATCGATCTCCGCCGCGATCGCGGCCAGCGCCACCAGCCCGATCGCCCAGCCCCACAATCGCCGACTCACGCCCATCGTCTAAAACAGCTCCTCAAAGATCGAACCGCCACGCTCGTAGTAGACGCGCGCGTTGTCGAACTCGCGGCCCTGTAGATCCTCCGCGACCGCTTCCGCCGCACCGCGCCGCCCGAACGGCCCGATCGCCAGGTGGGCCCCGAAGGGCGCGCTGCGAAGCGCCACCGACGTTCCGAACAATTCCTGCAAGCTAACTGCCAGCGTCTCCAGCTCCAGCGCATCATCGCTGGGAACGACCACGTAGTAAGCACTTTCGGCCAGTGACGCTTCCGCGCGCGGTCTCGTCGTCCGCTGCGGCGCGGCAACTCGTACCAGCGTAACTTCCGCATCGAAACCGCGATCGCGCAGCAAAGCTTGTCGATCGGCAGCGTCTGCCTCCAGCTCAAACAAGCCCGCCTGAATCACGCGCTCGTCATCTAAATCGCCAAACGTCGCCAACGGGTAAAAGCTCTGCACCTCGCGCAAGCGCCGCTCTCTCGACGAGTCAACAAACACCAAATAGCGCTCCTCGCCAACGGCCCACTCGCGGTCTTCGTAGTCCTGAAACGACGCACCGACGGACGGTAGTCGCGTTTGGGAAGAGATCTGGGCGGCGGCGGGCATGGCGGCCAGCGCTGCGGCCAGCGGCACCGCGATCGCCAAGTGTCGCAGCGGGAGCGGAGCGCGGCGGAACAGCGAAAAATCCATAATCTTCACTTGGCGAATTGGTCTCGCAGTCAAATCTAGCAAGCGTAACAAAGCCTCGTGAGAGAACTATCGCGACCGCACCGACAATTTTACGCGCTGCCCGGTTCGAGTGTTGCGGGACTTTGCGCGCGCCGCCCCCGACGCCCCCAGCGTCCCCTGGAATTGCTAGACTCGGGTGGATTGGAGTACGAATATCGCAAAGGCACTGAACTCGTACGTACGGTCTATTTCCGTCAGTTCTCGCGATCGCCACCGCTCCGCCGCTTAGCGAATCTCAACAATCCCGATCGCGCGACCGTCCCTTCCCCCCGTCGCCATGCTTTCCGCCCGCCCCCTCGGCTCCGTCATCCAAGGCGCACTCAGTCGCGGCCTCGAAGTTCGCCTCCATCCCGATATCTCCGTCGAGGACATGCGCGTCGGCAAATTCCTCGTCGTCCAGGGCAACCAAGTCCGCTTCTTTTGCCTGCTGACGGATGTGACCCTCGGGACGGCCAGCCCGCGCATCTTCGCCAACCCGCCGCTACCGGGCGACACCTTTTTGCAGGAAGTCCTGGCCGGGAGCGGCACGTTCGGCACGATCGAACTCAGCCCGATGCTGATGCTCTCGGCGGATGCCAACACGGCGCTCGCCCAGCAGCTCGCCGAAGGCAACGGCAGTAGCGGCAGTAACGGCGCGAAGAACGGCAAAGCCAACAATGGCAGCGGTCTCGCCAGCTTCGAGGCCAACACCAGCACCGAACTCCAGCTCCTCCCCGTCAAAACTATCCCCAGCCACTTTTCGCAGGTCTACGACGCCAGCGAATCCGACTTTCGCGCCGTGTTCGGCTGGGAGGACGACCCGACCCGCAAGAATTTCGCGATCGGTAAGCCCCTCGATATGGACGTGCCGGTGTGTTTGGATCTCGATCGGTTCGTCGAGCGCAGCAACGGCGTCTTCGGCAAATCCGGCACGGGCAAATCGTTCCTGACGCGCCTGCTGCTCTCCGGCGTCATCCGCAAACAGGCCGCCGTCAACCTGATTTTCGACATGCACTCGGAGTACGGCTGGGAAGCCCAGTGTGAAGGCAAGGGCATCAGCACCGTCAAAGGCTTGCGCCAGCTTTTCCCCGGCCAGGTGGAGATCTACACCCTCGACCCGGAATCAACCAAACGGCGCGGCATTCGCGACGCCCAGGAGCTATATCTCAGCTACGAGCAAATCGATGTGGAAGACCTCAGTCTCGTGCAGCGCGAGCTGAACCTCTCCGAAGCGAGCATCGAAAACGCCATCATTCTCCGCAACGAGTTCGGCGCGGCCTGGATTCGCCAGCTACTGACGATGTCCAACGATGAGATTCAGCTTTTTTGCGAAGAGCGGCGCGGCAACAAATCGTCGATCATGGCGCTCCAGCGCAAGCTATTCCGCCTCGACGAGCTGAAATATATCCGCAACAGTTGCCCGTTCAACTACGTCAAAAAAATCATCGAGTCGCTGGCGGCGGGCAAGCACGTGGTCATCGAGTTCGGCTCCCAGTCGGACATGCTCTCGTACATGCTGGCAACGAACGTGATCACGCGCCGCATCCACGGCCACTACGTCAAAGAGGCGGACAAGTTCCTCCAGAGCAAGAACCTCGCGGACAAGCCGCGCCAGCTCGTCATCACGATCGAAGAGGCGCACCGTTTCCTCGATCCGATCTCGGTTCGCAGCACGATTTTCGGCACGATCGCCCGCGAGATGCGGAAGTATTTTGTGACGCTGCTGGTGGTGGATCAGCGCCCGTCGGGTATCGACAACGAGGTGATGTCGCAGATCGGTACGCGGATTACGGCGCTGCTGAATGACGACAAGGATATCGAGGCGATCTTTACGGGTGTTTCGGGCGGGCAGAGTTTGCGATCGGTGTTGTCGAAGCTGGACTCGAAGCAGCAGGCGTTGGTGTTGGGGCACGCGGTGCCGATGCCTGTGGTGGTGAAGACGCGGCCTTATGACGCGAAGTTTTATGAGGAGATTGGCGACGTGGATGTGGCAGCGTTGCCGACGGAAGAGTTGTTAGATGCGGCAGCGGCAGCAAAGGCAGATCTCGGCTTTTAGAGACTGAAGTTACGACACCATTGGCGTCGAGGATCGAAAGTTACCGTTCCTTAGTGATGCGAAAAAGTCTGTCATTTTAACAACACAAGCACGATACAAACTGAATTAACTTGATTTGAATCCGGAGTATGCGCGCAAGAGTGTCAAAACTCCAAGATGGATACAATTATCTCTTTTATCTTTTTGCCTCCCGATACGCTGTCGGAAATACTGAGTAGAGGGATTATGCTGCTACTCCAGTACTACGTTGGTAGCGATCGTTCCATTGCATTTAGGACGATCGGGCCGATAGACGAAGGACACAAAAGCTATCGGAAACTCTCAGAGCTCTTCTATGTCTGCCACGTCCACCGGCTCAAATGGTTTGCAGGAAAGTTCGCTTCCTCGCACCTTACCCCTGATCGAAACACTGAGCTTTGGGCTGACTGGCTTACTGCTTTGGATCGGGGTCGTGCCCGGAGCCCATGCCGAGCTGGGAATGCAGGCCATTTGGGTATGGATTCCCGGTGCGATTTTTGGAATTATCGTTAACTGGCAGGTGCGCTGCCTGGGCGAGCAACTGCCCGATATCGCTGGCGGTACACCGAACTACCTCAGTTATTTACTGCCTGAAGCGCCTTGGCTGACCCGATATGCTGCCCTGGGCTATTTCCTGAGTTGGGTCGCCGTTTTGCCGGTCAATGCCATTATCTTGACCGACCTGATCGAAGCGCGACTCTCTCCGCTCGGAATTGATATTCCAACGGTAGGGCTGCGCGTCGGCTTTTTGCTGCTGGCCTTCGTTCTGGCTTTTAGCGGTAGCCGAGCGCTCAGCACTCTACATCTAATTTTCTTGCTACCAGCGGTCGGCCTGCTGCTGACTTTTTATATTCAGGGAAGTATCTGGTTTGCGACCAGTGTTCCGATTGAGCAGTGGCCGTCGATTTCACCCGCGCATACCGGTTTTTCTTTGCAGGGCTGGGCAAAGTGGTATCTCAGCGGAACTTACGCCTTTTATGCCTGCGAAACCGCTGCGGCGTTTGTGGCAGATAGCAAGCACCCTCGCCGCACCCTCACTAGTCTATTGGCCGTTGCGGGATTGATACCAGTAGTCTATGTTCTCGGCTCTTGGCTGCTGCTCTACTCGCTCGATCGAGCGCCGATCTCAGAAGATATTTTTCTTGTTTTTTCGCAGGCGGCAGGTCCATTTTGGGGTGCGGCAACGCCCGTCCTGGTGACGTTCCTGGTGGTGTCGAGCTGCTTGCTGTCGCTGGCCACGGCCGTGGCGATCGCCCCTCGGATTTTGTACCAGCTCGCTCGCGATCGACAGCTCGCGCCACTGTTCGGTCGCGTAACCGAACGGGGAGTCTTCTCACCGGGACTCGTGCTTATCGTGTGTCTGAGTATGGTCGGACTCGCCTGGGGCGACTTAAACCGCATCGTTGTGCTGACCGGTGTGGGCTGGCTGGCGGCCTTTATCTCGCTACATCTCGGCCTGTGGCTGCGGCGCGGCCAGCCGGGCGTGATGCTGCCAGGATTAGCCTTGGTGATGGCCGCGATCGAGATTCTCGTTCTCGCGATTGGCGGCTGGAGTTGGGGGCTTGAAAACTTTATCCTCGGCCTCTTGCTGCCGTGTGGACTACTAGCGGTTAGTCGGCTCGTGCAGAATGTGGCTCCGCTCGCTAGTTCGTGGCAGACGCCCGCCCGCTCGAAAAAATCGCCCGAAAATTTCGAGGAGTTTGTCGCGATACAAGCCGCTGTACTCGTCGGATTTGTCGGTATTGTCGCAACTGTGAGCTGGTTTGCCAGTGCTGCGGTTGCTCGGGCAGATACTGGCCGAGCGGTGAGTTACCTAACGATCTTGATTCTCGTTCTCTCATTTTTGGCCGTCGCGATCGCCTGTTGGACGCTGTTGCCGAAAGTGATGGCGGTGAACGAAGCGAGACAGGTTGCCGAATCGCGATCGCACGACCTTAAAGCTGCCCTTGAAGAGCTACAGCAGGCGCAGATGAAGCTCATTCAGCAAGAGAAATTATCGAGCTTGGGGCAGCTCGTTGCAGGTGTCGCCCATGAAATTAACAACCCCGTCAACTTTATCCACGGCAACCTTCACCACGCGCGCGATTATTCCCAGCAGTTGCTCGAGCTTATCGCTCTCTACCAGCAAAACCACCCACAGCCAGCACCGACAATTGAGGACAAAATTGACGATATCGATTTGGAGTTTCTGAGTGAAGATTTCACCCAACTCCTAGATTCAATGAGTATTGGAACTCAGAGAATTCGCGAAATCGTTCTCTCCCTACGAAATTTCTCTCGTGCCGATGAGTCGCTGTTGAAGACCGTCGATATACACGATGGACTGGAAAGTACGTTGCTCATCTTGCAACACCGCCTCAAAGCCAAGCCCGATCGGCCTGTCATTGCAATTCAACGCGATTACTGTGATATCCCACCGATCGAGTGCTACCCAGGGCCGCTCAATCAGGTGTTTATCAACATCCTGGCGAACGCGATCGACGCACTCGAAGAAAAACGGCTCTTGACACTTACTGCAAGCCCGCAGGCCGACGCCGAATCCCAAACTCACACTACCGAACGACCCGGAACCATCAAACTGAGTACGCGCGCGATTGAAGAACGCTGGATTGAAATTGAGATTGCCGACAACGGCGCGGGGATTCCCGAAGGGGTTCAAGCCCGCATCTTCGAGCCTTTCTTCACTACAAAAGATGTGGGTAGTGGAACGGGTTTGGGCATGTCGATCAGCCATCAGATTGTGACTGAGCTTCATCAAGGCGAGATCGCGTTCGCCTCATCCGCCGATCGCGGAACGAAGTTTACGATTCGCATCCCAATATCGCGGGCAAAGTCCCAGTAGTACACAGGTACGACATCTGCATCGTTCCCACGCTCCGCGTGGGCAACGCAATCCCCAGACGCTCCGCGTCGCCACCACCCGCAACAGCAGCAACCGCCGATGAGTCGCAGCCGCTACGTCATCACCGAACCCGATCGCCCGCACTTTCTGACCTGCACCGTCGTCGAGTGGCTCCCAGTCTTCACCCGTCCCGAAGCCGTCGCGATCGTCCTGAGTAGCTGGGATCATCTACGCCAAACGGATGGCTTCCGGCTGTACGGCTACGTCATCCTCGAAAACCACCTCCACTTCATCGGCCACGCCCCCCAGCTCGATCGCTGCGTCGCCCGCTTCAAGTCCTTCACAGCTCGCAGCCTCCTCGACCTGCTACAGCAGCACAACGCCCAAACCCTACTGAAGCGATTTACCTTTGCTAAAAAGGCTCACAAGCGCGATCGCGAGCATCAGATTTGGCAAGAAGGCTCACATGCCGAGCTGATTTTGAGTGATGAGATGATGCGCGAAAAGCTGGAATATATTCACAACAATCCCGTGAAGCGGGGCTATGTCGATCGTCCAGAACACTGGCGTTATTCCAGCGCTCGTAACTATCTGGGGAGTGAGGGGCTGATTGCGATCGATGCTTGGCACTAGTGGCGACGCAGAGCGTCTGGGGATTGCGTTGCCCACGCGGAGCGTGGGAACGATGCATCGATGCACTGACGATATTTGAGAAGAAAACTATGACTCACCAACTGACAGCGATTCAGGGAGACATCACCACGCTAGAAGTCGATGTCATTGTCAATGCCGCCAACTCCAGCCTCCTGGGTGGTGGCGGAGTCGATGGCGCAATCCATCGTGCCGCAGGCCCCGAACTCGTCGAAGAATGCCGCCTTCTGAGAGGGTGCAAAACCGGCCAAGCGAAGATGACGCAGGGCTACGCACTCCCCGCCAAACACGTCATCCATACCGTGGGGCCGGTCTGGAATGGAGGTAAGAAAAACGAGCCGGAGTTGCTGGCAAGCTGCTACGCGAACTCCCTCGCGATCGCGGCGGACAATAACCTCAAATCGATCGCCTTTCCATGCATCAGTACGGGCATCTACGGGTTCCCCAAAGGTCGGGCAGCGAAGATCGCCGTAGCGACCGCTGCCGAATTCCTCGCGACGCAAGCCGATCGCGATTGGCGAATTATTTTCTGCTGCTATGGAGCCAGCGACTTCGAGCGGTATTCCCGCTTGCTAGATGCCGATCGAGCAGCGCCAGAAGATGCGTAGTACGGGCGCGCCATTCGCCTTAAGTTGCAGACGACGGACTGGCTCGCTTAATAAATCTTGATAAGATCGGACGCGGTGGAAGATTCTGTAACCAGCGCCCGCCGCCAGCAATCTCAAAGATTTTCGTCCCATGGCAACGATATTGCGCGATCTCAGCTATCGCTACCAGTGGCTCTACGACAGCATCTCCCGAGTCGCAGCCCTCACCGTCGGCGGCGAAAAACGCTTCCGCACCCTCGCTTTCGCCGACCTCGAAATCGACCCCGACAGCAAAGCCCTCGACCTCTGCTGCGGCTGCGGCCAAGCCACCGCCTTTCTGCTAGAACGATCGCGCCACGTCACCGGCCTCGATGCCTCGCCCCGCTCGATCGCCAGCGCCCAGCGGAACGTCCCCGACGCCACCTACGTCGAAGCCTTTGCCCAAGACCTGCCCTTCGAGGACGCCAGCTTCGACCTGGTTCACACCAGCGCCGCCCTCCACGAGATGGATCGCGACACCCTGAAAAAAATCCTCTGGGAAGTACATCGCGTCCTCAAACCCGGCGGCGTGTTTGCGCTCGTCGATCTCCACCGCCCCACTAACCCGATCTTCTGGCCGGGACTTGCGACCTTTATGTGGCTGTTCGAGACCGAAACCGCCTGGAAGCTGCTCGAGACGGACTTGGCCGGACTGATGGCCGCGATCGGATTTTCGAGCTGCGATCGCCAGCTCCACGCGGGCGGCAGCTTGCAGGTCGTGCGCGCCTACCGTTAAACACCTACCGTTAAACACACGCAGCTCGACCGGAGGTCGCCCCCATGACAACCCCAACCCGTGCCTGGATGGCCTCGATCGCGGCAGTGGCGATCGCCGCAGCTCCGCTGACTTTTCCCGTCGCCGCCCGCGCCGAAAGCCTGGTCGATTTGCAAGAGTTGCTCTCGTCCAATGAATGTCCGGGCTGCGACCTGAGCAACGCCGGTCTGGTGTTCGCCGACTTGACGGGCGCGGACTTGACCGGGGCGAGCCTGGTGCGCGCCAACCTCAGCCAAAGCAGCCTCGCCGGAGCCGACCTCTCGGGCGCAAACCTGCGCGGCGCGACCCTCGCCGGAGCCGACCTGACCGGCGCGGATCTCAGCGACGCCGACCTGTCCGGAGCCGACCTGCGCGGCGCGTTCCTCACCGATGCCAACTTCGACGGAGCCGAGCTGGCGGGCGCGAACCTGCGCGGCGCGATGGGCATCGCCGTGGAGCTGGTGACGATCGAGGAACTGCTGCTTTGGGGCAACGAGCTGGCCGATCGCGGCAACTACACCGGCGCGATCGGCTACTACTCCCAGGCGCTGAATATCGACCCCAACTACGGCGAGGTCTACCTGGCGCGGGGCGTCGCCTACGGCAGCATCGGCGACATCGAACGTGCCACCACTGACGGCGAGCGCGCTGCTGAAATCTTCTCGGTCTCGGGCGACCAACAGGGCTACGAGCTGGCGACCGTATTTGTCGCCACTGTGGAAGCCGCTGCCGAAGCCGCCGAAGAGTCCCAAGGTGGGGGCGGCGGCAGCAACTTTGGCGGGCGGTTGCTCAACCTGGTGGGCAGCATTGGCGGTCTACTGCTGCGGAGCCTGTTTTAGTTGTGAGCTGCTAGCGTCCGACGATGCGGCGCGTGTAGTCGCTCCAGAGCGAGGCCGCCGCGCTGCTGCTGCTGCCAGTGGGGTCGTTGTTGTCGTTGCCGAGCCAGACGCCCGTGACGATCGAACGTTCCGGCACATAGCCGACGAATAGCAGATCGACCGCGTCGTTGGTCGTGCCCGTCTTGCCCGCCTCGCCAAGCCCGACCGCCGCCGCGCTGCCCGTACCGCCCGCCACGACACCGCGCAGCAGTTCCGTCAGCGTCAGCGCCGTATCCACCGACAGCGCCTCGGCCTGGGAGCCGCGATCGCTCGCGAAATCGTAGACGACGCGGCAGGTGTTGGGGTCGTTGCGATCGACGCAGTCGCCGCTGTCGAGGATGCGGCGAATCAGGTGCGGGCGCATCCACTGGCCGCGATTGGCGATCGCGCCGTACGCGCCGGTCATCTCCATCAGCGTCACCTCGCTCTGACCGAGCACCAGGCCGGGGACTGGATTGAGCTCTGACTCGATGCCCATATCCCTCGCCAAACGGACGATTCTGCCCAGGCCCGCTTCCTGCGCGACCCGCAGCGCCACGACGTTCTCCGACTGCGCCATGCCGGTGTACATATTCGTCGCGCCGCCCGTCCGCTGACAGCCCTCGAAAAACTGCCCCTTCCAGTTCAGGCCGCTACAGTCGTAGGCTTTCCCGGGCGAGATGCCCTGCTCGAGGGCAGCGGCATAGGCGAACACCTTGAACGTCGAACCCGGTTGGCGCACGGCCTGGGTCGCGCGATTGAACTGGCTTTCCGCGTAGTCGGAGCCGCCGACCATCGCGATCGTCTCGCCGTTGCGGAAGTCCAGCGTCACCAACGCGCCCTGCGTGACGCCGCCCGTTGCGGCCAGCTTTTCCGCCATCGCCGCCTCCGCTTCTACCTGCATATTCGGGTCGAGACCGGTTTCGACGATCAGGTTACCCTCACGCGCGAACTGGACGCCGAGCAGGTCTTCCATCTCCAGGAAAATCTGGTTGTAGAAGTAGGGCGCGACGGTTTCCTCGAGGATCTCGATCGCGCGGGGATTGATTTCGACGCGCGATCGCCGGGCGCGATCGGCCTCTTCTTGATTGACATAACCTTTAGCGCGCATCCGAGCGATGACCCGATCGCGGTAGGCGATCGCTTCGTCGTAGTTATCGATCGGGTTGAGGCTATTGGGTGCGGGCAAAATCCCCACCAGCGTCGAAGCCTCCGCCAGCGTCAGCTCTTTCGCGGGCTTGGCGAAATAAAACTGCGCCGCGTCCTCAAAGCCAAACAGGTCGATGCCCATAAACACGCGGTTCAGATACAGCATCAAAATCTGATCCTTGCTGTAGACCATCTCCAGCTTCAGCGCGACGATCGCCTCGCGAATCTTGCGCCCCGCCGAATCCTCAGTGCCCACATAGTCGCGATAGAGGCTGCGCGCGACCTGCTGCGTAATCGTACTCGCCCCCTCGCGAATCTCACCGCCTCGGATGTTGGTGACCAGTGCCCGCGCGATACCCAGCGGATCGACGCCCAAGTGCCAGTTAAAGCGCGTATCCTCCGAGGAAATCACCGCCTTGGGCAGATACGGCCCGAACTCGCTGATGCGATCGTGCTCGACATGGGTGGTGCTGTAGGGCTCGCGCAGGGGCTTGTTGTTACGGTCGTAAATCACCACCGGGCCGATCGTCGAAGGCGGCAGCGGGCGCACCTGGAATTTCTGCCACTCCACGAAAATAAACAGCGCCAGCAGCGCCGAAACGCCGGTCACGCCATAGAGCCCGTATTGGAAAATCCGCGCGTAGATCGGCGGCGGATCGACAAACTCGATCGTCACGCCATCCGCCAGCTCCGGCGGGCCGAGCGTCAGCACATCGCCGTGTTTGAGTTCGATGCGCTCGATGCGTTGCTTGCCGCGATAGAGGCCGTTGGTGGATTTGCGGTCTTTGAGAACGAAGGGCGAGCGGCGATCGCGGCTGTTGCGCGAAATCGACAGGTGCTCTTTGCTGGCGATGTTGGAGTTGACCTTAATCTCGCAGCTCGACGATCGCCCGAGCAGGTAGCGCTCGCCGACTAGGTTGAAGTCCCGTGTGGTGACGTTGCCTTCGGTAATCCGCAGCTTCGGGACGCGCGCCTCTTCCTTGAGTTCGGGCGCGTTAAAGCCGATTTTCTCCGCGACCTTCAGCACCGTGCCGAGCAGCGTTTTCGGCGGTGACGCTGGCGGCGGCGCGGGCTCTGGCGAGGTGGGTCTGGTCGATGTCGGCTTCGGCTGGAGCTGCGCGTCCTGCGATCGGCTCTGCGGCGCGCGATCGCCGGGGCGGGGTTCGGACGACGAGGGGGGACGAGAATTCGGATCGGGGGGGACGTTCATGCACTGCTCTTTACAACGTGCGCTTGGGGCAACTCAGCCTCCGATCCGAGTGTAGCGGAAAGCTTTGCGGATGCGTTTTCGCGCCAACATTGCAAGCAAGGAGAGACGTTAAAAATTCCCCCCAGAGAACGGCTTCAGAAGACGTGTAACCGTAAGTGCGGGGAATCCTAACCTAGGACAAACGCATACTAACTTTTGCTCAAGCGAGAGAGCTGGGGTCGTAGCGGTTGAGCGGCTCAAACCATTCTCGATTTTTCTCAACGAGACAACAGCTTCTAGCCCGTATTGCGAAAAATGGAGAGTATGTGTTTGCCCTTAGCCTATGCCGCCTTGGTGGACAGACCCCAATATGGCTCTACTAGTGCGCGCCAACCAGTGTTCGCTTGTACGCCTCATCCAGCACTTCCGAAAGCGTCGGGTGCGTGTGGACTTTAAACGCCAGCTTGCGTACTGACTGACGCTCGGCGATCGCGTTGGCCGCCTCCTGAATCAGATCCGCCGCGTGGATGCCGATGATATGCGCGCCGAGCAGTTCGCCCGTATCTTCGCGGTAAATCACCTTCGCGAGGCCGTCGGTTTCGTTCTCTGCCAGCGCCTTCGAGTTGGCTTTAAAGTACGTCCGCGCCGAAGCAACTTTGAAGCCTTCTTCCTCGCCCATTTCCTTCGCCTGCTGCTCGGTGAGGCCGACGAAGCTGATTTCCGGGTGGGTGAACGCCGCCGCCGGGATGCTGCGATAGTCCACGGTCATCGGGTTGCCGCAGATGGTCTCGACGACCGCAATGCCCTGCGCCGACGCCGCGTGCGCCAGCATCATCTTGCCGGTGGCGTCGCCGATCGCCCAGAGGTTGTCGATCTGCTTGTCGCCCGCCATGACGTGCAGGTCGTCGGAAACGGGGATGAAGCCGGGACGCTCGATCGTCACGCCCAGCGCTTCCAGGTTCAGATCTTTGGTGTTCGGCACGCGACCGGTGGCGACCAGGCACGCATCGACTTCAAGGGTTTCGACCGGCTCCTTGGTGTCGGCATCAATTAGCTCGATCGTCACCGGCGAGCCCGCCGAACCGGGCGTCACTTTCGCGGCGAATACACCCGCGTGGGTTTCGATATCGCGGTTCTCCACCAGGACGCGCTTGGCAATTTTGGCGATATCGGGGTCGAAGGTGGGCATCACCTTATCCATCGCTTCGATGATGGTGATTTCGCAGCCCAACGCCGAGTACACGTCGGCGAATTCGAGGCCGATGTAGCCGCTACCGACGATCGCGACCCAGGGCGGCAGGCTCTCGAGCTTGATGGCGTCATCGCTGGTGAAGACGGTTTTGCCGTCGATTTCGATGCCGCGCGGCACGAAGGGAACCGAACCGGGCGCGAGGATGACGTTATCGGCGGTGAAAGTTTTTTCGCCGTCGGCCATCTCGACCGAGACTTTCTGCGCGTCGAGAACTTTGCCGAAGCCTTCGATGACATCCACGCCCATCCGCGTCATGCTGTTGCCCATATTCGAGCGGATGTTGGCGACGAGGTTGGCGGCGTGGTCGGCGATCGCCTGGCGATCGAACTGGACGCCGCCGACGCGCACGCCCATCGATTCGAGGTGGTCAGTTTGGCTCAGCTCGCGGACGCGACCGGACGCGGCGAGTAGCGCTTTTGAGGGGATGCAGCCGCGGTTGACGCAGGTTCCACCCATTTCGGCAGCTTCGACGATCGCGGTTTTCAGCCCCTTGCCGACGGCATGAATCGCCGCGCCGTGGCCGCCGACGCCTGCGCCGACGATAATCAAATCGTAGTCAAATCCTTGGCTCATTCTTCCTCGCTCCGGTTGATTCTCTCGGGTTATTCCTCTCCAGTCTCCCTATTCTCGATCGCTCAGGCCGATCGGACAACTGGACTCGCGCTCTGCCCGAAATCGAGATGCGGCGAATGAGTCGTGACAGAGGCGAGCCGCCTCTACAAAAGGAAGCGTAAAAAGACAGCCAAGCGCTCGCGAACCTGACGCCAAATCCTCAACAACCGCTCCGAACTAGGGTGCGAAAACCCTAGCGGAACGAGTATTCCACTCGGCTCGCTGCGCCAATCGGTCGTCCAGCCATTCTTGTCGATGTTGATCGCGAAATGGCGGGGACTCGTCACGAACATTGTGGCGTTTTCTCGTTTGCCGCACTCATCTTCTGCCAGACCGATCGAGACGCGACCAAAGCCTCTGCGCCGAATTCTTTCAGCATTACAAGGATTCTGTGCGAAGTTTTCTGGTTCCCGACTGATTATTCCATCGACAGAAATCGAAACAGCCGCCGCGAGTCGAAGACAGTCTGCACCAACACGCAACTGTGGAAAAGTGGCTGCGAACTCATGTAAATCACAGTCTTCTACGAGTGTGCGAACATTCTTTTGAATGAGAATTACATTCTCGCGCAGGCGGTCTCTTCTGTGCAGTGCTTGAATGACATAGGGTCGTCTCATCCAGCTCTGAACGTTTTCACAATCCCCTTGAATCATGTAGAAAATATGGCTCTTTCGACGGATACAGTCTGAAAGAGAGTTTAAATACAGACAACTCGTCCGCAAACTGTCGTTTGCCATCAGAAACAGGGCCTGAAACAGGTTGGGTGTGATTAGAAACCGCATATTCTTCTTCGTCAGTATGTCTCTCGTCTGGACTCTCGTCCGGGCGAAAAGGCAGCGACAGCAAGAAGAGTCGAGCTATCTTCCAGCCCTTTCAGCAATATTTATCGACACTCCCCATCACGACACGAAGAACAAAACGCCTCGCAAGACAGCGAAAGTTTTTTTCCAAAAAGGCCGCTCGATCGAGCACCGACATTAACAGAATGCCGAATCGTTCGACGCGGTCTTTCCAGCTGAAGTTCAAGCCGTCTTTTCGAGCTTTCGCTCTCGTATCGAGCTACAACAATAAGTTGTATCTATATTATTTGCGTCTAGTATACGATGTCATGGGATCAACTCATCGTTTAGTGCTTGCTTTTTCGAGATTCTCACTATTTTCTGACGCTGTGTCTTGCGCCTGAAGGACGACACTAGCGACTTCCACCAATCGCTCTTTAATCACGGCGAGAACGTCTTGACTATCGAGCTGACTTTTCAAAATCTGTCTCAGCACCTCGTCGCTTAAGGAACTCTTCGCAGAAACGGGTACGGCAACAGAAGGAGAGTAGACGTGGGCTGGAAGCTCGTCGGAAAATTCTGCAAGTTCGTCTTGTCTGAGACCGCGCGTGATATATCGATTAATTAGCGATGTGATAGTCGTACCTTGTTCGTCTGCGACGTGGTGAAGCTTTTCTTTCAGCCCTTTTCCGATACGCAAGCTGAAGATAATTTTTTCATTTCTCGTGGACATTTGAAGATTCGATCCTTAGTTCTGCGGCTGACCGGCGATGCATCGAAAGCAGGTCGGGAGCGCGCGCAACTCCGCGTCCTCTGGAGCTGCATCATGCGCTACGGCGAGCGCGCCGCCGTCCCCAACGACTCATCGGCTCGATAGTGTTGCCATCTCAAACCCGACTTTATGATATGCGCCGCGCCTTGGACACGATCCAAATAGTACACACAAAAAGCCGGTCGAGTCAACACTTTAAACACACATAATATGCATATTTTTGTATACGAACACCGGTCTCGGCGCGCTTTCTCGTGCCAGTGCTCGCCGAACGAGACGGATTCAGGCCCATGAGCACGAGACAAAACGAAAGCCGATCTTAACTCCTGAGTATTTTTACCTGCCCGCAGGGAGAAGAGTCCGAGAACGAAGTCAGCGATCGGGACGCTGAAGATCGTGCGCTCGACGCATCCTTAGGGTGAGGATCGCAGTACCCAGAAGGAATATAGATTGAAATATATGTTTTATATGTATAAAATATGGACAAACGAACTTCTCGAATGAGGTCGAGGCGTTTGGATGCTTACTTTAGTTCTCCCGAGAGGCGAAAAGCCGTGATGCTAACCCCCACTCCACATGAGTATCAAGTCCGCTGTCCGAAATGCGGCAAAAGTACGATCGTAAAGCACGGAGATAATATGTACGTCTGTATAGACCATCGATGTGGATATCGAACTGACGTATCAGATCCTTTTTGGGGTTGGGGGCACGATCTTTGGGGATGCCTGCCGACTTCTTTGCTGGTGCTGTTCGTGTTCGGCTTCTTCTTGGCGATTTACGGCGGATAAGGCGCGATCGCTCCGCCTTTGGGACGCAATTTCTGAGGTGGGGCGTCGCTGTTACGGGGATTGAGAAGCGATCGAAAATCCCCCGGCGGAGTGCGGTGTAACCTAGAGGCATGCGACCGACCCATCGTTCTCTTCGCTCTTGCCGCAATTCATGCTCGAACAATTTCAACAGCGCCTCGATGCTCTCAAAACCGAGTACGCCTCGAGCCAGAACGCAATGGCCGATCTCAATGCCAAGCGCGCGGCCTTGCGCGACACGATGCTGCGGCTCTCGGGTGCGATTCAGGTTCTAGAAGAAGAGCTGACCCGCGCTGGTAACCCCGGTGCCGCGCCGCCAAGCGCCCTGAGCGAGACGCCCGCATCGACGGCGGTTCCGGGGACGGCTTCCAGCTCGACTTCCGGTGCGGCTATCAACGCGGTTCCTAACGCGATTCCGCTGCCCAGCACCTACGAAATTCTCGACGCGAACGATTCTGTATGATTCAGCCGCTTCTCGATCGCATTCTCGACTTACTGCGCACGGAGCTGAAAACTATCGTGTGCGATCCAGAATCGCAGATTTCCTTCGGCTCGCCGTCGCTCTCCCAAGGAGGCAGCAGCATCGGTCTCTATCCCGGCTCGATCGAGCTGGCGGGCTACGCGCCGCTGCCGTTGCGAAGCGAGTCGTCTGGCGCGGAGTTCTCGTCCTCGAAGGTGGAGCGGGCGAGTGAATGCAGCCAGGAGTTTTTTCTAGAGATTTATAGCTGCGAGTGGGGCGAGCTAGACCGGCTGATTTCGCTGATTTCGGGTCTACTGGCGCTTCAGCTCGATCGCACCTACGCGCCGCTGCCGAATGTGACGTATCGCATTGGCGCGATCGCCACTTCACTAAAGATGCGGCGGGTGACACAGTTGGGCGTGGACTATCTGGGTGAAGCGGGCGAACCGAAAGCGCGGCTGCGTTTCAGTGTCGAGATGAAGTTCTCTAGCGCGATCGAGCTGATCGAAACGGCGCTGCCCGGTCTGGACTCCGAACGGGCGGCGGAAAACTGAGCCGCGGACTTCGCGGCAATCGCGCGTCGCCACACTCAACACCGCCACCATTCGCTCGCACCGTGGCGCGTCTATCTTTGCGATAATTTGGCGGCCCCTGACGCTATATGAAACGATGACCCAAAGTCCCACCGTCCCCACGAACGCCAGTTCCGACACGCCGCCGATGAAGTATGGCGAGCGCTCGATCGAGGACGGCCAGCTCACCACTTTCCCGAATCCGCGCCCCGGACGCCGCTACAACGTCAACATTACGCTGCCAGAGTTTACCTGCAAGTGCCCGTTCTCTGGCTATCCGGACTTCGCCACCATCAAAATTGACTACGTCCCCGACGAAACGCTCGTCGAGCTAAAGGCGCTCAAGCTCTATATCAATAGCTTCCGCGACCTGTATATTTCTCACGAAGAGTCGGTCAACAAAATTCTCGATGACTTTGTCGCGGCTTGCGATCCGCACGAGATTGAGATCGTCGGCGACTATCAGCCGCGCGGCAACGTCCACACTGTTATTACCGTGCGCCACGAAAAAGCCGCATCGTGACGACGCGGCGGTTCTTCCAATACGGACATCGTTCCAATGCTCTGCGTTGGAAAGTTTGGATGGACGCTCTGCGTCGAGCTTTCGTGCAGCCCGCGACGCAGAGCGCCGGCCACTGCATTCCACACAGAGCGTAGAAACGCTGCTTGCTTGGTGCGACTTAGCGCACGCCAGCCGCCACCGGGTAGGGGGTCGTCAAGCGATCGAGTTGCTTGACCAGCAGGCTCAGGAACAGGCCGACATCGGTGACGACACCAGTGGACTCCACCGAGCCGCGATCGCTCAGCTTCGTGACCACCGCCGGGTTGATGTCCACGCAGATCATCTTGACGCCCGACGGGGTCATATTGCCGACGCCGATCGAGTGGAGCATCGTCGAGAGCATCAGGATCGAGTCCGTGCCTTCGAGCAGCTTGGCGTACGCCTCTTGCGCCTGGATTAGATCCATCATCGTGTCGGGCAGCGGGCCGTCATCGCGGATCGAACCGGCGAGAACGAAAGGCACGTCGTTCTTGACGCACTCGTACATGACGCCGCTGGGAATCACGCCCGCCTCGACCGCGTTGGCGATGCTGCCGTGGCGACGAATCAGGTTGATCGCGTTGAGGTGGTGGCGGTGGCCGCCGCGCACTGCGACGCCGCGCTTCATATCGACGCCCAGCGACGTGCCCAGCATCGACTGCTCGATGTCGTGAACGGCGATCGCGTTACCGCCCAGCAAACCCTGCACGTAGCCGTTACGCACCAGCCAGGAGAGGTGTTCCGCGCCACCGGTGTGGATAACGACGGGGCCAGCGGTGACGACGGTTTTACCACCGCGATCGCGGATTTGGCGCAGCTCCCAGGCCACTTGCTCGACGACGAGTTCGACGCGGCGCTCGCTGGAAACGCCCGACGACATAAAGCTAAATTCGCTCGATCGCGACTCGCGCGATTCGGGCTTGCGAACGGTGCGGATGCCGCCGATGCCGGTGACGACTGTCTCGCCGACATCGAGATCGCGCAGCAGCTTGCAGCGGGCGATAACGTTATCCGCCGTTCCCGACACGGCGATCGCGCCGTCCATGCGCTGGTCTCGAACGCGAATCCACTGGCCGCCGACGCGGATTTCGGTGGGGTAGATCGTCGTGACGTAGAAGTCGTCGGGCGAAACGCCGTCCATTTCCACCGGCGTCAGAGTCGCGTCTTTTTCGTCCTGAGGTCGCGCCTCTGCGCCCAGGTCGATTAGTTGCGAAACGATTTCTTCCAGCAGAGGCTGGGACGGAGCCGAAATGCGAATTTCAGCGGTAGAGATGCTCTGGCGTTGCTTGCCCAGGTCGAAGCGCAACACCTGGAAGCTGCCGCCGCCTTCTTGCACCAGATCGAGGGCGCGATCGACGATGCCCGTGTCGAGCAAGTGGCCGCGCATCGTTACGGTTTGGCTGACGACCGAGTCGTTGGCGGTGACCAGCGGGTCGATCGGCTCGGTGGTTCGCAGCGTCAGGCATTTTGCCGCGCCGCCCGCTTTGAGGAATTCGGTCAGCGGCGTTTCGAGCACCGTAAAGCCCGCGCCTTCCAGGTCGCCTTTGAGCTTGTCGCTCGCCTTGTTCATCACGACGATGTTGCCGACGTTCACGGTGTTGCAGGCGAAGTTCACGGCGTCGGGCTCTTCGACAACGATGCGCTTCTCGGCGGGCACGCGCATCTCGATGATGCGGTTCGAGTAGAAGTCGAAGGCCGGGGGATAGTACATCAAGTACCCGCCCTGCAAGGGGCAGAAGCAGGTATCGAGGTGGTAGAAGCGATCGTCCACGAGTTGGAGCGAGAGCACTTCGATATCGAGCCACTTCGCCAGGTAGGGGTGCGAGTCGAGTTCCGAGCGGAAGCCGTAGCCCGCCCAGAGCCAGCGACCTTCGCGATCGAGCAGGGCATCGCCTGCCCCCTCGAAGGGCAGGTCTTTGGGCAGCTCGAAGACGGTGAAGCCATTTTCTTCAAGCCAGGCTTTGAAGTAGGGCTCTTCGCCTTGGCGTTCGGGATGGTAGAAGCGACTGACGACAGTTTTTTCGCCGAGGACGAGACCGGCATTAGCAGTAAACACCATGTCCGGCCAGCCTTTCTGCGGCGGCACGAGTTCGATAGTGGCGTGTTCTTTGAGGATTTTGTAGAGACCCTTCCACTGTTCGACCGCGCGATCCTGCGAGGACTTGTGGATATTTCCTTCCATCCACGGGTTGATCGCGTAGTCCACGTCGTAGTAATCGGGGGCGCACATCAGAATGCGAATCGGCTCGGTCATGACTAAAGTTTTTAAAACTGTGGGGAGATTTCGGTGCGATTTACATCGATAACTCGGCGGGCGATCGGTTCGGTGGCGACGGCGCGCGCGAGCGATCGTGACGGAGCCAAACTCTCAGTCACGTACATCGGCCAGGCTTCTAATTTTAGTACGAGTCCCGGCGCGCAAATCTTGCGGCATGTTGTGATGTTTTAACTTCGCGTTGAGCTTGCCTGCGAGTTGTCCGGATGCATGACGAGTGCAGCATTTTCGTGCTGTAGTTTAGGTAAAAACTTGGAAGCGGCGGCGGCTGCGTCCGGATCGTGCGATCGTCGACGTGCAAGATAAATCGAAGCGTCTAATTCGCCCGAACGGCAGGCACGCGCATTCTTAGTGAGGCTCTATTTGAGGCGGTTGAATCATTGTGTTGAAAGTCTGCGTCGGCCATAGCAACGACCCCGATTCGGAAGGGGCGATTTCTGAAGTGCTCGATCGGTGCGCGAAGCAGCTCGGCGAGGTGTCGCCCCAAGCGGGTATCTTGCTCGCGGCGGTGGATTTCGACTACGCGCACCTGTTGGCGGAAATCGATCGCGCCTACCCCGGCCTGGAGCTAATCGGCGGCACGACGGACGGCGAAATCTCCTCCGTGATGGGCTTCGAGCAAGACTCGATCGCGCTGATGCTGTTTGCTTCGGATTCGGTGACGATCCGAGCAGGCATCGGCACCAATGTCTCGAAGAACGAAGCTACCGCCTGTGAGGCCGCCGTCTCGATGGCCTTGGGCGATCGCAGCCTAGACGATATTGCCTTCGCCATCGTCTTGCCCGAAAGCCTAACGACCAGCGCTGCCGCTATTCTTCGCCCCCTCGAGCGTGCCTTAGGAGAACAAGTCCCACTTTTTGGCGGCCTCACTGCCGATCGATGGCAGTTCGAGCGCACCTATCAGTTCTACAAAACCGAGTTTCATTCCGACGCCGTTCCCATCTTGATGTTTTCGGGCGCGATCGCGTTTGGATATGGCGTATCTAGCGGCTGGAAACCCATTGGCAATCCCGGAACGGTCACGCGAGTTTCCGAAAATGTCGTTCACGAAATTGACGATCGTCCCGCCGCGGAGTTTTACCGCAACTATCTTGGCGATCGTCCGCCCTCCTCAGACTATCCGCTCGCCATTTACGAGACAGATTCAAAAAACTTTTTCCTGCGCGCCCCGGTGGGCAACGACCCGGTTGATAGCAAGTCCGTGACCTTTTTCGGCGACATTCCAAACGGTGCGACCGTGCAACTCACGGAAGCAAGTCGCACTGAAATCCTGTCAGCTTCAGAGCAATCTGTTTCCCAAGCGATCGAGCGTTTTCCCGATACGGCGACCCTGAAAGGCGCGCTCTATTTCTCATGCGCTTCGCGTCGCCAAATCCTCGGTAGCCGTACCGGAGAAGAATACGAAATCGCCCGTGCGTCCTACGGCCACGAACTTCCGAGCCTGGGGTTTTATACGAACGGTGAAATCTCTCCCCTCTCCGAGGCTCGCGAGCGCGTCTGCTACCATAACGAAACTTTTATCACGCTGCTACTGGGTGAATCCTAGTGTCAGAATCGACCTAGTCGTCATTTGTGCGTCAATAGCTACAACGATTGCAGTTCTTCCTGCTCAGCGCTTGCATCTCAATGAATCCCGAGATTTCTGATACTAATCCCCATTCGTTCCAGGCGATGGAAGAGAAGATTAAAGCCCTCGAGCGAGAAAATCGTATCCTCAAGAAAAAGCTCGAGCGCTCCTACGCCGATCGTCAGCAGCTTGAAGTTAATACCGAACGCAAAGAAAACCTACTGCGAAACGCACTCGAGGAACTCAAAGCTTCACAGGCATCTCTTGAGGAACGCCAAGAAGCTATCAAAGAACTCAAGCGCGCTCAAACCCAGCTCGTACAGACAGAGAAGATGTCGAGTTTGGGGCGACTGGTCGCCGGAATCGCCCACGAAATTAACAACCCCATCAACTTCATCTACGGCAACCTCCAGCACTTACAGGGCTACACGAAAGAGATGCTCGCCACTGTGGAGGCATACCGTCAGTGTGCGCCGGAAGTCGATGAAGCGCAGCTTCCGGTAGATGCCGAGGAGTTCGCATTCATCGCCTGCGACACCGTCCAGGTGCTTCAGTCGATGCAAATCGGCGCGACGCGGATCTGCGACATCGTCTCGTCTCTGCGTAACTTCTCGCGGCTCGACGAAGCGAAAAGCAAAGAGGGCAACATCCACGATGGCATCGACAATAGCCTGATGATTCTGCGCTATCGGCTTGAGAGCAACGAGCGACGTCCGGCGATCGCCGTTCAGAAAAACTACGGCACGCTTCCAGCGATCGAGTGCTGCCACGGACCGCTCAATCAAGTTTTTATGAACTTGCTGGCCAATGCGATCGACGCGATCGACCAGCAGGAATACAACGATCGGGCCGATCGCCTACCCGAAATCGAAATCGCGACCCGTACGGTCAGCGAAGCCGCGATCGAAATCTCCGTCTCCGATAACGGCCCCGGTATCCCCGAAAACCTTAAATCGCTGTTATTCGACCCGTTCTTCACGACTAAGCCGATCGGGCAGGGCACGGGACTCGGCCTCGCGATCGGGCATGAGATCGTCGTACAACAGCACCACGGCTCGATCTCCGTCGATTCCGACGCCGGATGGGGGACGACGTTTCGCATTCGCCTGCCTCGCTATCCCGGCGCACCTCTTGCTTAGGCTCGCACTTGTTCGATCGGAAAACGCCCACAGGTACGCTGCCGAAAGCTAGTTCTTTAAAACGGAGAGGGAGGGATTCGAACCCTCGTTAGGTTTCCCTAAACTGCATTTCGAGTGCAGCGCATTCAACCACTCTGCCACCTCTCCGGGTAGGCAAGTGCCTATCAAGATATCACGTGCCTTCGCGAACTCTACAAAAAGTTGGGAATTCCACGGCGGCAGGCGCTACGCCCGCACCGCGCGGTTGACCGAAGGCGTATCGCGATCGGTCTCGCGAGACTTCTTGCCGCGCCAGAGAACGCGCAGCGGCGTACCCGTAAAGCCGAGCTGCTCGCGGAACTGGCGCTCGATGTAGCGGCGGTAGTTGTCGCTAAAACGCTTCGGATCGTTAACGAACAGCGCGATCGTCGGCGGCTCGGTCGAGACCTGCGTGCCGTAGTAAATCTTGCCCTGGCGACCCTGGCGGCTGGTCGGCGGCGACTTCCACATCACCGCATCTTCGATCACTTCGTTAATCACCGAAGTCGTGACGCGGCGCTTGTGCTCCGAGTACGCGAGGTTGACGGAATCGAGGATTTTCGGGACGCGCTGGCCGGTCAGGGCGCTGACATAGATGCGCGGAGCCCAGCCGACGTAGTAGAACTTGTCGTCGAGCTTGCGGTTGTACTCGTTAATCGTGTAGGTGTCTTTTTCGATCGCGTCCCACTTGTTCACCACCACCACGCAGCCGCGCCCATCGTCGATGATGCGCCCCATCAGCTTCTGGTCTTGCTCGGTGATGCCGTCCACCGCGTCGATCGTCATCAGCACCACATCGGCGCGGCGAATTGCCTTAAACGCGCGGTTGATGCTGAAAAACTCCGTGCCGTAGTCGATGTGCTTTTTCTTGCGAATTCCGGCGGTGTCGATTAAGCGGTAGCGGGTTTCGCCGCGCTCGACGAGCATATCGATCGTGTCGCGCGTCGTGCCGGAAATCGGGCTGACGATCGCTCGCGTCTCGCCGACGAACGCATTCAGCAGGCTGGATTTACCGACATTAGGACGGCCGACGATCGCCACCTTCACTTCTTCGATATCGGGCAGCTCCGAGGTCTCGGGCAGGTGGGTAATCATCGCATCGAGCAGGTCGCCGACGCCGCTGCCGTGGATGCTCGACAGTGGGAACGGCTCGCCGAGTCCGAGGCTCCAGAACTCGCCCGCAAAGGACAGACCCTGCTCGGGCGACTCGCATTTGTTCACCGCCACGAGGATTGGCACGCTCTGGCGACGCAGCCACTCGGCTAGCTCCAGGTCTGCCGCCGTCGCGCCCTGCTGGCCGTCTACCACGAGGATGGCAACGCTGGCTTCCTGGAGCGCCGTGAACGCCTGCTCGCGGATGTAGGGCAAAAATTCCGTGTCGTCGTCGAAGACGATGCCGCCAGTATCGACCACTTGGAACTCGCGATCGCACCAAAAGGCGGGCTTGTAGGTGCGATCGCGCGTCACGCCCGGTTCGTCGTGGACGATCGCGTCTTTGCCGCCGGCCAACCGGTTGACGAACGTGGATTTCCCGACATTCGGGCGACCAATAATTGCAACGATCGGGAGAGCCATAACAAATATCAGGCCAGCACAATTGCCAGCCGCAAAGTAGAGAGTGGATTGCAGGAGAGCGCAGTGGAGATCGCGTGAAGCGGGACGATCGTCTACGGCACTCAGTCGGCGCAGCAAACCCGAGATGGGCGCGGCTTCGGGGAAAATGCTTGTGGCGCGAGCCCGCATTTTTAAAGTGCGTCGGGCTCCGCTGGCGAAACGATCGCGTCAAGTCGCGGGGTCTAGGGCTTTGTACCGGTTAGGGCGAGCGCCGCATTTCGGCGCAGCAGCCGGACTTTGGCAAACCTTAAGATAGCTAATCCTACTCGATCTTTCCCGATCGACCAAATTCAAGATTTTCCAGGTTCCAGGATTCTTACCGATCCGGAGAAGTCGAAATTTTGGGGAAAGTTACGACTTCTGGGATATCGCGATGATTTTGTGGCAAAGATCTACGAGCTGACCCGACCCGTCATTGGCGAACTGGCGATCGCGCCCTCCTTCACCGGGATTCGCCCCGCCTGATAGGCCAAGCGTCCCGCCTCCACGGCTAAACCCATCGCCCGCGCCATCGCTGGAGCGTCGCTCGCCAGCGCGATCGCGGAGTTGATCAGTACTGCGTCGGCTCCCAGTTCCATCGCCTGTGCCGCCTCGCTGGGCGTGCCGATGCCCGCATCCACCACCACCGGAATGTTGGCGTTTTCGACGATGATGCGCACGTTCGCCGTCGTCTGAATGCCCTGGCCGGAGCCGATCGGCGAGCCCAACGGCATCACCGTCGCGCAGCCGGCATCCTCGAGGTGCTTCGCCAAAATCGGATCGGCGTTGATGTACGGCAGCACTGCGAAACCTTCTTTGACGAGCTGTTCGGCGGCCTGGAGCGTGCCGATCGGGTCGGGCAGCAGATACTTCGCGTCGGAGATCACCTCCAGTTTGACGAAATTGTTGTCCTCCTGGCCGAGGAGCTTCGCCATCTCGCGACCGAGGCGCGCGACGCGAATCGCTTCGTCGGCGGTTTTGCAGCCCGCCGTGTTCGGCAGCATCCAGACTTTTCCCCAGTCGAGCGCGTCGGCCAGCCCTTCATGGCCGGGGGCGTTGGTTTGGACGCGGCGGACGGCAACGGTGACGATCTCGCAGTCGCTGGCGTCGATGCTGCGGCGCATGTCGTCGAAGTTGCGGTATTTGCCGCTGCCGGTCATCAGGCGAGATCGGAAGGTACGACCGGCGATCGTCAGGCGATCGGCGTCGGCTTCGCTGGCGGTTTCGGCGGCAGTGGCGATCGCGGCGGCGGTGGAGGCAGTCATCGGCTGTGCGGGGGGTGAAGGACGATCGAAGCGGTGCGGATCGAAGGCAGCAAGCAGCGGGTCGGCGCGGTCGGTCTCGATTAGATCGGCGAGCAGTTTTGCCGTGACGGGCGCGAGCAGGATGCCGTTGCGATAGTGGCCGGTGGCGAAAATCAGATTGTCGCAGTGGCTGTATCCCAGCAGCGGATTTTCGTCGGGCGTCGCCGGTCGGAAGCCCCACCAACACTCCTCGATCGCCATATCTTTCAAGGCCGGGTAGAGCGCGATGGCGCGTTCCAGCAGCGCCTGCATCCCGGCGGGCGTGTTCCCCGGCGCGAAGTCCACGTCCTCGCTGGTCGCGCCGATCACGATCGCGCCGTCGCGGCGGGGCACGATGTAGGTGCTGCGCCCGAACAGCACGCGGTTGAGCGCTCGCGTTCCGTCTACTACCGGCGCGCGCACCGACAGCATCTGGCCCTTTTGCGGTACGACGGGCACAGGCAACAGCTGATGCGTCCAGGCTCCGGCGGCGATGACGTAGCGCTCGGCGGTGGCGAACCCGGCGCTGGTTTGCAGTCCGGTGACGCGCCCGCCCTGCTGGACGATGCCCTCGACGTTGATGCCTTCGCGCAGGTCTACGCCCAGCTCGATCGCCGCTTGCCGCAGCACGGCGTAAATTGCACGGTTATCGACCTGGCCGTCTTCGGGGAACCACCAGCCGCCGACGATCGCCTCGCCGAGTCCGGGCTGGATGCGGTGGATGGCGTCGCGATCGAGCCAGTGGGCAGTGGCCTCGGGAGGCGAGCTGCGATCGACGTCGTTTGCGGCGCGCGGCGAGAGGATGCCGCACGGCCAATATCCGGCATCGAGCCCGGTCAGCGCTTCGAGCTTGGCCGTCCACTCGGGATAGAGCGATCGCGACTGCACGCACAGGTCGAACATCGGCCCCGCTGGGATGCGCTCGGCCTGGGGTGCGAGCATTCCGGCGGCGGCGCGGGCGGCGGCTTGCTGTGAGTCACGACCGAACACCGTTACAGAGAGGCCGCGCTGTTTTAGTTCTAAGGCGAGGGCAAGGCCGATGATGCCGCCACCGACGATCGAAATCTCGTTAGTCATTGAGGTGCGTAAATGCGGCAGAGCGAAAGTGAGGTTGGGGGCGCGGGGCTCGATCGACAGCCACTGTCTTCAGAAAGCGTTTTAAAAGTCTTCTCAAAGCCTTGTGGCGTATGGGCTTGAGCGACTTCGATCGGAATCGCTGCGATCCTTGCCAGTCAACGGGTCTAGCGAACTTTTCAAACACTTTCTCAGGCTCGACCTACGCGCGCCATACAAAAACCCACCGTTCTACCAAAGACCGGGCACGGGGGTCGGGGTCGGGGCTGGGGTCGGAGCTGG
>ERZ1740068.147-NODE-147-length-44801-cov-26.912908_pt1 | contig 44801 bp, 32 predicted proteins | sample MGYA00581735_ERZ1740068 | MGnify/ENA primary metagenome ERZ1740068 (study PRJEB43018, sample SAMN04849740) | marine metagenome | isolation source: floating plastic debris | place: Pacific Ocean | collected 2008-08-30 | study: EMG produced TPA metagenomics...
GCCGATTTCTCTCGCAAGTTCGATGCATTTCTCCTGGAACGCGATCGCCTCTCGCACCTGACCCAAAGCCCGATACGCCTCCCCCACCGCAGTCAGCATCGCCCCGTAGTACTGATCCGCCTCATCCCGCCAAGCCGCAAGCATCTCCTCATACAGCCGAATCAACGTTTGCCGGTAGCCCCGACGATCGAGCCAGGTATGCAAACACGCCTCACTACGTCGATCGTCCCGCACCGTATAAAACGCCCGCTCCAACGCCCCCACCTGCACGTAGTGGTGCACCAGCTCCCCATACTCCGCAATATCTCCCTCCACCTCCCACGCCTCGCACGGCAGCCTGCGCCCCTCGAACACCGCGATCGCCCGATCGTGCGCCGGTTCCACGCCCAGACTCTCCACATACCGCGCCACCAACGGCTCCACCCGATAGCGCCCGTCCTCCAGCCGCCGCAACAACGACCGATCGCCCAACCCCACCAGCTCCCGCCACGCCTCCTCCAGCGTCACCCCATCCCACATCCCCGCCGCCAACTCCCGATCGATCGGCACGCGATAGACGCACAGCCGTCCCAAAAACTTCCGCTGCAACGCTGAAAGCTGCGCCCAATGCCGCTCCAGCAAAAACGCCAGCGACGCCGAATCCATCCCGCGATGCTGCCCCGTCGGCGTAGACGCGATCGCCTCGAACGCCAGCAGCTCCCGCGCCTCCGATCGGGTCAAATCCCCACCGCACGCCAGCCCCAAATAGCTCGCCGCTAACCGCAACGTCAGCGGATGCCCGCTCACCAGCTCCGACAACCGCGTCAGCTCCTCCGCCGAGCCACGCACTCCCGCCGCTGCCAAAAACTCCGCCCCCGTTATTGCGTCAAACCCGCTCAACGGTTCCCAGCTCGCCGCGTTCATTTCCAGCCACAGTCGAGGCTTCACCTGACTCGTTACCAGCAGCGCACTTTTACCCGCCACCCGCGACCAGTCCGCCCAAAACTCCCCCACCGACCGATCGCGCCAGCCACGCCCCTCCGTCAGCGCCGTTTCCAGATTGTCCAGCACCATCAAACAGCCCGCCGTCGCGCCCAGCGTCAGCGCCGCATTGCGCCGCTCCTGCGTGTCCAGCCCCGCCAAATCCCGCGCCGCCCTGCCGCCCAGCCCCGTCAGCATCGCATCGGCGATCGCATCCACCGTCGGCGCGCTGCTGAAATCGAGCCACAGCGATCGGTCAAAGCCCAGCTCCGACGCTTCGGCGTAGAGCTTCGCCGCGATCGTCGTTTTGCCCACCCCGCTGATGCCCGTGATGCCCGCGATCGTTCCCGGCTTCAGGCGATCGCGAATCGTCGCCGTCACCGCGCGGGGCTGTTGGTGCGGCGCGGGCTTCGGCGGCTGGGTTAGGAGTACCGTCGCGCCCGTCGGCGGTTGGGGTGGCGTTGCGCCGAGGTTGAGATCGCCGCCGACGTTGCCGATGCTGCCGATCGCGTTGACGGAACTATCGCGCATTCCCTCAAAATTTTGTTCGTTCTGGCGATCGGGCATGGTTGCAGGGGGGCGAGCGTGACTCGATCTTAGTGAATCAGCAATAGACTTGTTGCACGAAGATTTTGGGCTCGGAAAAAACGAAATCTCGAAGGCTGAGCGGAGTCGTTCGCGAAGCGTCGGCCTCGCCGATAGCCTGGGTGATATCGCGAAAAACGGCCGCACTATTCGCTGCGCGAAGGCTACGCCAACGACTCCGCTCAGTGCTCGAATCCCGACTTTTGCGATCCGTGCAAGAGGTCTAATGTTCGATCGGGCGCTCTGGAATCGCCGACCTGCGACCAGTGCTGCACCTCGTGCCCGCCCTCTCGCAGCGCCGCGACCCACAGCGGCGAGAGGTTCATGTCGATGAGGATTTCATGTGGCCGCAAACGGCACTTCGATCGCCAAAGCCGTCTCGGACTTCGGCTGCTCGCGACTCAGCCGACCCCGAATCGCGCCCCACAGCTTCTTTGAAAGCGCGATCGCACCCTCCGTCACGCTCTGGCCGCTCTTCTGCACGGCCCCGGCCACAAACAGCGTCGCCAACCCCAAAGCCGTCAATGGTTCGATCGCCATCGTTTCACTCCACGCACAACAGCCCTAGGGTAGCGAGCCGATCGCGCGATCGGGTCTTGCTGCGGTACACCGGGCCGATCGCCGATTACTCGGATTCTTCGGGGTAGCGACCGGGCTGGACTTCTAGCGTCACCTCGCTGCCGTCGCGCATCACCTTCACCGAAAGCGAGCCGCCGATCGAGCTGTCCTCGACGCGGGCCTGCACGTCTGCCGCCGTGGCGATCGCCGTACCGTCGATGGTCAAAATCACGTCTCCGGGCTGGAAGCCACTGGCGGCGGCGGGCGAGTTCGGCAGTACCTGCAAGATCAGCACGCCCGCCTCGCGCGTCACCTCGAAGGGTAAGTTGCTGTCGGTGTTGAGTTCGTCGCGCACCTCTTCCGATAGGTCGAGCATCTGGATGCCCAGGAACGGGTGCTCCGCCGAGCCGCTGGTGGAGATTTGCGTCGCGACGCGCAGGGCGGTTTCGATCGGGATCGCAAAGCCGAGACCCTGAGCGTTGGCGCGGATGGCGGTGTTGATGCCGATCACCTCGCCGCGATCGTTGAGCAAGGGGCCGCCGGAGTTGCCGGGATTGATCGCCGCGTCGGTCTGGATGAAGCGCACGCGCTTGTCGCTGATGCCCACCTGGGCGCTAGAGCGGCCGATCGCGCTGACGATACCGACCGTGACGGTGTTGTCGAGGCCGAGGGGGTTACCGATCGCGATCGCCCACTGGCCGGGGATCAGCGTCTCCGCCGTACCGATCGGCGCGACGGGTAGGTTTTGCGCCTCGATTTGAATCACGGCCACATCCGTCAGCGTATCTACCCCCAGGACTTTCCCCTCAAAGGTGCGCCCGTCTTTGAGCGTGACATCCACCATGTCAGCTCCTTCAACGACGTGGGCGTTAGTGACGATGCGGCCGTCTTTGCTCAGGACGAAGCCCGAGCCCGTACCCCGCTCGACGCGCTCGTCGGGCGTACCGAACTCATCGGCGAAAAAGCGACGAAGCAGTTTATCCGGCACGCGAGGCGCAACGGTGCGGGCGGCGTCGATACGCACGACCGTCGGGCCGACGCGCTCGACGGCGCTGGCGATAAAGTTGGAGGGTTGGGGCGTTGCTGCCGGGGCGGAAGAGTCGGGATCGATCGGCTCGGGCAGCAGGGCGACGCTCTGGGCCGGATTGGTTTGGGATGGATCGCTCTGGGCCGCGCCGCTGTCGGCGGGGAGCTGCCGACTGACCGCCACGCCGATGCCGCCGCCAATGGCGAGCAAAACGAGGGCGGTGATGGCGGGCTTAAGAGATAGGCGCATGAATTTGAGGCGCGTTGGATCTGGGCTGGAAGTGGGATGAAGCTGGGCGAGCACTCTCTTCCTATTCTAGAAGGTTGTCCGGGCCTGTTACCAAGTCGCGCCCGCCCGCCTGCGACGGCGTCGGCCGATCGCCCGACTCAGCGGCAAACCGAAGCGGCTAGAGTCTCGGTCGAACGAGGGCTAGAAGCCCGCAATGGCCCCTAAAGAATGCCGCTGAGGTCGAGGATGTCGTACGTCCCGAAGAGCTTGAGGACTTCGGTATGGGCTACGAGGTCGTTCAAGGCGGCTTGCCAAAGTGGACGATCGTCGCGCTCGGCAGCCGCGATCGCGCAGTCGATAAAGAATAAATACTCGCCCAGCAGCCGCTTGGTGGGCCGCGACTCGATGCGGCTCATATTGATACCGCGACTGGCGATCGTCGTCAGCGGATCGAGCAGCGCACCGGGGGCGTTGTTCGGGAGGCTAAAGGCGATCGAAACGTGGTGCGATCCCGGCAGCTCCGGCCAGGGCAGCGGGCTATCGCTTTGGGAGACAGTCCAAAAGCGGGTGCAGTTATCGGGGTAGTCGTTAATTGGATGGGCGACGATCGGCAGGTTGTAGAGCTGGGCAGCGCGGGGCGAGGCGATCGCGGCGGCAGTGGGCTCGGCTTCGAGCAGGCGCAGGGCATCGGCGGTGGAATCAGTGGAGCGAGCTTCGGCCTGGGGCGCGCGATCGGCGAGCCAGTTTTTGCACTGGGCCAGCGCCTGCGGGTGAGAGTAGACGGCAGTGAGTTCGTCGGGCGCTGGCGTGGGCGAGATTAGGGCGTGCTCGATCGGCAAGACGATCGCCTGTCGGATCGTCAGCCCGCCTGCCGGTTCGTTCATCCGATCGCTCAACTGCCACATCAAATCGAGCGTAACGGTGACGCTGCCCTGGATCGAATTCTCGACGGGGACGATCGCCAGGTCGGCTTCGCCGCGCGCGACGGTTTGCAGGGCGTTGGCAATGGTCTGCTGGGGCAGGGGCTGGCAGGGGCGATCGAAGTGTTTCGTCAGCGTGTCGGCGTAGGCGAGAGTGGCCGCTTCGGAATAGGTTCCAGCGGGGCCGAGGTAGGCGATCGTGATGGACATAGCCTGGAGTGGCGAAGGGCGCGTAGACTCTCTAGGAATACCAGAAGAGAGATCGAAACAGCCCGCGATCGCCGGGAATCGATCGCCGCACGAATCCGACTTGGCGCGTCGAGCAAACGACTAGACGGCGCGCTCTAGCTCCGGCAAATCCGTCGGTGCGGGCAGATCCGACGGTGGCTCGTCGTCCTCACCCGGAAGCCAGCCGATAAACGGCAGCGGCAGCAGCGTGCTGAGGTTCGTCACCAGCACCAGCAGCCACAGGTTCTCGAAGTTTTCCGGCGTGACGCCCATCCAGTGAGTCAAAATCGCGCCCAGCTCCTGCGATACCGCCCCGGCAATATTGAATACCGACATCAGCAGCGCGAACAGCGTCGCCTCGACCCCCGGCGGACACAGCCGTGCGGCCAGCACCAGGACTGGCATAAAGGCGATTTGCCCCACAACGGTCAGTACCAGGCTGTCGCCGAGGCTAAACCAGCGATCGTCGATGCCGATCGCGCGGTTGGCGTGCGTCACCAGAATTAGCGCTGTCATGCCTAGCGCCGTCGAAATCACGATCGACCAGCCGAAAATCTTCCGCAGCGCCACGGCCTTAAAGAACCGCTGAAACATCCAGATGCCCACCAGCGATGCCACGCTCGTCACCAGCCGCACGCGCCCGAGGAACTCCGGCCCGAAGCCCAGCTCGTTGGTCGAGAAGAAAAAGAAGGCCGAATCGGCGGAGGGCGTCGATTGCCAGAGGAATAGAAACAGCGTCGGAAGCCAGACGGCCTTTTGGCCGACGGCGGCTTTGAGCAGGCCGACCTGCTGCTTGACCTGGGAGAAGTTCGGGCGATCGTCGGTGCGCGCTTCGGAGATCAACACGGCGACGGCAGCGACGATGAGCGGGAATGTGGCCGTGATCGAGAACATCGTCTGAACGCTAAAGCGCTCCAGTAGCGCGCCGCTCAGGTAGGCCGTGATAATGCCGCCGATCGCCGATGCGCCCCAGCACAGCGACTGCAGCGCGCCCGCATCGCTCTGGGATTCCTGGCGCGCCCGCTCGACGACGAGCGAATCGACAATCACGTCGCTAATCGCCACCGACAGCGAGCTGAGGGCGATCGCGATCGTCGCCTCCCAGGCCGTATCGACCACCGTCGCCAGCGCCAACCACGATCCGGTTCCCAGCAGGCCCGCCAGCACCAAATACGTCCGCCGCCGGTAGCCGAACAGCGGCAGCCCGTCGGACAAGAAGCCAAACACCGGCTTGATCATCCAGGGCAGCGCCACAACCCCCAACAGTGCCGATACTTCCGCCGGAGACAGCGACAGGTCGTCTTTCAGGAAGAAGCTAATCGCCAGTCGTGCGAGGCCGAGGATGCCCTGAACGAAGTAAACGAGCAAAATCGCGGCCAGCTCGGGCGTGGGTTCGTTGCCGAGCAGCAGCTTGTCCCGCAGCGCGGTCTTGATGCGATCGGTCGTGCTGGGGGTCACGAGCATACGGTCTTAATTTTTCTTAATGCTGTTATCTATCATAGCGAGTCGCCGATCGACCGGACGAACCCGCGATCGGCGTCACTGCCCGACCGCCGGACTTCGGCAGCATTACACCCCGGCCATCGCAACGTCGCTGCCGGTTCGCAGCCAGAAGGCGATACTAAATACACTGAAGCACCGCGTGTCTTTTTTTGTGCCCTCGCGCCTTATGCCTCCGCGCCCAGCCGCGCAAACGAAGACCGACCCCGCTCGCTCCGCGACCAACTCAGCCCGACCCCTATGGCCGACCCCACCCTCGTCGAACGCTACCTCCCCGCCGCCACGCTCGAAAACCTGCGCCGCGCCGATCGCGACTGGGACGACCTGCGCCACGGACGCCTCTACACCCCGAAGGTCATCGCCTCGATCGATCGTGCCTTGGACGAAACTGAAAGCAAGGGCAAAAAAGGCAAGAAGAAATCCAACAGCGGCTACGACGTAACGATTTGCGGCGGCACGCTGGGAATCTTGCTCGGGGCCGTGCTGGCGCAGCGGGGCTGGAAAGTGCTGCTACTGGAGCGGGGCAAGCTGCGCGGGCGCGACCAGGAGTGGAATATTTCTCGTAAGGAGCTGCGCGAGTTCGTCGAGCTGGGACTGCTGACCGACAAGCAGCTCGAAACTGCGATCGTCACGGAATACAACCCCGCCCGCGTCGGCTTCCACGGCCACCCCGACCTCTGGATCGAGGGCGTGCTGAACGTCGGCGTCGATCCGGTGTATCTGCTCGACACCCTGAGAAAGCGCTTTATCAAGGCCGGGGGCGAGCTGTGCGAGGGCGTGTCGTTTGGCGGAGCGCTCGTCCATCCCGACGGCGTGACGGTGAAGGTGAGCGCTGACGGCGAGGACGCCGCGATCGAGACGCGCCTGCTGATCGACGCGATGGGACACCGATCTCCGATCGTCGCCCAAGCCCGCGACGGGGCCGCCCCGGACAGCATTTGTATGGTCGTCGGCAGTTGCGCCACCGGCTACAGCGAGGAGCAAAATAAGACCGGCGACCTAATGGTCTCGAACCAGCCGATCGCCAATCGCTGTCAGTATTTCTGGGAAGCGTTCCCCGCCCGCGACGGTCGCACGACGTACCTGTTCACGTACCTCGACCCGCAGCCCGATCGCTTCAGCCTGGAGTCTTTCGCCGAGGAATATTTGCGCCTGCTGCCGGACTACCAGGGCGTCGAATTGGACGATCTCGACTTCAAGCGCTTCCTGTTCGGCGTTTTCCCGGCTTATCGCGACAGCCCGGTGCGCCTTCCCTGGGATCGCGTCCTGGCGGTGGGCGACAGCAGCGGCGGTCAGTCTCCGCTGAGCTTTGGCGGCTTCGGCGCGATGGTGCGCCACCTGTCGCGGCTCGATCGCGCGATCGACGACGCCCTGCGCAGCGACACCCTCGATCGCGCCTCACTCCAGCTCGTCCAGCCCTACCAGCCCAACATCGCCGTCACCTGGCTGTTCCAACAAACCATGACCGTCCCGCTCGGCGGCTCCGAGCCCGACCCCGACGCGGTGAACCGGCTTCTGGGCTCGGTGTTCGGCGCGATGGCGCAGGGAGGCGATCGCGTCCTCAAGCCGTTTTTGCAGGACGTGGTGCAGTTTGGCTGCCTGTTCGAGGCGATGGCGCGGGCGACGGTGGCGGCTCCGCTGACGGTGGTGCGGGTGTTGCCGCAGGTCGGCCTCGGCGGGCTGCTGGACTGGACGCGGCACTTTCTGGGGCTGGGGCTGTATGGGGCGCTCTCGGCCTGGGACGCGCGGGCGGGCGTGTCGGAGCGCGTCGAGAAGATGGGGGATTTGCCGCCGGAGCGATCGTTTGCGTTGCGGCGCTGGCTGGAGGCGTTGCGCTACGGTTCGGGCGGGGATTATCACGATGAGTAGCGTGAGCGGTGGCGATGCTACGGGAAACTTTCGATCGAGTGTGCCAGATCGGTCGGCAGGCCAAACAGTCGAGCGGGCAAGAGTGATGCAGCGTTCCCCATCATTTGGTTTTTCGGATGGTTTTCCGGAAGCGGAAGATTGGCCGATCGCGCCGAAGCAGCCTCCAGAGATCGTATTTGCCGATCGCTGTAGGGACGGAGGCCCTCAAGGCGGGACACTTCAGGTTGGTTTGTCTGCGCCAAACGGGAAAGTCGTTTATCTCTTCTTCGATCGGTTTCTCGGTCGCCTGTGCCTGGGCTGGGACGAGAAAGATGTAAATGCCGCGTACATCAAGAAAGGCTCGAAGTTGGAGTTTGAGGCGTTTGGGTTTTTGGAGGCGGCAGTCGAAAATGCCAGACCCTACACGAAACGCTCGATATGTATGGCAGGAGTGGAAGAAGCTCTTGCAGAGGCGCGCGTCTACTCCTCTCTGCCTTTGAGATGAGTTTCGTAAATTCAAGCAACCCATCGGCGGGCGAAGGCCGGTTTTGCCCCCGCCCGCCGATCCGTCCTAGCAGCTACCCGAATACGGCCACTGCCAGTTCACGATTTCATCGCTGTCCTTGCCATGCTCGTGGGCGTGCGCCAAGGCTTCGATGATGTTGTTTTTCATCCGTTCCTTAACGTGGGCGGCTGCCGAACCCAGCTGCGGCACACGATCGATAACGTCAATCACCAGATTGAAGCGATCGACCTGATTGTGAATCGCCAGCTCCAGCGGCGTGTTGATATTGCCCTGCTCTTTGTAGCCGCGCACGTGGATGCGCTCTTGATTGGAGCGGCGGTACACCAGCTTGTGAATCAACCACGGATAGCCGTGGAAGTTGAAGATCACCGGCTTGTCGGGCGTGAACAGCGAGTCGAAGTCGCGATCGGAGAGGCCGTGGGGGTGTTCGCCCTCGGACACCAGCTTGAATAGATCGACCACATTCACGAAGCGCACCTTGAGCTGCGGGATTTCCTCGCGCAGGATCGCCGTCGCCGCCAGCGACTCCATCGTTGGAATATCGCCGCAGCAGGCCATCACCACATCGGGAATATCCGGCTCGGTACCGCAGTCGTCATTGCTCGCCCAGTCCCAAATGCCGATGCCCTTGGTGCAGTGCTGCGTCGCCTGCTCGATCGTCAGATATTGCAGGTGTTTCTGCTTGTCCGAGACGATCACGTTGATATAGTCCGTGCTGCGGAAACAGTGGTCGGCCACCGATAGCAGACAGTTGGCATCGGGCGGGAAGTAGACGCGCACTACGTCGGGGCTCTTATTGGTGACCAGATCGACATAGCCCGGATCTTGGTGGCTAAAGCCGTTGTGATCCTGACGCCAGACCAGCGACGAGAGCAGGATATTTAGCGACGAGACCGATCGTCGCCAAGGCACGTGATTGCGGCAAATATCGAGCCACTTCGCATGCTGGTTGAACATCGAATCGACGACGTGGGCGAAGGCTTCATAGGTATGGAAAAGGCCGTGGCGTCCGGTCAGCAGATAGGTCTCCAGCCAACCTTGCAGCGTATGCTCGCTGAGCATTTCCATCACGCGACCGTCTCGTGCCAGCTCCGAGCCGCCCTCGTCTTCGGGATAGATGTCCGCCATCCAGGCTTTCTTGGTGGCTTGGTAGACATCCTGCAAGCGGTTCGAGGCCGTTTCGTCCGGCCCCATTAGGCGGAAGTTGTCGGGATTGTCGCGAAAGATATCGCGCATCATCAGCCCGAGAACCTTGGTGTTCTCGAACTCCACCATTCCCGGCTGCTGCACGTCGATCGCGTATTCCTTGAAGTCGCGCAGATTCAGCGCCTTGCGCAGCAGGCCGCCGTTGGCGTGGGGATTGGCGCTCATGCGGCGATCGCCCGTCGGAGCCAGCGCCTTGAGTTCGGGAATCAGCGCGCCATTGTCGTCGAACAGTTCCTCGGGCTTGTAGCTCCGCATCCAGGCTTCGAGCTGCGCGATATGTTCGTCGTTGTCGTGCATTCCGCCCATCGGAACTTGGTGCGATCGCCAGAAGCCCTCGACCTTCTTGCCATCGACTTCGCGCGGCCCCGTCCAGCCCTTCGGCGTCCGCAGCACGATCATCGGCCAGCGCGGACGCTCGATCTTGCCGGTTTCGCGCGCCGTCTGCTGAATGGCCTTGATTTTGAGAATGCACTCTTCCATCACCGACGCCATCGCCTCGTGCATCCGATCGGGATGGTAGCCTTCGACGAAGTAGGGCGTGTAACCGTAGCCCCGGAAGAGATATTCCAATTCTTCCTGAGAAATCCGCGCCAAAATCGTTGGATTGGCGATTTTATAGCCGTTGAGATTCAGGATCGGCAACACCGCGCCGTCCCGCGCCGGGTTGATGAATTTGTTCGAGTGCCACGCCGTTGCCAGGGGGCCAGTTTCCGCTTCGCCGTCGCCGACGACGCAGGTGACGATCAGGTCGGGATTGTCCAGCACCGCGCCGTATGCGTGGGAGACGCTGTAGCCCAGCTCGCCGCCTTCGTGAATCGATCCCGGCGTTTCCGGCGTGACGTGACTGCCGATAAAGCCGGGGAACGAGAACTGCTTGAAGAAGCGCTGCATCCCTTCGATGTCTTCGCTTTTGTCGGGGTAGATTTCCGAGTACGTGCCTTCCAGATACACCGGCCCCAGGACGCCCGGCGCGCCGTGTCCCGGCCCCGCCATAAAGACCATATCCAGATCGTACTTTTTAATCAGGCGGTTGCAGTGGGTGTAGGTGAAGCTGAGCGCCGGGGACGCGCCCCAGTGGCCGAGCAGACGGTGCTTGATATGTTCGGCTTTTAGGGGCTCGCGCAGCAGCGGATTGTCGCGCAGGTAAATCGTGCCGACAGCCAGGTAGTTGCAGGCGCGCCAGTAGGCGTCGAGCTGCTGGCGTTCGCGTTCGGTGAGCGTAGCGTTGGGGGTGCGATCGAGCTGTTGGTACATGTGAAGGCTCCTAACAGGTCAAAATCTCGCGGTCGATGATGCCGCACTAAAAGTTAAGTGATGGTTAAACGCAAACTGTTAGGCGCAAACCAACGTGCATCGCCAACCGTTAGAACATTCGGATTTCGAGCATTTTTTATTTTGTAAAGCTCGAAGATTGCAACTCTTCGTAGCTCGATCCTATCCCACTAATTGCAGAGTTGCCGTCTTTCAATCGGAGAATTGTGAGAGATAAGTTAGATAGCCTCTCTTCACTCGCTCCGCTTATACTGCTCTTAAGGCTCGTGATGTAAACGTCGCTCGAAATATTGAGGGAATCTTAAGGGGAGATCTCTGGTTAAAGTGGAGCGAGCTGGCGAGCAATCCCACTCTATGAGAGAGGTTCGGCGTCTTTTGCGATCGCGATCGATTATCGAAATAACCAGAGAAGAGAGGCCGATTTCGATCGATCGGCTGGAGCAGATCGACTCGCTGATTTGGTCGGATGGCAAGGTGACGCATGAAGAATTGTGGGTGCTTTACGGCACAATCTACGACGCGATCGGAGATGCCGCGCTCGATCGCGAATGGACGGTCTATCGATGAGAATATGCGATCGACAAGGTGGCGATCTATGACGAAGTTCTCATTTCAAGACCTGCTGAAACCGACACGTTTGTTTCTTAAGATTGTATGAAAATTCTTGTTTTCAACGCCGGATCTAGCAGTCATAAGCTGTGTTTATTCTCACTAGAGGAAACGCTGAGTCGCGCGTCGCATTCGCTGCTCTGGAAGGCGCAAATCGACTGGTATCCACAGAGACGAGAAGCCACGATCGCGATCGAGTCCGGCGACGGACAAACCCGCGCGGAGACGACGAATTTCGACGCAAAGCGCGAGGTTTTGGCGCGCGTCCTGGCGACGATCGAGACTTCGGCCCCTCTTGACGGCAATCTCGATGGCAATCTCGATGCTGTCGGCCACCGCGTCGTCCACGGCGGCGATCGCTACCGGGACAGCACCCGCATCGACGCCACCGCCAAGCGCGAAATCGCCAAGCTGATCCCCTTCGCTCCGGCGCACAACCCCGTCAATCTCGAGGGCATCGACCTCCTCGAAAAAATTTTCGCAGGCGTGCCGCAGTTCGCCGTCTTCGACACCGCCTTCCACAGCGCCATGCCCTGCGTCGCTGCCACCTACCCCGGCGCGTACGACTGGTTCGATCGCGGGATTCGTCGCTACGGCTTCCACGGCATCAGCCACCAATACTGCACGCGGCGGGCCGCGCAGCTCCTCGATCGCCCGGTCGCCGACTTGAAGTTAATTACCTGCCATCTGGGTAACGGCTGCTCGCTGGCGGCGGTGGCCGGTGGCCGCAGCGTCGATACGACGATGGGATTCACGCCGCTGGACGGGCTGATGATGGGGACGCGATCGGGCGCGATCGATCCGGGTATCGCGGTTCACCTGCTGCGCGAAGGCATGTCGGCGGACGATCTCGATCGCGTGCTGAATAAGGAATCCGGCCTTAAAGGCATCTCGGGCGTATCCCACGATCTGCGCGAAATCGACGCGGCGATCGCGGCGGGCAACGAGCGCGCCCAGCTCGCGCTCGACCTGTTCGTGCATCGCCTCAAGGCGGGAATCGGCGCGATGCTCATGAGCCTCGGCGGGGTCGATGCGATCGTCTTCGCGGGCGGCGTCGGCGAGCATCATGCGGCGATCCGGGCGGCGGCGTGCGACGCGCTCGGGTTCCTGGGTGTGGAAGTCGATACGGTGCGAAATGAGGGTACAGCGGGCGATCGCGACATCACGACGGCGGACTCAACAGTGCGCGTGCTGGTGGTTCGCACCCAGGAAGAGCTGGAAATCGCCAGGGAATGCGTGCGGCAGCTGCGCGCCTAGCTTTCCTGTCGCTCGATCGGAATGTGAATCGCGAACTCCGTGCCGTCCGGCTGCGATCGACATTCGAGCCGTCCGGCGTGCTTTTCCACGACGATTTGGTGGCAAATCGACATGCCGAGCCCCGTGCCTTTTCCGGCGGGCTTGGTGGTAAAAAACGGATTGAAAATCTTGTCGCGGACGCGATCGCTCACGCCCGAGCCATTGTCGGCAATTCTGACCGCGATCCACCCTGCTTCGTTTGCTGTTTGAATCGTGATGCAGCCGCGATGGGGCTCGCTTTCGGTTAGGAAAGAGTGCTCGATGCGGTCTTCGATCGCGTCGATCGCGTTTGACAAAACGTTCATAAACACCTGATTGAGTTCGCCGGGGCAGCACTCCACCAGCGGCAGTTCGCCGAAGTCTCGCCGCACTTCGATTTCGCCCCGACCGGGTATGGCTTTTAGGCGGTGCTGGAGAATCAGCAGCGTGCTGTCGAGACCTGCGTGTAGGTCGGCTTCTTTCGAGACCGCTTCGTCCATGCGCGAGAACGTCCGCAGCGACAGGACGATATGGCGAATGCGATCGGCCCCGACCTTCATCGACGCGACTAATTTCGGCAAGTCCGCACGCAGAAAGTCGAGGTCGATTTCGGTTGCTTTTTCGACGATGGCGAGTGGCGGTTCGGGGTAGTGCGTCTCGTGAAGATCGACGAAATCGAGCAGGTCGTTGGCGTGGCTCTGCATGTAGTCGAGGTTGCCGTAAATAAAGCTGACGGGATTATTAATTTCGTGGGCGATCCCGGCGACGAGCTGGCCGAGGCTCGACATCTTTTCTGCCTGGAAGAGCTGTGACTGGGTGCGTTTTAGTTCTGCTAAAAGCTCTCGGAGCTGAATGGTTTCGCGGTGGAGCTTTTCGTTGGCTTCTTGTAGCTCTCGGGTGCGGCAGGCGACCTGTTCCTCGAGGAAGGCTTCGATTTGTTTCTGTCGCTGGAGGGCCTGCCGCTGCTGAGTCACGTCGCGCAGGACGAGAACGACGCTCGAAGTGTCGTCTTGCGGGCTGGAACTCGTGTCAATTTCAACGAACGACCAGGCAATTTCGAGGACGATCGCACGATCGCCATTCCGAAACTCGAAGTCACGCTTATCGTGCGCGCCCGTCGTCTGGGCGATCGTTACCGGGTGTGCGTCTTCGGCTATGGGTTGGCCGCCCGCCCACAGCGGCAGGCAGGCGAGCGCGCTCTGCTCGAGCAGAAACAAACGCGGGCGGCCGAGGAGCTGCTCGAACGAAGCATTACACCACTTGATTTTGCCCACGGCATTCGTCCAGACGATGCACTCTTCGATCGTACTCAGCGCGATTTCCATCTTGCTGAGGGTCGCCCGCAGCCGCCCGATTTGAGAAGTTTGAGATTGACGGTCTAACACGAAAGCCTCAGTGGGAACGCTATTCAGTCTCTAAAGGTCGTAGCGTCGCGGCAAACACCCAGCTTCCGTTCTGTTTCTCGGCCACGATAAAGTGTTCGGACTCGATTTCGCGCCCGTCTTTGGTCACGGCCTTGAGGTTCAAAGGATGATTGAGGATTGTAGACGTGCCCGTTGCCGAAAAGCGGGAAAACCCCAGGTTGTGGGAATCTCGAAAAAAGACGGGCAGAATGACCGTCAGCGGCTGGCCGACGATCTCTACCAGACTCCAGCCGAACACCACCTCGAACTGGGCGTTTACGTTAGTAATGACCCCTTCCGAGTCGGCGACCACCACCGGCACGTCACGTTCTTTCAATTGCTCGATCGTCGGTGTCGTCATGGCTGTTTTATGGGTCGCGCTGCTGCGGTTAACGCGCGATATTTTCGACGATGTTTCCCTGCCATTCGCGCGCGAGCTGCGCGGTTGGGAATATCTGGAAGCTGTTGGCTCGATCTGTCGAATGTTAGCCCTTCATGCATATTGCAAAAATAGGTAGTGATGCAACCGTAATGGTATTCCCGGCTTGAGTTGCCGAATTGCAACGGTTTCAGCAGTCAGGGAGCATTACGCTGCATTACTACCCAAAAATACAGCTCGATCGATCTCCAGTCGGTATATTTGCCGCTCGTTGAGTAATATTTTAGAGGACTTTGGACGCCGCCAGAACGTCAACTGCAGACCGAATCAGAACCCGGAATTGACTTCGCCAGTGTGGCCCTCGTGACCGCTAATCGCGCCGGGCGGACGATCGGCGTTTTTCCCAAGACCGCCGCTCGGTCAGCCTTCTATGGGAGGCTCGCCAGCAACCCCGTAAAATCGAAAGCGCAGTCTTCGAGCCAGTTCCGCGTGTCGAATCCTACTTTCCTCTTGGTTGACGGTCACTCTCTCGCCTTTCGGGCGTACTATGCCTTTGCGAAAAATCGTGACGGTGGCTTAAAAACTTCCACAGGCGTGCCGACGAGCATCTGCTTCGGCTTCCTGCGATCGCTGCTCGACACCATCGAGGCGCAAACCCCTGAGGCCGTCGCGATCGCCTTCGACACTAGCAAGCCCACCTTCCGCCACGAAGCCGACGCCACCTACAAAGGCACGCGATCGGAAACACCAGAAGACTTCATCCCCGATATCCAAAACCTGGAACGGCTGCTGCAAGCGTTCGGCTTCACCACCGTCAAAGCGCCGGGATACGAGGCGGACGATATCCTCGGGACGCTCTCGAAGCAGGCGGCGGACAGCGGTTACACTGCGAAGATCCTCAGCGGTGATCGCGACCTGTTTCAGCTCGTCGGCGGGGCGCGATCGGTGCTGTATCTCAGCAACGCCTACGGGCGCGGGCGGGCCGGATCGGCCTCGGAGTTCGATCGCGATCGGGTCGTGGAGAAAATGGGCGTGCCGCCGGAGCAGGTGATCGATTTCAAGGCACTGTGTGGCGACAGCTCGGACAATATTCCCGGCGTCAAGGGCATCGGCGAGAAGACGGCAGTAAAGCTGCTGGCGCAGTATCCGACGCTGGATGAGGTGTACGCGGCGATCGACAGTGGCGATCCGGAGCTGAAGGGCGCAGTTCGCAAGAAGCTGGAGGCCGATCGCGAGGCGGCTTATCACTCGCAGTTTCTCGCGAAAATCCTCGAGGACGTGCCGCTGGAGGTGACGATCGAAGATTTCAAGCTGACGGGCTTCGACGAAGCGCAGGTCGCGCCGCTGCTCACCGAGCTGGAGCTGAATTCGTTTCTCAACACCGTAACGCGCCTGCAAGAGAAATTCGGCGGCGCAGCGGTGGCAACCACCAGCAGTAAACCCGTCCCCACCGACGACGGCGACACCTGGTTCTTTAGCGCAGAAGATACCGACACCGCGATCGCCGACGCGCCCCAAGCGGCCAATATCGCCCCGCAGATTATCGACACCCCCGAGAAGCTGGCAGCACTGGTCGTACTGCTCGAAAATTGCACCGACCCCGATCGCCCCGTCGCCTGGGACACCGAGACCACCAGCCTCAAACCCTGGGACGCCGAACTTGTGGGCATCGGCTGCTGCTGGGGCGACGCGCCAGAAGAGGTTGCCTATATCCCCGTCGGCCACAGCTGCCCAACTACCGAAAGCAACCTCGATTGCCAGTACGCGCTCGACGCGCTGCGCCCGATCCTGGAGTCGGCAGACTATCCTAAAGCGCTACAAAACGCCAAGTACGATCGTTCGATCTTTCGCTGCCAAGGCGTTGAGCTGCGCGGCGTGGCTTTCGACACGATGCTCGCCAGCTACACCCTCGATCCGGAGAACACCCACAACCTCACCGATTTATCGCTGCGCTATCTCGATATCGCAGCCGAAAGCTACAAAGACCTAGTTCCCAAGGGCAAGACGATCGCCGATCTGCCAGTTGCCGACGTGGCGCGCTACTGCGGCACCGACGCCCACACCACGTTTCGACTGGTGGCAGAGCTGAAGCGCGAGCTGGCCGATCGCCCCGACGCCGATCGCGTCTTTAGCGAGCTAGAGCTGCCGCTGGAGCCAGTGTTGGCGGATATGGAACACGTCGGGATTAGCATCGATCGCGACTACCTTGGGAATCTTTCCGAACAGCTCGGTACGCAGCTCGCCACCCTGGAGGCCACCGCCTACGACACCGCCGGGGAAGAGTTCAACCTCAATTCACCGAAGCAGCTCAGCGAGCTATTTTTCGAGAAGCTCGGTCTCGATAAGCGCAAGAGCCGTAAAACCAAAACCGGCTACTCCACCAACGCCGCCGTCCTCGAAAAACTCCAGGGCGACCATCCGGTGGTGGACTCGATCGTCGAGTTTCGCACCCTGGCCAAGCTCAAATCGACTTATGTGGACGCGCTGCCGACGCTGATCCAGCCGCAAACCGATCGCGTCCACACCGACTTCAACCAGGCCGTCACCGCCACCGGACGCCTATCGTCGTCCAATCCCAACCTGCAAAACATCCCCATCCGCACCGAGTTCAGCCGCCAGATCCGCAAAGCCTTTCTGCCGCGATCGGGCTGGCAGCTCGTCGCCGCCGACTACTCGCAAATCGAGCTACGCATCCTCGCGCATCTGAGCCAGGAGCCGGTACTCGTGGAAGCATATACCACCGGCCAGGACGTACACGCCCTCACCGCCCAGCTCCTCACCGACAAGGACGATATCAAGGACATCACCACCGAGGAGCGCCGCTTGGGCAAAATCATCAACTTCGGCGTGATTTACGGCATGGGCGCACATCGCTTCGCGCGCGAGGCGGGCGTCAGCACCAGAGCGGGGAAGGAATTTATCGAGCGTTACAACGAGCGTTACGCCAAGGTATTCGGCTATCTGCAAGACACGAAGAAACGGGCGATCGCCAACGGCTACGTGGAGACGATTTTCGGGCGGCGGCGCTACATGAAGTTCGACTCGAAGCGCCTGCGAGAGATGCGGGGCAGCGATATCGAGGCGATCGACCTCAGTCACCTGAAGAAGCTGACGATGTACGATTCGCAGCTCTTGCGGGCGGCGGCGAACGCGCCGATCCAGGGGTCGAGCGCGGATATCATCAAGCTGGCGATGGTGAAGCTACATCAGGCGCTGGCAGGGTACGAAGCGCGGCTGTTGTTGCAAGTACATGACGAGCTGATTTTGGAGGTTCCGCCGGAGGAGATCGATGAGGTTGTAACGCTGGTGCGATCGACGATGGAGTCGGCGGTGGCATTGAGCGTGCCGCTGGTGGTGGAGGCGAGTGCGGGGGCGAATTGGATGGAGGCGAAATAGGCAGATTTGGCGGGTTAAGCTAAGCGAAAGTCGAGCGGGTAAAGCGATGACATTACAGGAAGTCGAGCGGGCGGTGGCTCGGTTGTCGCCGGAAGAGTTGGCGGCGTTTCGCGCTTGGTTTGTGGCGTTCGATCGCGCGAGTCGGCCAGCGGAAGGTCTGATGCCGCTGAAGGCGTTGGCGGGGATTTGCAGCGACGATCCGATCGTTATCGACGATGCGGGAATTTCGGACGATCTTGACGATTGGGGGCAGCCGTTGGACGGCGAATAATGCGCTACCTGTTGGATTCCAACGTGGTGATTACGTATCTCAATCGCCGCTCTACTGTTTTGGTCGATCGCTTCTTGGCAACGCCGACGGAGGATATTGCGCTGTGTTCGGTGGTGCGGGCAGAGTTGCGTTACGGGGCGATGCGAAGCCGCGATCCGCAGCGGACGATCGCGCGGCAATCGCAGCTCATCGACCGTTTTCTGTCGCTGCCGTTTTGCGATCGGGCGGCGGATATTTTTGGTGAGGAGCGGGCGAGGTTGGGTCGGCTGGGTACGCCGATTGGCACGCGCGATTTGCAGATCGCCGCGATCGCGTTGGCGAATCAGTTGACGCTGGTGACGCACAATCTACGTGAGTTCGAGCGGGTGCAGGGTTTGGCGTTGGAGGACTGGGAAGTACCCTGAGACTTAGGAATGGTGAGCCAGTTTTGCGGAAATTCAACCGAAAATATCCGCCAACTCCAACTCAAATCCTGGCAAAACCGGCTCCGCACTCACTCTCGCTACATCGACTAAAACCTCTACCGCCACCCCAGGTCGAGACACCTCCACACGCCGCTCCGCCGGGTCGAGCAGCCATCCCAACTCCGTCCCGTTTTCGATATACTCCCGCATCTTCTCCCGCAAATCGCCGATCCGATCCGTCCGCGACCGCAGCTCGATCGCAAACAGCGGCGACAACGGCAAAAAACGCTCCCGCTCCGCCACACTCAGCCGCTCCCACCACGCATTCGGAATCCATGCCGCATCCGGCGCGCGATCGGCTCCATTTGGCAAATGAAACCCACCCGCAGAGTCGAACACGACCCCCAGCTTCGTTCGTCGATTCCATAGCCACAGCTGACCGCCAATACTGGAATTACGCCGTGAAGTCTCGCCACCCGTGGGAGCCATAATTACGATGTCACCATTAGAATTTCGTTCGATTCGCAGCTCGCGATTTGCAGCACACAGCGCGTAGAACTGTGCGTCACTCAGCGGCAAGTCGTGCGGCGTGGCAAGTGTGAGGTTGGCCGTAGAGAACATGAGAAACTCGCGATCGAAAATGCTCCGATCTCCAAGATAGCGCCAGCCATCCGTAACAACCCGATCGGCCAGAACTCGCGCGATAGCTTAATATCAGTCCGAATATTCACTCAGGCGTCAACAGCGCAACAGCGGGAGAACAGCAGATGGCAGCAGCAAGCGGCACGCAAATAGTCGGACTCCTCTTCGGTGGCCGATCGGGCGAACACGAAGTCTCGATCGTCTCCGCCGCCGCCATCTTTGCCGCGCTGCAAGACGACGCCAACCGCGCTCGCTACACCGTCCTGCCGTTCTACATCCGCAAAGACGGCATCTGGATGGGCGGCGACACGGCCAGCGCGGTGCTGAGCAGCAAGAAGCCGCTGGAGGCGGAAGAGGGCAGCGAAAACCGCCGCGATCGCTGGAACTTCCCCGCTGCTGCTGCTGACGTAGACGTATGGTTTCCGATTTTGCACGGCCCCAACGGCGAAGACGGCACGATTCAGGGGCTGCTGACGCTGATGCAGGTTCCGTTTGTCGGGTCGGGCGTGCTGGGCTCCTCGGTCGGCATGGACAAGATCGCGATGAAAGCGGCGTTCGAGAAAGCCGAGCTGCCGCAGGTTCCCTACGCGACGGTCGATCGCGCCGAGATTTGGTCGAACCCCTGCGTATTTCCGAAGCTCTGCGACGATATCGAAGCCGCGCTGGGCTATCCTTGCTTCGTAAAACCGGCAAACCTCGGTTCGTCGGTGGGCATCGCGAAAGTCCGCACCCGCGCCGAACTCGAGGCCGCGCTCGACAGTGCCGCCAGCTACGATCGCCGCATTGTCGTTGAAGCAGGCGTCACCGCCCGCGAGGTCGAGTGCGCCATTCTGGGGAACGACGTGCCGAAAGCGTCGGTGGTCGGCGAAATCACCTTCGAGAGTGATTTTTACGACTACGAAACGAAGTACACTGACGGGCTCGCTCAACTCGTGATTCCCGCCGAGCTGCCGGAGAAGGTGACGGCGAAAATTCGCGAACTGGCGATCGAGGCATTTCGCGCCGTCGATGCCAGCGGTCTGTCGCGAGTGGATTTCTTCTATGTGGAAACGACGGGCGAGCTGTTTTTGAACGAAATTAATACGCTACCGGGCTTCACGGCGCTGAGCATGTACCCGCAGCTCTGGGCGAACAGCGATGTACCGTTCCCCGAGCTGGTGCATCGCCTGATTCAGCTGGCGATCGAGCGAGCCCAGCCAGCGCGTTAGGCTAGAGCACTAAGGCGTAATACTGAAGCGGAGACTGTGGAACTACGGAGACCGCTGGGCGGGTTTTAAGTAATATCCCGCTGAGATTCCGGAAGAGCGTGACCTATCATGGAATCTAGAAGCTCGAGCGCCCGACTGTCGTTTCTGCCATCCGCCGACTCCAGTCGCCCTAACAGTCCCTGTTGGTTCGCGTAGCATCCCGACCTGCTTCCATAACGATCGACCCGTCGCGATTGCCCCGCAATGGTAAACACGTTCCTCAACGATGCCGGAAACGTGCTCGGAGCTTTGATGCGCTCCCAGGCGTCCGAAACGCTCGCCAAGCGCGTTCGAGAGCTGAGCGAAGCCGAGTTCGTTTGTCTGCTCGATTTCATCACGGCGGAGTTCCAGCAGTACCGCCGCGCGCTGGGCTTAATCGAGAACGAGACTTTAGAGACGATCCTCGAGCAGCTCGTCGATGCCTTCACGCTGCGTATCGGCCAGTGGTTTCAGGTCGAGTACATGACTGTGTTTCTGGTGGATGACGATCGCCACCAGCTCTGGGTTAGGCGCACCCAAAACGACGGTGAAGTGCGCGAGATTCGGCTGCCGGACAACGTCGGCATCGTCGGTTTTGTCGCCCAGAGCTGCCAGCACGAAGTCGTTAACGATCTCAGCGACCACCCGCGCTTCGATCCCGAAGTCGATCTGCCCCAGGGCTGCGATCGCGAGCATGCGACGAACCTGATGTACGTGCCGGTATTTGGCCGCAGCGAGCCCCACTCGGCGATCGCCGTCATCCAGCTCGTCAACCGCAAAAACGGCCAGGCGTTTGACGAGCACGATGTGGCGCAGATGCGTAACTTCGCTGCCTCGCTGAGCGTGCTGCTCGATAGCTGTCAGTCGTTCTATTCCGCCACGCAGAACCAGCGCGGCGTCTCGGCGCTCCTGAACGCGACCAGCTCCCTGGGTCAGAGTCTCGACCTGAAAGAAACCCTGCGCGGCGTGATGGAACAGGCGCAGCGGTTGATGAAAGCCGATCGCAGCACGCTGTTTTTGCTCTCCTCCGATCGCAGCGAGCTGTGGACGGAAGTTGCCAAAGCCGACGGCGCAACGATGATGGAGATCCGCATCCCCGCCAACCGGGGCATCGCCGGATACGTCGCCTCTACGGGCAAGCCGCTCAATATTCCCGACGCCTACCAAGATCCGCGCTTCGATCCTTCCACCGACAAGCGCACCGGCTACCACACGCGCAATATCCTTTGCATGCCGGTCTTCAACTCCGCGGGCGAGCTGATCGGCGTCACGCAGCTGATCAACAAGTTCCAAGGCAGCTTCACGCGATCGGACGAGTTCTTTCTAGAGGCGTTCAATATCCAGGCCGGTATCGCGCTGGAAAACGCCAAGCTCTTCGAGAACGTCAACCTCGAAAAGCAGTACCAAAAAGACATCCTGCAAAGCCTCTCTGACGCGGTGATTTCTACCGATATGCAAGGGCGCATCGTCACGATTAACGAAGCAGCGCTAGCGCTGCTGGGCTGCCCGATCGACCGCGACAAGGATAAATACCACCACCAACTCTGGACGGAGCGCCTGACGGGCATCCCGATTTGGGACGCGATTCCGATCGCCAACTTTCGCTTCCGCCTCGAAGACAGCCTCGCCAACGCCGCGCGCCACTACGTCCCCGAGCAGAGCGTCCGCGTCGGGCTCCACAGCCTGGACAACGACCCCGACGCCGCCGACCCGGAGCTGGCGACGCTGGTGCTCGTGATGCCCGATCGCCAAGATCCCGAAGTGTTCTACCCCTGGGGCAAGGCGGCTCCGGCGATCGCCGCCCACACCGAATGCAAACCGATTCCGCAGATCGAGGTGCAGACCGTCTCGCGCAGCCTCAACCTCACCGTGACGCCGCTGACCAACCCCGAGGGCGGCGTACGCGGCGGGCTGATCATCCTCGAAGACATCAGCCGCGAGAAGCGCATGAAGGCGGCGATGTATCGCTATATGACGCCGAAAGTGGCCGAGCAGGTGATGGCGCTGGGCGACGATCGCCTGATGGTGGGCGAACGCAAAGAAGTGACGGTGCTGTTTTCCGATATTCGCGGCTACACCAGCTTGACGGAAAATTTGGGCGCGTCGGAGGTCGTGACGCTGCTCAATCAGTACTTCGAGACGATGGTGGAGTCGGTCTTTACCCACGAGGGCACGCTCGATAAGTTCATCGGCGATGCGCTAATGGCCGTGTTTGGCGCGCCGCTGCCGCTGACCGAGAAGCATGCACTGATGGCCGTTCGCGCCGCGCTGGACATGCGCCGCCGCCTGGTGGAGTTCAACCAGCACCGCGTGATCGAAAACCAGCCGCTGATTCGCTTCGGCATCGGCATCGGCTCCGGTGAGGTCGTCTCGGGCAATATCGGCTCGCAGCGGCGAATGGACTACACGGCGATCGGCGATCCGGTGAACGTCAGCGCCCGCCTGGAGAGCCTAACGAAAGAGTATGGCTGCGACATCATTCTCAGCGAGGCGACTTACAAAAACTGCGGCGATGCCTTTTGGGTGCGCGAGCTGGATAAGATTCGCGTTAAGGGCAAGAACCGGGCGGTCAGTATCTACGAACTAATCGACGATCGCCGGGTAGATCTCGATTCGGTGACGACGAAATTCCTTTATTTGTACAAGGTGGGTCGAGAGGATTTCCTCGAGCGCAATTTCGAGCAGGCGCTAATGGTGTTCGAGGCCGCCCAGCAAATGCGCCCGGACGACCCAGCAGTGGCGCGTCATATCGAGCTGACGAATTTCTACATGGAGAATCCGCCGCCGGAGGGTTGGGACGGCGTGCGGACGATGACGCACAAGTAAAGCGCTGTTTTCATCAAGGCAAGGTTGCGCGTGCCGTTTTTTTACAGTCGCCCTAGCTAAACCGATCGAAGGTGAGATCGAGTCAAAGAGCGCCGATCGTCGTCTTTGGCGTGGCCTTCGCGAGGCGAATAGTGCGGGTTTGAAAAAACGCTGGTGAGCCCGTATGTCTCATCTTCGCTCCGGGCGATCGCAACTCGAAACAGACTCTAGGCGAGCCGCAATGCGATCGAGAATCGCGCTGTGATGGAGCGATCCCAACATGCAAAATCCGTTGCGATCGAGCCGTGAGTATTACCCCGATCGGCACTGAAGCGATCGGGGCATTGAATCGTACGGACAGACGATCTCGCTAGCCTTCCGCCCACTGCCGCGCCCACTCCAGCGTCGCCTGCACCTGCGTCATATCGCTCGCCTCGCAGTACAGTCGCAACACCGGCTCCGTGCCACTAAAGCGAATCAACAGCCAGCTATCGTCCGCCATACGGAATTTGTAGCCGTCCGGGTTCGTCATTTCTTTCACGGCCTTGCCCGCCACCTCCGTCGGCGGCTCCGTCGCGAGGCGATCGAGCAGCTTCGCACGCACGTCCATGCTCGCCAGTGGTAGGTCGATGCGATCGTAGCTAGCGTGGAACTTTGCCCGGTCTTGCAGCGCCGCGTACAGTTCGCTCAGATCTTTACCTGACTCGACCACGGCCTCTAGGACGTAGAGGGCCGAGAGTAGCGCGTCGCGCTCGGGGATATGGGTGTTGTAGCCGATACCGCCGGACTCTTCACCGCCCAGCAGCACATCGCCGCCCAACATGCGATCGGCGATGTACTTATAGCCCACCGGCGTCTCGAACACCGGCAGATCGTAGAGCGCCGCCACGCGCGGCATCAGGTCGGAGCCGCTGACGGTTTTGACCAGCTCGCCGCTCAGGCCGCGTCGTTCTGCAAGGTGTTGCAGCAGAATCGGGATGAGGATCTGCGAGCTGAGGAAGTTGCCCTTGCCGTCCACCGCCGCGATGCGATCGCCGTCGCCGTCGAACACCAGGCCGACGGTTAGCCCCGAACTCGTTTCGCCGTGGGCTTTGACTTTCGCGAGCATATCACCGAGGTATTTCGGCAGCGGTTCCGGTGCGCCGCCCCCAAAGGTCGGGTCGCTGTCGCTGCGCAGCTCGTTCACGGTTGCTTCGAGGATTTTGCCGACGCCGCCCGACGCCGAGCCATGCATCACGTCCACAAATACGGTCAGGTCGCCCGCCGCGATCGCCTTTTGGATCGCGCCGATATTGGCCTTGGTTCGCAGGTCGGCGCAGAATTCCGGCCAGGGGTCGAAGGTCTCAATTTTGCCAGGGGTTGCGGCCAGGGGGGTGTCTTTGCCTAGCTTGTCTTCAATTTTCTGCGTGATCTCCGGCGGAACCGAGCCGCCAAACGCGCCTTTAACTTTTAGCCCCAGATAGCTAGCCGGATTGTGGCTGGCGGTCATCACGATCGCGCCCAAGGCGCTGCGGTGCTTCGCCGCCCAGCTAAAGGCCGGAGTCGAAGCAAACGACTCGGAGAACAGCACGTCAAAGCCCGCCGCCGCGACCGCGTCCGCCGTTACCCGCGCGAAGTCTTCGGCCATAAAGCGGCGATCGTAGCCGACGATTACCGTGTTGCTACCGGTCGATTTTCCGTAGGTGTCCTTCAGGACTTGCGCGGCGATCGGGGCGACATGGGAGACGCGCTCGAAGGTGAACTCAGCGGCGATAACGCCGCGCCAGCCGTCAGTCCCAAAAGCGATCGGCTTGGCGCGGAAAGGGGCGGGAGATCCGTTCATGACATTGGGGAGAACAATTTAGACAAAACGAAGCAAACGGAAGAAACCGAAGCTCGGCGCACCTTGTGTGGACGAAAGGTTTTTCGGGTGCGATCCGGGCGGTAGGGCGGCGCTACAAACACCTGAGCGACCGCAAGCACCGGAATGACGCAGGCGACAAATCCAGTCTAGAGGATTCGTCTAAAATCGCCGCGATCCGGACGAACTCGGGGCACTGCCGTCGTTTCGGGGCGCGTGTTAACGTGATATTGCTCGAAATTCAGACTGACTCGATCGGGTCTCGTCAGGCTGCTGTTTTTTCGTTATCGGCAGTGCGACGATCGAGCCTTGGCGCTATGAAAGGGTTATCGCGGCCCGTCTGCCGCGAAACATCTCACCCGCCGGTCTCGTCAGTCGCTCTTGGGCGTACTTGTCACCGGTCTCCTCGCCCGCTTCCGAGCTTCGTTTCTTTCCATAAACCCTTCGGATCTCCGCCAGTTTCCCCATGAGTACGACCGCCCTCAACATCACCTTCGACGACAGCAACAACGCCCAGTCGGGCTCCGATGCCAACGACGTTATCGCCGGAGCGGGCGGCGACGATACCCTGTTCGGCGGCTTGGGCAACGATCTGCTCAGCGGCGGCCCCGGTATAGACTTCCTGTTCGGCGAAGGGGCGGACGATACCCTGGCAGGCGGCGGCGACGACGACTTTATCAACAGCAGCGACGGCGACGATATGGGGTTCGGCGGCAGCGGCAACGACCTGATATCGGGCAACGCAGGCCGCGATATGCTGTTCGGCAATCTCGGCAACGATTCGCTTTACGGCGGTCGCGGGGCCGATACCCTGGCGGGTGGGGCGGATGCAGACTTTCTGTTTGGCGATGTGGGCGCGGACGAGATTTCTGGCAATGCGGGCAACGACACGCTCGCCGGTAATGCCGGGGAAGACACGATTTTCGGCGGCCAGGGTGCGGACGTGATTCGCGGTGGCCAAAATGGCGACATCATCAACGGCAACGTCGGCGACGATATCCTGTTTGGCGACGCGGGCAACGATACGATCGCGGGCGGCAGCGCTAACGGTGAAACGGACACCGGCGCGGACAGCATCGACGGCGGCATCGGCAATGACGTTATCTTCGGCAACGACGGTAGCGACACGCTGCTTGGCAGCGACGGCTCCGATCTACTCTTCGGCGGTAAGGGCGGCGATCGCCTGATCGGCGGCGCGGACACCGATACGCTCGTCGGCGGCCTCGGTGCGGACGTGTTCGTTCTGCTCGATGAAGTAGGCAGCGCCGATATCATCACCGACTACAACGCGATCGAAGACTTTATTCAGCTCGGCGGTACGCTGACGTTCCAAGATCTCACCGTCCAGCAAGGCACGGGCCTCAACCTCAATGACACGGTTATCACCCTCAGCTCCACCGGCAAGCTGCTGATGGTGTTGCAAAACGTGGCGGCGGTCAATATCGACGAAGCGGACTTTAACCCACCCGTGGCCGGAACCGGCTCTACGGGAACCGACACGACCACCACCACCACCGACGGCACAGCCGCCACCAACAACAGCAATATTTCCGACACGCCCCAGCTCCGAGGTGCGGAAGTGCTGGTGGCCGATCGCGCGGGCACGATCGGCCAGGTCGCCTCGAACGGCGGCAGCTACAGCATCTCCAACATTGTCGATAACACCGGCAGCAGCGCCTCGGGCACGGTAACAGTGGACGCCTCGGGCAACTTGGCCCTGACCTCCAGCGGCGAAATCGCCTTCAATGGCAACACCACCTCGCTGCAAGTCACGGTCGTCGATGGCTCCAACACCAACCAAATCCGCATCTACAGCACCATCAACGGCGCGCTGACCGATACGGCCCTGACGGACAACGTCGATACCAGCGTCGGCGGCGGCTCGGCCACAGTCGGCGTCGCGGCGGGAACCTACGAAGAGTCGCTGACCCTAAACAACGCCGTGAAGCTGGCAGGGGCTAATGCCAGCCTCGCGGGCAGCAGCTCGTCGCGATCGAGCGACAACGAAGCGCAAATCAACGGCAATATCACCGTCTCGTCGCCGGACGTCAGCATCTCCGGCTTCCAGTTCACCACCGGTTCGATTACGGCCACGGCGGCGGGCGATAACCTGACCGTCACCAACAATATCTTCGACAGCGGCCAGGTGGACGCGCGCTTGGCCACCGCCGCCTCGAATGTCACCGTCACCGGCAACTCGATTAGCGTTTCGGGCTTCGGGGTCGCCGTCCAGAACGCCACCAGCGGCGCGGTCTCCGACAACAACATCATCGTCAGCGGCGGCACGGCAGCCAATGACGGCATCGTCCTCGATACGGTCACCGGCATGACGATCTCCAATAACGTCATCATCATGCCCAGCGGTGGCGGCTCGGGGATCGAGCTGGGCGGTGCAACCGTCACCACTACCGACAGCAGCGGCACCAGCACCTCAACCGGCGCTTCGACTAACGTCACCATCAGCGACAACCGCATCACCGGCGTCCTGGGCGCGGGTACGTCAAACACCGATGGCGGCATCACGCTGCGTGACGGTAACTTTACCGGCCTCTCGATTACGGGCAACGAGGTGGCGGGCTACAGCGCCTCGAGCACGGTTGGCTCGCTGCTCATCGTAGACGGCACGACGATCGCCGATGCCAATATCACCCTGACGGGCAATGGCTTCGCCGACGAAGAGAGCGGCTTCTCGATCTACAGCGCCACCTCCGCCGGCCAAGTGCCGACACTTTCGGTGGCGGGCAACTTCTCCAACACCGGCAAGACCACCGCTCTGGCATCGGGCAACGTCTCGTCGACGGGTAACACCAACTTCTCGTTCTAGACCCCGCTCGGGTTACTGCGATCGGGTGGGGGCTCTCGCCCGCATTGCTCGCCGTGTAACGGCACTTCCGCCATTCGCGGCGCTTAAGTCAGCGACCGAGCTGCATCTCGATTCGGGTGCAACGATTCGTTGATGATATTCCCTGGCACAGGAGCGGAAATGATAGCTTGTGCCTAACTGCTCGTCCGACGATTTCCGTCCGATCGCTCATGCGTATCTCGCCTCGATCGCTCCCCCGCTTGCTCGTTTCTGGCCTCACCGCGCTCGGACTCGGCCTCAGTGCCTGCGGGTCGCCGGAAGTCGGGTCGGACGATCGCGGCGATCGCATCGAAATCGGCACCACCAGCACGATCGTCACGCTCGACCCCGCTGACGCCTACGATGTCGCCTCGAACCTGGCGATTTACAACCTGGGCGATCGGCTCTACCGCTACAGCGCCGACGGCATCGACCTGGAGCCCAGCCTCGCGACGGCACTACCGGACATCAGCGACGACGGCCTGACCTACACCATCCCCCTACGTCCGGGCGTCAAATTCCACGACGGCACGGACTTTAACGCCGAGGCGATGGCCTTTTCGCTGCGGCGGTTTATTGAAAATAAGGGGCGCGCGGCTTTCCTAATCGACGGCCTTCTGGAAGAAATCGAAGTTACCGGCGAGTACGAGCTGACCCTAACGCTGGCTTATCCGTTTGCCGCTTTTACCGATTTGCTCACCTACCCCGGCCTCTGTGCGGTGTCGCCCGCCGCTTACGAGCTAGCCGAGGGCGAATTCGAGCCCAATACCTTCGTCGGGACGGGGCCGTACGAGCTGGCGAACTACGGCAGCGACAGCCTCCAACTCGACGTGTTCGAGGACTACTGGGGCGAGCTGCCCGTCAACGACGGCATCGACCTCCAGCGTTTTTCCAGCGCCGCCAACCTCTACAACGCCTTTCGTAGCGAGGCGATCGATGTAGCCTACCGCGCCCTCGACCCCGACCAGGTTCGCAGCCTCGTCGATTTGGCCGACGATCCGGACGGCGGCTGGCAGGTAATCTCCACCGAAAGCCCGGTGATTTCCTATCTGGTGATCAACGCCCAGCAGCCGCCGTTCGATCGCGTCGAAGTGCGCCGAGCTCTGGCCGCCGCGCTCGATCGCGACCTGCTCAACGATCGCGTGTTTTACGGTCAAGCGACACCGCTCTACAGTCTGATTCCGCCGTCGTTCCCGGTATCCGAGCCGGTATTCGCCGAGCGCTACGATCGCGAACCCAACCTCGATCGCGCCCGCGAGATGCTGACCGATGCGGGCTTTACTCCGGCCAACCCGCTGGAGCTGGAAATCTGGTACGGCTCCAACTCGCCCACCGCCCGTCTCGCCGCGATCGTCTTCCAAGCCCAGGCCGATCGCGACTTCGGTAGCCTGCTGAAAGTCAAGCCCAACGGCGTCGAAGCGGCCACCGCCTACGGCTACTTAGATAAAGGCGTCTATCCGTCATTTTTGCTGTCCTGGTATGCAGACTTTTTCGACGCGGACAACTACCTGAAGCCCTTTTTGGAGTGCGCTGAGGGCTCGATCGAAACGGGCTGCGTCCTGGGCGAGAGTCAGTACCACGGCTCGTTTTTCTACAGCGCGCGGGCGAACGAGCTAGTCGAGGCACAGCGCCAGGAAACCGACCCCGACAAGCGGGCGGAGATGCTGGCGGAGTTACAGGCGATCGTCGCTGACGAAGTGCCCTACCTACCGCTCTGGCAGAGCAAAGACTACGCTTTCGCCCAGTCTGATATCGACGGCGTCCAGCTCAGCGCCACGCAGCAGATTTTGCCATTCGCGACGATCCAAACGCGCAGCGACGAGTCGGTGCGGTCTTCGCAATCTCCTTCGGGAGGCGATCGATGAAGTTTTCCACGTTCCCCACGCTTGCCAACCTGACGGCAGCGATCGCGCTCTGTTGGCTGCTCTGCTGGCAACCGACCGCCCTAGCTGAAGGACTCCCCGGTAGCCTTAACAACCGCGTCGCCGCCTTCCCCAACTGGCAGCGCAAGCCCGCGCTGGGCGACACGCGCCGCGACCTGGCCTATCCCGACTGGATGGCCGGAACCTGGCACGTCACCAGCACGCTGACGGAGATGGCCGCGCCGCTCGCGCCGGAAATCGTCACGCCGGGATATGAGGGCAATCGCAAGTACCTAGAGAAGCCGCTGGAGTTTGACGTGCGGTTCGCGCCCGATCGCGTCAAACTCCGGGGCAATCTGCCGTTCGGCGCGCTGACAAAACCACCGGTGGTGGCCGATCGCCAGTTCAACGGCGAGAACATCCTTCGAGCCTATGTCGGCAGCGCGACGAAGCTACGGGTGCGCGTCGAGCCGGACGACCCGAACCAGCAGGCGACGGTGTTGCCGGATGGGCGGCAGCTACTGGCGGTGGTGACGGCGCGGGGCGGGGAGGTGGTGAGCGATCGTGATTTCATCGGTTCGGAGCTGGTGACGCAGTTTTTCCGCACCAAGCCGGAGATTTATCTAAATGGGGTGGAGACGACGACGGCGTATCATCTGGACGCGCCGGAGCGGGTTACGGCGGAGCAGTTGACGGCGGTTTATCTGTCGCCGAAAGACCCAGATTATTTTGCGGCAGGCGATCAGCCGGTTGCGCTGTATCGCTATGATTTGGTGCTCGATCAGGTTTCACAATAGCAACTCCACAGTTTCCTAAGAATTGATTTTCTGTTCGATCGAGCACTGTGTATGCTCATCGTTTTTTGAGAGATTCGAGTGAGCCCGCAAACAGATTTTGCTGAACACCATTCTTGTGCTCTCGGACAGGAAGAAACATGTAGTCGGCAATCCAGATCACCCAGGCTTTCATCGCTTGGGCTCTGCGGTAAGCAGTGACACGACTTAGAGTCTTGGCACTTATCGGCCCTCTTCGCTCTGCAATTTTAATAACAGACTCATTAGATAAAACTTCTTCTGAGCCAGGGTCGGTTATAGCTTTTAGGATTTCACGAACAAGAGGATAAGCGATCATTGCCTCTACAAGTAAGCGCTTCTTGAGTTCGGGATCTCTAGTTGCACAGATCTGTTTGCCTCGATCAGTAAGAAAAGCAAATAAAGTTTTTCCTTTTCCTTTGATGCAGCGACGAACGACAAGCTTAAGCTGCTCGTCTAACGCCTTAAAAATGTACTGTCCATGACGACTTACATCTCTGTCTCGTTTTGACTTGTGCCCTAGTTTTTGAGCGACATCAAATGGTGAGTTTACACCAAGACCAATCAGATCTAGAGCTTCCAGGATTTTCTCTGGAGAGTCATATTGAGGAAGAGTATCAGTCCCGACAGCTTCATCATCATCCAATTCATCTTTTCGAGATAGGCTTTCCATGAAGTTCGTATTCACGATGTCAATAATTCTGATGTTATCATCACCAATCTCTCTGCTGTACTCAATTCGACAGTGATGTCCCTTAACGATGAAAACCCTCATCGAAGCTAAGTATTCAGAGTTTGAAATACCACCATTCTTTTGAAGTTCATTCAAAAAATACCGAATTTCAGAAGCAGTATATTCGTCAAAGCCAGCGAGGTTAGCTTTAACTCTATCTCCTCTTTCTTGCTGCTGAAAAATCAGATTGAATTTACTTATATTCACTATAGATTCTCCGAGTGCTTGAGGTCGAAAATTTCGCTTTTCACTCCCAAAAGCTTGCGTGCTATTTCAGTATCAACAGAAATAGGCAAGTCAGAAATAAATCGCGGGCTAACAAAGCCCATTGTTCGCCGAGAGTGATAGGTAATAAAGACACAATCTAGATCGACCTGAAGACGCTCCCAAAAGATAGTTAGCTCAGATCGGAATAATGTCAATGAAATATCTTCTGTGGTTTTGAAATTCAAAGACTCTATATCTTCTATCGGAACTAGAAATCCAACGGGATCGCCATAGTAAGTAGCCGCAATTCGCTTCAAACCTAGCTGAACCTGGCGCTTGAATTTTGGCAAACTTGCTCGAAGCTCTGTCACAGGAAGCGTTTTATATGTAGTCGTCACGTCGAGTTGAGCGAACTTTCGCCCTGCTTGTGCAATATGTACAGCTTGCCACGCGTTAATTACATTGTCAACACAAGTTACTTGTTTTACATTTTGCTCCTAAATCTCTATCTGCTATTACATCTCAGGGAATGATTAAGGTTGTGGGACTTATTCCTGAGTTCCGGCTCTACTCAAGCAAGCCTAATTCCCCAGCAACACACTCACCGGAACCGCCACCGTCGGCAACACCCGCGATCGCACCATCCCCTCCGTCAAAACCACCTCCCGCGAATAATCCCCATCCTGCGGCTCCGTCAGCACTACCACCCGATGCTCCGCCTCCGCCCCGGAAATATCGACCACCCAATACTCCGGGATGCCCGCCTTCGCATACAGCGATCGCTTCACCTGCAAATCCTTCCCCAAACTCGACATCGCCACCTCGATGACTATCTTAGTTTCCGCCGCATTCGGCAGGCGATCGCGATACTTCCCCCGAACCACCACCGCAATATCCGGCTCCGGCACGGACTCCGGCAACGCGATCGGGTGCGCCTCTCGCACCTTCAGCTCCTGCGGAATGACTTCGCGCAGCGCCTCCGCGCCGCCGTCAATACATTCGCTGTGCAGCGCGCCCTCTGGTGCCATCGAAATCAAATCTCCCGCCAATAGCTCCACCGGCTTTTCATCCAACAAGCCCGTCGCCACCAGCCGCATATATTCCTCGACAGACCATTTGGCGATCGCAACTGTCATCTCGACTCACCGCTTCCGCTAGCTCAATCTCTTTAATCTTATCGCGCTAATCTTCGAGGCCACGACTACGATTCTAAATCGAGCTGATACAGCTCCCGGCGTGACTGCTGCGTGTGCTGCGCCAGCTCACGACACGCCTGCGATCGCGACAACCCGCCCGCAATCAACCGCCGCAGCTCTACTTTTAACTCCTCCTCCGACAACACCGGAGCCGCCACCGGTGGAGCCGCCGCGATCGTCAGCGTAAACTCCCCCTGCGGCTTGCGCGACTCGTACAGCGCCACCGCCTCCCCCAGCGACCCGCGCCAAATTTCCTCGTAGCGCTTCGTCAGCTCCCGCCCGATCGCGATCTGCCGCGCCTCCCCACACGCCACCGCCAGATCGCTCAAAGTCTGTCGAATCCGGTGCGGCGCTTCGTAAAGGATCGTCGTGCGCTGCTCGGTGGCGAGGCGATCGAGCGCCGCGCGCCGGTCTTTATTCTTCGTCGGCAAAAAGCCATCGAACGCAAAGCGATCGCTGTCTAGCCCCGAAACGCTTAGCGCCGTGACGCTCGCACTGACGCCCGGAACCGGCACGACAGCGATCTCCGCCGCGACGCACGCCGCCACCAGATCGCCCCCTGGATCGGAAATCCCCGGCATCCCCGCATCAGTCACCACCGCGATCGACTGCCCACCAGTCAGCCGCGCTAGGATCTTCGGCGTTTGACGGGTGCGGTTGTGCTGGTGGTAGCTGAGCTGCGGTGTCGTTATCTGGAAGTGCTGGAGCAGCCGAGCGGTGTGGCGCGTGTCCTCGGCGGCGATCGCGTCCACCTCCTGCAAGATCCGCACGGCGCGAAACGTCATATCCTCTAGATTGCCGATCGGCGTACCGACCACGTAGAGGGTGCCCCAGGCATTACTAGAAGCATCGGTAGTGGCATCTGGCGCGGAATTCGGGGCGATCGTCACAGGTTAAAACGAGGCTCGCTAGACGGCAAAAACGAGAGCGCGCTGCCGCCGCCGCGATTCCGCAACGTTTATTCGCCAGCGCTGTGCTATTCTTACTCGAGCTACGGGATGTAGCGCAGTTTGGTAGCGCACTTCGTTCGGGACGAAGGGGCCGTGGGTTCGAATCCCGCCATCCCGATTTTTGAGCTATTTCTTTCACGTTTTAGTAGAGCAGCGTCGAGGGAATCACACGCCGAAAGTTGCTTGCAGCCGCGCCGCTGACATTGCCAGATTCGGTGTCAAATCCGATACACCTGCGACTCGAAGCGCGCCTTGAGGAAATCGACCAGCAGTCGCGTCTTGACTGACAGGTGGCGGCTGACCGGATAGAGCAGCTCCATCGCCAGCGCCGAGGGTCGGTAGTCCGGCAGCACGATTGCCAGGTCGCCGCGATCGAGCGCCTCGGCAACGATAAAGCGCGGCAGCAGCGCAATTCCCAACCCGCGAATTGCGCCCTCTCGCAGCGCTTCGCCGTTGTTGGAGCAAAGCCGACTGCGGAGTTTGGCGAGGTGTTCGCCGTCGCCATTTTTTTCGTAAAGCGTCCAGCGCTCCTCCAGTGCAATATGGCCATAACGCAAACAGGTACACTCGCTCAAATCTGCCGGATGCGTTGGCGTGCCGAACGCGCGCAGGTAGTCCGGCGAGGCGCAGAGAACGCGCTCGATCGTTGCCAGCGGCTGCACCAGCAGGCTCGAGGTGGGCTGCGGCTCGGCGATGCGGAGCGTGACGTCGAAACCTTCTTCGATCGGGTCAATAAAGCGATCGTTAAGACTTAGCTCCACCTGAAGCTGCGGGTACTGCGCCATAAATTCCGCGATCGCCGGAGCCAGGTGCATCGCCCCAAAGCTCATCGGCGCGTTGACCCGCAGCCTGCCGGTCGGTTCGGCTTGGAGTTGTTTGACCGATCGCTCGGCCTCTTCCCAGCTCGCCAGCAGCTCGACGCAGCGTTCGTAGAATGCCAACCCCGTTTCCGATGGGCTGACGACGCGGGTGCTGCGGTGCAGAAGCTGGACGCCGAGTTCGTTTTCGAGGGCGCGCACCAGTTTGCTGACGGTCGATCGCGAAGTGCCGAGATCCCGCGCCGCCGCCGCAAAGCCACCGGATTCGACGACCTGTTTAAAGGCGCGCATCTGCTCGATTCTGTCCATATACTTCCGTTAAATCGATGAGCACTGAGCGTAGTCGAAGTGCGGGTTTCGGTCGCAAGCGATTGAGTCAAGAACTCTGGGGCATGATTTCGAGAGTGGAGTCCCTTTTGGGAGGCTGATGCTGAGTGCAATCTTGGTACTCCCAGATCGTCGCTCTTAGCGAAGCCCGCACTTCGACTACGCTCAGCGCTCGTCGAAGTGCGGGCTTTCCTGATTGTTTCTAGTTTAAAGACAATCTGCGTCTAAATTAAGGGATTGTCTTTCTTGGGTCGCGAAAACATAATCGAAGTGTCCCCAAAAGACGCGGCCACGAGGGCCGAGAGAGGCTGACATGATTACGATTCGCTCCGCTGCCGATCGCGGTTCTGCAAACTTTGGCTGGCTCGATAGCCGCCACTCTTTCTCTTTCGGCGGCTACAACGACCCGCAGCACATGGGCTTCAGCAACCTGCGCGTCATCAACGAAGACAAAGTTTCGCCCGGTCAGGGTTTCGGCACCCACGGCCACCGCGATATGGAAATTATTTCGTACGTTCTCGGCGGTGCGCTGGAGCATCAAGACAGTATCGGCACGGGCTCGGTGATTCGCCCCGGCGACGTGCAGCGGATGTCGGCGGGGACGGGAATTCGCCACAGCGAGTACAACGCCTCGAACACCGACCCGGTGCATTTCCTGCAAATCTGGATCGAGCCCGACACGGCGGGTCTGGAGCCCGGATACGAGCAGAAGAGCTTCGGGCTGGCCGATCGCTCCGGTCAGCTAACCCTGGTCGGTTCGCGCGACGGTCGCGATGGCTCGGTGGTGATTCACCAGGACGTGAGCCTTTACGCGGCGGTGCTGGCAGAGGGCGAGTTGGTGGATTACGACATTGCTATAGGGCGCGCGGTTTGGCTGCAAGTGGCGCGGGGTCGCGTTCGGCTGGGCGATCGCGTGTTGACTGCTGGCGACGGCGCGGCGATCTCGGACGAGGCGAGTCTGTCGCTTCAGGGCGCGGAGCTGGGCGCGGAAGTGTTGCTCTTCGACCTAGCGGGCTAGGAGCTGCGCTCAATTGATAGCTTTTGTTCCACAAAGGTTACAGCCCCTAGCATTGCTTTTGGGGCGGGCGTGTCGTCGCTTATTTCATAAGGGTTCGGGCGTTAATTGATGGCTCGCTCTAGCGATCGCGGAAACCGCCCCACAAAGTCCGCGCGGCATAATGGGAAGCACGCTCGCCTCGTTCTTCTTGACAGGGGGCGTGTTTCTCGTTTGCACGCAAACCTATCGCGCGGGGACAACGTGGCTGATTTGGCAAATTGGGCGAATTCTCAGGGAAGTCTGTTCGGGACGGATACCGGCGCGGCACTGACGGAGATCGTCGGCGATCGCATCCCGACCGTGGCGAGCCGCTTCGATCGCGAACTTACAGGCAAGCTGGGCGACCTGCCGGAAGACGCCGCCGAGCTGAGCGTTTATGAGGATTGGAAAACGGGAAAGCTCTCGTCGCGGGTGGCGTCGCAGTTTTGGTCGATCGCCAAGCCCAAGGCGAAATACCGCTGCCTCGATATCGGTTGCGGCATTAGTTTTTTGATTTATCCGTGGCTGGAGTGGGGCGCGTTTTTCCACGGCCAGGACGTGTCCGGCGTCGCCTGCGACATCCTCAAGTCCCGCGCGCCGCAGCTCAACTCGAAGCTATTCAAGAGCATTACCAAAGCGCCCGCACATCTGCTGGAGTACGAGCCGATTTTCGATATGGCGATCGCGACGGGCTTTAGCTGCTACTACCCGCTCGACTATTGGGCGATGGTGATGCAGGCGGTGCGGAAAGTGCTGAAGCCCGGTGGCGTGTTCGTGTTCGACGCGATCGACACCGAGACTGAGCTGGCGGACGATTGGGCGCTGCTGGAGATGTATTTGGGTTTGGAGGTGGAGCTAGAGTCGGCGGCGACCTGGAAGAAGTTTTTGAAAGATGCGGGCGTAACGAAAACGAAGCGCAAGGACAGCGAGCTGTTCGCGCTCTATCGCGTGTCTTGGGATTAGTGCGGCGCGAGGATTGGTGGCGGTATTGGCTGTTGGCGGCGTCGGTGTCGTTTGCAATCGCGGGGTTGAGCAGCATGTTTTCACGATCGCCGCGTGCCGAAACGTTTGCTAGCGCGCCGCCGCGCGATCCGATTGCCGAGCTGTACGCTTCGGAGTTGCAGGCCGAAACCGAGAGTAATCCGACGATCGAACCAATTTCCGGATTCGGTCGCGCGCCGGAGTTTGTCGAGCGTGCGCCCGAGCCAATGCCGCCGCCAGATGCTGCGGCGCAAACGGTAGACAATCTGGCGAATGCCGATCGCCTGACCCTAGTGGGCGACACCGACCGCGATGGGGTTATCGCCGCAAGCGACCTGGCCGATCGCGACATCTGGACACGATCGCGAGGCGCGATCGTGCCAGTGAACCTGGACGACGACGATCGCGACGGTCGTCCGGACGGCCTCGATCGCGTGTTGGGCAACGGCGATCGCGATTTGGCGGTGTTGCGCCTGCGGTTGCCGGCGTCGATCGCGCCGGACGCGAAAATCCGGGTCGCGATTGACGCGGCGTCGCGGCCTTACGCCAATCTGTTTCAGCGGACGGCGCGGGGCTGGCAGGCGATTGACGCTACAGGCAAATCACCGCTCGTCTTCAGTCGTGATGTGGTGCTGGGGATCGAGACGCGGGCGTTTGCGACAGGTGACGGCAGCGGCGGCACTTGGAATGGCGCGATCGAGATCGATGCGATCGTCGAGACCGGCGGGCGTGAACTCGATCGCGATCGGCTGCGGCTGCGTGCGGCTCCCTGGCTGATGTCCTCGCCACTGGCGCGCGCCGAAGCGGTCTACGTCACCGATATTCCCGCTACGCGGAAGTTTGCGGCGCAGCTGGCGGCGATCGCCGGGCCCCTCGGCATTCGAGTCGATCGCGAGACCGTCGGCACGCTTTGGATGCAAGACACGATGGAGCTGGGCTACACGCAGGCTCCGGCCAGCTTCGGCGATACTCCGCAGACGACGCCCGCCGTTCTCGACGGCGTTCGCCAAAGTTCGGCGGGCATCCATGCTGACGATCGCTACGCCAAAACGCTGCTCGCGCCAGACTTCAAGCTGCTGCGGGTGGCGACGGCGCGCAACGTTCCCGGCGAGCTATCCGTCCCCGATCGCTGGCTAGACTGGTATGGCAACCTGGAAGTGTCGCCACCGGTTCCGGGATTTCCGCTGGGGCGGATCTACACCGGGCGATCGCAGGTCACCACATTCCACCCCAAGGTCGCCGAGTTCCTCGCCGCGCAACAGCTCCAAGCCCCCGCCGTCGAGTTCGATACCTCCTGGCTTTACATCCGCCATATCGACGAAATTTTCAGCTTCTTGCCCCACCCGGACGGCGGCAGCATCGTGACGATCGTCTCGCCTCAGGCCGGACTGGATTTGCTGCGATCGCTTCAGGCACGCGGCGAGGGGGCGGCGACGGTGACGCTACCTGAGGGGGGTACGGTGACGGCTGATCGGCTGCTGGCGAATCGGGCGTGGGTGGCGCACAACGAGGCGATCGAGCGCGATCGGCTGTCGATCGTCCGCCAGCAGCTCGCGGCGGAGTTCGGCGTGACGGGCGATCGCATCGTGGCGCTGCCCGCCGTGTTTACCACTGACGGCAAGGCGATTTGGTCGAATCCGGTGAACGCGCTGTCCGCAAACGGGACGGTGGTGATGGGTGAGCCGAAGGTGCGATCGAGCAGTGGCGATCCGGTGCGGGGAGCGATCGAGACGGCGATCGCACCTTTGGGGCTCGATGTGAAATTTATCGACGACGGCTACTACCACCGGCGCAGCGGCAACGTGCATTGCGCCACGAACGTTCGCCGCACGCCGCCATCGCAGCCGTTCTGGCAGACCTTGCCGCCATCGCTCCAGTGAGCCCTGAGCGGAGTCGAAGGGCGGTGTTGAATCGAGCGCTAGAGATGTTGGCACACCTCAGCTTTGCGCTTGGGACAGCAACATGCCACATCCATAGCTGACAGCGAGACCCGCCCTTCGACAAGCTCAGCGCTCGTCGGCGAGATCGATATCGAAAAATAGGTAGCTCTCGTCCTCCGCGCCCCAAACCTGATTGCCGTCCGCATCGAAGCCGCGATCCCAGGTCTCCATCGTCGCCTCCGTCAGCCAAATCGTATTCGTCGTAAAGCTCGCGCCGCGATAGTCACTCGGGCAGCCGCCGTCCGGAGTGTTGCCCAAAAAGCCCTCGCCTTCGGGCTCGAGGCGTAGACCGCAGACCGCTTCGCCCAGGTCTCCTGCTGAAATTGTTCGCTGGACGCGATCGCGGCTACACAGACCCGCCCAGCGCATCTCGTCCGCCAGCCGGAAGTTATACGATTCGACGGTTTCGCCCGAGCCGACGGTCGAGAGCAGCAGCAGGCGCTGGCGGTAGGGTTGCGTCAGGTTTGTGGTTACGGCTTGCTCTTGGTAGAGCGCGATCGCCGGGGCTGGAATATCGCTGCCTGCGAGGTTGAAGTCGATGCGGCAAGTGGTCATCCGCACGAACAGTGACCCGTCGTCGGGCGATCGCGGCGGAATTTCGGTTTGCATCGCGCCCACCAGAAAGTCTGCGACGCGCTCTACATTCGGCGCGGCGGAGGCGGGAGTGGCGATCGCGAGACCGACGAGACTGGCAAAACGGACGACATTGAAAAATCTCTGGAAAAATCCCTGCACTGACACGACTTGGCGCTGACTCCGTCTAAGTTTGAATCGTTATATTTCAAAGCTGCTCGAGAAATATAGACGATTTGCCCGCAGTCGGCTGGTCTGAGTGCCGTGGGAGCTGGCCCGATCGCTCTCAATTCACACAGGTTTCGGCCCCTCGCTTTTGTGGCGTCGGGTGCTCTCCGTGCGGGGCCGGGCCTTGATGGCGTGCCCTAAAAGTTTTCCTGGGCTTCGTCGAGCAGGCGGCGCATATGCTCGATCGCCAGGCGAATTTGCTGGCGACAGGTTACGGCGTCTTCGCGATCGAGTTCGGCGGCGTCGAGTTCTAGCTCGTCTACCGACATCAAAATCGTGCTCAGCGACGTGCGGTACTCCTGGGACATCAGGCGAAAAAACTGCTGCCGCAGGCGAGTTTCCACTCCGCTGGGCACGCGATTCGCTGCGAGCTCGGGCGAGTTCTCGGGCGTTCGATCGTGCAATGCGGGGTCGGACTCTGTCATGGCGGCTAGGGGTTGGAGGGTAGAGTGCGATGGGACTCGCGCTGGAACTTTAGAGGGGTGCGCGCCGCGCTGCGATTTCGCGTACCGGGTTTGCGCGGCTGGCCTGGATGTGGAGCGCTGGCTTTCGGCGATCGCGGCGATCGCCAACCCGCAATGGTTTATTTTATCCCGCACGCTCCCCAGGAACGGCGGCCCGCGCTACAGGATAGCAGGCATGGGGACCGAACTTTGTCTCGAGCGAGCCCCATTACCTGCCAAACGGCGAGTGATGGGACTCGCTGAATTATCCCGTACGGCGCACCACGTGACATCACGCGCCGAATTGCAGATTATCGAAGGCGATCTTGTTGGCGCGGCTGCCGAAGCTAACCGATCGCGCCACGCCCTCGAAGGCGATCGCGGTGCTTTCAAATACGGAGTAGGCCGCCGGGAAATCAAGCGGATCGGTCTGGGGCAGCGCCGCCCGCGCCAGTACGTCTCCGGTGGCATTTTCACCGCTGAAGATAACGACCTCATGCTCGAAGAACGGCGAGGCGTAGTCGAAGCGCAGACCGGACTCGAACCCCTCGCTGACGTTGGCGACGATCGAATCGCCCGTGGCGTAGGCCATGCCGTTGATGCCGCTGGCCGAAGTCTCGAAGTTGCCGCCGAACTCGTCGCTCGAGCCGTCGTTAATCAGGCGGTGGGCGCTGGAAATCGTCAGGGCGTTGTCCGAGAAGGTCAAGCCGCGATCGAGGTAGCGATCGGCCACCTGCGTGAGGTTGTCGCGGTTCTCGAAGTCGATAACGAAGGGGTCGCTGTTGGCGATCGTCAAGGTGGCCGAGTCGCGATCGCCCAGCGTCGCGCCCGACGGCTCGCTCAGCCGCAGGTTCACCGTCTCGGCGGGCTCGATGCGTAGGTCATCGACGATCGGCACGGCGATCCGGGTCAGGATCTGCTCGGCCTCGAAATTTACCGCGATCGGCGTATTGCCGTAGTCCGCGCCCGCCGTGGCCGTCCCGTCGGTCAGCCCGAGCTGGACGCTGGCGGCGGCGCTGGCGTCACCGTCACGCACGATCGTGATATCTGCGAACGTGTTGCCGTCTTCGTCGGTGGTGTAGCTGACGGTGGCAAAGGCGATCGTGGTGGGCTCCACCGGGTCAGTCGGGTCGGCCGGGTCGGTCGAATCGCCGTCGTCGTCGCTGACGCGCACCTGCGCCACCGGCGGGTCGCCGATGCTGGCGGTGTCGCCGTTGCTGGAGATCGCCTCGCTCAAGATCGAGTTGAAGGTTTCGCTCGCTTCGGGTTCGGTGTCGTTAACGAGCGGCAGGTTGACCGTCACCGAACTTTCGCCTCGATCGAAGCTGACGGGGATGCCCGTACCGATAAAGTCCGCCCCGGCGATCGCCGTGCCGTTCGTGGTGTTCAGCAGCAGCTCGCTGACTTGGTGGAGGTTGCCGCGCCGCACGAGTTCGATCGCGACAAAGCCATCGGCCTCGTTTGCCTCGAAGAGCTCCTGCCCGAAGGCCACCTCGGCGTCGTCATCTTCAATGACGATAAAGCCGCGATCGTCCGCGCCGAAGTGAACGAACTCGCCCGGCTCGGTCAGCAGAAATTCGAGCTGTTCGATATCTTCGAGCTGGTTGTCATCCACCAGCGGGAACTCAAGACTGACTTCGGTTTCACCGACCCCGAAGCGCAGCGGCAGCGACTCGATCGAGTAGTCCTGGGGGAAGCTGGCGGGGGCGCGATCGGTTTGCTGGAAGACGACGGTGGCATTGGCGGTTCGATCGAGCTGGCCGCGCCGCGAAAAGGTCAAGATCGCCGGGTCGGCGCTTTCCTCGAACGTCACCACCGCATCGGCGATCGCGATTTCGATATCGTCGTCGATAACCTGGAGCTGGCCGGTGGCGCGGCTGCCGAGGCTGGCTCCGCCGACCGGGGCGCTCAGGCCCAGGGCGATCGTTTCGGTGTCTTCCACCAGGTCGTCATCCAAAATCGGAATCTCGACGGTTTTCTCGGTTTCGTTCGGCCCGAAGATAACCGCGATCGGCGCGGCGTCGTAGTCGGCGGAGGTGGCAGTGCCGTCTCCGGGCGTCAGGGTGACGCCGACCGTCTGGCCGGAGGAGTTGTTTCGCACCAGGGTGACGGCGACGACGACCTGGCCGTCTTCGCGTACCTGGAACGGCGTATCGGTGGTGTCGGCGAATTCGATCGCGTCGATCGCCACAAAGTCGCTGGCGTCGATCGTCCGCTGTGGATCGAAGGGCAACGTTGCCAGCAGCTCGCCCGTTTCGCGCAGTGAGATCGTGGCGTTGGCAACAAAGTCGGTCGGCGCAAAGACCCGTACGTCGTGGAAGTCGAGCCCGTTCGGCAGCGCGAATTTATCGATACCGTCCTCGAAGTCGGTTATCAAGTCGAGGGTTGCATCGAGCGTCGTATCCGTGTCGATGTTGTCGAGACGGAGGAAGTCCGGACGCACGACGAAAATATCGAGGCCGTCGCCGCCGGTCAGGGTGTCGTTACCGCGATCGCCACTGAGCAGGTCGCTGCCCGCGCCTCCAAACAGAAAGTCATCGCCCGCATCGCCGCTGAGGATATCGTCGCCGCCGTTGCCGCGCAGGGTGTCGTCATCGTCGTTGCCGCGCAGAATGTCGCGATCGCCGTCACCCAGCAGCGAGTCGCGATCGTCGCCGCCAAACAGCAGGTCTTCTCCCGAAAGCCCCCGCAGCGTGTCGTCCCCCGCGAGTCCGAAAATTGTATCGTCGCCGCTCGAGCCTGTGAGCAGCGTACCGCCGGAGAGCGTATCGGAAATGGAAAGCATGAGGGAGGAAGAAGGTGGACGGAGCGGAACCGAAGCACGCTGCCGAACGCTGATGTCAAACCAGCATCAGATCGGTGCCACGGTTAGGCGCAGAACTTCTCGAGGCGATCGATGCCGATTTCGATCGACTTGAGGTCTGTGGCATACGACAGACGAATGCAGTCATCGGTTCCAAAGGCGACGCCCGGAATTGCGGCAACCTGGTGCTCGTCGAGTAACCGATCGCAAAACTCCAGCGACTTCAGTCCGGTTCTAGCGACGTTGACGTACAGGTAAAATGCGCCCTGGGGCTCGAAAGCCACCAGCTTCGGAATCGTCGCGACGCGATCGGCAATATAGCGGCGACGCTCCGTAAAGGCCGCGAGCATCCGGGCAATGCAGCCAGGCGACTCGGGCGATTCCAGGGCGGCCAGCGCGCCGTACTGCGAGAAGGTGCAGACATTAGAGGTGCTGTGGCCTTGCAGCGTCGAAATCGCCTTGATGACCTCCACGGGCCCTGCCAGGTAACCCACGCGCCAGCCCGTCATCGCAAACGCCTTGGCAAAGCCGCTACTGGTAAACGTGCGCGCCAGGATCTCCGGCCCAATCGCGCCGATGCTCAGATGCTCGGCGTCGTCGTAGAGGATTTTCTCGTAGATCTCATCGGAGACTACGTAGATGTCCGCATCAACAACGACTTCCGCCAGCGCGCGAATCTCGTCGGGCGTGTAAATCGCGCCGGTCGGGTTCGAGGGCGAGTTGAGCACGAACAGTTTAGTGTTGGGCGTAATCGCCGCCTTAAGCTGCTCCGGCGTCACTTTATATTGATTGCCTTCGTCCGCTTGGCAAAATACCGGCGTCCCGCCCGCAAGGCGTACCATCTCCGGATAGCTGACCCAGTAAGGCGTCGGGATAATCACCTCGTCGCCCGTCTCGATCGTCGCCATCATTAAGTTAAAAAGCGACTGCTTGCCGCCGTTGGTGACGATGATATTTTCAGCCTGGTAGTCGAGGCCGTTCTCGGTACGAAGCTTGTTGGCGATCGCTTTGCGCAGCGCCAGCTCGCCCGCTGCGGGGCCGTAACGGGTCTTGCCATCCGCCAGTGCTTGCTGCGCCGCCGCAACGATATGGGCTGGCGTATCGAAATCCGGCTCTCCCGCACTAAAGGCGTAAACGTCGATGCCTTCGGCCCGCATCGCTTTGCCTTTTGCCGTGATGCTCAAAGTCAGAGACGGTGGGACGAGCCCGATGCGTTCGGCCAGTTTCATGGGAAGTTTCGTGCGGGGTGGGGCAGTTTCGGGGGGCTGCGATCGCTCTAACCCTGAAACAGAGTTGGTTTCAGCCCCTGATTCTTATCGTGAATCGGGCGTTCTACTGCTCGCACGAGCGAAGCTCGGCGATCGACGGCGCGCCCTAGCAGGCGCGTGAAGTCTGTTTGCCACGAAGCCGCTGGGAAGGATTCTAGCGTCCTGTCACGACCGGCGATCGCAAGTGTAACGAGTCCTTAACCTACGGGGCGCAACCGGCGTCCCGGCGGCGTCTCGGCGGCATTTCGATCGGGAGGCCGACGGTGTTCTGGAGGCGTTCGAGGCCCTGCGGATAGCTATTCCGGGGCGGTTCCCGCGATTGCGCGGGTAAGTGCGGACAAGCGCAGCAGACTGGTTCGCGCCGTCAATCCAGCTCCAGCTTCCTCGCGATCGTCGCGTCGTCGCCCCGAAAGCCCACCATCACGGCGCGATCGCCGCGTACGAACAGTGGCCGCTTGAGCAGCATCGGCTCGCGGGCGAACTCAGCCACCCAGCGCGCGTTGTCCCAGCTCGATCGTTCTTCGCCGAGGCTGCGATATGCCTTGCCGGAGGTATTGCGCATCGACTTACTTCCCAGCGACTCGACCCAGCAGGCGATCGCGTCAGTATTGGGCGGCGTCGGCACTGGTCGCTTAAGGAGGTAAGTCATGCAAGCCCCTCAGTGAGAGCATTTC
>ERZ1740068.148-NODE-148-length-44603-cov-26.360600_pt1 | contig 44603 bp, 35 predicted proteins | sample MGYA00581735_ERZ1740068 | MGnify/ENA primary metagenome ERZ1740068 (study PRJEB43018, sample SAMN04849740) | marine metagenome | isolation source: floating plastic debris | place: Pacific Ocean | collected 2008-08-30 | study: EMG produced TPA metagenomics...
CAGTGCTCGAATCCTGAATACTGGACATTTATTTCCGTGGAGTACTCTTAGGCTGTGCCCAGGTCTAATTTTGAGGTGCAGGCGATCGTGCCCCCCGATCTCTCGGTGACGATCTGATGGGAGATCGCCATGCCCAGCCCCGTGCCTTTGCCGACTTCCTTCGTTCTGAAGCCCTGCTCGAAAGAGTGTCGCGAACATGGCCTGTGGTAAGCACGGATATTTCTTCACAACTCTTTTAGGGGTGGGCTTTTACGTCAGGCGGCTAATCCCTATGCAAGCGCTTAGACTCCAGATCGAGCCTACCCCTGGCTGACGCCATCGCATAGGTGCTCGGACTCTCGTCCTAATTCTGCGATTCTTTGCCATACGACAGCGCCGCTAAAAACTCCTGTGCCCGATCGCGAATCTGCTGGCGATCGCCCTCTGGAATCTTGCGAAGCTGCGCCAAAATCAGGTTCATTCGCCCTTGGGATTTGAGCGTGTCGTGGTGGCGATCGAGGAAGTTCCAGTACAGGTAATTAAACGGACAGGCCTTCTCGCCCAGACGGTCTTTGCGATCGTAGGCGCAGCCCTTGCAGTAGTCGCTCATCTTGTGGATGTAGTTCGCCGAGGCCACGTAGGGCTTGGTTGCCAGCTTGCCGCCATCGGCGAATATGCCCATACCCAACACGTTGGTCTGCATCACCCAGTCGTAAGCGTCGATAAAAGCGGCGTGGAACCACTGCTCGATCGCCTGGGGCTCGATCCCCGCGATCGTCGCGAAATTCGCCAGCACCATCAGCCGCTGGATATGATGGCCGTAGCCCGTCTCCTCGACTTGCTTCAGCGACTGCTTGAGGCAATTCATCTTGGTTTTGCTGGCGTCCCAGAAAAACTCCGGCAGCGGCTGGTGGTGGTCGAGCGCGTTTGACTCGGCGTAGTCTTCGCCGAAAAACACGTAGAGCCCGCGCATATATTCGCGCCAGCCGAGGATTTGTCGAATCACGCCCTCGACGCTGGCGAGGGACATTTCGTTGTCGCTGCCGACAGATTTTTCGTATTCCGTTTCGATCGCTTCGACGACCTCGTGGGGTGAGAGCAGCCCGAGATTGAGATAGGGCGAGAGCAGCGCGTGCCACATCGTCGTTTCACCCGTAACCATCGCGTCCTGATACGTGCCAAAGCCCGCGAGTCTTTTTTCGAGGAAGTTATCGAGGACTTCGAGCGCCTGCGATCGCGTCACCGCCCAGCCGAACGGCTCCATCTGGCCGTAGAGTTCGCCGCCGATCTCCTCGACTTTTGCCATCACCTCACAGGTGATCTCATCCGGCTCAAATAGCAGCGACGGTGGTGGATTTAGCCCTTTTTTCGGCGGTTTTCGGTTCTCTTTATCGAAATTCCAGCGATCGCCAGCGGGTTCGCCATCTTCGGTCATGAGGATGTCGAAGTCCTTGCGGCTCTGGCGATAAAAATCCTCCATTCGCAGGCGCTTGCGACCCTTCGCCCACTTCACGAATTTGGCTTCGGATTGGAAAAACAGGTCGTTGTCGAGCCAATCGATCGCGACCCCATCGGGCGAGTTCGTGCTGGGTAAGGGCATCGCCTCGATCGCGCGCCGGAAAGGAAAATCCGTCGGCTCCATCACGGCGACGGTGTCGAGGCCGCGATCGGCGATCCAGTCCCGCAGCGGCGTCGCGAAATCGTCGGCGATCGCGTACGTCACGTCGGTGTAGCCCGCTGCGCGCAGATCCTCGGCAAAGTGACGCATTGCCGACCAGACGAGGACGAGTTTCTGGCGGTGGTAGGGGCGTGCGGTGGAGAAGTTGCGGGACTCGATAAGCGCGAGCGGCGTATCCTTGGGGCGATCGCGCAGGTGTCCGCCCGCGATCGCGAGTTGGTTGCCGAGAATCCACAGTCCGGTGGTCATGCGTCGTCAGTGTGGTGAAGGTCGGCGGGCACGTCCTACGCCAGCGTGGCCGCCGCCAGCTCCAGAAACAGCGACTCGACGTTCGCGCCGCTCTTCGCGGAGGTGGTGTAAGCGTGGAGAATTTCGTCCTTGTGGCGATCGCGAACTTCGCCCAGCAGCATCTGGCTCCGACCGGCTTCGACGAGGTCGGCTTTGTTGAGCGCCACCGAAATTGCGCCGTCTTTGCTGACGCTGCGGTAGAGCGCGATGTGCCCTTCAATATTCTCGATCGTCTCCGGACGCGACAGGTCGGCGACGATAATCGTGCCTTTCGAGCCTTGCAGGTAGCTCGGCGCGATCGCTTTGAACTTCGTCTGCCCTTCCAAATCCCAGACGATTAACTGCATCGCCTGCGGATCGCCACCGTCGGGCGCGGCCACCTCGAGACTGCGGCGCGAGATTTTAACGCCGACGGTCGAAAGATAGCGATCGTCGAATTTGCCTTCTACGTAGCGGCGGATCAGGCTCGTTTTACCGACACTAAAATCGCCGACCATGGTGATTTTTCGGGAAATTGTCATGGGAATCCTTGAAGGCGTGCGCGTTTGGGGTTACTGCGGGTTATCTGGGGGGTGCGCGAGCCGAAGCTCTGTGTGACAGGTTGCAACGCTGAGGCCGACATAACTGGCTTCAGGGCTTCTGTATTAAACAGGAGAATGGATGCCCATCGCGGGTGGTATCGCCCGTACACTCGCCTCAATCTACCCAAAACTTCCGCTCGAGCTGACGCCGCTACTTGAGATAGGCCACCGTCACGCCCGCACCGCCGTCGTTTTGTGCGGCTAGCTCGAAGCGATCGATATGCGGCGATCGCTTCAGTAGCTCGTGGACGCCCTGGCGCAGCTTGCCCGTGCCTTTGCCGTGGATAATCCACAGCGCCCCGCCCACCGGCACGGCCTCGGCGATCGCGTTTTCCAGCGCCATCTCCGCCTCAGAGATGCGGCTGCCGCGAATGTCGTGGGTGTTTTTCGAGGTGCGGACGATCGGAGCGTCTTTCTTCTTCTGGGCATTTTTAGCCGCCTCGACCTTGGCTTTCTTGGCCGTGGCCTTGGTTTTTGGCTTGGCTTCCGGCACATCGGGCTTCTTGCCGTCCAGCGACTCGATTTCCGCCAGCCCGACGGTCATTTTCATGATCCCGAAACGCACCATCAGCTCGCTGTCACCCACTTCGCTGAGGACTTCTGCCACCTGGCCGAGGCGCGGGATGCGAATGCGATCGCCCACCTTCGGCTTAAATCCGGGCTTCGGTTTGGGTGCGGCGGGCAGGCGCTTCTCAGCGATATTGTCGATCGCGTCGGTGGCGGCGCGGGCGGCTTGGGCCGTCGGGTTCTTGCCCTGCTGGAGCTTGCGGATCACCTTGGCAATCTCGCCCTTGGCTTGGCCGATTTCGGCGCGGACGGCCTCTTCCTGCTGCTGCTTGAGCTCGGTTTCGCGAATCTTGAGCTGCTCGGCTTTTTGCGCGATTTCGCGGTTGAGTCGTTCGGCCTGGGCGACGATTTTCTGGGCTTCGTTGGCTTTGGTTTCCTGGCGGCGGCGCTCGGCTTCTAGCTCCGCGATCGTCTGGTTGATGTCGGCGATGCCGCTGGGCGCGACCTGGTGTTCGGCCACGTCCAGCACTTCCGAATCGAGGCCGAGGCGACGGGCGATCGCCAGCGCGTTCGATCGTCCGGGAATCCCCCAGAGCAGCCGGTAGGTGGGCTTGAGGCTCACGTCGTCGAACTCCACCGAGGCGTTCTCGAAGCGATCGTCGTTGTATTTCAGCGTCTTAAGTTCGCCGAAGTGGGTGGTCGCGATTGTCAGGCGCGTGCGATCGGCCAGGGTTTTCAGCAGCGCGATCGCCAGGGCGCTGCCTTCAGTGGGGTCGGTTCCCGCGCCGACTTCATCGAGCAGCACGAGGGCATCGGGGGTGGGGTCTGGCAGAGTCTCGATCGCGGCGGGCGCTTCTGGTTCGAGAGTTGCGACGGCGGTGTTACCTTCGCCGTTCGTTTCGCTATTGAGTTCGCCGTCGAATTCGCCGTTGAATTCACCAATAGCCGTGCCGTTCGACCCGTTCGCCTCCACTGCCGACTCATCCGCGACGCCCACCGAGCCCGTCGGCAGCGCTTCGAGAATGCGGCTAATCCGGCGAATATGACCCGAAAATGTCGAAAGACTCTGCTGCAACGATTGCTCGTCGCCAATATCCGCCAAAATTCGCCCAAACCAGCAGATTTCTACCGGCTCGCGTGCCGGGACGAACATGCCGCAGCGCGCCATCAGCGCCGCCAAGCCGATCGACTTCAGCGTCACGGTCTTTCCGCCCGTGTTCGGCCCCGTGATTGCCACTACCTTGGTTTGGGCGCGGACGGGCGCATCGATCGGCACCACCGCCGTGCCATCCTCGCGCTCGTGCTGCCAGACCAGCAGCGGATGGCGTAGGTTCCGCAGGTTCATCGGCGCATCGAGTCTGACGAAGCGCGGCGGGTTTGCCTCCAGCCAGTAGCCGTAACGGGCACGCGCCACCGCCAGGTCGATCGTCGTGACGATCGCCAGCATCATCTCCAGACTCTCGGCCACTTCCGCCACCTGTTCGCTCAGCTTCCGCAGAACGACTTCCTCGGCCTGGCGCTCTTTGCGCTGAAGCGTGCGGAGCTGGTTATTATCGTTGACGATCGACTTCGGCTCGATATAAAACGTCGAGCCGGTGCTGGAAATATCGTGGACGATACCGGGAATCTCGCCCTGGAGGCCAGCTTTCACCGGCACGACGTAGCGATCGCCGCGCATCGACACCGAATGCTCCTGCAATGCCGAAGCGTGCCGCTGCATCAGGCGCTGGAGCGTTTGTTGGATGCGGCTGCGGGTGGTTTTGAGCTGGTTGCGGATGCCGCCCAGCTCCGGGCTGGCGCGATCGGTCACCGAGCCGCGCTCGTCTACGCAGCGGTGGATTTCCTTCTCCAGGTCGGCGTGGGTGTTGAGCTGGGCGACCATGCCTTTGAGTTCGGGCAGTTCCAGATCTTCCAGACCGTCGATCGTCCGGCGGATTTGCCGCGCCCCGGATAGCGTCCCGGCAATGTCGATGCACTCTTCGCCGGAGAGGATGCCTTGCAGCGTCGCCCGCTCGATCGCGCCGCCGATATCGGTAATGCCGCCGAACCCCAGACTGGCGTTGACATCCAGCTCGATCGCATACGCCTCCTTCGTTTGTGCCAGCAGCCGCTCGCTCTCGGCCTGTGTTTGCGGCAGCGCCAGATTTCGCGCCGCGATCGTGGTGAGATTCGTGGCGCAAAACGTCGAGAGGTGCTGGCACAGGCGCGACCATTCGAGCAGGTCGAGGGTTTCGGATTGAATCAACGGTGGAGCAGGAAGCAACTGTAGGGGCGCATGGCAATGCGCCCGGGATGTGACATCACAAGCGCATCAATTGTTACTAATCTTAAAGTAATACCGAGCCCGACTTCTAGATTGTCGCTTTTGCCGCAACCCGCACTATCCGCTGTGCGGAGGCTACGCCAACGACTACGCTCAGTATTCATTGACACTTGTGTGTCAGAGATATCAAATTTCGATCGAGCAATATCAGGAGACGTCGCCATGAGCGAAATGATTCCCGTCCGCGAAGCCGAAGCGATCGTCCTCGACGCCGTGCGCTCGTTTGACGCCGATCGCTGTGGGAAAAATGGCGACCTCGAAACCGTTCCCCTCGCCGACGCCGATGGCCGCATCCTCGCCCAGCCAGTTGCCAGTCGCCTCGACTTCCCCCACTGGGATAACTCCGCAATGGACGGATACGCCGTGTGCTTCGCCGATGTTGCCGCTGCCAGCGAAGCGGAGCCCGTCACCCTCGCCCTCGCGGGAGAAATCCCCGCCGGACGCGCCCCCGACCTCGCCCTCGAACGCGGCCAAGCCGCCCGCATCTTCACCGGCGCGATGCTCCCCGACGGCGCGGACACGATCGTCATGCAGGAAAACACCACCCCCAACGACCACACCGTTTCGGTCAACGTCGCGCCGCCCCAGATCGGCCACTTCGTCCGCAAACAAGGCCAGTTTTGCCAGGCGGGCGAAACGCTGCTTCCCGCCGGAACACGCATCGCCGCCGCCGAACTCGCCGTCCTCGCCTCCGCGCAGTGTACTGCCGTACCGGTGTTTCGCCGCCCCCGCGTCGCCGTCCTCTCTACCGGGCGCGAGCTGGTGTCGCCCGAGGACACGCTCAAACCCGGCCAGATCGTCGACTCCAATCGGATCGCGATCGCCAGCTTCCTGACGCAACACGGCGCGGAGGTTATCCCCTTCGGCATTATCGATGACGATCGCGAAGCCACCGCCGCTGCGATTTCCCGCGCAATCGACGCTGCCGATCTCGTCATCTCCACCGGTGGCGTCTCCGTCGGCGACTACGACTATGTTGAGGATGTCTTGGAAGAGCTGGGCGGCGAAATTCGCATCCGCAAGATCGCTATCAAACCGGGCAAGCCGCTGACGTTCGCAACCTTCGATCGCGGCGGAAATTCGGTCGCCTACTTCGGCCTACCGGGGAATCCGGTGTCGGCGCTGGTGGGCTGCTGGCGGTTCGTGCGATCGGCGCTGCTGAAGCGATCGGGCTTGGCGCGGGGCTGGGAGCCGCAGTTCGTACGGGCGACGCTGCGTGAGGGGTTGAAGGCGGGCGGCGGTCGCGAGACGTATGTGTGGGGGGCGCTGTATTACGGGAATGGCGGGTTTGAGTTCGATCGCGATCGGGGCAGTATCAATTCGGGCAACGCGATCGGGTTGGCATTGTGTAATGGATTGGCGGTGGTTCCGGTGGGGGAAAAGGCGATCGGGGCTGGAGAAGTGGTGGAGGTGTTGCAGATGGGGTCGCCAATTTTCTAGCGCGTGGCGGGTGCAGCGCAGAGCATGGGAACGCTAGTGGTGACGGTGACTCGCAAAGTCACACCAAAGCTCTCCTCGACAGCGCCCGTATGAAGCTGAAACCTCGCCATCGCAATCCTCAGAGAACGAGAAAGGCGCTCCTGATGCTTCTCGCTTTCGCGATTGGGTTGGCAATTGGCAGCTTCTGGCGCATGAGGTGGATGGTGTTCGATACGTCTCATCTCGAAAGGCACTTGGCCGCTGGAGACTTTCACAAAGCTGATGTGGAGACCAGCCGTTTGCTCGGTATTGCAATTCGGACTCACACAAATCGCCACCGATCTCAGTGGGCATCGCTTCTAGACACTTTGTTTCAGGCCATCAAATCCCAAGTCTTGCTTGAAGTGGGTTTGCCCTGTGCGGAGCTGAGAGCGATCGACGAGCTGTGGCTAGAACACAGTCAGGGTCAGTATGGTTTCTTCGTTCAGATGAACCGAGTGCTGGCGATCGCTCGTATCCATCCAGCGTCCGAAGAGTCGCCTGAAGATTCAGATCGATTGGTAGACCGCTTAGCCTGGAACGACAACGAAGCCGAGTACTTCCTGTCATGGTCTACTCTTCGCCATCGCTATCACGTATCTGTTTTCCAGGATTCGGGATACATACAGGAAGTAGACTTTCCTCTCTCTCGTGGCTTCTATCCCACGCCACTTTGGTACTACCAAAGCAAAGCGGCTGGGAAGTTTCGATATGGCATGCACAGAGCCTTGAAAGATATGGCTCGGTGCTACCAAGACGAAATCGCAGAAACGCTCGAACAAACCCCAGGAATTGACGAAAATGCGCCACGGGAACTAATCGTTTGGTGAGTAACTCAGTTTATGAATCTGCGTCGACATCACACTCCATGTAGAGACGATGCTTGTTCAGCTCCAGATGCGCGAGAGCGAAAGCGCGAACCCTGGCAAAATGTCCTCACCGGAAACTGCGCTGGGATTAGACAGAATCTCAACCTCGCCATTGGCGCGATAGATTTCGACAGACTTCGATTGCGGGTCAATCAGCCAGCCGAGACGCGCCCCATTGCTGCAATACTCGCGCATCTTCGCCTGCGTCGGCTTCAGCCCATCCGATTTGGAGCGGAGTTCGACGACGAAATCGGGGCAGAGGTTCGCGAACGTGCTGCGCTGCTCGTCCGTGAGCGCATCCCACCGCTCCGAGCTGACCCACGAGGCATCGGGAGAAAGAATCGCGCCATTGGGCAGCGTGAAGCCCGTAGAAGAGTCGAACACCTTGCCGGGGTAGCCGTTGTCCTCGTTCCAGCGGTAGAGCTGAGCGTTGATGCTGCTGTTGCGTTCGCCGGTTTCCCAGCCGGTCGGTGGATTCACGAGGAGTTCTCCTGCGGCGGTGCGCTCGAGGCGGATGTCTTTGTTGTGGGTCGCGAGGGTGGCGAACTGTTCGGGGGTGACGTGGAGCTTGAGGCCGATCGGAAGATTGAGCGATAGTGTCGTGGTGGGCGGAGCGACAATTTGAACCATGGCGGGGTGGCGGCAGGTGTGACAGTTGGCGAAAAACCGCAGAAAACCGATCTCGTTTCAGCCTAATACCAAATCCGAATTCGCAAAGTCCGATTGATTTATCTATCCAGGAAACCGCGCTTCGACTACGCTCAGCGCTCATCGGGTCTACGTAGGTCGGATTTGGTATAACTCAGCAGCCGAGGCCGATCTGCTTCAAGCTTGACTCAGGACTTTTACATCGCTCCCGCGCGGGCAATGCATTATCCAGACACGCCGCGCCTCCCGCATCAATTGAGACGCGGGGCGCGGGAACGGTTAGGCGGGAAAATCCGGCGCTAGATCTCGGCGTAGGCGCGATCGATCAGCCGCTTTGCCAGGGTCTGCACGCCGGTGTGGGCGTAATAGTTCGTGCTCATATCCAGCAGCGCCGCCAGGTAGTCGAGCTTGTCGTCGGTCACTTCGATAAACGACTGGAGGTTCGTCACCACCTTTTGCGGCGTTAGGTCGCGATCGGCGACAAAGCCGCCCATCCAGTCGCTAACGGTTGCAAAGCTGTGGCGAATAAAGCCCAGCTTGCCGCCCGACTCGTACTCGGGAACGAAGCGCTGGATCTTTTGGAAGGCGGAATTATCGAGCAAATCGCCGCCGCTCAGGCTGGTCAGCTTGTCGGTCGCGAGGCCGATAAAGTCCGGGCCGAGGGGAATCAGGCCGTCGAAGCAGACTAGCGCCGCCATGCGCGTTAGCGACTCGCCGCCGTAGTCGCCGAGGGAGGCCATAAAGTCGCCGATGCTGTCGCCGGGGATGCCGTTGATTTGGCAGAAGGCGACGATCTCGACGACCAGCTTGAGGCTGAGGTCGATCGCCTGGGCTTTGTCGGCGCGGGGCGTCAGTTTGTTGAGCATCCCGAGCAGCGGTACTTTTTCGCCAACCTTGTTCGCCAGCGCAGCAGTGCCGAGGGCGCGACCGGCGGCGTCGATCGTGTCGTAGAGAAAGAGGGCGTTTTGGTAGCCTTGGGATTTATCGTTGTAGAGCTCGATCGCGCGATCGCTCACGGTCTGGAGCAGGTCGGCGTCGTCTTCGCCGGTGACGGCGCGCAGCGTATTTTCCCAGCCGACGAGGTTTTCCCACGCGCCGGGAACCGCAAAGTCGAGGGCGTTGAGCGAAAAGACCGTCATGCCTTTTGTCGGCAGCGCGTCTACACGTTCGTTAATGGGTTGAGCCATAGTAGAAAGCCCCCGAACCTGACGGGGACGAAAGGGGACATCGGACTAAGATCGGGTTGGCCAAGATCGGGTTGGCCAGAACCAGGCTGGCCAAAACCAGGCTGGCCAGAACCAGGCTGGCCAAAACTAAATCGGCAGGGGCGTACCGCTGTGCGCCCCGTAGAATTTCGCAGGAATTTCGCAGGAATTTCGCAACCGCCGCCGATCGCGCTCGGTGCAGAAACGTCCGGGAAGCGACAGGATCTACGGAAGCTGGGACAAACCATTGAGATCGAACTTCTCGAGCCAGGTGCTGCGGTTCTCTGGCGTGAAGTCTTCCGCAACGGAAATCGCCTTCACCTGGAAGCGTCCGCCGACTAGAATCGCCGTCTGCTTTTTGCCGACCGTGACCGCCGGGTAGCCCGCGATCGTCTCGGTGGCGTCGGCGAACTTCTGGGCCGCAGCGGGTGTGGAGACGGTGTCTGAAATTGCCAGCTTGGCGACTTCCTGGCCGTCGCGCTTCAGCTTGACTTCGGCGAATCCGGCTTTTTCTTGGGTGTAGACGCGATCGAGCCCGTCCTGGGCTTCCGGGAAGAAGGCGTTAAACGTCGCGCCGGGGAGCGCTTCGTCCGCGACGGCGTCGGTGGGCTGCACCTCGCTCGGGGTCGAAATCGTCGGGCTCGTTTCAGTTGGGGCGGGCGGTGCGGCGGTGGGGGCGGGGGCTTGGGCGCAGCTCGTCAGCGTCAGGGTGACGCTGAGACAACAGGCCACGATCGCGGCGCGCAAGGCAGAGGGTCGCAACATGAAACGCATAAATCGACTAAATCTCGGCTGGGTCGGCGAACGGACAGCGAACAGGCCGCGAACAAACAAACAGACGCCTGCGTGCACCTACGATCGTAGCACTGTCGCCGCGCGCCTCAGCGAGTCCAAAACCACTTGGCTGACGCTGGTAGTATGAGATTCGCACCCTTTTCCGCTGGTGAGCTTTTAGGAGTACCTTTCGACAATGACCGCAACGATTCGTCCCCGCACATCGACGACGGAAATGGAAGTGACCAGCATCCGCCTAGAGCGGGAGCTGAAAGATCGCCTCAAAGAACTGGCCGGGAGCCAAAGCTATCAGGCTCTCGTGCGCGACATCCTTTGGAACTACGTTCAGTACGAGACTGGGAAATACAAGCCCCAGTTCAGTCAGGCCGATATCCGCGCGACGATCCGCGCCCAGGCCGATCGCGAGGAGCGTTGCGCGCTGACGGGCGTGCCGATCTCGCCGAACGCACCGATGTTGCTGGGCTGGACGCGCCAGGGCAATCTCGTGCCGCTCTCGCCCGACTGCCTGGACTGCGTGACGGCCTAGGCGGGCGGTGACGCTGCGTCCGCCGCACAAAACCCACAGCCTCCCAGCGTTAGGTCTGCCGCGACGGGCGATCTTGCCGGACTTGCCGGACTCGATCGCCTGTCGCGCTTTTTGCGTTCTTTAGTTTGACGGCTGGGGCAGTTTGACAACTAGGACGCGCGATCGTTGGCCTTCAGCGCTCGCGTCACCATCGCCGCGATCTCGGCGCGCGAGGCATCGCGGTTGGGCTCGAAGTGGGTTCCCGGTGGCGGTGTGGCGACGATGTTGAGCGTGGCCGCCGTGGCGACTGCCGACTGCGCCCAGTTGGGGATTTCGTCGCGATCGGCGAACTGTCCTAGCGCGTTCGCGTCGCCGCCTTCGAGACCGAGGCCGTTGACCAGCGCCAGGATCGCCTGCAAGCGCTGGACGTTTTGGCCGGGGCCGAAGGAGTTCTCTGAGAAGCCGGACAGGAAGCCGCCTTGGTAGGCTTTCTGGATCGAGTCGTAGGCCCAGAACGAGGCGGGCACATCGGCGAACGTCGTCGCGGCACGGCGGGCGCGCGGCCGGAACACCTGGGCGATCAGCGACGCAAACTGGGCGCGGTTCATTTTCTCTTCCGGGCGGAACGTGCCGTCGGGGTAGCCGCCGATCAGGTTTTGTTCGGCCAGGTAGAGTACATCGTCTTTGGCCCAGTGGTTGCTGAGGTCGGCGAAGCGCGATCGCTCTACAGCATCCGTATTAACGATGTAGCTCGAGGCGGCTTCCGGCAGCTTGCCGTCGATGACCAGCGCCTGATAGATCGTTGCGGCCACGTCGGCGCGGGTGGCGCTGTAGCTCGGGCGCAGCATCCGGGGATTGGGGTAGTTGACCACCAGGCCTTTTTCGGTGGCGGTGACGATCGCCTGGCTCGCCCAGCTCGGAATTTGGGCGCGATCGTCAAATACGGCCAGCGTGCCGGTGTTGCCGCTGCCCGCCAGCCCTAGGCCGCTGACCAGCGCTAACAGCGTCTGCAAGCGCGTCAGGTTTTGACGCGGGCGAAACGACCCGTCGGGAAAGCCGGTCAGGAAGCCGAGGCGCGTCGCTTCGGTAATTGCGGTGTAGCCCCAGAAGTTCCCCGGCACGTCCGAGAAGCTCTTGGCCGATCGGGTGAGTGCGCCGTCGAACGCCTTCGAGAGCAGGGCGGCGTATTCGGCGCGGGTGACCGGGTTGCTGGGGCGGTAGGTTCCGTCGGGGAAGCCGCTGACGTAGCCCTTCTCGAATAAAACGGAAATAAACGATTCGGCCCAGTTACCCCGGATATCGGTGAGTTCGGTGGGCGCGGGCGTCGGGGTCGGCGCGGGCGTCGGGGTCGGTGCGGGCGTGGGTGATGGCGTCGGGGTCGGGACGCGATCGGTGGTAACGAAGTCCACCGAGCCCTGCACCGAAGTCGGGTTGAGCTGGTTGCCCGCCGAGACAAAGGTGAGCTGGGTGGCGTTGAGTAGGTTTTTGCGCCCGTTACCGACGAAGACGTTGCCGCCGGGGCTTTGAGCCGAACCCAGGTCGGGGTAAGACTTCGAGATGGCCGAAAGGCCGTAGTCGGTGTTGTTTTTGAGTTCGTTGTTACGCAGCACCGGGCGCGCGTCGTGGGTCAGCAGCAGGCCGACGCGGTTGTTGACGATCGCGTTGCCGTCGAGCAGTGGCGCGGACGAGTCACCGACGCAGATGCCCGTACCGGTGTTGTCGCAGCGGTTGCTACGCAGGACGCCTTTGGAGGTGTCGAGCATCCAAATGCCGTAGGAGTCGTTGCGCGAAAAGATGCTGTTCTCGATCGTCGGTTTGGCCGCCCCCGTCGCCCGTATCCCCTCACGCTTACAGCCCGTGAAGGTACAGCTCGACACCGTCGGGCTCGTGGATTCGATCCAGACGCCCGTGCCGCGCGTGGCGGTGTTGCTGACCGTGACGCCGCGCAGTTCCGCATCATCTTCGAGCTGGATGGCGATCGGCTGCATACCTCCGCTCGTCGCGATCGTGCGGCTGCCCGAAATCGTGATGCCGCTACCTTTGCTGCTGGCGTTGCCCACCAGCTTGACGCCAGCGGGGATGACGATCGGAAACTCTTCTCCGCCGCTGGCGGTGTAGCTCCCCGTCGCGAGCTGCACCGTCGTGCCCGAGCTGGCCGCGCTCAGGGCTTTGCGAATCGTTCCGAACGGTCGCGCGGCACTGCCGTCATTGGCGTCGTTGCCGCTGCTGGGATTGACGAAGAGCGTAGGCATAGGTGTTTGAGTGCTGAGCTGCTTGCTGAGTTGTTTAAGGGGCTGTTTTTAAAAGTGAGACGGGGGTTGCGGGGTGGGCTTCCGCCATGCGGAGCGGGCCTCCACACCTCCGCGATCTCGCCACCTTCTCACTCTAGGCGACGACCCGGAGGATAGGCGGAAAATTTTGCGTTCCTTTATTCCATGCTTTGAATTCGTACTTTGGATCGCTAGTTCGGTGAAAATCCTGCCAGTCCGAGCTGAATTGTTAGGCGATCGTACGGACACCACCGACCGACCCTCGTAAATCTAAAGAAAGATGTAAGCAGATCTACTGAAAATTGACTGAAATGCGCGGTGTCGAGTGAAATTTACAGCGAAAAAGCGTTCTCCGTGTATTTCTCCAGGTGGCGGGAAGATTCGCTATCGTTAGAGCCTGCCGTCCTACTCGATTGCCACCCAGTCCCGACACCCGCTCGCGGAACTATGGAACAACTTCTCTTCGATCGCCTTTGGATGACGATCTGCGCCATTCTCGTCCTGTTGATGCAGGCCGGTTTCCTCTGTCTGGAGGCGGGCTCGACGCGCCGCAAAAACAGCATCAACGCGGCGATGAAGAACATCACGGACTTTGCGGTGGCCGTGCTGATTTTTTGGCTCGTTGGCTTCGGCGTCGGGTTCGGCGGCAGCGGCAACGGCTGGTGGACGGGCTGGGGGCAGTGGCCGGACGCCAGCGGAACCGACGCGATCGTCTTCTTTTTATTTCAGGCAATGTTTTGCGGCACGGCGGTGACGATCGTCTCTGGGGCCGTCGCCGAGCGGATGCGCTTTCGCAGCTACGTCGTGCTGTCGGCGATCGTCTCCGGCGCGATTTATCCCGTCTTCGTGCACTGGAGCTGGAACTCGATCGGCGGCAGCGAGACCCTGGGCTGGTTGCAGCACCTCGGCTTTCTCGACTTTGCCGGATCGACGGTCGTCCACAGCCTGGGGGGCTGGGTATCGCTGGCGGCGGTGCTATTTATCGGCCCGCGCGACGGACGCTTCTCCCAAGACGGCAGAACCCACGATTTCTACGAAAGCGACACGACGCGCAGCATCCTCGGCTGCTTGATCCTGTGGTTCGGCTGGCTGGGCTTTAACGGCGGTAGCACCCTGACCTTTAACGACAGCGTGCCGCTGATTTTGCTCAATACGATCCTCGGCGGTGCGGGCGGGCTGCTGGTGCCGCTGACGCTGGGCTGGCTGCGCGGCGGCGCGGTGCGGGCAGCCTGGATGGTCAACGGCTGCTTGGCCGGTCTAGTGTCGGTGACGGCGGCCTGCAATATTTTGACGCCTAGCGCCTCGATTCTGGTCGGGGCGTTGGGCGGCGTCGTGATGCTGTCGATCGACCGCCTGCTACGCCAGTGGAAAATTGACGATGCGGTCGGCGCAATTCCCGTGCACCTGGGCGGCGGCATCTGGGGGACGCTGTGCGTGGCGCTGTTCGCCCGAACCGATGCGGCCTCGCCGATCGTCCAGCTCGGCGTGCAGAGTTTGGGCATCGCAGCCTGCGGCATCTGGTCGATGGCGATGACGTTTGCGACGCTGGCGCTGTTGCGGCGCTTTGGAACCCTGCGCGTGTCGCGCCAGGACGAGCGCGTCGGGCTCAACGTCGCCGAACACGGGGCGCGATCGGATCTCAACGAGCTGCTTGCGGTAATGGCCGACCACCGGCAGGCGAAGAACCTCGATCGTCGCGCCCCCGCCGAGCCATTTTCCGAGTTCGGACAGATCGCCGAGTGTTACAACCAAACGATCTCCGCCCTACAGGACGCCACCTCGCGCACCCAGGCGATCGTCGATACCGCCCTCGAAGCCATCTTCACCGCAGACTTCCGCACCCTGACGATCGCCTCGGCCAATCCCGCCGCCGCCCAGATGTTCGGCTGGCAGGACGATCGTCCGGATGCTGTCGTCGAGCTATTTTCCGCCAGCGTCTTCGAGAGCGTGCGCAGTCGCCTGCCAGATGGACCGGAGGCCGAGCTAACCCGCGCGAAACGCGAAGAATTCCTGCGCGAATCTTTTGAGATCTTGAGCGCCAACCGCAGGGCGATCGAAATCGGCGGCCAGCGCGTCAACGGCGAAACCTTTCCGATGGAAATCTGCGCGAGTGTGGTGCCCTCTTCCTCCGGCCCGCTGCTAATCGTCAGCGCCAACGATATCAGCCGTCGCAAACAGGACGAAACGCGGCTCCGCCGCGCCGCTGCCGAAACGAGCAAAAAAAACGTCCAGCTCCAGGAAGCGCTGACCGCGCTTTACAACACCCAGACACGCCTGATCAACAGCGAAAAAATCGCGGCCCTCGGTCGTATGGTCGGCGGCGTCGCTCACGAAATCAACAACCCGATCGGTTTTATCTACGGCAACTTGCACCATATCCAGGAGTACGTCGGCGACCTGTGGTCGGCGATAGACCTCTACAACTCGCGCCTTCCGGAGCCCGACGACGACTTGGCAGAGAATCTCGAAGACCTCGAACTCGATTTTATCCGCCAGGATTTGCCCGAGCTGCTGCTGTCGATGCGTACCGGGGCCGAGCGCATCCGCCTGATCGTCGAGAGCCTGCGCGTGTTCGCCCGCCTCGACGAAGCCGAACTCAAGCGCATCGATATCAACGACTCGATCGACAGCGCCCTGCTGCTGCTCGACCACTCTTGTTCGGGCCAGGGCATCGAAGTCGTGCGCCGCTACGGCGACTTACCGCCCGTCGAATGTTTCAGCGCCCACCTCAACCAGGTGTTCTTTAATATCCTCGTCAACGCGATCGATGCTCTGGAGTCCGCGCGCGACACGCAGCCGCAGCCCCGGATCGAGATCGTTAGCGAACACGCTGACGACGAAGTATCTATCTCGATCGTCGATAACGGACCGGGTATGAGCAGCACCGAACTCGAGCGCGCCTGCGAGCCGTTTTACACCACCAAGCCGATCGGCAAAGGTACGGGGCTCGGGCTGGCGATCGGCTATCAAATCGTCGTAGACGAACACAAAGGCCGCTTCGAGCTCGAGTCGGAGCCGGGCGAGCGCACCGCAGTCACGATCGCCATTCCCACACGCCGCCCGAATGTCGCCTCGTTCGACCTCAACACTAGCGCCAGCTAGATCGCCGCTCCGACGCTCCGAAGCCCGAACCAGGGCTCAGCCCTAGGCCCCCGCTTTCGTGGTCGCCTGTGTGGCCGCCTTCACCGCTGCGATCAGGCCGCGCACTTCCGCCGAACCCTCCGAAGGATCGAACCGCACCGGGAATTTGCCGTTTGCCAGCATACGCAGGCCCAGCGGCGCGATATCGAGCAGCCCCTGCAAATCTTTGAAGTAGTTGCCGATGACCTGGAGGCTGAACTTGCGCTCGTCGATCCAGCCGCCCTCTTCGACCAGCTCGAGCAGGACTTTGCGGTGACGGATCGGGCGGCTGTCGTCTTTGGTTGAGCGATCGAGGATTTCGCCTTTGATCTCGCTGATGCGATCGAGCGGTGAAACCTCCATCGGGCAGACCGAGTTGCAGTAGTAGCAGCGCGTGCAGCCCCAGACGCCGGAGTCCGGGTTGTCGAAGCTCTCGAGTCGCGCCTCGCGACGATCGTCGCGATCGTCCGCCAGCAGCCGCTGGGCCTTTGCTAGGGCGTGGGGGCCGACGAAGTTCGGGTTGACCTCCTTGGCGTTGCACTCGGAGTAGCACGCGCCGCAGAGGATGCAATTGCCGGTGGCGTTAAACTCGGCGCGCTCGTCCGGCGATTGCAAAAACTCGCGTTCGGGAAGCTGGCGCGACGATGTGCTGACATAGGGCTCGACCTTTTCCAAGTCGTCCCAAAACGGCTTCATATCGACAATGAGATCCTTGACGACCGGCAGGTTGCCCAGCGGCGCGATCGTCATCGTCGGCGTTTCCCCACTGGCCGTACCCAGGCGCGCCATCTCGCCCGCGATATTTTCCTTACAGGCCAGCGTCGATCGCCCGTTGATACGCATCGAGCAGCTCCCACAAATTGTGTTGCGACAGTTCTTGCGAAACGCCAGCGAGCCATCCTGTTCCCACTTAATGCGGTTCAGGCAGCTAAGGATCGTTTCGCTCGAATCGGCCTCGACGGTGAAGCGATCGAGTTTGGGGGCGGTGTCGGGGGTCTGTCGGAGAATCTGGAATTCGATCTGCATAACGGCGACAAGAAAGGAGTTCGGGAATCGACACCGAAGGGTCTGGATTCTATTTTATGTACCCGCTTGCGACGGTGCCGCCTGCATCGGACATCCTGCCCAGCCCCCCAAACTCAGGGCCACATTCAAACCCCCGAGACAGCTACGCGGCCAATATCCTCGGCTTGCCCGACCGCCGTGCGGGCATTTCAGCCACTGTGACAACACCGTGAAAATATCCTGCTCGCGCGCGCGAAACGCCCATTTCGGCGCTTTGTTTGTCGTTTAAATCAGATTCAGCCAGACCGCTAACCCAACATTTCTTAACATCATGGCCGACCGATCGCCCCAACGCCTCGACACCGGCGATGCCCGCCCCTTCGCCGCGCCGATTTCACCCTCCGCCCCGTCCAGCGGCCTTGCAGCTTGTCTCCAGGTGACGCTGATGCTGATGCGCGATCGCAAAAGCTTCGTCGCCGAAATCGGCCATGCCAAACAGCTTCCGCACAAGATCGTCGGCCTGCTCGTTTGCGGTGCTATCCTCCTCGCGGTCTACGGCCTGGTGCTCGGCGCGGTTCACAGTCCCGTCCAGTCGATCGTCTCGGCTATTAAGCTGCCGATTCTGTTTTTCCTCACCTCGATCGTTTGTTTCCCGACGCTCTATATCTTCAATTCGTTTATCGGTTCGCGCCAGAGCTTTTTGCAGTACTGCACCCTGGTTTTAGCCTCGATCGACATTATTTCCCTGTTGATGTTGGGCTTCTTTCCGGTTTCGCTATTTTTCCTATTGACCCTGGACGATGCGGCATTTTTTACGTTGCTCAATATCGCGATCGTGGGACTAACTGGGACGATCGGCACGCTGTTTCTCTGTGGCTCGATTATGGATCTAGAAACCCGAGCACGTGCCCGCTTCCGACGCCCGCTATTCCTCGCGTCTTGGTTCGCCCTCTACAGCGCGATCGGCTGTCAGCTTGCATGGCATCTCAGTCCGTTTTTTGGAACACCGGGCGAACCCTTCGTCCTGCTTGGCGATGGTTCGGGAAACTTCTTTCTAGCAATTTTAGAACTGCTAGCCGGTGGCCCCACTCAGTAGCGTCTTTGCCTCATGAAAAGCAGGCTTGACGAAAACCTCAGCAGCCCGGGCTCGGAGTTCTGGCCAATACCTGAGGAGGAACTTCGAGGGATGTTAGTAACTCGCGTGTCGATCTCTTCTCCGTAACGCTCTCTGCATAAAAAAGGAGCCGAATGTTAAAAAACAACGGCTCCTGGCGCTATGGACTTAACCGAAACAGTGGGCTAACTCGCAATACGAGAACTTCTTCGCATCGACGAGCCGCGCTATAAATCTTCCCGCTTGGGGTTGGCCCGAAGGTTGTCCGGATCGACATAGTGGCAGCTCACGTCGTCCAGACAAATCAAGGCCCAGCCGGAGTCGTCAACTCCCATCAATTCGTACTGGGTATCTTGAACGAAAAAGCCCTTATGGTTGCGGGTATCGGGCTTGACGGAAACATTTTTAGCGGACGTTTTCATAACGGGACGACTCCATGCTGGCTACGTTATTGCAAAGCTCTACAACGAGCGCTTTGCGTATCAAAAATGCTTATCTCTAGCTTGCGAAGATCTTATCACCAGGTTCGGGGATCGTTTGTTAAGTTCTTTGATGAACTGCGGCCCGTGGGCGAGCGATCCCCGTCTCGACTCCGCTCTGCACGCGTGGATTCCTTTGCAGGAAAGGCTTTGAACCTACCCTGAGTGTTTCTTCTTAATGTCTTGACACCTAAATGGACGTCCGATCTCGTTACATTCTGCGATCGGGCGCGCTGCTGTTTGAGGCCGTATCCTGCTGAAACTTTTTGACTTGCGATCCTGAGAAATCTGCGACTTGTACCTGGTTCTACTGCTGCACGAGTCGCCGCAGATATTTGAAGCAAATGCACAGAGCCCAAGCGCACAGATATAAATGAGAAAGCTTCCTACAGGGCGTCGGGCGAGCCGATCGCTTGGGAACGACGCTGAGGGAAGCTGAGGTGCTTTATCGGGATCGCAGAGGAATTCGGTAGGGCGCAGACCGGTCGGGGGCGAGTCTGGCGGTGGAAATACATCGTCCTTGCGGTGGCTGAGAAACTTTTTGGAAAAGCTGGACTTTCGGGGTGGGCGACTGTCTGCTGGGAACAGTCTGTGACACTCGCCCACCCGCTCGCGGTGGCCGCACGCTGGGCGTCTAGCGAGTCTTCGCGGGTTGGGAGCGCTGCGGGCTGGTTTGGAGTTCGAGCAGGAGGGTCTCCATCTCCGCCTGAAGCTGGAGGTAGCGCACCTGCTGGTCGGCGTTGTACACCGACGCTCGACGGAGCGCATCGGATCCGACCGAACGTGCGGACATGGGGCGCGCGGACGTTTCAGCGGCCTGGGAACGAATCGAGGATGCAGTCATGAATGGTCTCCTTACCTGAATTAGCACTCGCTCGGTACGTTCGCTGAAATGCACGGCATGTCAGCGTATGTTTACGCACCCAACGGCTCGATATTGTAACGATAGACAGGCGCGCTTCTGTCGCATTTGCTGCATCTCAGCGCGATCGGCCGAATCATTAAAGGGCGATCGCAACAGATTTTTTAGGCGATCGCTCTCTGAAACACCGTATACTACAGGCGGCGGGCGAGCCCCGTCCCGATCTCACGCAAAGCTTGCGGAATGGCGATCGTAGGCTGCGTGACGAACTTCAATGAAGGCCAAAATCCCCACGAAACGATCGTGGGGATTTGCCCGACTTTGATAGACTGTTCAAAACTTCAAAACCGTATCATCAACGACAGTGACGCTGAGTTTAACCCCACCCCAAGCGACGCCAGATGTGCCCCTTCACACCCAACATGGTTGGCGTGGCCTGATCGAGGCTTATCGTCCGTATCTCCCCGTCACTGACGCGACGCCGGTCGTGAGTCTCCACGAGGGCAACACCCCACTGATTCCCGTGCCGACGATCGCAGCGGAGATCGGTAAGAAAGTCCAGGTGTTCGTGAAATACGACGGCCTCAATCCAACGGGCAGCTTTAAAGACCGGGGCATGACGATGGCAGTCACGAAGGCGAAGGAAGCCGGGGCGAAGGCCGTGATTTGCGCCAGCACCGGCAACACGTCGGCGGCGGCGGCGGCCTATGCGAAGCGCGGCGGGCTGCGGGCTTTCGTGCTGATTCCCGACGGCTATGTCGCCCTTGGTAAGCTGGCGCAGGCGTTGATTTACGGTGCGGAAGTGCTAGCAATTAAGGGCAACTTCGATCGCGCCCTGGAAATCGTCCGCGAAATCGCCGATCGCCACCCCGTTACGTTGGTTAACTCGGTCAACCCTTACCGCCTCGAAGGTCAGAAGACCGCCGCTTTTGAAGTCGTTGACGATCTGGGCGAAGCGCCGGACTGGCTTTGCATCCCCGTCGGCAACGCGGGCAATATCACTGCCTACTGGATGGGCTTCTGCCAATATCACCAGATGGGCCGCTCGACGCGTCTGCCGAAGATGATGGGCTTTCAGGCGTCGGGCTCGGCTCCCTTCGTGGTCGGCAAGCCGGTGCTCGACCCAGACACCCTGGCCACGGCGATCCGCATCGGCAACCCGGCCAACTGGGAAAAGGCAAAAGCCGTCCAAGACGCCAGCCAAGGTGAATTTAACGCTGTCACCGACGACGAAATCATGCACGCTTACCGGATGCTCGGCCAGGAGGGTATCTTCTGCGAACCGGCCAGCGCGGCTTCCGTCGCGGGTCTGCTGAAGCTCAAAGATCGCGTCCGCGAGGGCTCGACGATCGTTTGCGTCCTAACGGGCAACGGCCTCAAAGATCCCGATTCAGCGATCGTCCACAGCGACGACAGCCTCTTCAAGAAGGGCATCGAGCCCGACCTCGACACCGTCGCGGAAATTATGGGATTTTAGGCGACTCAAACGAAGATAAATTGACTGAAAACAGCGCGATCGCTTCCAACTCGGGGCGATCGCGTTTTGCGTTGCGCGCGCGACAGGCGAGAGGGGGGTCACAAGAATCTCGTCTTCGACGCCACTAACCAGATCGTAAAAAAACGCATCGAGAGGCAAACAGCCCTCGATGCGCTTTTAGTAGCTCTAACTCACAACTTCAACGAACCTCCGGTATTCCCAGCACAACGTGAAGTCGTAACGTGCTCGCTCTCTTAGCGAAGCGCAAACAGCTTCGGACGACCGGCGCGGATGTCGAAACCTTCCAGGTAACCCACCGGGTCTGCCGGGTCGAACTCGCGACCGTCGATGAAGACTTCACCGGGCTCGACTTTCATGCGATCGCTCGGGATTTCGCGGCCCATCGCAGCTGCGACCTCTTCGTAGATTTCGTACGGGTAGATCTTGTTAATGATCTCGTCCGCATCCGCCGGGTACTCAGTCATATCGATCTGGTTCCAGCGAATCATCTGCGTCAGTAACCAGACACCGTGCGAGGTGTAGGGGTAGTTCGCGTTTTCGGGCGGCTCCATGTAGCCGGTGCCTTCAACGTAGTTAAACAGGTTGAAGTCGGGGATCGGCTGGACGCGATCTTCTTCGTCGAAACCGCCGTAATCGTAGGTTCCGGTCATCGACGCTTTGGCGTAATCGACCTTGGCGTTTACATAAGGACGACCCGAGATAATTTCGACCACTTCGAGGCGGTTTTCCATCACATCGCAGTATTCGCAAGCTTCGATCGTTGCCGCCACCAGAGCACGCGCGGTGTTCGGATTTTCTTCGATCCAGGCTTCCATCGTACCGAGGACTTTTTCGGGGTGGCCTTTCCAAACGTCGCGATCGACAGTGGCCGTGAAGCCGACGCCATCGAACACGGCACGTTGATTCCAAGGCTCACCGACGCAGTAGCCGTCCATCGTGCCCGCTTTCATATTTTCCACCATCTGCGGCGGCGGAATCACGATCAGCTTGACGTCGTTTTCGGGGTCGATGCCCATCGCCGACATCCAGTAGCGGGTGTTGTAGTTGTGCATCGACGACGGGAACACCATCGCGAAGGTCGGGGGTTCGCCTTGGCCGGTGATGTACTCGCGGTAGGCGGTTCCGAACTCATCGAAGCTGCCGTACTCGTACGCCGGACGGATGCCCGCATCCCAGGCGTTTTTGGAGAGCGTCATCGCGTTACCGTTGCGATCGAGCATCATCAGCGATCGCATCGGAGCCTTGTCAGGACCCAGCTCGGTCAGCATCGGCATGCCGCACAGCGCGTGCGACGCATCGAGGCGACCTTGAATCAGGCCGTCACGGACCGTTGCCCAGCTCGCTTCTTTGCTGATCGTGACGTTGAGGCCGTATTTTGCATAGATGCCTTTTTCGGCACCGATGACCAACGGAGCGCAGTCCGTCAGGGGAATAATACCTAGGGTGAGGTCGGTTTTCTCGAGGGGGCCGAAGTCAACTGCAGGCGCTTCGCTGGCAGCGTCACTGGTGCCAGCGGCATCATCAGTTGCGGCAGGCTCTTCTGCGGGCTGGCTGCACGCTGCGAAGGTGAAACCGGCAGCAGCCAGACTGGAATACTTGAGAAACTTACGACGATCCATAGTGTTTTTGGATAAACGAGGTAACGTGAGCGTAGAGGCGTGAGAGAAGCGAGGTCACGGTCGATCGTGGCGAGGAGCGCTAGCGAACCGTGACTATCCTAGCTGCCGGGTTGGATTTTTCCGATCGCGGCGCGCTCGACAATTGCAACGGCTTGATCGAGCAGTAGACCGACGATACCGATGACAAACAGCGACATGATCACGAGGCTGATTTCGCCGGTGTTGTAGGTATCCCACACGAAGAAACCAATACCCGTACCGCCCGTCAGCATCTCGGCGGCGACGATCACCAACCAGGCGATACCCAGGCTCAGGCGCATCCCGGTGAAGATATAGGGCAGGGTCGAGGGGACGATAATTTGCTTGACAATTTGCGGGCGCTCCATCTTCAGAACGCGCGAAACGTTCCAATAGTCTTTGGGGATACTCTTAACGCCGAGGGCCGTGTTGATAAGCGTCGGCCACAGCGAGGTGACGACGATGGTAAAGATTGCCGGTGCATTTTGTGCGATGGCCTTAGGCATTTCGCTTGTCAGGCCGGAGAAGACGACAATGCCGACCGGCAGCCAAGCCAACGGCGAAATCGGCTTACCGACCTGAATCAGTGGAGCCATCATCTTTTCCATCTGACGCGACGTGCCAATCAGGAAGCCCAGAGGCACGGCGATCGCCGTTGCGATTGCAAACCCGATCGCGACGCGAATCAGGCTATAAAGCGTCAAGAAAATGATGCCTTCATCACCTTGTTTGGTCGAAAAAGCATTTTGCAAGTACGGAACGCTGTCCTGGAACGCTTGGGTTGGCCCCGGCAGTGCGCTGAGGTTGCCCTCCGTTATCTTGGCAATAATGCTCCATACGAAGATTACGGCGATAAAGCCCAGCGCGGGAAAAATAATATTTTCTCCGCCGGGGCCGAGAATGTCGGCGACGAGCTTCGCGGCCTTATTCTCTTTTTCTTTTACGTTTGGGGTCGCAGTTGTCATGCTTTTCAAGCGGTCTAGAGACGGTCAATTCGAGAACAGAGCCGGTTGGAATGAGTGCCGCAAACGTTGTGCGCGCAGGGCAGAACGAGGCCACGAGCTGGCGCAAAACGCGGGCGAAAAACCGTAAATGCCGATCTCTGCCGCTACGTAAGCTGCCGCTATACCGGAACTGAACGAGCTTGGCTGATACGATACGCGCTGACTTGACGAGGTCTCGTATGCTCTGTTACAAAAAGCGGCTTAATTCGGCCACCCCGCATTGAAATTATGCGGTTTTTGCATGAAATCGAGCCGAAAAGCGCCTGCGAAGAGCGCAGCAAGCCCCGGCGAGAAAAAGTAGGCGAAAAGTAAGTCGGGCGTCCGGCCTCACGTGAGACAGAACGCCCGACCGGCGATTTAGCACGTCATCGCACGCTCGATAACGCGACCTAGGCTGTGACTTTCGGTTTTGCGCCGAAGTCGTCGATCAGCATTTGACGGAGCAGGTCGGGCAGCTCGTCGCAGGGGATGCCCTTGTGAGCGATTTCGCCGAGCTTGGAGTTGTGGCCGACCTGGCCGCCGGTGAAGATCTTCACGGCTTCAACGGTTTTGCCGTCTTTGCGGACTTTCGCGCCCATCAGGCCGATGTCGCCCGCCTGGGCCTGACCGCAGGAGTTGGGGCAGCCCGTCCAGTGCATCCGCACGCGCTCGGGAATGTCGAGCTCGGCGTCGAGCTGTTTGGCGACGGCCATCGCACGGGACTTGGTGTCGATCAGCGCGAAGTTGCAGTACGCCTTGCCGGTGCAGGAGACGAGCGAGCGCGTTAGTGTATCCGGCTCGATCGAGCAGCGCTCCAGCAGCGGCTCGGACAAGAAGGCCTCAACGCTATCGCCGGGAACATACGAGATAATCGCGTTCTGCTCGACGGTTAGGCGGATTTCGCCATTGCCGTAGGTGTCGGCCATACGCGCCAGCTCGAACATCAGCTCGGCATCGAGGCGACCGGCGGGAATGTGCAAGCCGATGTAGTTAAAGCCTTCTTGCTTCTGCGGATGGACGCCCAGGTGATCTTTTTTCTCCTGAGTAACTTCGTCTTGCTCTGCGGCAGCCGCCAGCGAGTAGCCGATTTCTTTCTCGACTTCGGCACGGAACTTCTCGACGCCCCAGCCTTCAACGAGCCACATCAGGCGAGCTTTGGCGCGGCTGGTTCGCAAACCTTCGGTTAGGCCGTTGTCGGTGTAGACCGACAGGATGCCGCAGCATAGGTCGATAACGGCTTTGTCTTCGGCGGGAACCCAGACGCCCATCGGGATCGACTCGGCAGCGCGCTGGGCGGAAATGTAGCCGCCAACGACGACGTTAAAGCCGAGAACGTCGTTCTTGAAGGCCGGAACCAGAGCGATATCGTTGATTTCGGCGTGGATCGAGTTGTCGCGCGCGCCCTCGATCGCGATGTTGAGCTTGCGCGGCAGGTTTGTAAAGCGCGGGTTGCCCTCGCCGTCACTGGTGATGGCGTCCTGGAGCTTTTGCATCATCTCGCGCGTGTCGATCAGCTCGTCGGGGTCGATTCCGGCCACAGGCGATCCGGTCAGGTTACGCACGTTGTCCATGCCCGACTGAATCGAGGTCAGGCCGACGCGCTTGAGCGTCTTGAAGATGTTGGGCACGTCTTCGAGACGGATGCCGCGCAGTTGGAGGTTCTGGCGAGTGGTGATGTCTGCTGAACCCTCGTCGCCGTACTGCTGGACGATTTCGGCCAGGGCGGTCATTTGCTCGACATTCAAGCACCCGTGGGGCACGCGCAGGCGCAGCATAAACAGGCCGGGCGTGACGGGGCGAAAGAAGACGCCGAGCCATTTGAGGCGCACCTCGAGGTCGCCTTTGTCCATGTTTTCCCAGCCCTGCTCGACGAGCTTTTCGAGTTCGTCGCGTACCGCTAGACCGTCCTTCGCAGCCTTGACCTTCTCGACTTTATTGAGCTTGACTGACGGGGTTGCATCAACCGCCATAGCGTTCGATCTCCAGCATATTTCAAGCTTTAGGGTATGAAATTCATTTGTTAAATTTCGTAAATTTCGATACCAAAGTTGGCCGACAACCTCTGTATTATGCGCTGTCCGCAAGGCCCTGATGTGAGATTTGCTGACAAACTACGTAAATCTTTGGGTGCGCGGCAGCGGGAGCGCGTACGAGTTAGGTCGCTCAGGCCGGTTGCAGCAGCCAGAGTCCGGTATAGGTCATATCCGAGTCGTCGGGGCGCACGAGTAGGAAGTGCAAGCCGCGTGCCGCCTCGCGTCGATCGCGGTAGGTGCGGCCCGCCCCCGACATCTGCGGGTCTTCAAAGGTCGCGACGATCGAACGGTCGGCCAAGCCCAGCTCCAGCACCAGGCCGTCGGGTTGGCCGGGGATGTAGTCCAGGGCGACGGGGCTCTGGCGATCGAGCCAGCGCGAGAGGTGAATGGCGGTGCGTCCGGCGTCGATAACTACGCCGGGAATTTGGTGCGTGGAGGCGAGGTTGAGGTTGAGGGGCTGCAGGAAGTCGGGGGCGAATTTAAAGCGGATCGGGCGATCGAGCAGTGAGTCGAGGTCGCGCGGCGTTAGGCTCGCAAATCGCCAGCGATCGCCTTGCAGGCTTTCGTCCAGCGGGGTCGGGGCGGGACGACCGACGGCGAGGGGGTCGGTGGCGCGGGCGATCTCGGCGCTAAAGCCGTCGATGTTGCGATATTCTCCGGCGCGGCGCTGCAAGTAGCGCTTGAGGGCGATCGTTCGGCGCGTGGCGATCGTGGTGACGCCGAGACCCCGGCCAGCGGACTTGATTAGGCTGAGGGCTTCGGGGCGGAAGGCGTGTAGTGCGTCGGGCAGCGAGCCGATGTCGCGCAGGCGGGCGGCGATCCAGTCGGCGCTGGCTTCGGACTGGACGCACCAGGCGCTGGTTTGGAAGTCTTTTTCTGGGGCGACGACGCAGAGTTCCCAGAGAGGCGTGCCGCTCGCATCGCAGACTGGACGCTTGTAAAAGTCGATTTGCCAGTAGGTTGATTCGGCCATCAATATAGTTCGGGTCTGAAGTTCCTCTGCTATTTAGTATTGCGTCAGTTGTGGGTGAAGATGGCTGGATTTCTCGGAGTGTCGAACGGGCTGGCGTTGTCGCGGGGAGTGAGAAGTCGGACTTCTGATGTGGCGTGTCTTTTCGGAATATTCAGCAGGTTGGCGCGGTCGCGGGAGGTGAGAAGTCGGACTTCTGGGGGGTTAACGGAGGTGGCGGCTCAGCCAGTGCCAGAAGCGATCGCCTTGCCGCCAGGACAGCAGCCCGCAGATCGCGGCGAAGACGAGCCCGATCGCGCTGAAGGCTCGAAAGCCCGACACTGCCGGGAGAATCAGGCCGATCGCAAAGCCGCAGCTAAAGCGCATCACTGCGCCCAGCCGCTCGAGCTGCTTGCGGGACTGTTGGGGGTCTCTGGGTTGGCGGGATTCGGGCATGGTTTGGAAGAGATGCGGGGCGATCGCGGCAAAGGTCGGCATAGGTGCAACCAGCGCAGGCACAACTGCTGGATGTTGGGGCGAAGTCTCCGGCGCGGATCTTGGCGACGATATCGGCGACGACGGGCTCCAGGGCAGCGCGCTCTAGGGCGGTGGCGGTGACGGCGCGCTTGGTCGCCAGGTCGATCGCCACCCAGTCGGCGTCGGGCGCGATCGCGTGGCCGTAGACCCAAGCTTCGACGAACTCGATTGCCTGGGTCGTGGGTTCGATTTCGTCGAGGGTCAGGATGCCGCTCCAGCGATCGGCGATGAGGTCGAGCTTGCCGTAGAAACTGATGCCGCCTAGTTCGGTGCGGACGGTTCGGCCTTGGCGATCGGCGTCGCGGTAGCTGGCGAAAGCTTTGAGGCGATCGAAGCGATCGACGAGAGCATCAGCCTGTCGCTGCAAGCGCGGCGGGGCATCTCCGGATCGCTCTCCGGTTTCCAGCAGCCGAGCGACGATCGCCAGAAGCCGATCGCGCTGCCGCGATCGCGCGTCCAGCCCGGGATGCCCGTCGCGGTAGCGAAACGCAAACAGTTGGGGGCAGCGGTGGTAGTCGCGTAGGGCGCGGGCAGGTAGCTCCGTGGGCGTCCAGGCGATCGGCTCGAGCAGGAGTGGGCGATCGCGAGTCGTGTCGCGCGGCGGTGGCGGCGGCTCGATCGCGGCATCGGACTCGTCGTACTCCCAGGGTTTGAGGGGAATATCGGCAAACTCCAGGCCGGGACGCAGCCGCTCGAGGTGGCCTTTCTCGGCCTGGTTGGCGGTCAGGATCAGGCGATCGCGAGCGCGGGTTAGGGCGACGTAGAGCAGTCGCAACACTTCGGCATCGTTGGCGCGCTGCTGGCTTTCGGCGATCGCGCGGAACAGGATCGGCGTCTGCTTTTCGCCGGAAATTTCGTCCTCCCAGGTGAAGGCCACGCCCCACTCCGGGTCGAATTTGAGGTTGTCGCGATCGGGCGTATCGCCTGCGTTCAGGTTGGCGACGAACACCACCGGCCACTCCAGTCCCTTGGATTTGTGGATGGTCATCAGCGAGATGGCGTTGTCGGCCTCCAGCGGCAGGCGGGGGATTTTGACTTCGCTGTCGATCGCGCGATCGAGCTGGCGGACGACGCCGAACAGGCTGCGATCTTTGGCCTCGAGTTTTGCAATCAGCTCCAACATGCCGCGCCAGTCCGCCAGCCGCCGCGCTGCGCCGGGGAGGTTGCCGATCGCGGCGGTGTAGCCTGTCAGGCGATCGGCGATCTGCGTTCGGCGGCTGGGGTCGTCGCGGCGATCGCGCAGCTCGGTCAGGGTCTCCACCGGGGTCGCTAGCCCACCGGCAGAGTCCCCAAAAAAATCCGGATCTTGCGACCAGTCCCAGGCGCAAATTCGCTGCCACCAGATCGCGCGGCGGGGTTTTTCGGGCGGTTCTTCTTCGGGTTCACCTCCAGCGTTATCTTCGGAAAATCGCGGTGGTGGCACCGGCCGATCGTCGGTGAGTTCGGCGGTGTCGCGGGCGATCTGTGCGAGGGTGCGATCGCTCACCGCAAAGAACGGACTCCGCAGTAGCGCCACCAGCGCTAGATCGTCCGCCTCGTCCGCCAGCCAGCGCAGCAGCATCAGCACGTCCTTGGCTTCGCGCGTGTCCAGCAGGCTGTCGCCCCCGACGATCGACACCGGCAGGCCGCACTCCTCTAGCACATCGCCGTAGAGCTGCAACACCGCCCAGGCGCGCCCGAGAATAGCGATATCGCCGTACTGCATCGGTCGCGGCTGCCCCGATTTGCGATCGGCCACCGGCCATTGTTCCTGCACGGCGCGATCGATCCACTCGGCAATCTTGCGCCCCTCTGCCCGCCGCCGCTCCTCCGCCGTGATGCCGTTGGGCGGATCGAGGGCGTAGACCTCCACCGGTGGCGCGTCGTCCGGGGCGACCGTGCGGGCGGCGTCGAGGTCTTGGTGAATGTCTTCCAGGAGCGGGCGAAAAATTTTGTTGATGCCGTCGATCAGCGGCGCGTGGGTGCGGAAACAAAGGCTCATCTCGACGCGATCGCCACCGCCCGCCACGATGCGATCGCTGAAGTCGAGAAACACCCGCACGTCCGCCCGCCGAAAGCTATAAATCGACTGCTTCACGTCGCCCACCACCGTTAGGCTCGCCGGTTCTTCGGTTGGATTGCCGAGGCCGGTGAGGGCGTTGACGATTTGCGCCTGGACGGGGTTGGTGTCTTGGAACTCATCGACGAGGAAGGCGCGGAAGCGATCGCGATAGTACGCACGCACTTCAGCATGTTCGAGCGCGGCGATCGCGCCCACCTCCAGATCGTCGAAGGTCAAAATCCGCTGGCGGTGTTTGGCCTTGCGGAAATGCTCGCGCACCAGCTCGAAGGCGCGGCGCAGCACGGGCAGTTTGGCGGCCAGCGCACGATCGGCTTCGCCCAACTCGACGGTGAGCGAGCCTTTCTCCAGCGGCTTTTTCGTCAGCGCCTTCAGTGTTTTTAGCTCCGCCTTGACGCGCTCCACGTCTCCGGGCGGCCAGTTTTTCTTGCTGCCGCCGCGTAGATTTATCGACTTGATGGCCTCCAGATAGCCCTGGATCTCGCGCCGATCCTCGATCGCCATCATCGCCGTCAGCCCGTTGAGCCGCGCCTCTTCGAGCTTGTCGCCCGCCTTGCCGCAGGTGTTGTTCAGCACGAAATAGCAGTCCGCCCAGCCCGGATCGTCGAGCAGCTTCGATAGCTCGCGATCGCGCATTTCCTCCACCAGCGCGCCCCAGTCCGCCTCCCAATCGGCGGGCAGGCGATCGAACGCTTGCCCCACCGAAATCGGGTCGCCGAGCAGCCGCGCGATCGCCGCCTCGAGCTGCGAGTAGGGAATCGCGTCGTAAATCTCGTCGGGCAGGTTCGCCAGCGCCTCGCAGAGCTGTTCGTCCATCCAGGTGGGCGCTTCGATATCGTCAATAATCGAAAAGCTGGCGGGCACTCCGGCGCGATCGGGATGTTCCTCGCAGACGCGCTTAGCGAGGCTGTGCAGCGTGCAGATCGGCGCGGCCTCCAGCTCGGCCAGCCAGTCGAGGCGATCGGGGTGCTGGGCGCGCACGAAGCTGCGAATCCTCGACTTCAGCTCCTGGGCGGCCTTTTCGGTGAACGTTGCCGCCACCACTTCCAGCGGCGAGCAGTCGCGATCGCGCAAATAATACAGGTAGCGCTCGGCCAGAACGAACGTCTTGCCGGTTCCAGCTCCGGCAGTGACGGCGACACTACCGGGCGCGAGGGCAGCGCGAGCTTGCTGCGGAGTCAGTCCCATGATGGTTCGCGGGTCGATCGCGGGCGTTCCATTACTGTAGCGCTTCGCCCAGTTTGGCAGCGCTGGCGGGTCGCTCCCTGCGGCGATCGCGCGGGCGGTTAAGGTCGCTGGCGCTGTTCGATCTCGCGTAGGCGATCGGCGAAGTAGCTGACCATCTCAACGCGAATCCAGGTGTTCTGTTCCATCTCCGCGACCAGGTCGCAGAGGCCGGGGCGGTCGGCGATCAGCGGCTCTAGGGCCTCGCGATCTTCAATCAGTTGGCGGGCTAGTTCGACGGTGGCGCGAAAGTCTTCGCAGTTGCTGCAACCGGCGTCGCAAACGGCATCGGCCTGCTGCCATGCGAGCCGAACCGTCCACTTACCCAAACCTGGAACCTGCCACAACCAGTGCGACTTGAGCAATGCTTGCAGAACCCGACTTCGAGTACGCAGGAGTTGCCACGTTTGATGCGCCAAAACTTCGGCGGCATCGCATACACGAGGCGATGACGTAGAAACCACGATTGAATTACCTAAATACGAGAACCGCCAACACCCGCGATATTGCCGTGTCGCTCGGTTCGCAAGACCCTAACGAAATCCATCTTACGCGCCAAATTCAAACCTGGCTTCAGTGTATCTAATCGACTTTTTTTGCGTGCGATCGCGCAGCGTACCGACCTCGATCGAGATCGCTCAATCCCAGATGGAGCCAGGGCTTGGAACACACTAAAGAATTCATGAATTTACCCAAACGAGCCCGATACAGTAGCGGCCGACCGAGTGCGGCGGCGGGTTTTTACAATCGCGCTACGGGGTTACCTAGGAATTCGCGTGTAATCACGCAGGACTTCTCGGCCCCGAGGCTCGGATAGGTGTAGCGGCGATCGCGACTATCCGTGAGTCTACAGGGGGCAGCCTCGGGCGAGATCTTCGCCTCGGTGCGGCCAGAACCATACGAAAGCGATCTAGAGAAATCTGGGCGATCGTCAGTCGGCTCGGAGCTGCGCGCAGCGACCCTCAACCCAGGCGATCGTCCGATCGCCGAGGCTGACGCCGTCGAGCCGGTCGATTTCGCGAATGCCCGTCGGGCTGGTGACATTGACTTCGGTGACGTAGCCGCCGATGACGTCGAGACCGACAAAGTAGAGGCCGTCGCGCTGGAGTACGGGCGCAATCGCTTTACAAATGTCCCGCTCGCGATCGGTGACGTTTACCTTCGCGACCCGCCCGCCGACGGCCATATTGCCGCGAAAGTCGCTGCCGGTGGGGATGCGGTTGACCGCACCGATCGGCTCGCCGTCGAGCAAAATGATTCGCTTGTCGCCGTCTTTGGCCTCTGGCAGAAACTGCTGCACCATCACCGGCAGCGTGCCGCGCAGCGTGGCGATCTCGACGAGCGAGTTGAAGTTGCGATCGCCATCTTCGAGGAACAAAATGCCTTCGCCTGCCTTACCGCCGATCGGCTTGAGGACGGCACGACCCTCCTGGGTAACGAACGCTTGGATTGCGTCTTTTTCCGCCGAGACGATCGTTCGGGGCATCCACTCCGCAAACCGCAGGCCGTACATTTTTTCGTTGGCGTGGCGCAGCCCGGACGGACGGTTGACCACCAGGGTTTGGCGCGGATCGACGTAGTCTAGGATGTAGGTGGCGTACAGGTAGGCCGTATCGACTGGCGGGTCGGTACGCATAAACACCGCGTCCATCGCGTCTAGCTCCATCGGGCTCGCCTCGCCCGCGTACTCGAACCATTGCTCCCCGGCGAGCCAGCGATCGCCCGCTTCGTTCAGCTCCACCGGCACGAATCGCACGGGCCGCACCGTCGCCACTGCCCGCCCCTCTTTTACGCCGAGCGATGATGCTTGGGTGACGAAGACCTCGTGACCGCGCGCCTGGGTCGCTTCCATCAGCGCAACGGTGCTGTCATGGCCGGGATCGAGGCGATCGAGCGGATCGAGAACGAACGTAAATTTCACGGGTGAAGCGAAGAAACGACAGGGCGAGGCCATTATCGACGAATTCGCCCGACCGCGATCGCGGAGGCAAACCGATCGGCTAAGTCGATCGCGCAAATCAATCGCGGGATCGTCTCGCCTGCGGATCTCGGTAGGATAGGGGACGTGGCCGATCGCGACCAGCGCGATATCGACCTCGGGAGTGCGAGATGCTCGCGCCCCCTATTCTTTACCTTTCCACGTTCATGGCAGAGCCCAAAGCAAAACCGAAACCCAAGAAGCTCAAGCGCGGTTCGTTCGTGCGCGTCGTCCGCGAAAAGCTCGAAAACAGCGTCGAGGCCCTCGCCAGTGATACGCGCCTGCCGCCCTACATCTTCGAGACGCGCGGCGAAATCCTCGAAACCAAGGACGACTACGCGCTGCTCAAATTTGGCGCAGTGCCGACGCCGAACATCTGGCTGCGTCTCGACCAGCTCGAAGCCTGGTAAACGCCTGCCGGATGGTGTCAATCTGGAGCCAATCCGGGGTCAGCACGGGGCGATCGCAAGGTGGCGGTTTCCTCGTGGCGCTCGACCTCGAAATGGTCGCGACGTTGCTGGCGGGGAAGCAAGGCAGTATTTTGGCGCTGTACGGTTTGTTCTCTCGCGCCAGTCCCTCGCGCACGCCCATGACGCCCGATCGAAACCCGAGTTTTGCGGATGCCGACATCTATGCTGACGTGACGATCGCCGAAACAGCAGGCGAGATCGAGCCCGAACCCCAACCGGAAGCGCGTCCCGAGCTGTCGATCGTCATGCCCTGCCTGAACGAGTATCAGACGCTGGCAGCGTGCATCGAGAAAGCGCGCACGGCGATCGCTGCGCTGGGCGTCAGTGGCGAAGTCGTCATCGCCGACAACGGCTCGACCGACGGCTCGCAAGATTTGGCGCGATCGCTCGGCGTGCGGGTTATCGACGTGCCGGTGCGCGGCTACGGCGCGGCCCTGATTTGGGGGATGCGCGCGGCGCACGGGCGCTATCTCGTGATGGGCGATGCCGACGATTCCTACGACTTTCGCGAGGCAGTGGCGCTGGTGACGCGGCTGGCGGAAGGGTTCGATCTGGTGGTCGGGACGCGGCTAAAAGGGCGCATCGAGCCGGGGGCGATGCCCTGGAAGAATCGCTACATCGGCACGCCCGCATTAACGGCGATCGTCAACACCGTTTACGGCTGCAACTTTTCGGACGTGAACTGCGGCATGCGGGCGCTGAAAAAGTCGGCGTTCGAGGCGATGCACCTGGAGTCGAGCGGCATGGAGTTCGCATCGGAGATGTTGGTGAAGGCAGCGATTCTGGGACTCAAGACCAGCGAAGTGCCGATTACGCTGCACGTGGACGGGCGCGATCGCGAGCCGCACCTGCGTCCCTGGGCGGACGGCTGGCGGCACCTGAAATACATTCTGCTGTTCGCGCCGAAGCTGATTTACTTCCTGCCCGGTTCGATTCTGATCGGCGTTGGCATCGTGCTGAGCGCGATCCTGGCGATCGCGCCGAGCGGCGAGCAGGTCTACCTCGGGGCGCTGCGTTTCGGCGACCACTGGATCGTCGCGGCGGCGCTGGCGGTGCTGCTGGGCTACGAACTGATGCTGACCGGGCTGCTGGCACACCTGTACACGCTGACCCACCGCCTGCGCCGAAAAACCCCTCGCATGTCCTGGCTGGTGAAGTTCGTCAAAATCGAGACGATCGGCATTGTGGCGCTGCTGACCCTGGGGGCGGGGCTGGCGATCGAGCTATCGGTCGTGCGCCAGTGGGTGGGCGGCGGCTTCGGACCGATGAACGCGATCCGTCCGGCGGTGATGGGGATGGCGCTGATCTTGATCGGGACGCAGACGCTGTTTAGCGGCATGTTCTATGCGGTACTCTCCGATCGCTACCAGAACGCGATTTCCGATCGTTCCTAGGCTAGCCCGATCGCTATCGCGGCATATTTGGACTTCTCGCACAGATTTGAAAGTCTGGAGCAGCCGGGACGGCTGCGCTACGGAAATTCCAGGTTTTTGCTTCCGTCACTCTCTCAAACAGTTTCATCCTTCATGCAGTCCACCATTCAGGCCGTCCACAAAAAAGTCGTGATGTCGCGGCGCATCTACACTCTGGCGCGTCATATCGCGAGGCTGTTGCCCACCTCCGAAAGCGGTACGGGCGAGCTGACCGGCCTCGATGTGGGCTGCGGCAGCGGCGAGATTGCCGCCGTTATCGAAGGGCTCGCGCCGGAAGTCACGATCGAGGGCGTGGACGTGCTGGTGCGCGGCGTGACGCATATTCCGATCTCGGAGTACGACGGCGAGACGCTACCGTTCGACGACAACAGCTTCGATGTGGTGACGTTGATCGACGTGCTGCACCATACTGACGACCCCGCCCGCATTTTGGCCGAGTGCGTTCGCGTTGCCCGCCGCGCTGTCATTATCAAAGACCACTACTGCGATAACCCCTTCGACGATGCGCGCCTGCGGTTTATGGACTGGGTCGGCAACCGCAGCCACGGCGTTCGTTTGCCGTATAACTACATGTCGCGGCGGCAGTGGCGACTGATGTACGGCGATCTGGGGCTGTTTGCGGATGTGACGCTGGAGACGCTGCGGCTGTATCCGCTGCCGTTTCGCTGGGCCTTTGACGGGCAGCTTCACTTTATTGCGCGGCTGCGCTGTTTGGAAGATTTGCGCGGGACGTTACCGGAGACGGAAGACGCGATCGAGGACGAAGCGTCATAGCGGGTCAGACGCTCGAATTTTGCGGGCGCACTGCCGTGATTCCCCGACCCGGATTGTGCGTGAATTCCATCGCTCTACTGGCTTGTCATGGCTCAGGCTTCTCGCTCTTCGGCACAGTTCGTTCAGCGCGCGTTTGTGGCGATCGCCGCGATCGTGTGTCTCGCGATGGCGATCGTTACGCCCCCCTTCCAGGCTGCTGACGAATATTTGCACTTCTACCGCGCTTACCAAATTTCCGAGGGGCAGCTCGTGCCGACTCGGCAAACCGGAGCCTGTTCGGGCTACGAGCGCGATTTTGAAGAAACGCTCTGCTTGGGTGGCGCGCTGCCGCGTAGCCTCCTGGCGACGGTGCGCGGCGCGTCGGCGGAAGATCTGCGCTTCGATCGCGATCGCAAGCAAGATCTCGAGTCGCTGCGCCAGCTCTGGTCGCTCGCCCTCGCTCCCGGCGATCGTCAGTTCCTGAAGTTCAACACCACCGGCCTCCACGCCCCGCTGGGCTACTTGCCCCAGGCGATCGGCATCGGCCTCGGGCGGACGCTGAGCGCTGACCGCCTGCCGCCGGTCGCGCTGATGTACCTCGGGCGGATTGCTAACGCGATCGTCTGGATCGCGGCAGTGAGTTTCGCGATTGCGGTTGCGCCAGAGGCCGTGCTGGTGTGGCTGGCGATCGGGCTGTTGCCGATGGCGCTGTTTCAGGCGGCGTCGCTGTCGGCGGACGTGCTGACGAACGGCCTGGCCTGCGCGATCGTGGCGACGGTTTGGCGCTACCGATCGCGTCCGTTCGGCTCGGCGATCGTGCCGGAGATCTTGTCGATCGTCGCGGCGCTGTTTGCCGTCACGAAGCTGGCTTACGCTCCGATGGCGCTGGTGTTGTGTCTCGTGCCGCCGCGCGCTTTTGTCTCGACGGCAAAGCGGTCGCGTGCCATCGGTCGCTGGCGCTGGTTGGGGACGACGGCGCTGATAACGATCGCGCTGGTGGCGGTCTGGTCGCGCATCGTCGATCGCATCTACGTGCCGCTGCATCCCGACCTCGATCCGAACGCCCAGATCGCCGGAATTCTCGGTAATCCCGTCGGCTTCTTTGGGACGGCGATCGCCACGCTGGTGGGCGACGCCGGGACGTATCTGCATCAGTTCGTCGGCGTGTTCGGCTGGCTGGATACGCCGCTACCAAAGCTGCACGTGGCGCTGTATGCGGTGTTCTTTCTGGGAGTGTTGTTATGTAAACCGCCGCGCGATCTGCGCTCGAGTCCGCGCCCGCTGTTGACCGATCGCGCGATCGCCGGGGTGGGGCTGCTGGGCTCGGTGGGGCTGCTCTGCGTTCTGGCCTATCTGTGGAACGTCGTCGGGGCCGACCGCATTGGCGGCATCCAGGGGCGCTACTTTATTCCGCTTGCACCACTGCTGCTGCCCACGTTTTGGGGGCTGGTGTCGCTGCCCGCGCCGAAGAACATCGAGCGCTGGGCGATCGCGGCGGCGGCGATTTCGGGACTGGCGGCGATCGCGACCCTGATCGAGCGTTACTACGCAATCTGACGCCGATCGCGACGGGATCGAGAAGTCGGACTTTTTCAAAGAGTACGACTTCTGGGTTGCTGTGGCCGATCGCTACGTCAAGAACCGTAGATCCGACAGGCTAGAAATCGTCGTGTCGCTCAGCCGCACTAGAAAACGGTTGTCGCGGCCAAACAGGTTTACATCGCCATCGCTAGTCGTAAAGCTCAGATCGGCAAATTTGTCGTCGGTCAGCAAGCTGAGCGAGTCGGAGATAAGCTGATAGTCGGCGATCGTATCGACGCCGCGACCATCCAGCGTAAAGATATCGTTGCCCGATCCGCCGACGAGGATATCGTCACCCGCGCCGCCGATCAGCTCGTCGCTGCCATCGCCGCCGTTGAGAATATCGTCGCCGTCGTCGCCGCTGAGGATATCGTTGCCGGTGCTACCGTACATCACGTCGATGCCGCGCCCGCCGCTGAGGAAGTCGTCGCCTGCCTCGCCGTTGACGTAGTCGTCGCCGTCGCCGCCACTGACTCCGTCGCCGCCGTCGCCGCCGAACAGCCGATCGTTGCCGCCGCGCCCGAAGATCAAATCGAGGCCGCCGTTGCCGAAGATGCTCTCGACCTCGTTCGTGCCGGTGTAGATATCGTTGTCGTCGTCGCCGTAGGCCAGTGGCGTCGTCAGGGTTTCGGTCGCGCCCGCCGTGCCGTCGTCATCGAAGATCGCCACGTCTACGTCTTTAATGTCTTCGATAAAAAAGCGCAGGTCTTCGCTGTTGGCACTGTGGTCGATCGTGGCGGCGCGCCCGCCGGTGTTAACGGTGTCATCGATCGCGGCGACGAAGACGAACTGTGGCACGTCCCAATTGTCGGGCGTAAAGGTCAACGTGGTCTCGGTCAGCGCGATGCGGCTGTCGTCGAAGGCCAAGTCGATCGTCACGTCCGAGTCCGGCTGGAAGTTGAGCCCGACGAAGTAAAAATCGCCGATATCGTTAATGTCGGGGTCGCTGGAGGAAGTGTCCGCATTGCCGCTGAAGCCTTCAAGAACTTTGGTGCTTCCGGCGGATTCGAGAATCGTGACGAGATCGATTAGCTCGAACGCACCCAGGTCGGGATCGCGGTTACGCTCTAGGGCGCGCTGGTCGAAGGTTTGAGCGCGGGTGCGATCGCCAACTTCGAGCGCGGGAGATTCCTCCGACAAGGCGTGGGTGAGCGTGCCGCCACCGTTTTGTTTGAGCGGCCCGAGCAGCGGATCGACATTGAGGATATTGAAGCCCGTCAGGCTGCTGTCGGCGACCAGGTTGACGCCGGTCAGAATCGGATCTGCGTTGCCGACGCCGTTGGTGAAGTCGCCGTTCGCGTTGTCGGCGAGGATGCTGTTACTCAGGTCGGCGATCGTGCCTCTTACGTCGCCTCCGCCGACCGCAGCGTTGAGCAGGCCACCGCTGGCCGGAGCGCTGTTGTTGGCGATCGTCACGTGGTTGAGCGACAGCGTTCCGGCGTTGAGGATGCCGCCGCCTTCGATGCCACTGATGTTGCTAGAGACCGTCGAGTTGGCGATCGTGACGGTGGAGCTGTAGACGCGCAGGCCACCGGCACGACTGGGAGTTTGGTTGCCCGAGATCGAAGAACTCTCGATCGTCGCCGGACTCTCCTGGATCGACAGTCCCGCTCCCGCAAACACCGACGTGTTGCCGGAAATATTGGAGCTGCGAATCGTCACACCGCTACTCTGTAATGCTTCGATGCCGCCGCCGTCGCCGCTGGCCGTGTTGGCCGAGACCTGGGATTTTTCTAGGACGAGCGAAGCGCCCGAATACACCGACACACCCGCTCCGGAGCGCGCGGTGTTGTCCGAAATCGTCGAATCGACGATTGTCATCGGCATGCCGAAGCTGTAAACGCCGCCGCCTTTTGCGAAGCTCAGACTCGTCAGGCGGTTGCCGGAAATCGTGGAATTCTCGATCGTTAGAGACGAGCTACCGGGCGCAGTCCGCTCGGCAGTGATGCCGCCGCCGCTGCCATAGGAGGTGTTATTCGAGATCGTCGATTCTTTAATGGTGACAGTCGAGTCGAAGCTGCCGATGCCGCCGCCCGCACCGCCGCCTTCGGTGGTGTTGCCCGAAATCGTCGAATCGACCACTTCGAGCGAGCCTGACTGGGTCATAACGCCACCGCCGATGCCTTCTCGGGCGGTGTTTCCCGTCACGGTCGCGTCCGTCAGCCGCAGGTCGCCTTCATTAAAAATGCCGCCGCCTTTATCGGCGAAGTCAGTGAGTAGGCCGTTGGTGACGGTCACGCCCTCTAGGGTCAGGCTCGCGCCATCTAGCACGTGAAATACGCGATCGAGCGTCTGCGCGTCGATAAAGGTTTGGTCTGCGCCTGCACCGCGAATTGTCAGCGACTTGTCGACAATGTCGAAATCGCCGCGCTTGTTGTCGTCATCGCCGCGATCCGCAGAGACGGCGTCTTCAATGAGATACGTTCCCGCTTCGAGCTGGATCGTGCCGCCATCTTCAGTTTCGTCGATCGCCTCGCGCAGCGTCACCTCCGCATCGGTCGTGACAAAGCCGTCGGGCGCGTCGGTAAATACCGTCGGATCGAGCATTACCCCGCGGTAGCGCCGCCGCGTCTCGCCTGCGAACAGCACCGGGTCGCGCTCCGCGCCACATTCCGCCCAATCCCGATCGCCGATCCGCACGTCGAGATCCCAGTTACCGCCGCGATCGCTTGCCCCGACTGGCGTCGAACTCGCTGCAACCCGCGCCCCGGTTAGCTGGTGGATAGCGCGGGGCAGCGCCTCGGAACTGGCCGCAATATTGCAGCCGTAGAGAATAATTTCGGCATCGTCGGTGAGCCACTCGCGCCAGCGTGCGATCGCGGGGGCGTAGCGCGGCAGCGTCGTCAGATCGAGCGGGGTTTTCCCCAGGGCCAGGCGATCGACAGATCCGTGGGCGACCAGATGCAAACTCGCGATCGGCGCGTGACGCTGCGCCAGAAACTGCGCAATTCGCTCGATTCCGTCGCGATCGCGATCGACCGTCAGTTGCGCGCAGGCTGTCGCGTTGGGGCCTGTGCGAAGTTCGGCAGCGTCAACTCGAGCGTCGAACACGAGGACGGTGCGGTCGGTGGAAGCGCGATCGAGAAGCATGGTGCAGGCAAGAAGAACGACAGTTTCAGTCCACGTCGAGGCATGGTAGACCCACAGGCCGAGAGCCTTCAATCGTAACTTTAGGCTTCAGCGAGCGACCTTGCGTTTCCTAACGCGGCGGCACGCGATTGAGGCGCGCGCGTTGAGACGCGTTGAAAATCGTCACCATTATGGCCGAGATTTTTCGGGAATTCTGGCAATAATGGCCGTATCGCCAACCCGTCCAACCGAGGACACCAGCCACCTTCGCGAGGCCGATCGCATGAAGCTCGAGCAAGTCATCATCGCCCACAAAGCCGGGAACCAAGTCAGCCGCAAGTGCGCGGAAAAGTACGCCAAGCAGCTCGAGGCACGCGGCACCAAGGTTCTCCTCGGCCCGAGCGGCCCGAAGGACAATCCCTACCCGGTGTTTCTCGCGTCGGTGACCCAGCCGATCGACCTGGCGATCGTCCTCGGTGGCGACGGCACTGCACTGACCGCCGCGCGCGAGCTGGCCGCAGAGGGCATCCCAATCCTGGCGGCGAACGCGGGCGGACACCTTGGCTTCCTCACCGAGCCGATCGAAACGCTGCAAGATAGCGAAGCCGTCTGGGATCGGCTACTCGAAGATCGCTTCGCGGTGCAGCGGCGGATGATGCTGGAGGCAGGCATCTTTGAGGGATCGCGATCGAACCGGGAGCGCCTCAGCGAACGCTTCTTCGCCCTCAATGAAATGTGCATCCGCCCCGCTGCCGAAAACCGAATGCTCACCTCAACGCTGGAGATGGAAGTGGACGGCGAAGTCGTCGATCAGTACCACGGTGACGGGCTGCTGGTGGCGACGCCGACGGGCTCGACGGGCTACACCGTGGCGGCCAACGGCCCGATCGTCCACCCTGGCATGAATGCGATTATCGTCACGCCGATCTGCCCGATGAGCCTGTCGAGCCGGACGCTGATCTTGCCAGCGGGTTCGGTGATTAGCATCTGGCCGCTGAAGGATCTCGACCTCAGTACGAAGCTGTGGACTGATAGCGTCTTGGGCACGTCGATTTGGCCGGGGCAGCGCGTAGACGTACGAATGGCCGACGCCGAAGCGAACTTCATCATCCTGAGCGAGAACTACTCGTACTATCAGACGCTACGCGAGAAGCTCTGCTGGGCGGGGACGCGCCTGCCGCTGGATGTGAACCGACAGAATTAGTCATCGCCTACGGCAAACCTCGAAGGTTTCACGGCTAGAGATCGACCAAAAGCGCGAGATCTCGTGCAAACCTTGAAGGTTTTGGGGTTCGCTAGCTGCCCGACCGTCGAAGCGCAGTGGGGCAACGCGTACCAAATTCGTAAATCTGTTACAAAGTGTTGCATTTCTTAATTAATTTTCGTATAGTAGTAACCAAGCAAGCGAAACCTACCCCATTTAGGAGGTTGACCCATGACCATCGCACTCATCGCACTGTTCGTGACTGGCTTCATCGCCGCGATCGCCCTCGGTACGCAAACCTACTTCAAGGGCGAAATGAGCAAGCCTATCCACGAGCGCAACTGGAACTCGGACGGCTTTGAATCGATCGCCGTTGCCGTCACCGCTGAAGAGCTGGACTACAACCAGCGCGTCCCCGGCTTCATCGTCAACTCGTAGAAGTTCACCCGCGTCTGAAAACGCAAAAACCGGAAGCGTCCGACAGCGCGCCGTTTCGATCGCGTCCCGTCCGACCTGTCCGGTCTCTCGCAAAAGTATCTCTATCCAGGCCAAGCCAGCGATTCATTCGATCGCTGGCTTATTTTTGCTTTTTCATCGTTCCCAAGCTCTGCGCGGGCAACGCAATCTCCAGACGTTCTGCATCACCACGCCACAAGATACAGAACGTAGGATCGAGCCGTTCATCGTTCCCACGCTCCGCGTGAATAACGCAATCCCCCGACGCTCCGCGTCGCTCGGTCTCGGCGGCATCTAACCTTACTCGATCTCATCCGCGTGTTCGCGATACCAGGCGATCGTCTTCTCCAGGCCGTCGCGGAAGCCCATCTGCGCCTCGAACCCGAAACGCTCTTTCGCCCGCTCCGTATCCAGGCAGCGGCGCGGCTGACCGTTCGGCTTGTCCGTCTCCCAGACCAGCTTGCCCTCGAAGCCCATCAGCTCGCAGATCGTCTCGATCAGCTCTTTGATTTTGACTTCGTGGTTCGTACCGAGGTTCACCGGGTCGGCGTCGCTATATTTCTGCGTTGCCATGACGATGCCCCGCGCGGCGTCGGTGGAGTAGAGAAACTCGCGGCTCGGCGAGCCGTCGCCCCAGACGGGGATCTCTGCGTCGCCGCGCTGCTGCGCTTCGTAGACTTTGCGGATCAGCGCGGGGATGACGTGGGAGCTGCGCGGGTTGAAGTTGTCTTCGGGGCCGTAGAGGTTGACGGGCAGCAGGTAAATGCCGTTGAAGTCGTACTGCTGGCGGTAGGCTTCGAGCTGGACGAGCAGCGCTTTTTTGGCGATACCGTACGGGGCGTTGGTTTCTTCGGGGTAGCCGATCCAGAGGTCGTCTTCTTTGAAGGGGACGGGGGTGAATTTCGGGTAGGCACAGATGGTGCCGACGCAGACGAATTTTTCGACGCCTGCTTTGTAGGCGGTGTGGATGAGCTGCGTGCCCATCATCAGGTTGTCGTAGAAGAGTTCGGCGGGTTTTTCGCGGTTGAGGCCGATGCCGCCGACGTGGGCAGCGAGGTGGATGATGATGTCTTGGCTGTCTGCGACGGCTTCGCATGCCGACATTTGCGTCAGGTCGTAGTCGCTCGATCGCGGAATAGAAATTCGCTCTCGATCGGCTCCGGCCTCGAGGAGTTGGGCGACGACCTGCCGACCGAGAAACCCGGCACCGCCGGTGACGACGATATTTTTGTTTGCGAGAGACAGTTCAGGCATGAATTTTGTTGAGACGTGAACGAACCGAAACGAGCCGAGCCGGGATTGGCCGCGACTGTTCCATTTTGATACGGGGCGAGACTTTACTGCATTTTCGTTCGCGGTGGCGGCTGTCCCGGAAAGCGCGATCGGGGGATGGCGGCGGCGGCAGCCTCCCAAAACCTTGAAGGTTTTCTTGTCAGAGAACGGCTGACACCCGAAATCTCGACCAAACTTTTAAGGTTTATGGAATATTTCACATCGAGTGCAACAGCGTTCCTAACTGCTGCTTCAGCTCGTCCAGGTTGTCGGTGACGACTGTCCAAAGCGTTTCGGGATCGACTGTGTCGTAGCGATAAATGATGATATTTCGCAAGCCGATAATGCGACGCCAGTCAATATCGGGGTATTGGGTTCGGAGCGAATCAGAAACACGGGTGGCAGCTTCGCCGAGGATTTCAAAGTTGCGCTCGACGGCGCGACGGATAATACGACGCTGCTCGAACTGTTCGTAGGAGAGGCTGTCGGTGGCTTCTTGAATTTCGTCGATCGCCTGCACCATGTCCCACAGGGAAGCGCGATCGCGGTTAGTCCCGGACATAGAGAGTTTGCTGGGTGGAGAGGATGTCCTGGCGACGGTAGGGGTTGGTCAGGTTTTTGCGCTGCACGATGTCAACGGGGCGATCGAAGAGGTGTTCGCATTCTTCTTGCAGATCGACGAGGTCGAGCAGGCTCCAGCCGTGTTGGGGCTCGAAGTCGATGAGGAGGTCGATGTCGCTGTCGGGGCGGAAGTCGTCGCGGAGGACGGAGCCGAAGAGGGCGAGTTCGACGATTTTCCAGCGATCGCAGAGCTGGGCGATCGCGGTGGGGGTTGTGCGGAGGCGTTGGGCGAGGCGTGTGTCGAGGTTGGGCGGTGGGGTCATTGGTTACGCGATAGGCTGGTTGCAGAGATGGAGCGTGACTGAACTATGAATCGCGACGAGTTGCTGAAGCGGATTTCGATCGACCCGAATGTGTGTTTTGGGAAACCCTGCGTGCGGGGCTCGCGGATCTGGGTGTCGCTGTTGTTGGACTTTATGGCGGAGGGGATGATGCCTGCGGAGATCGTGGTGGAGTATCCCCAGTTGGCGATCGAGGATGTTTTGGCGTGTTTGGCGTACGGGGCGGAGATGTCGCGCGAACGGTTTGTGGATATTCCGATCGAGCCGGTGGCATGAAGCTCAAGCTGGATGAGAACATCGGCAAACGCGGGCAAGATTTGTTGCGCGGGGCGGGTTATGACGTTTCAACGGTGGTCGAGCAGGGTTTGCGGAGCGCCCCGGATGTCGAGCTGATTGAAGTTTGCCGTCGGGAAGGTCGCTGTCTGGTCACGCTCGATTTGGACTTTAGCAACCCGATCGCGTTCAAGCCATCGAGTTACAGCGGGATTGCGGTGGTGCGTTTGCCGAGGCGGGCGAGCTATGGCGATTTGTTGGATGCGGTGCGGACGCTGGTGGGGGCGCTGGAGTCGAATAAAATTTTCGAACGATCGTGGATCGTTCAGAATGGCGCGATTCGGATCTACCAAGAAGGTTAGTCGCGCTGTTGCGTCTCTTCAGCTTCATTGTCCTTGTTGGTTGGCGAGTTTTTCGGTGACGATCGCGATCGACTTCAGCGCGATTTGCGTATGCGGGTGCTGCTCTCCGAGGGCTTTTTGCCAGATTGCTAGCGCCCGCTGATACAGCGGCAGGGCTTCGGCGTACTGGCCGCGATCGCGATACAGCCACGCCAAATTGTTGAGGCTGGAGGCGGTATCGGGGTGGTCGCTGCCCAGTTGCCGT